>Ga0316191_10003715_pt1 | contig 11341 bp, 12 predicted proteins | sample Eddworburr2cm_MG_FD_204928 | JGI IMG/M metagenome (GOLD analysis project Ga0316191, IMG submission 204928) | Coastal sediment microbial communities from Maine, United States - Eddy worm burrow 2 cm | ecosystem: Environmental > Aquatic > Marine > Coastal > Sediment | place: USA: Maine... | reverse complement strand
ATCGGCAACCCGTTCAGCATTGGCCAGACAGTCACCCAGGGCATCGTCAGCGGCACGCGGCGCGGTCAGCTCGGGCTGTCCCCGTTCGAGAACTTCATCCAGACCGACGCCGCCATCAATCTCGGGAACTCGGGCGGCGCGCTGGTCAACGCCAACGGCGAACTGGTCGGCATCAACACGGCTTTCTTCTCCCGCCGCCTCGACTCCGAGGGAATCGGCTTCGCGATCCCGATCAACCTCGTTCGGGGCGTCGTCGCCGATCTGATCGAGCACGGGCGTGTCATACGCGGCTGGCTGGGCGTAGGGACTGAGACACTGACCCCGGCCCAGGCGGAGTCACTCAATCTCGATGACCCATTCGGCATCATCCTGACCAGCGTCGAGTCCGAAAGCCCCGCGGATCAGGCCGGGTTGCGCCCGGCCGATGTCATTACCCACGTTGACGATCAACCCGTGGTCGTCTGGCAGGACGCGCTGCGTCATATCGCAAGAATGCCGCCGGGCACGGAAGTTGTGCTGACGGGTAACCGCCTCGGCCGCCCGTTTCGGGTAAGCGCCCGGGTCGCCGAGCGGCCGCTCAGGGATCGCGGCTAGCGGGCCGAGGGCGCCGGCTGGTGCCGGATCAACCGGGGACGCGTTCGATTCGCCCGCCCAGCTGACGCAGCTTCTCTTCGATGCACTCGTAGCCGCGGTCGATATGGTAGATGCGCTCAACGTAGGTATCGCCGTCGGCAACGAGCCCGGCCAGCACCAGGCTGGCTGAGGCGCGGAGATCCGTGGCCATCACGGGCGCCGCGGCGAGCCGGTCAACGCCCCGGATGATCGCGGTATTGCCCTCCAGCCGGATATCCGCCCCCATACGCTGCAATTCGAGGACATGCATGAAGCGGTTTTCGAAGACCGTTTCGGTGATCGTACCGACGCCGTCGGCCATCGCGTTGAGTGCCGTGAACTGAGCCTGCATGTCGGTGGGGAAGCCCGGATGCGGGGAGGTATGGAATGACACGGCACGGGGTCTGCGGCCGCCCATGTCGATCTCGATCCAGTCCTCACCGGTCGTGATCTCGCCGCCAGCCTCGCGCAGCTTCGCCAGCACCGCATCGAGGAAATCCGTGCGCGTCGAAATCGTCCGCACGCGGCCGCCGGTCATCGCCGCGGCGACAAGAAATGTGCCGGTTTCGATGCGGTCCGGCAGGACCTCATAGGTCGTCCCGTCGAGTTCAGGAACGCCGTCAATGCGAATCGTGTCGGTCCCTGCCCCTTCGATCCGCGCGCCCATGGAAATAAGGCAGTCTGCAAGGTCAACGATCTCCGGCTCCCGTGCCGCGTTCTCGATGACCGTCTCGCCGCGCGCGAGGGTAGCGGCCATGAGCAGGTTCTCCGTCCCGGTCACCGTCACGGTGTCGAGGACGATGCGGGCGCCTTGCAGGCGCTCGGCCCGAGCCTTGACGTAGCCGTCTTCGATTCTGACGTCGGCCCCCATCGCCCGCAGACCCTCGACGTGAAGATTGACGGGGCGCGCCCCGATGGCGCAGCCACCGGGCAGCGAGACTTCCGCCCGGCCGTACTTGGCGAGCAGCGGTCCCAGCACAAGAATACTGGCCCGCATTGTCTTGACGAGTTCGTAGGGGGCGTAGGGCTCGGTCAGCGTCGCGGGATCCACCTCGATGCGCATCCGCTCGTCCACGGTGACGGTGACGCCCATTCGGCCGAGCAGCTCGATCGTCGTCGTGACGTCCTTGAGATGCGGGACATTGCTCAGCACCGTAGCGCGACGACCGAGCAGCGTCGCAGCGAGAATGGGGAGCGCCGCGTTTTTCGCGCCTGAGATCCGGACCCGCCCCTCGAGGGGGCCGCCGCCCGTTATCTTTAGCCGGTCCATCCGATTGTCAGCCCGTCAGGGGCGCTCAGACCGCGCCATGCTCATCGGGGGTGCGCGCCGTAATAGACAGCGCGTGGATTTCCCGGCCAACGAGTTCGCCGAGCGTCCGGTAGACAAGCTGGTGACGCTGGAGTGGCCTCAGGCCTTCGAACGCGGGCGAAACGACCAAAGCGGCGAAGTGCGTGCCATCGTCGCTCCTGACGTCCACTTTGACGGATTCGAGGCCCTGCTCGATCATGTGGGCAATATCATTTGTCGTCATCATGGGGCGCACCCGGGCTGATCTGCTTCCTGAAGCGCCGGCGCGCCAGACAGGCACCCCGGATTTGACCCGCAATTGTAGCAGGAAGGAAGGGGCCCGCAGCCTGCCGGGACTGTCGTGCCGAAAGGCGCGACTGTGTATGATCATTCGCTTGTCCGCCGGCGACCGGTCGTCATGGCGGCCTGACCGGACTCTTAGATGCTCGGATTTGCCGCTGCAACAGTTGCCGGGTTCGCCCTCCTGATTTGGGGTGCCGACCGCTTCGTTATCGGAGCGGCCGCCAGCGCGCGCAATTTTGGCGTGCCCACCCTTCTGATCGGCCTGACGGTCGTCGCGCTCGCGACCTCCGCGCCAGAAATTCTGGTCTCAATTTCCGCCGCGACCCACGGCAATCCCGAGCTCGCGGTCGGCAACGCCATCGGCTCGAACATTGCCAACATCGCCCTGGTACTGGGGCTAACCGCCATCATCCGGCCCATGACGGTGCGGTCAACGATATTGCGACGGGAAATGCCCGCCCTGCTCGCGGTCACGCTGCTGACCACGATGGTCTTCCTCGATTCCTATCTCGGCCGCGTCGACGGGCTGCTGTTGCTCGGCGGCCTCGTTCTGGTGCTGCACTGGCTCGTTCGCCTGGGGATGCGGTCCCACGCGACGGATCCCCTGCATGAGGAAATCGCCGCGGAATTACCGGATGAGATGCCGCTCCCCAACGCCATGGGCTGGCTGGCGCTGGGCCTCACGGTACTGCTGCTGGGCGCCCAGCTACTCGTCTGGGGCGCTCACAATCTTGCATCGACCCTCGGTGTCAGCGATCTGATCATCGGGCTGACCGTCGTCGCCGTCGGGACCAGCCTGCCGGAACTCGCCGTCTCTATCGTCAGCGCGCTGAAAAACGAACACGACATCGCGCTCGGCAACATCATCGGCTCGAACATGTTCAACTGCCTGGCCGTTATTGGCCCGGCAGCGGTGATTCACCCTTCCGCGTTTACTCAATCGATGCTGGGGCTGCATTTGCCCGTGATGATTGCGCTGACGCTCGTACTCTTCGCACTGACCTACAATTTCACCGGTACCGGACGGATCAGCCGGATCGAAGGCTTCATCCTGCTCTCGGTTTTCCTAGGCTACGAAGGCTATCTGGTCTACAACCAGTAGCGCAGGCAGGCGGCAACGAACAAATGAAGGAACTCGACAAGGCGGCAGTCATCGGCTTCGGCAGGGCCGTGGTGGAAACGGAGGCCCAGGCCGTGAGCGCCCTGATGGACGCGGTGGACGACGATTTCGTCGAAGCCTGCCGTCTGTGCCTGGGCTGCCGCGGCCGGATCGTCGTTACGGGCATGGGCAAGTCCGGGCACATCTCGGGCAAGATCGCCGCGACGCTCGCCAGCACCGGCAGCCCGGCGTTTTTTGTCCATCCCGGGGAGGCGAGCCACGGTGATCTGGGCATGATCACGGCGGACGATGTCGTCCTCGCGGTCTCCAACTCCGGGGAGACGCCGGAGATCGTCCTGATCCTGCGGCTGATCAAACGCCTCGGCGTGCCGCTCATCACGCTGACCGGAAAACGAACGTCGACGCTGGCCCGCGAGGCGGATGTCAATCTCGACGTGGGCGTCGCCAAGGAAGCCTGCCCGCTGAATCTGGCGCCCACCGCGAGCACGACAGCGACCCTGGCGATGGGCGATGCACTGGCGGTCGCGTTGCTGGAGCTGCGCGGATTCACCGAGGAAGACTTCGCGCTCTCCCACCCCGGTGGAAGCCTGGGGCGGCGACTGCTGCTGCGCGTTTCGGACATCATGCGCACCGGGGACCGCGTGCCGCGCGTTTCGCCCGGCACGACCCTGCTGGAAGGCCTGCTGGAAATGACGCGGACCGGACTCGGCATGACCGCGATCGTTGACGGTTCCGATCAGATTCTCGGAATCTTCACGGACGGCGACCTTCGCCGATCCATCGATTCCGGGGCCGACCTTCAGGCAATCATGATCGACGACGTCATGACGGTCGGCGGCAAGTCGGTCCACCCGGACGCGCTGGTCGCGGAGTCCGTCAGGCTCATGGAGGAATACGCGATCACGGCCCTGCCGGTCGTCAACGAGCACGGACGGCTCGTCGGCGCCTTCAACGTCCACGATCTCCTGCACGCAGGCGCCATGTGAACCGCGACGACCAGCCAGCAAAGCCCGCGATCGCGGCCGAAATGGCGTCGGTGGCCAGGGCGATACGGCTCGCAATCTTCGACGTCGACGGGGTTTTCACGGACGGCCGGATTTTCTTCGGCCCCCAGGGCGAAGAGGTCAAGGTCTTCCATGTCCGGGACGGTTTTGGCGTCAAACGTCTCGCCGCCGACGGCATCGAACTCGCGATCATCTCGGGCCGCAAGTCCGACGCCGTTGCCCGGCGCATGTCCGAACTGGGCATTGAGCACGTCTTTCAGGGCGACCACGACAAGGTCCCGCTGTTTGAGCGTCTCATCAAGACCGTTGGCGTCACACCCGAACAAGTGGCCTACATGGGCGACGATCTCCCCGATTTGCCGGTCATGGAACTCGTCGGCCTGCCGGCGGCGCCGGCGAACGCCGACCCCGAAGTCATCGCGGCAAGCAAGTGGGTTGCGCGCCAGACCGGCGGCCTGGGTGCCGTGCGCGAATTTTGCGACTTCCTGCTCGCTGCCCGGCGGGGCGGCGGCGATTGAACCGGCGGGACGTCCTGGTGCTGGTCATCTCCGGCGCCGCCGCGGTCGGCGCATGGGCCTGGCGCCAGTCACTGGATAAGGAAGAACCGGAAGAAATTGAGGCCGTAGCCACCGTGGCCAGCTACTATCTGCGTGGCGCCACGATTGTGACGCCAGGCGAGGACGGCAATCCGCTTTACCGACTGGTAGCCGGCCAGATGACACACGCCGTCGACTCCGAACTCATCGAAATGAGCGACGTCAAACTCGAATACAACCACGAATCGCCCGAACCCTGGCTGGTGACAGCCGACTCCGCCGAGGTCCGCCTCGACTGGGAAACGATCGAACTCTCGGGCGCCGTCGTGATCACAGCAACTACTGAGGACAGTATTCCCACCAGGCTCGATACGGACCGCCTCCTCGTCGAGGCGGCCACGCATCTGGCCACCACCGACAGCGAGGTGACGATGCGCCTCGGTGACGAGCAAGTCGTCGGCACCGGACTGGTGGTCGATTTGATGGCGGGACGGGTCCAGCTAAAATCGCAGGTCAATGGAGTTTATACGCCGTAATTTCTGGTCCCTCGCCGCTTGCGCTGCGCTGATCCTGCCGGCCTCTGCCGCCACGATCCTGCCCGTGAGCCAGGATCCGATCGCCCTGGACGCAGAGTCCTCGGAATACGATCGCAACCGGGACCAACTCCTGTTCCGCCGGGTGCACATCACCCAGGGCGACCTCTCCATTGCCGCGGACCTGGCGATTGCGAACGACCTCGATTTCGCCGCAAGTACCTGGGAGTTCACCGGCGATGTGCAGGTGGACGGCCAGGGCGCGCGGATCCGGGCAAGCTCTGCGACGATTCGCTTTGCCGACCACCGGCTGGTCCGCGCGACGGCGTCGGGCGCGCCGGCGACATTCGAGCGCGATGCATCGGAAGAGCTGCGGGCATTATCCGGCGACGCCGACGTGATCGACTACGACGCCGTCGAATCACGCCTGGAACTGCGCGGTGGCGCCCACCTGATGGATGGGCCCAACCGCTTCAACGGCCACAAGCTGGTCTATCTGGTCGAGGAAGACCGGCTGGTCGCCAGTTCCAATGAAGATGGCCAGCAGCAGATCTCCGTGATAATCACGCCGGCCACGATCGAGGACCGGAACGACGGGGACAACGCCCCGACGACGGAAATCGATCCGGACAGCCCGTCCACGCCCGTAACGCCTCCTCCCGAGAATCCGCCCCCCCGAGACGGGGAGCCGCCCCAGTGACGATCCGCGTCGAAGGCATCAGCAAGAACTACCGCTCACGGAAGATCGTCACATCCCTGTCGATGCAGATATCCGGGGGCGAAGTCGTCGGGCTGCTCGGCCCTAACGGCGCCGGCAAAACGACCGCCTTTTACATGATCGTGGGGCTCGTACCCTGTGACAGCGGCAGCATTTTTCTCGGCGACAGGGACATCACCCAGTTGCCAATGCACCGCCGCGCCCGCCTGGGACTGGGCTATTTACCCCAGGAAGCCTCGGTTTTTCGCAATCTCACCGTCGAGGAGAACATCCTGGCGGTGCTGGAGACCCGCAAAGGGCTGCGACGCATCGAGCGCGAGCGAATTCTCGAGGAGCTGCTGGACGAACTCCATATTTCGCATATTCGGACGGGTAACGGCCTGTCGCTGTCAGGCGGCGAACGCCGACGGGTTGAGATTGCCCGAGCGCTGGCGGCCAACCCTGGATTTATCCTGCTGGACGAGCCCTTCGCGGGCGTCGATCCGATTTCGGTCCTGGATATCCAGCGCATCATCGAGCACCTCCGGGACCGGGGCATCGGCGTCCTGATAACTGACCATAATGTGCGCGAGACACTTGGAATTTGTGGTCACGCGTATATCTTAAGTGGCGGAGAAGTGATTGCCGCAGGCAATGCGGAGTCCATTCTTGAGAATCGCCAGGTCAGGGAGGTCTATCTCGGCGAGGACTTTCGGCTCTGACGTCGTCCGGGGGATCGCTTCGTTGAGGCGGTCCGGGCGGCATCAGCCGCTCGCGAAAAATCATGTTGAAACCCAGCCTGCAACTACGTCTTGGGCAACAGCTCACGATGACCCCGCAGCTGCAGCAGGCCATCCGGCTGCTGCAGCTTCCGGTGCTGGACCTGCAGGCCGAGATTCACGCGGCGCTCGAAAGCAACCTCATGCTCGAGGCCGAGGAAGCCTCCTCCGATCCGGAGCTCGATCAACCCCTCGGGCCCGACACGCCCATCGAGCCGGAGGCCAAGGGCGCCACGGCAGAAGAAATGGAGGTCGAATACGCTGAGATTTCGACCCTCGGCCAGAGCGGTGGCACCACGCTTCCCGATGACCTTCGGGGCAATCAGGATTTCCCGGACACCGGGGGCAACAAGCTGCGCGAGCACCTGCTTTGGCAGCTCGAGATGGATCGTTTCGAGCCGGCGGAGAGGGCGATCGGGCGCGCCCTGATCGACGGTCTGAACGACGATGGCTATCTCACGGAGGGCCTCGACGAGATTCCGGACATCCTCCGGCCCGAACTGGAAGTCACGCTGGAGGCAGTTGAAAGCGTCCTGCGACGGATCCAGGTTTTCGATCCCCTCGGGGTCGGCGCGCGAGACCTGTCCGAATGTCTGCTGATTCAGCTTGCACAGATGGCCCCGGAAACACCCGGACTTGGTTCGGCGCAGGTCATCGCCGCCGACCATCTCGGGCTGATGGCCGACAACGAGCTGACCTCGCTGAAGCGCCATCTCAATATCGACGCCGAGGAACTGGCTGAGGCGCTCGATTTGCTCCGCTCACTGAGCCCGCGCCCGGGGGCCTCGCTCCCGAGCGGACCGGCTGAGTACATCATCCCGGACGTTTTCGTGCGCAAGCGCGAGGACAAGTGGGTGGTCGAGGCGAATCCGGGCATCGCGCCACGGATCAAGGTCAACCAGGACTATGCGCGCCTCGTAAGCCGGCAGCGGGACTATGAGGCGCTGCGCTCCCAGCTCCAGGAGGCGCGCTGGCTGGTCAAGAGCCTCGAGATCCGCAACGACACGCTGATCCGTGTCGCGCGGAGCATCGTGGACCGCCAGGAGGCCTTTCTCGACCAAGGCGAGGAAGCCATGAAGCCGATGATTCTGCGGGACGTCGCCGAAGAAGTCGGTATGCACGAGTCGACGATTTCCCGCGCCACGACGGCGAAATACATGCACACGCCTCGCGGCGTTTTCGAGTTTCGCTTCTTTTTCTCCAGCCACGTGTCGAACGACGAGGGCACCGACGTCTCGTCGACGGCGATCCGCGCGCGCATCAAGCGGATGATCGGGGATGAGGAGGCACATAAGCCGCTGAGCGACAGCGTGATTGCCCGCCGCCTCGGCGAGGAAGGCATCAAGGTCGCCCGGCGGACCGTCGCCAAGTACCGCGAAGGCATGGGATTGCCTTCCTCCAGCGAACGCCGGCGCGTAGCGGCCCGGGCGGGCGCCTGATGCGGACCCGTGAAACCGGATGGCATCGCAACTGTCTGATTCCAAAAGGACCCTTGGCGGCGACAGAAACCCGCTTCGGGACTGCAACAGAGACTGGGCTGGAGCCCCGGTCATGCTGCTAGAATAGAGGTGAAAAGGCCGCTCGCGTGTCGGGTGGAAAAAAAGCGATTGATGCAGCACACCTCAGCAACCCGCACCCCGCGGAAACTCACGCCCCCGCGGCGACCCACAGGACAGCACCTGGCGTCCGGCCTTGCCGGCGCGTCTCACGGCTGTGCCTCATAAGGAGACCAATATGGTAGTCAAGATCACTGGTCATCACGTCGATGTCACTGACGCGCTTCGAGACTATGTCGAATCGAAGATGGATCGGATCGTCCGCCACTACGACTCGCTGACGGATGTGCACTGGATTCTGACGGTCGAGAAGCTGCAGCATAAGGCGGAAGCCAACCTGCATGTCAGCGGACGCGCGATCCACGCCGAAGCGGTGGCGGAGGACATGTACGCGGCAATCGACGGACTGGTGGATCGGCTCGATCGGCGGGTGCGCAAGTACAAGGAAAAGATGAACGACCATCACGCGCGGGAAGCACTACGTCAGCAACGGCTCGCCTGAACAGAGGCCCCGGAGCACAATCATCAACGGGATTCGGGCCGCATTGACCCGGACCTGATAGCGAACTGGCCATGGACATCAGTGACGTAATCACATCCGATCGCGTACTTCGCAACGTTGAGGCGCGCAGCAAGAAACACTCGCTGGACATCGTCAGCGAACTCCTGGCAAGCGCGGGGGAAACGCTGAGCCAGGGCCACGTTTTCGACAGTATGATCCAGCGTGAGAAGCTGGGCTGCACCGCCCTTGAGGGCGGTGTCGCCCTGCCCCACGGCTGCATCGACGGCATCGACCGGGCGTATGCGGCCTTCGTACGGCTCCGCAATCCGGTGGACTATGACGCCCCGGACGGCGTACCAGTGGATCTCGTGCTCGGACTGGTGCTCCCCAAAGGCGAAGGCGGCTGCGATACGGACGACCTCGCCGATCTCGCCGAACTCATGCGCAGTCCTGACTTGCGGCGCATGCTGCGTGACGCCAAGAGCGGACGCGCACTGTTCGACCTGCTCACCCACTACCGCCCAACGCGCTCGGCGAGCGCCTAGTTGCTCTCGCGTCCACGCTCACGCGTCCGGTGCGAGACTGAGCGATGAAACTTTACGTCGTCAGCGGCCTGTCGGGCTCCGGGAAGAGCAGCGCGCTCGACATGCTCGAAGACCTCGGTTTCTACTGTGTGGACAACATCCCGGCGCCGGTCGTCGGGACGCTCGTCGGCCAACTCGAGGAACTCGAGGGCACGAAGTTCGAACGGGTGGCCATCGGGCTGGACACCCGGCCCAAACCGGATGATATCGAGCAGGTTGCCAGCCTGATCCGCGACTACCGCGAGCGAGGCTCGAGCTGCGAGGTGCTCTTCCTCCAGGCCAGCACCGAAGTGCTCCTGAAACGTTACAGCGAGACGCGCCGCAAGCATCCACTGAGTAGCCACGGCATGGGACTCGGTGAAGCCATCGACTTTGAACGCCAGCTGCTTGCGCCCATCTGCGACTTCGCCGACCTGGTCGTCGATACCAGCCGCATGAGCATCCACGAACTGCGCCGAACGATCCGCGACCGTCTGGGCGAAAGCGACGACCGCCTCTCCATCCTGTTTCGTTCGTTCGGCTTCAAACACGGCATTCCCGGCGATGCGGACTTCGTCTTCGATGCCCGGATCCTGCCGAATCCCTACTGGGATGGCAGTCTGCGCAGCCTGAGCGGCCGTGACGAACCCGTGATCGAATACCTCGAGAAGCACAAGGAAGTGGGTCGATACGTAGCCGACGTATACGCGTTTCTTGATCACTGGATTCCCGAGTTTCGCAAGGCTAACCGCAACTATCTGACCATCGCCATCGGCTGCACCGGCGGTCAACACCGCTCCGTGTATGTCACCGAGCGACTCGGCAAGCGATTCCGGGATGACGATCTGCGAGTCCTCGTTCGTCACTCGGAACTGCCCGAGTAATCTCAGTCCGCGCGCCAGCCGCCTGCTAGAATTTCCGTTCCGATGGGATCCGGCCCTGGGGAAAGGCGGTTCCGTGATCGTCCTCCTCGCCCGAGCTTAAGGCCGGGGCTGCGGAGAGATTCATGAGAGAAGAAGCAACAGAAACAAGACGCGAACCCAGGCTGGAACGCCTGCGGGAAGCGCTGGACAGCGGCTCGCAGCAGCGGATCGGGCGTGTCGTCAACGCGCTGCACCCCGCTGAGATCGCGGAACTGCTCGAATCGCTGCCGCCGGCGCAACGCGAACTGGTCTGGGATCTGGTCGAACCGAATCTCGACGGCGACGTTCTGCTCGAGTTGAACGACGATGTTCGCTCGAAGTTCGTCAGCGAAATGGCCGCCGACGAACTCATGTCGGCCGCCGAAGGCATGGAAATCGACGACCTCGCCGATTTCGTCGCCGATTTGCCGGAGGCCCTGATCCGACGGGTGCTCCTGTCGCTGGACAAGCAGGACCAGGAGCGGCTCACCGAGGTCCTGGCCTACCCGGAGGACAGCGCCGGCGGCCTGATGAATCCGGACGTCGTCACGCTGCGGCCGGACGTCACCCTGGAGGTGGTGATGCGCTATCTGCGCATCCGCGGCAAGCTGCCGGCGGGCACAGACGCGCTGTTCGTGGTCGATCGGAGCGATCACCTCCTCGGCTCTCTCTATCTGACCAGCCTTCTGGCGGCGGACCCGCTGAGCCAGGTCGGAGAGCTGATGGACCGGGAAGTGGCCGGGGTGCCCGCAAGCCTGCCCGCCTCCGAAGTCGCGCTCCTGTTCGAGAATCGTGACCTTGTCAGTGCGCCGGTCATAGGGGCAGACGGCCGCCTGGTCGGGCGCATCACGGTCGACGACGTCCTCGATGTCATCCGCGACGAAGCGGAGCACTCTCTCATGAGCATGGCCGGCCTCGATGAGGAAACGGACATGTTCGCGCCGGT
>Ga0316191_10003713_pt1 | contig 11344 bp, 7 predicted proteins | sample Eddworburr2cm_MG_FD_204928 | JGI IMG/M metagenome (GOLD analysis project Ga0316191, IMG submission 204928) | Coastal sediment microbial communities from Maine, United States - Eddy worm burrow 2 cm | ecosystem: Environmental > Aquatic > Marine > Coastal > Sediment | place: USA: Maine | collected... | reverse complement strand
CTGAACTGCAGCTTCTGTTCCACCGCGCAGCAGGGTTTCAACCGCAACCTGACGACCGGGGAGATAATTGGCCAGTTGTGGTTGGCTGCCCGCGCCCTTGGTCAGACCTCGCAAGGGGAACGCGTTGTTTCCAATGTCGTGCTGATGGGCATGGGAGAACCACTGCTGAACTACGATAACGTGGTGCGCGCCATCCGCATCATGCTGGACGATTTCGCCTATGGCCTTTCCAGGCGGCGCGTCACCCTGAGTACCGCCGGTGTGGTGCCGGCCATCAGCCGGTTGCGGGATGACTGCGATGTCAGTCTCGCCGTATCGCTGCACGCGCCTGATGACCTGTTGCGCAACGAGCTGGTGCCACTGAACAAAAAATATCCGATCCAGACCCTGCTGGAGGCCTGCAAGGACTACGTCGGGGAGGGACGCCGCCGGGTAACCTTTGAATACGTGCTGCTGGATGGCATCAACGACAGCGATGCACATGCACGGCGCCTGATCCGCTGCCTCGAAGGCGTGCCGGCAAAGGTCAACCTGATTCCTTTCAATCCGTTTCCGCAGACCTGTTACCGGCGCAGCAGCCATGCGCGCATTGACCGTTTCTTCGAAATCCTGAACCAGGCCGGTATCGTCACGATTACCCGGCGTACCCGCGGTGATGATATCGACGCGGCATGTGGGCAGCTGGCCGGCCGCTTCCAGGATCGTACCCGGCGCCGCGACCGTGGCCTGGGCGTTACACAGGGGGGTGGCGCATGAAGCTCCTGCAGCATTTTACCGTTGTCCTGCTGGTTGCGTTGTTCACCGGTTGTGCAACCGTCGGCGAGGATGGCAGGGTCATCGACCAGGATAAGAAAAATGCCGATATCGCGCGCGCCAACGCCATGCTCGGGATCGAGTATCTGCGCGCAGGCAATTACGAGATGTCGCGGGAGAAGCTGGACAAGGCATTGGCCGCCGATCCTGACAGTTCCGAGGCGAATGATGCTATCGCGGTGCTCTACGAAAAAGTGGGAGAGCCGGATCTGGCGGAGAAGCACTACAAGAAAAGCCTGAGTTTAAACCCGGAGAATCCGCGGGGACATAATAACTACGGCCAGTTCCTGTGTTCGCATCAGCGCTACGAGGAGGCAGAGAAGCAATTCCTGATCGCGGCAAATGAACCGTTCTACACGACACCGGCCCTGGCATTGACCAATGCCGGTCTGTGCGCCACGGGCATTCCTGACGAGGAAATGGCCGAGAAGTATTTCCGCCAGGCGCTGCAGATGGACCCGCAGTATCCACCGGCACTATTGCAGATGGCGATCCTGAATTTTTCGAGAAGCAATTACCTGAGTGCACGCGCTTACCTGCAGCGTTACCAGGAATCAGGCCAGGACACAGCGGAAAGTCTCTGGCTGGGAATTCGTACCGAATATGCGCTTGATGACAACCATGCCTGGGGTAACTATGCCCTTAGGTTGAGAAACAACTTCCCGGACAGTCCACAGGCTGCCGAATTGCAGAAATGGGAGTATGAGCGCCGGACAGGAAAATGATACCGTGTCGGGTCGTACAGACGGCGGTGAGACGGCATCGATAGGCCGGCGACTCGCTATTGCCAGGGAGGCGCGCAAGCTCACGATCGAGAAAGTAGCCGACAGCCTGCATCTTGATGTCAGGATGGTTGAGGCACTTGAACGGGATGATCAGACGGCCCTGCCGTCACCGATCTTCGTGAAAGGATACCTGCGCGGTTACGCGGGCCTGGTCGGGCTGCCAGCGGAAGAGCTGGTCAGCGAGTACACGGCCCTTGCCGGTGAGCCGCCGCCGTTGACGGTGGTGAGCATCAAGCAGAAGGTTCCATTTTTCCAGTTGCCCTCAACACGTATTCTGCGAAAAATCATTCTGCTACTGCTGGCAGCCATCCTGGTATGGCTGGCATATCCCTTCATCGATCAACTCGTAGTCAATCGCGGCGTGCCGCTAGATGAACCGCAGCCGGGGCGTCTGGAGCTGCCGCCGGTAGAAACCGAGGCGGGTTCCGCGGCAAGGATTGAAACCAAATAACACGACGCGGGCAGCGGGTCGGACGATACTGACAACAGGCGCTGCGCGCCCAACACCCGGACAAGCACGGCATACAACAGCTATGGCGAAGACGATCCAGGCCGTTCGCGGCATGAACGACATTCTCCCTGCAGAGAGCGCTGCCTGGCAGTATATCGAGCAGACCTTGCGCAGCGTTGTGCATGCGTACGGGTACCACGAGATCCGTATGCCGTTGCTGGAGAAGACGGAGTTGTTCAAGCGTTCGATCGGCGAGGTTACCGATATCGTTGAAAAGGAAATGTATACCTTCGACGATCGCAACGGGGACAGCCTGACGCTGCGCCCGGAAGGTACCGCCAGCTGCGTCCGTGCCTGCATGGAACACGGTCTGTTGCACAACCAGACTCAGAGGCTTTGGTACGCGGGTCCCATGTTCAGGCATGAACGTCCGCAGAAAGGCCGCTACCGCCAGTTTCACCAGGTCGGCGTCGAGGCATTCGGCATGGCGGGACCGGATATCGATGCGGAAATGATCTTCATGACCGCCCGCATCTGGGAGCGACTGGGCCTGACCGGGGCGGTGCTGCAGCTGAACTCGCTGGGAACGCTGCAGGCGCGGGCAGCGTATCGGGATGCACTGGTCAATTACTTGCATGCGCATGCCGCTGCCCTGGATGCAGACAGTCAGCGGCGACTCGACAGTAATCCACTGCGCATCCTGGACAGCAAGAACCCCGACATGCAGGGCCTGCTGGCGACTGCGCCCAGCCTGCCGGAATTTCTGGACAACGAGTCCCGCGAGCATTTCCTCGCGCTTTGCAGTCTGCTGGATGCGGCCGGGGTTCGTTACGAATTAAACCCGCGGCTGGTGCGCGGTCTGGATTATTATTCAAAAACCGTGTTCGAGTGGGTTACCGATCAGCTCGGTGCGCAGGGTACAATCTGCGCAGGTGGCCGTTATGACGGTCTGGTGGAATACCTCGGTGGCAAGCCGGTGCCGGCAGTCGGGTTTGCAGTGGGGCTCGAACGGCTGCTGGGCTTGCTGACCGCCGGGGGAGTCGAACTGCCCGAAAATGTACCGCACGTCTACCTGGTGCTCGATGGCGAGCGGGGCGCGCGGCGTGGCATGGTATTCGCCGAGGAACTGCGTGCTGCGCTTCCCGGCCTGCGGCTGCAGGCAAATTGCGGTGGCGGCAGTTTCAAGAGCCAGTTCAAGCGGGCTGACCGCAGCGGCGCCGGTTTTGCACTGGTGATCGGCGACGACGAAGTGGCGCAGCAACAGGTGATAGTCAAGCCGCTGCGCAGTGATGCTGCGCAGGAGACAGTGTTGCAACAGGATATCGCCGGTATTCTCGGTAAACGCCTGCAGTTCGCCGCTCCGAGCTGAGTGCAGGCCTGGTTAGACGTACATAATATTTAGTGACAGGAGTTGTTGATGGATACGCTTACAACTGAAGAACAGCAAATTGCCGCCATCAAGCAATGGTGGAAAGAGAACGGCAGTTCTATTGTGACTGGCGTTGTGCTTGGCCTGGCCGTGTTATTCGGCGGCAAGGCCTGGTTCGCCTACCAGGAACGCACCGCGCAGAATGCCTCGAACGTCTATGCGGCCATGATGCGCTCTCTGCAGATGGGTGATGCCCTGAATACGGCTGAAATGGCAGGTATGTTGCTGGCTGATTACGGCAGCACACCCTACGCGGCACTCGGGGCGCTGGCGCTGGCCCGCATCCGGCTGGAGGAGGGAGAAACGGGTCCGGCCCGCGGCCAGTTGCAATGGGTGCTTGATAACAGTGATAGCGAGATATTCCGCGATATCGCCCGCTTGCGCCTGGCGCGTGTACTGATTGCCGATGGGGAACTGGATGCCGCTGGGGCGGTGATCGCCAGGGCGGAGTCTGGCGATGCCTTCGATGCCCTGTTCACGGAGGTGCGGGGTGACATCCTGCACGCTCGCGGCGACCTGACTGCGGCGACCGCTGCCTATCAGCAGGCGCTGGCAGCCATGCCACCGGGCTCGCAGGAACGGGAATTACTGCAGCTCAAGTACGCCGATACGCTCGCGGCTTCGTCCACCGCGGTGGAGACCGCAGAGTGAAACGTGCCCTTGCGGTTCTGCTGCTGGTACTGGTTTTACCTGGCTGTTCTTGGGTCTCGGGCTTTCTGGGCGGTGAGGACAATGCCGAGCCTCCCGTTCCCCTTACAAAACTGGAAGACCCGTTACCGCTCAAGAAACTCTGGAGCAAGGGAATCGGCGTCGGCTATGAAAAACAATTTCTCAATCTGGTACCTGCCAGTGCAGATGGCCAGTTATACATCGCCGACCGGAAGGGTCGCGTCCTGGCACTGGATGCGCTGACGGGCAAGAAAAACTGGGAGGTAAAGACGAAGGTTCTCGCATCCGCGGGGCCGGGTGCCGGCGAGGGGCTGGTACTGCTGGGCACCAGTAATGCGGAGGTGCTGGCGCTGGATGCTGCGGATGGCAGCAAGCGCTGGCTGGCCGCGGTCAGCAGCGAGGTGCTCTCGGTGCCACAGATCGACCTGGGGCGGGTGGTCGTGCAGGCGGTCGACGGCAACGTCACAGCACTGGATGCGGAAACTGGCGCACAGCTCTGGATCTATGACCGCTCTGTGCCGGTCCTGACCTTGCGCGGCACGAGTACACCGGCTGTCGAGCACGGCGTAGTGGTGGCGGGTTTTGCGAATGGCAAACTGGTGGCCATGAGTGCCGACAAGGGGTTCGTGGGCTGGGAGACCAATGTCGCGATTCCGCAAGGGCGCTCGGAACTGGAACGCATTGTCGATATCGACGGTGATCCGGTTATCGTCGGTACCGCGGTGTATGTAACCACCTACCAGGGGCGCATCGCGGTCATTGACCTGCAGAGCGGTAATTCCGGCTGGAAGCGTGACATGTCATCGTATGTTGGCCTGGGTGTCGATTTTTCCCAGGTCTATGTGACCGATGCACAGAGCCATGTCTGGGCTCTGTCACGCAGCACCGGGGCAACGGTGTGGCGGATAGAGGACCTGGCCAACCGTGGCCTGACCGCGCCAGTACCATTCAATGATTACATCGTGGTCGGAGACTCCGAAGGTTATGTGCACCTGCTGTCACGCTATGACGGTCGTATCGTCGCACGGGTCAGGGCCGACAGTGACGCCATCCGCGCAAAGCCGCTGGTGGTTGACGACATACTCTACATCTATAGCACCGACGGCAAGCTCTCCGCCTATACCATGCCGGCAGAATAGCGCGCCGGCGATGACCACTCGGTCATGGCTGTTTCACTTGCCGGCGCCAGCATTGAAAAACGAGCTTAACCCGGATATCTCACGGGGCGACATTGGCAGATCATATGCTGTTGAGGGGTTAGGGTAATGGTGAGTAACCAGAAAACGGTGTGTATCCAGGGGATGCCTATCCCGGCCCTGGCTGGTTCTCGTGCACCTGGACATGCGATGTACAAGGATGTAGAAGTGCCGCGGGAGGCAGGATGCCGGGAGCGGCCTGTTCACTCAAGTGGTAGCTACGGCTACCCCTTTCGTTGCACAGCTGCTTCCAGGCGCACGATTCCTGCGCCAGCATCCGGGATCCCGATGAGAAATCCGGGTTAAACCATGATACCGGTCATCGCCCTGGTGGGTCGCCCCAACGTCGGCAAGTCAACGCTGTTCAACCGCCTCACCCGCACGCGCGACGCGCTGGTCGCCGATGTGCCGGGGCTGACCCGCGATCGCAAGTACGGTGACGGCCGGGTGGGCGACCGGCCGTTTATCGTGATTGATACCGGCGGCCTGAGTGGTGCATCTGATGACCTGGACGGCCTGATGGCGCAACAGGCCTGGCAGGCGATTAACGAGGCTGATCAGGTGTTCTTCCTGGTTGACGGGCGCGCCGGCCTGACAGCAAGCGACGAGATGGTTGCCATGGCGTTACGCCGTACCGGGAAGCCGGCCGTGCTGGTGGTCAACAAGACCGACGGTGTTGATATCGATACCGTGGTGGCGGAATTCCACGCCCTGGGGCTAGGTGAGCCGGTAGCGATCGCCGCGGCGCACGGACGTGGTGTCACGGCACTCATGACCCGCGCCATGGAGAATCTGCCGGACACCGCCGCTGTTGATCCTGGCGAAGAAACCGGCAATGATCGTGTTCGCGTTGCCATCGCCGGGCGTCCCAACGTTGGCAAGTCCACCCTGATCAACCGCATGCTGGGTGAGGAGCGGGTGCTGGCGTTCGACCAGCCGGGCACTACCCGGGACAGTATCTTCATACCCTTTGAGCGTGACGGGGTCGACTACACGCTGATCGACACGGCGGGCGTGCGGCGCCGTGCCCGTGTGCATGAGACAATCGAGAAGTTCAGCGTCATCAAGACGCTGCAGGCCATCGACGCCGCGCACGTGGTGATCCTGGTACTGGACGCGCACCAGGGGATTGGCGATCAGGATGCCAGCCTGGCCGGGTATATCGCGGAAAAGGGGCGGGCGCTGGTGGTTGCGGTGAACAAGTGGGACGGCCTGCAGCCGCACGAGCGCAGTGACCTGGTTTCGCAACTGGAGCGCAAGCTGCCGTTTCTGGGCTTCGCCACCACCTGTTTTATTTCCGCACGGCACGGTACCGGCGTCGGGGATCTGTTCCCGGAAATAAACCATGCCTATGCTGCTGCTACGCGGGAGCTGTCGACACACGAGCTGAGCTCGATTCTTGAGCGTGCGGTCCAGGAGCACCAGCCGCCACTCGTCCGGGGGAGACGCATCAAGTTGCGTTATGCCCACCAGGGTGGAAGGAATCCACCGCTGATCGTGATACACGGCAACCAGACCGAACGCCTGCCTGACAGCTACAAGCGTTACCTGGTCAATGTCTTTCGTGAGTCGTTGCGGCTGTCCGGTACCCCGGTCCGTATCGAGTTCAAGACCGGCAGCAACCCCTTTCAGGGCCGCAAGAACAAGCTGACCCCGCGTCAGGTAAAACACCGCACGCGGCTGGTGCGGCATGTCAGGAAAGGCAGCTAGAACTATCTGCGTCATTCTGAATATAGATAGACATGGAATACATTCGGGGTGTTCCGGGCGAAGGCATGACGCTATGGGATCGCGAAGCGGTTTGTGATTCCGGGGAATTACGTCAAGTACATTGAAAAGCGGCGCCCCGAAGGTCGCCGCTAAAGAATCCTCACCGTGAAAAAAACTGCACGAGAATGTGCAAAAAAAGTAGTGATGACAATTACAAGGTGTCAGGTAAATGTGGACAGGTATATTGTTAGGACTACGTACAGAGTGGATTGAGCTGGCAAATCACTGCTGCAATACATTTGCAGCAGGCTGTGGAGCGTATTCCACTCATGCACAGAAAGCCGCAGCTCTCGGTAATGTCTGCAGGTAATACCGGACTGCCGCGTAGCTGTACCATGCCTTTAGGGGACACTTTATGTTGACAAAGAAGCTATATCGCCGGGCTGGCCGGCTAGTGGTTGGCTTGCTGCTCGCGCTTGTTGCGGGCATCAGCTACGCAGCAGGTTACACAGGCAGCGCGGTGTGCCGCGAATGTCACGCTGCCGAATATAGTGCCTGGCAGGGTTCCCATCATGACCTGGCTATGCAGCCTGCCAGTGAGGAAACCATTCTGGGTGACTTTGACAACGCCAGTCTGACCCGCTTCGGTGTGACGACATCTTTTTACAGGAAGAATGGCAAATACATGGTTCGTACCGAGGGGCCGGATGGCAAGCTCCAGGAATACGAGATCAAATATACCTTCGGCGTTGTGCCGCTGCAGCAATACCTGATCGAGTTCCCCGGTGGCCGCATGCAGGCGCTGAGCCTGGCCTGGGACTCCCGACCGGAAGCGCAGGGCGGCCAGCGCTGGTTCCATCTCTATCCCGATGAGCAGATAAGCCACGCTGATGAATTGCACTGGACCCGCCCCAGTCAGAACTGGAACAACATGTGCGCGGAATGCCATTCAACACATCTGGAGAAAAATTACGACCCTGTCGCCAGGACATTCGCGACCACGTGGTCGGAGATCGATGTCTCCTGCGAGGCGTGCCATGGACCCGGATCGGACCACGTGGTGTGGGCCGGGCGCAAGCCGGGTTGGGAAAAGCTTGCTGCCGGCAAGGGGCTGGCAATCAGGCTCGACGAACGCAAGGGTATCGAGTGGAAGATCGATCCGGAAAGCGGTAGTCCCGTGCGCAGTGAAACCCGTGGCAGTGACAGGGAAATCGAGATGTGTGCACGCTGTCATTCGCGGCGCAGTCCGATAAGCGCTGACTATGTGCACGGTGAGCCGTTACTGGATCACTACCTGCCGCAACTGCTGGAAGCGGGTATGTATTACCCCGATGGCCAGATAGACGAGGAGGTCTATGTCTACGGGTCATTTGTCCAGAGCAGGATGTATCACGCAGGGGTCACATGCAGTGATTGTCACGAGCCGCACAGCGCGGCCTTGCGAGTCCCCGGCAACGGTGTCTGCCTGCAGTGCCACCAGGCGAGTAAATACGACCAGCCCGGCCACCACTTCCACAAACAGGAATCGGCGGGAGCAAGCTGTGCCGAGTGCCACATGCCGCCAAAGACCTACATGGTGGTCGATCCACGCCATGACCACAGCATGCGCATACCGCGCCCGGATCTGTCGCTGCAACTCGGTACGCCCAATGCGTGCAACAACTGCCATAAGGACAGGGATGCCGGGTGGGCCGACGCGCAGGTCAGGGAGTGGTACGGTGCTGTACCGGCGGGCTTCCAGACGTATGCGCAGGGCTTGTTCGCTGCGCGGGGTGATGCGGCGGCGGCCGGCAGCACGCTGGCTGCACTGATTCGTGACACAGGTACCCCGGGTATTGCACGCGCCACGGCGCTTGCCGGGATCGGCCCGTATCTGACTGCTGCCACAATTGATGTGTTGCCGCTGGCATTGTCCGACCCAGACCCGATGGTACGGGCAGCAGCTGTGGGCGTGCTGGAGCAAACCCCCTTGAACGTGCGGGTGCGCCTTGCGTTCCCGATGCTTGATGACCCGGTGCGCGCAGTGCGCATAGAGACCGCACGGGTGCTGGCGGCTATTCCGGCCGGCGAATTGTCGACGCAGCAGCGGGCATCACTGGAGACAGCGCTGCAGGAATACGCCACGTCCCAGTTGGCCAGCGCGGAGCGGCCCGAGGCACAGACAAACCTGGGTAATCTGTATGCAGCGCAGGGTAAAGAGGAACAGGCGGTTGCCGCGTATAACACAGCGATTGACCTCAATCGCGCCTATGTCCCGGCCTATGTGAACCTGGCGGACCTATACCGCGCCAAGGGCAAGGAGGCGGACGCCGACAAAGTACTGCGCAAGGCAGCTGGAATCGTGCCGGATAATGCGGCCATACACCATGCTCTGGGGCTGTCGCTGGTGCGGCAGCAGCGTGCCGGGGAAGGTGTTGAGGAACTTCGCCTTGCCAGCATATTAAGCCCTGATGATGCGCGCTATGTGTATGTTTATGCGGTGGCGCTGAACTCAACCGGTAAGCAGGAAGAAGCGATAATGGTATTGCAGGGTGCACATAACCAGCACCCGAATAACCGTGACATCCTGAGTGCCCTGGTGGCGTTCCTTCGAGACATGGGGAATGAGGCGGCAGCGAGTACCTATGCCGGGAAGCTGCGCGAGCTATCACCCTAGCTGTCACTGCTTTTTTAACCTGAACCTGGCGGATATGATGGCCACGGAACCCACGGAAGAACACGGATAAGTTACTGGCGGGTGTTATATCTTTCCGTGTTTTTTCCGTGGGTTCCGTGGTCATTCAGAAGGGTTGATATGTAGGCTAGTCAACATCCGTTATTTTCAAGTTGAAAAGATACCGGCGAGGCTCACTGGATTCTGGAAGGCGGGCGAAACGGGTCAGTTTTCCGTTTGCATGTCAGTTCCTGAACCCGGCGGTTGTGTCTCGGCAGGCTCTCTGAGCCGTTCCCAGACATGCCGGGCAAAACCCGATCCAGCCTCTGCGAGGACGTAGTAGCTCTCCACCCCGATTGCCTCCAGCTCCTGCGCCTGGTCAGGATATATGGCGGTGGCAGCGATCTTGCCCTTGAAATTTTCCTGCTGCAGCTGCGCAATGGCATCCAGGTTGGTTCGGTGGTTGCTCAGGGTGACTAGCGCCAGCTCGATGTTGCCGGACTCACCGTTTATACGGCTGGTGAAATCCGGGTTGGTCGCATCGCCAAGGATGACCCGGCGTCCCTTGGCCTGATGGTGCGCGACGATACCGGGATCAGAATCGATGCCGATCAGGGTATCACCGCAAGTCGTTTCCAGGTGGTCGTAGGCGCCGCTGCCAACTCTGCCCATGCCCAGTATGATCACTCTGGCGCCGGCAAGGCTGACTACTTCATCCTCTGGCAGACGTTGCGGATGTTCAAAGCTTCGCAGCAGCTTGCGATAGCGGGTGTACAGGATATCCGCGTTGCTGTTCAGCGGGGCCGACAGGATAAAAGAGCAGGACAGGGCAACGGCAATCAGGACCAGCCAGTCACTGCCCAACCAGCCATGCTTGATGGCGATGGCGCCGACAATCAGTCCGAACTCGCTGTAGTTGGCGAGGTGCAACGCGGTCAGCGTCGAGGTGCGCGCGCGCAGCCGGAAGCGCGCAGCCAGCCAGAAATATATCGCCGTCTTCACCGGCAGCAGGGCCAGCAACAGCAGCAGAGCCGGCAGCATCTCGATACTCGGTAGTCCGGTTAGCCCGATATCCAGGAAAAAGCCGATCAGGAACAGCTCTTTGAAGTTCAGCAGGGCCTTGGCAAGTTCATCGGTCTTGATATGCCCGGACAGCAGCAGCCCCAGGATCAGGGCCCCGAAATCTCCCTTGATGCCGACCATTTCAAACAGTGCGGCGCCACCGAGGGCCAGGACGAATCCGTAAAGGATCAGCAGTTCGCCGTGGCCGGCACGTTGCAGCATTGCCAGCAACAGGCGGCGTGCCGGGATCAGCAGCAGCAGACCGAACGCCCAGAGGGAGGGGATCTTTCCGGCGGAAATCGCCAGAAAAGCCACGGCAATGATGTCCTGCATGATCAGGATGCCGATGGCCAACTGGCCATGACGGGATGCCATGCCGCTTTTTTCTTCCAGAACCTTGACCGCAAACACCGTGCTGGAAAAGCTCAGTGCGAAGCCGACCAGCAGCGCCTGTTGCAGGCCGAATTCGGCAAACATGGCCAGCGGCAACAGGGTGAGCGGCAACAGCAGCAATGCCACCAACAGCACCATTATGACCATGTGCGTCAGTGCCACACCCCAGATCTGCGGCTTCAG
>Ga0316191_10003712_pt1 | contig 11344 bp, 12 predicted proteins | sample Eddworburr2cm_MG_FD_204928 | JGI IMG/M metagenome (GOLD analysis project Ga0316191, IMG submission 204928) | Coastal sediment microbial communities from Maine, United States - Eddy worm burrow 2 cm | ecosystem: Environmental > Aquatic > Marine > Coastal > Sediment | place: USA: Maine... | reverse complement strand
GAGACACCCACCAATAACCCGCGAGGAAGTCTCGGCCTGCTCGCCCTGGCACAGCGCAAGGCATTTGTCGCCCAGACTTCGATCGCCAACTCGGAACACCTTGGGGAGAGCATGATGCGTGCGCTTGCCCATGAAGGCCCTGCTCTCATTCAGGTCTATGCACCAAGCCCTTCGCGGCACGGCTTCGCGACGCGGCAAACTCTTGCGCAGGCACAAGGCGCCGTTGACTGCCGCGCGCTGCCCTTATTCCGTTATGACCCCAACGCCGAGGGAGTTTTTGGGTCGCGCATTACTCTGGACGGCAACCCGAATGATGAAGATAGCTGCACACTCGCCGACTGGGCGCTCGGCCAGGATCGCTTTGCCGACCACGTCGAGACGCCCGCTGCCGAAGACGATGAAGAGCCGCGCTACACGGTATCGCCGGCGCTTGCCGCTGCGGCAGATGAGTGCCTCGCGAACTGGCAAACCCTGCAGGAACTCGCGGGCATCGTCACTCCGTTCACGGAACGACTCGAGCAGGAAATCCGCGCTGACGTCGCCGCCGAACACCAGGCGGAACTCGATGCGCAGAAAGCGGCCTTCGAGACCGAAATCCTTGAGATCGAAAAGAAGACCCAGGCAGAGATAGCGGGCAAGATCCGCAGTCGCCTGTTGCAACTGGCGTCGCAGAAGCGGGACTAGCAGTGATGCGAGCCTTTCGTCGACTACGCCGCAGTTTTGAGCACGGAGTGCATCCGGCTCACCACAAGCAACAGACCGAAAACCTGCCGATCCAGAGAGTGCCGTTCGGCACCGACTACGTTATGCCCCTCGGCCAGCACATCGGCGTTCCGGCAAAGGCCATTGTTGCCGCCGGGGAAGCGGTGCGGCGTGGCCAACTGATCGCAGAACCGGGTGGATTCGTCTCCACCGGCCTCCACAGCCCGGTGACCGGGACAATCAAGGAGGTCGGTGACTTTCGTGGTGTTGACGGCCGCTTTGCTCCTGCCATTGCCATTGAAGCCGATCCCTTTGCCACGCAACAGGTTGATGCCGGCGCTGCCACGGACTGGCAATCGATGTCACTTGAGGATTTCATCGAAGCCGTGCAAATGGCAGGCATTGTCGGAATGGGCGGCGCGGCTTTTCCGGCTCACGTGAAGCTCTCGGTACCCGATGGTGTCCGTATCAGGCACCTCCTGATCAACGGTGCCGAATGCGAGCCCTACCTGACGACCGATCACCGGCTCATGCTCGAACGGCCGGAGGCGCTGCTCGAGGGCGCGGAGATCATGCGGCAGAAACTTGGCGCCGAGGAAACGGTCATCGGCATTGAAGCCAACAAGCCCGATGCGATCGAAGTCGTTAGCAAACATATCCGGCCCGGCGATCCGGTGCGCGTTGTGCCATTGAAGGTCAAGTACCCACAAGGCGCCGAGAAGATGATGATCAAGAGCGTCTTCGATGTGGAGGTGCCCGCGGGTCAACTGCCGCGTGACGTCGAAGTCAACGTCAATAACGTCGGCACAATTGTTGCGATTGCGGACTATTTTCTGCGCGGCTTGCCGTTAATCGAACGGGTCGTGACGGTTGCGGGTCCCGGTGTAACCTACCCCGCCAATCTCATCGTGCCGCTCGGCACGCCTGTACGAGATGTTGTGAAGTTCTGCGGTGGCCTCAAACCCGGCACGCGCGAAATAATCATGGGTGGACCGATGATGGGCCGGCCGATCGCCAGTCTCGATGTCCCGATCCTGAAGGGTTGTTCCGGCGTACTGGTGTTTACCGAGGAGCAGACAGCCAGGCGCAAGGAGTATCCGTGCATTAGTTGCGGACGCTGCCTCGAAGCCTGTCCGTATTTCCTGAACCCGTCCCGGCTCGCACGTCTCTCCAAGTCCCGTATGTTCGACGAGATGCAGGCCTACAATGTCTTTGATTGCGTCGAATGCGGTTGCTGCACGTTCGCCTGCCCTTCAAACATCCCGATCGTACAGCTCATTCGCACCGCGAAAGACGACCTCGCCAATCGCAAGGAACCAGAGGCGTGAACAAACGCGACCCGGATCTGCTGCTCTTTCACGCGCCGCTTCTGCGTCAGGGAATGACGACGCCGAAGGCGATGCGCGACGTGCTGATTGCATTGGCACCGGCAACGGCCGCATCGATGTGGTTCTTTGGGCTGAGCGCTCTTCTGGTTCTGGGCTCGTGCATTGTCGGGGCGATTGCCGCTGAATGGCTGTTTGCGGACAAGCAGGCTCGCGGCGACTCCCTGCGAGATGCCAGCGGCATACTGACAGGACTCCTGCTCGGCCTTACTTTGCCGCCGGGCCTGCCATTGTGGATGGCATTCCTCGGCGGATTTGCCGGTATTGCATTCGGCAAGGTCATCTGGGGCGGATTAGGTCACAACCTCTTCAATCCCGCATTGCTCGGTCGTGCATTTCTGCTTGCGACTTTTCCGATTGCCATGACGACTTGGGTCCCGACGGTCATCGACGGCGGGTTCCTGGATATCTACCCGGGCAACCTCGCGCTACCGTTCATGCAGGCGCAGGTCGACGCCATGAGTTCGGCCACACCGCTCGGAATGATGAAATTCGAACAGGAGGTCACCCCGCTGGCCAACCTGATGTTTGGCAACGTTAGCGGGTCACTTGGCGAGACCAGCGGACTCCTGCTATTACTGGGTGGAATCTATCTCTGGCTCCGGCGAGACCTCGACTGGCGTATTCCGGTGAGTATCTTGCTTACCGTCGTTATCTTTTCGGCTGTACTTGGCCTATTTGACGAAACACGGTTCCCGACGCCACTATTTTCCGTCTTCTCGGGTGGCCTGCTGCTCGGGGCCATCTACATGGCAACCGATCCTGTTACATCCCCGGTCACACCAAAGGGTGCGTGGATCTTCGGCATCGGCACGGGGGTTCTTGTCATGTTGATCCGCGTGTTTGGTGGGCTTCCCGAAGGCGTGATGTACGCAATCCTGCTGATGAACGCAGCGACGCCGCTGATCGATCGCTATACGCAGCCCAGGGTGTTTGGCCGCGGAGTCGACGCCGAATGAACGCTCCCGTGAAGCAGGAATCGGCAAGTCCGAGCTCGATGCGACTTGTAATGACGCTGGCCATCGCCGGGCTGATTTCGGGGATCGCCATCATCGGTATCTACGAGTCGACCTTGCCCACGATTACCGCGAACAAGGCTCGCGAACTTCGCGAAGCCGTTTTCAAGGTATTGCCTGGCGTCAGCCAGATGCAGGCGCTGGTGTATAGAAACGGCGAACTCGTCGCCGTGGACGAGCCGGGAAAGGACGAACCGGTTATTTACGGAGGCTACGACGAGTCGCGTGAATTCCTGGGCTACGCGGTACCGGCGGCCGGCCCGGGTTTCCAGGACACCATCGCCATTCTGTATGGCTACGAGCCCAGAGAAAAACTGGTAGTAGGTATGGAAGTGCTCGAGAGCCGGGAGACGCCGGGACTGGGTGACAAAATCTACAAGGATGCCGTATGGGTTGCCGGTTTCAGTGCGCTGTCCATTGAACCCGAGATCATCGCTGTAAAGAAAGGCACTAAGAGCAATCCCAATGAGATCGACGCGATAACAGGCGCAACGATTTCGTCAAAAGCCGTGGTCCGGATCATCAACGAGGCGCATGCCGCGTGGGCGGCCCAGTTACCGCCCCCTGGCTCAGAGCCGGCGATCCGCGAGACAGATACAGCGAGTACCGAGGCGGGACAATGAAGAAGAACGAGTCCTACGAAGAATTTATCAAGGGAGTCTGGCGAGACAACCCGGTGTTTGCCCAGGTGCTCGGCATGTGCCCGATGCTCGCCGTCACAAACTCCGCGATCAACGCGGTCGCGATGGGAATGGCGACGTTTTTCGTCCTCGTGGGCTCGAGCTTCCTGGTGTCGAGTTTCCGCAACTGGATTCCCAAGCAGGTGCGCATATCCTGTTTCATTATCATCATCGCAACGTTCGTGACCATCGCGGACTACACCTTGCTCGCGCTCGTTCCAAAAGTGCACAAGGAGCTGGGTGCGTTCATTCCGCTTATCGTCGCAAACTGCCTGATACTTGGCCGGCAGGAGGCGTTCGCATCGCGATACCCGACGAAGCTCGCGGTGATGGATGCCATTGGCATGGCCGTTGGCTTCCTGGTGGCACTCCTGTCACTCGGCGCCGTGCGCGAGATCCTGGGGGACGGAGCACTCTTCGGGATCAAGCTCTTCAGCGCGAACTTCGAGCTCTGGGTCATCATGATCCTGCCGCCCGGCGGATTCTTGACGCTCGGCGTCATCCTGTTGTTCTTCAATTGGTTCAAGTTCAAGAAGGATGAGTTCCTGGAAGACGTGGCCAAAGCAGAAAGGAGTGGCAACTGATGGAAAATCTACTCTGGGTGTTCGTCAGTGCGGTTCTGGTCAACAACTTCGTTCTGACCTATTTTCTCGGACTGTGTCCGTTCCTCGGCGTATCCAGTTCGCTTGAAACTTCGTTCCGGCTCGGGCTTGCCACCACCTTCGTCATGCTGGTAACCGCCATTTGCGCCTGGGTCCTCAACACATTCGTGCTGATCCATGCGCCCTACCTGAGGCTGATTTGCTTCATCGTCGTTATCGCGAGCACCGTGCAGTTCATCGAGATGCTGATCAAGAAGCTGAGCCCAGCGCTGTTCCGGGCAATGGGAATATTCTTGCCACTGATAACGACAAACTGTGCGATTCTTGGCCTCGCAATCTTCGCAACCAACCGCGGTTACGGATTTTGGGAAGGCATTATTTATGCCCTCGGTGCTGGCGTCGGCTTCACCCTCGCCATGGTTCTGCTGGCAGGGCTGCGTGAGGAGTCTGAGCTTTCCAGCATTCCAAGGCTGATCCAGGGAACCGCAATGAACCTGATCATCGCCGGAATCCTGTCGATGGCATTCATGGGATTTGCCGGACTGTTCAGTTCGACCTGAGGAGTGGTGACGTGCTGACAACCTACATTCTCCCGCTTCTCGCCGTCGTCGCTTTGTGTTCGTTCTGGGCCATCTTCCAGCTGTGGCTGTCCAAACACGATCCGGATGCCGAACGACGATCACTGAAATGTGGCGGTTGCGGTCGACAGGGCGAGTGCAACAAGGCTGAGCACTAGCGGTGCCCACCACCCTATGCACGTACCCGTTCGTGTAACATTCAGTTCATGAAATCCATCCGTACACTGGCACTGATCCCGACATTGGCGTTGCTCTGCGCACAGGCTGCCGCCAAGCCGACTGCCGAGATTGACATGCTCGTTCCAAACCTCTTGCTCAACCAGCGAATTGCGGAGCAAATCGTGGACCTTGTCGGCGAGGACTCGGGAATCAGGATCAACCTGGTTCCGCGACCCGAACACGCCGAGTCAACACTCGATGCCCTCGAGAGCGGCTATGCGGATATCGGTATTACACTCAACAACGCACAGTATCGCGAGGGTATCTCGACGGTCATGCCCTTGTACCCGAGTGTCCTGCAGGTAATTGCCGACGCTGATCGACCCGCCGCTAGTCTGCGTGAGTTCCTTACCAATGCGGTTATCTTCGCCGGCCCGAAGGAATCTTTGTCGCGGCTGCTGACAGAGCAGCTCATTCACGACGTTGAATATGCCGATGTTGACGCGAGGTTTGTCGAATCACTCGATGAGGAACCCGATGTCATAATCGTTTATGCACCTATCGACAGGGAACGGCTTATCAGGGAGCCTTTCCTTGAGGGCATGAAACTGTTCACGTTCGGGGACCCCGCCGATATCGGGCTTGGCAATGCCGTCGACCGCGCCGTTCTGTTGAACCCGCGACTGCGTCCATTCGTTATTCCGGTCGGGACATTTGGCGACCTCACACCCGAGCCTGTCCTGACGATTGCCGTCGATACGCTGCTGGTAGCCAGGGCGGATATGGACAGCACGGTCATCTACGATGTCTACCGGGAAATGCTGAGATTACGGCCCGCTCTTTTCAGCGTGCGGCCCGAACTGTTCCAGCCCATCGATGATGACCTCGCACATGCCAATCTTGCGTTCAGTCTGCACCCGGGGGCGCTGGCATACATCAAGCGAGATGAACCGACGCTGATCGAACGCTATTCGGGCGTCGGAGAGGTCGTTGTCGCGCTCGTGGTCGCTCTTGTCAGTGCCGGCGTTGCGCTCATTAAGGTCTACCGGGTACGCCGAAAGAATCGGCTCGACAAATTCCTGATCAAGGTTATTGACATCCGAAACTCCATTACGCCACAAAGCAGTGGCGCTGAGCGCGAGGCGGCGATCGCGAAGATTCGGGAACTGCAGGACTACGGGTTTGAACAATTGGTGGACGAGAAACTGGCGGCGGATGAGAGCTTCCGGATCTTCATCGAACTGACGAACGACACGATCGAGCACCTGCAGAAAGCCAGCGCGGCGGCTTAGTCGGCGTGGAACTCGACTACTTCCTGGCAGGTCGTAGTAAGAGGCTTTTGGAGGGAAATCCGCATGCCCGATAATTTCAGAATCTTTGCCCTGGTGATTTTCGCCTGCCTTTTCTACGGCTGTGGTGGCAACGGATCCGGGCCGGAAACCGGGCCGGAAAGTCCGCCGGAATTGTCGACAGGACCTGCTGACTGTATCGGTGGTAGCGCTGCCGACTTCGCATGCTCGGGTGTCTCTCTAAGGGCGCGAGTCCCGCTCGATGAGATGAATGGAACCGAAGGCAATGACATCTGGGGCTGGTTCGACACGACTACGGGTAACGAATACGCCTTAATGGGCATGACCAACGGGACGGCTTTCGTCGATGTAACCGACCCGGAGAATCCGGTCTTCCTGGGGCGACTGCCGACACAGACGCAATCGTCTGTATGGCGGGACATCAAGGTCTACCAGGATCATGCCTACATTGTTGCTGACAATGCCGGCGCCCATGGCATGCAGGTCTTCGACCTGACTCGACTGCGCGGCGTGATAGCGCCACAGGACTTTTCCCCCGACGCGGTTTACGGCGACTTTGGGAGTGCTCACAACGTCGCGATCAATGAAGACACGGGCTTCGCGTATTCCGTGGGATCGAACACCTGCAATGGTGGCCTGCACATGATCGATATAACGACACCGAGTAATCCACTGTTTGCCGGCTGCCACTCGTCTGCGGACACACACGACACTCAGTGTATCGTTTACAGCGGGCCGGATACGGACCATCAAGGCGCGGAGATCTGCGCCAGTTCGAACGAGAATCACGTAGAGATCGCCGATGTCACGATCAAGGCGGCGCCGCAGACACTCGCAGCCGTCGGTTATCCACAACTGGGTTTCGTACACCAGGGCTGGCTGACGGACGACCATCGATTCCTGCTGATCGGTGACGAACTCGACGAATCGAATTTCGGTGTCCAGACACGCACACATGTCTTCGATGTGACCGATCTCGATGCACCGGCCTATGTATACGCATACGAGGCGTCGACGCGTGCGATCGATCACAATCTGTACGTACTCGGCAACCGGGTTTTCCAGGCCAACTACACGTCTGGTCTCCGCATTCTCGAGTTCACTGATCTCAGCAGCCAGCAAATGACGGAGATCGCGTTCTTCGACACTTTTCCCGGCAGCGATGCAACCAACTTCGATGGCGCATGGAGCGTGTATCCGTATCTACCATCGGGTAACGTTATTGTCAGCGACGTAGTCAACGGCCTGTTCGTTCTTACGCCGCAATAGTGGAAAGACCGCCTTCCCACAAAAAGGGGACAGTGACCCTAATTCCACGCGCAATTAGGGTCACTGTCCCCTTTTTGTTATGTGGCGGAGAGCGAGGGATGGCCGCTTCGCGGCGCCGGATGCGACTGCGTCGCTGCTCGGCTCGAACAGGGATCTCATCCGCATCTACACTCGGCAAGAAAACGAAAAAGGCCCCGCAAGGGGGCCTTTTTCGTTTTTCTGGCGGAGAGAGAGGGATTCGAACCCTCGGTACGGTATCACCGTACACTCGCTTTCCAGGCGAGCACCTTAAACCACTCAGCCATCTCTCCGAATTCAGTTTCTTAATTACCAACCGTAATCATTGGCGGCTGATCTGCGCACGGGCCACCCGGGTGTGGTGCAGCGTCCGGGTCAGCTTGCGGAATCGGCATTTCTGCATACTCATTAAGCTGGTCGAGACCCTCCGGCGCGACGACTCGCTTGCCTACCTCGCGATTCTGGAACTGCAAGGCCTTTTCGCAATTGACTTCTTTCGGCTTGTTACCGCCGCACGCCGATAACGATGCGCCCAGCATCAGGACAGCCAATATCTGGCATTTGGTCATGCATTTTCCTCCAGATCCACGCCTGCCGTACGCATCGCCGATCGCATTTCATTGTAGTGCTGCTCCGAATACTGCGTTAACGGTAATCGAATATGCGGCTCCATCAGCCCCATTGTGCTGACCGCCCATTTCACCGGTATCGGGTTCGACTCAACAAACAGCGCGTTGTTCAATGGCTGCAGAGTGTCGTCAAGCGCCCTGGCCTCCTCGGCCTTCCCCGCCATCGCCAGTTCGCACAAACGCGCCACCTGGCGAGGGGCAACATTACCACTTACGGTCACGACGCCGTGTCCACCCTGCTCTATGAATGACCGCAAGGTGAAATCGTCGCCACTGTAGAGTGCGAATTCGTCGCTAACGACCGCCTGAATCTGCTTCAGCCGGTCAATATCACCGGTCGCTTCTTTGAGACCGAAAATGTTCTCGTGCCGGGCAAGTCGTTCGACGGTTTCCGGCAACATGTCTGCCACGGTCCTTCCGGGAACGTTATACATCAGCAGCGGTTTGCCTATCGCATCCGCAATTGCCCTGTAGTGCAGATATATGCCTTCCTGCGTCGGCTTGTTGTAGTACGGAACGACCGCCATATAGGCCGTCAGTCTCGGGTCGTACACGGCGTGGGACAACTCGATCGACTGGAACGTGGAATTTGAACCGATCCCGGCAATCACCGGAATACGGCCAGCCGCAATCTCGATGGACCGACCGATCAACTCGATATGCTCCGAACGCCTCAGCGTCGGCGACTCTCCCGTCGTGCCAGCGATGACCAGTCCGCTGCTGCCCTGCTCGACATGAAAGTCGACCAGCCGCTTGAGACTCGCATAATCGACCCGATTATTGCCATCAAATGGCGTAACGAGTGCGATCAGACTACCGTGAATCACGATTGATCCTCGCCTTAAATAAGGCGGCGATGTTACTGTTCATATCCGGTGCTGGCAAGGACTGAAATCGCGGGTACCCTGCGGCGAGTCCGATCGCGAGAATCACGCGCAGGCCCGCCGATTCGCTCATAAGGAAGAATTTAAATAAATGTCACAACTTATTGTTATTTCAGCAATTGGAGCAGACCGAAAAGGCGCTGTTCAGGATCTGACTGAAGTTGTTCTGTCGTGCGGCGGCAATATCGAGGAGAGCCGCATGACGACGCTGGGTTCGGAGTTCGCGATGTTATTGCTGGTTTCCGGCAATTGGCACACCTTGAGCCGCCTCGAACAGGGCCTCGACAAGCTCTGCGCTGATGGCGATTTGCAGGTCTCCATCAAGAAAACAGAGGCCAAACCTGCAGCAGAAGATCGCATGCCCTACGCGGTCGATATCGTCGCATTGGATCACGAGGGAATTGTCTTCAACCTGGCCAATTTCTTCACCTCGAGAGACATTGAGATTGCGGATGTCGCCACGCGCAGTTACGCCGCCGCCCACACAGGCGCGCCGATGTTTGCGGTGCAAATGGCAATTAACGTCCCCTCAAAACTGCAAGTATCGCAGTTGCGTGAGGAGTTCCATGAGCTGTGCGACCAACTGAATCTCGACGCCATTCTGGAACCCGTAAAGGCCTGAACCGAACCCAGACCAGGAGAACCGCATTGAGCGCACCCCGTATGAACCGAGTCGTGGGCGACTTTAGTGCCGCTGCCACAGGCGACCAGACCATTCGCCTCAAAGATCTGCGCGGCAAGAATGTCGTCATCTACTTTTATCCAAAAGACAGCACACCAGGCTGCACTACCGAAGGCCGGGACTTCAGCGCTCTGATTACGAAATTCAAGCGACAGGACACGGTTATTTTCGGGGTCTCCCGGGACAGCATCGCGTCCCACGAGAAATTCAGGGAAAAACAGGGCTTCAAGTTTGACCTGCTGTCCGACCCGGATGAGGTCCTCTGCAGGAAGTTTGACGTCATACATGAAAAGACGCTCTACGGACGCAAATTCATGGGCGTTGTACGCAGCACATTCCTGATTGATGCCGCAGGCAAACTTCGCCACGAGTGGCGCGGTGTGAAGGTCAAAGGGCATGCTGAGGAAGTGCTCGAGGCCGTAAAGGCCCTATAATTACGGGGAACACCGGGCCACAGGACCAGTCGGAAACTGAGAGGCTCCATCGATCGGACAACATATGAATGCGCTCCCCCTCAAACGTGTATTGCTTGCCACCCTGCTCAGCTCTCTGGTCTTCGTGGCCGGCGCTGGTGCGGATGACATCGAGCTGCCGGACATGGGGAGCCCCGCTGATACCGTCTTCAACACCAGCGAAGAGGCACAAATCGGCCGCATGATCATGCGCGACATTCGCGCCAGCGGTATGGTCGTCGAGGACCCTCTCGTCACCGAGTACCTGAACGACATCGGCAGTCGCATTGCCGCACAAACCAATGACGGAGACCATCGCTTCACGTTTTTCGCCGTGGACGACCCACGCATCAATGCATTCGCGTTGCCCGGAGGCTATATAGGCGTCCACACGGGCTTGCTCGAGGCAAGCCGCAATGAGGATGAAGTGGCCGGTGTACTCGCGCATGAAGTTGCGCACGTCACGCAGCGCCACATTGCCCGCTCGATTCATGCCAACTCCAGGCAGAGCCTTCTAACCACGGCCATGATGCTTGGCGCAATTATCATGGCTGCTGCCGGCGGCAGCGGCGATGCGGTTCAGGGCGCTATGGCGGTTGCGCAAGGTACGGCGATGCAGCAACAAATCAATTTCACTCGCACCAATGAGTATGAAGCGGATCGCGTGGGTATTGCGGCACTTGCAGACGCTGGATTCGACCCCTACGGAATGGCCTCGTTCTTCGACGTTATGTCAAGGCAACAGACGAGCGACCCGAATTCACGTGCGCCTGAATTCCTGCGCACACACCCCGTCACAACAGCTCGAATCGCCGAAGCACGAAATCGGGCGCGCACATACCCGCCCATTCGCAGTGATGATTCGACCAGCTACGGAATCGCCCGCACCCGCGTTATCGTCGCGAAGTTCGACACACCCGCAGAAGGGGTGGCGTATTACGAGGCTCGAGATTACGAAAACCAGAATGACATCGAGCG
>Ga0316191_10003711_pt1 | contig 11345 bp, 7 predicted proteins | sample Eddworburr2cm_MG_FD_204928 | JGI IMG/M metagenome (GOLD analysis project Ga0316191, IMG submission 204928) | Coastal sediment microbial communities from Maine, United States - Eddy worm burrow 2 cm | ecosystem: Environmental > Aquatic > Marine > Coastal > Sediment | place: USA: Maine | collected... | reverse complement strand
TTTTTGCCATAGCACTTTCCAGTGAATCACCGTGCTCGGCGACGTCAAACCAGTCCATCGCCCGTGACAGATACAGGTAACTGTTAGGATCAAAACTGTTGATGAATTTTTGCGCGTTGTACTCGAGATAGTTCTCGATCTCAAATTCATGCTCGAAACGTTTGCCGGTCAGCTTTTCCGCGGGCAAGCGGGCGCGATCAAACTTGGAATTCCACTCGTCAGCAGCCCGATAGGACACCAGGCCCAGTTTGCGCGCCAGGGACATCCCCGACAGCGGCTTGTTATTATCACTGTACTGCCCCTGATTCCAGGCCGGGTCACTGCGAATAATCTCGCGCTGCAGCGAGCGCAATGCGATCGTCAACGGCAGCGCGCTGGTCGCCGCCGATATTGAAATCAGGTAATCAATCTCGCCCGGATACTGCATGGCATAGGCGATAGATGACATTCCACCCATCGATGAACCAACCGCGGCATGCAATTTATGCACACCCAGTTCACGCATCAATAAATAGCCCGACTGCGCAATATCCTCGACGGTGACGTCAGGGAAATCAGCGCCATAGCGCTTTCCAGTGGCAGGATTTATCGAGATCGGCCCGGTAGAGCCGTAACAACCACCCAGCGAATTCGCACAAACCACGAAGAACCGATCCGTATCGATCGCCTTGCCTGGACCGACCATATATTCCCACCATCCCGGGGACGGATCCTTAGCCGACGAGGCGGCGTGTGCACTCGGTGACAGCCCGGTGAAAATGATGATGGCGTTATCGGCGGCCGGCGATAACTCACCCCAGGATTCGTAGGAAAGGGTCACCTCGGGGAGAGACTCACCGCGCCACATTTTGAATCCTGCGCCACCTGGTCGCAGCGTAAGCTGCTGCGTGGCAGCGGTGGTAAAGCTATAGGCGTTATTCTCGTCAGCCATCGAACGTCTCTTTTTTATTTCAGACAGATATACCTGCTCTAGATCTCAAGCATGCGCTGCAAAGCGATGCGGGCGTGATTCGCCACTTCAACCGGAACTGAAATCTGGTTGACGACATTGCCTTCGACCAGGTTTTCCAGAACCCAGGCGAGATGCTGTGGATCAATACGAAACATGGTAGAACACATGCAAACCATCGGCGACATGAATTGCACGGTCTTGTTATCACTGGCTAGCGTCTGGTGCAGTCGATTGACCAGATTCAATTCGGTGCCGACAAGCCACTGCGTACCTGGATCTGCATCGGTTATGGTCTTGATGATATATTCGGTCGAACCGACATAGTCCGACATCTGGCAAACTTCGAAACTGGCTTCCGGGTGCGAAATAACCAACCCGTCGGGGTATTCACGACGGAAGTTTTCGACCTGCTCCGGCTTGAACATCTGGTGCACCGAGCAAAAACCTTTCCACAGAATGATTTTCGCGTTTTTGATCTGCTCCTTGCTGAGACCTCCCATCGGCAGATCGTAGTCCCAGATCACCATTTCCTCGAGCGGTATACCCATCTTGTAACCGGTATTACGGCCCAGATGCTGATCCGGGAAAAACAGGACCTTTTCACGCCGCTCAAAAGACCAGTCAAGAATCTTCTGCGCATTCGTCGAGGTGCAAACAATGCCGCCGTGTTCACCGCAAAAAGCCTTCAGATTGGCTGCCGAATTGATATAGGTGACCGGGGTGATAGTTTCATCCGCGTCCAGCACAGTGTTCAGCTCGCGCCAGGCTCGCTGCACCTGTTCAAGATCGGCCATGTCGGCCATCGCACACCCTGCAGACAGGTCCGGCAGGATGGAGACCTGCTCCGGACGTGAAATGATATCGGCCACCTCAGCCATGAAATGCACGCCGCAGAAAACGATGTATTCGGCTTTGGAATCGGCCGCCTGGCGCGACAGCTTCAGCGAGTCACCCGAGAAATCGGCGTGTTTGAAAATCTCGTCGCGTTGGTAATGATGCCCAAGAATAACGACTCGATCGCCGAGTATTTCCCTGGCGCGATTGATGCGCTTCTCGCAATCCACATCGTTAAGCGATGCATAAGGTTGCAGGTCAATTGCGGTGGCAGCCATGATTACTCATATTTGTAAGACGAATCGAAAAGTCTATCACCTGCCGCGGCAGCTGCCAAACCCACAATCAGCAGGTCTATTGCTCGGTTTGCGGCTTACGCAAGCGGATCGACAGGTCGCGTAACTGGCGCTCACTGACCGCAGCCGGAGCCTGGGTCAACAGACAGGAGGCGGTTTGTGTCTTCGGAAACGCCATCACATCGCGAATCGAACTGGCACCGGCCATCAACATAACCATGCGATCGAGGCCAAAGGCAATACCACCATGAGGCGGACAACCATACTTCAATGCGGTCAACAGGAAGCCGAACTTGTCCTCGGCTTCCTGCTCATCGATTCCGAGCAGCTTGAAAACACGCTGCTGCATCTCTGTCTTGTGAATACGTATCGAACCGCCACCCAGCTCGGTGCCATTTAACACCATGTCATAAGCACGCGACAGCATGCCACCAGGGTTTGCTTCGAGCTCTGCAGGGTCATCGGTCGCGGGTGCGGTGAAGGGATGGTGCAGCGCGTTCCAGCGCTCTTCACGCTCATCGTGCTCGAACATCGGGAAATCAACTACCCACAGGAAGCGCCAGCCATCTTCCACCAGACCTCGATCGTGCCCCAGCTTGATACGCAGTGCACCCAGCGATTCGTTGACCACCCTGGTTTTGTCGGCACCGAAGAAAATAAGGTCACCACTTTCGGCGCCCGTGCGCTCCAGAATGGTCGCAATAGCCTCGTCCGGCAAAAATTTCAATATCGGTGACTGCAATCCGTCGCGTCCCTGGGCAACATCATTGCACTTGATATAGGCGAGTCCGCGAGCACCATAACGCCCGACATAAGCGGTGTAATCATCGATTTCCTTGCGCGTCAGGGTATTGCCACCGGGCAGTCTTAACGCGGCAACCCGGCCATCGGGATCGCGCGCCGGGCCGGAAAAAACCTTGAACTCAACGTCTTCCAGCACATCGGAAATGGTTTGCAGTTCAAGCTTGATGCGCAGATCAGGCTTGTCCGAACCGTAGCGCTCCATGGCCTCGGCCCAACCCATACGCGGGAAAACGTCATCAACCTCGGCCGACAATACTTCGCTGAACAGGCGGCGCATCATCGACTCCATCATTCCCATGATCGCCTCCTCATCCATAAACGAGGTCTCGATATCAAGCTGGGTAAATTCGGGCTGCCGATCGGCACGCAGGTCTTCGTCGCGAAAACAACGCACGATCTGGTAGTAACGATCCATGCCCGACATCATCAACAATTGCTTGAACAACTGGGGAGACTGAGGCAAGGCGAAAAATTCACCCGGATGGGTGCGGCTGGGCACCAGGTAATCACGCGCACCTTCCGGTGTGGCACGGGTCAGCATCGGCGTCTCGATATCGAGAAATTCATGGCTTTCCAGCCAGCTACGCAGGTAGTGGGTGACGCGCGCGCGCAATTGCATACGAAACTGCATTTCCGGTTTGCGCAGGTCGATATAACGATACTTCAGCCGATTATCATCGTGCACATCGTCGTCATCGAGCTGAAACGGTGGAGTTTCAGAGGCATTCAAAATCTGCAGCTTCTGCGCCAGTAATTCGACTTCGCCGGTCGCCATATCCGGATTGTGCGTTCCTTCAGGACGAACCCGCAGACGACCTTCCACCTGGATCACGTATTCGTTGCGCAGTGTTTCAGCTTCACTGAACATGGCCGCATCATCAGGATCAAAAACCACCTGCAAAAGGCCTTTCTTGTCACGCAGGTCGACAAAAATAACACCGCCATGGTCGCGGCGGCGATTGACCCAGCCACAGACACTGACCGATTGATCGACTTGTTGCCGATTGAGTTCACCACAAAAATGCGTCCGCATAGCGACTAATCCGAATAGGGTTGATTTGTAAAGCCCGACGCGAAGCCGGGCAGAGAATCAGGCGGCGGCCTCTTTGCCGCCAGATTTGGCCGAGCCACCGCTGGCAGGCTTGTCCGACTTGGTGGCGCTACCAGTATCGGCGCTATCCCCTTTGGAGAGATTTTTCTGGTTTTTCGACTTGAAGTCAGTCTCATACCAGCCGGATCCACTCAAGCGAAATCCGGGCGCCGAAATTTTCTTTTTCAATGTATCTTTTTCACAGGCTGGACAAGCTTTCAACGGCGCATCACTAATCTTTTGCAACGCTTCGAGCGTGTGTCCACAATCGCTACATACGTACTCGTAAATTGGCATGTTTGTCTCCGTTAAGCTGGTCAGAATGCCCGCACAAACGGACAGCCGACTCACTCGAAATGGGCAGGGATTTTATAATAGTATCGAGTATTTTCCAACAACCCTGCGCCTACTCGAGGACATTACTGCCAGGCTCACGCGAAATTATTGCAAATAATCGATATATACGCCGTTTAAATCAAAAATCAGCCATGCGACGCCGTAACGTCCCGAAAATCGCGCGATCAACACTTCGTCTTCGCCTTTCCCGTTTTGTTGCAGCCAGTCCGTAAAATCCTGCCGCCGCTCCGCTTTGTCCAACCGGTCCAGAGCATTTATCTGACGTTTTTTCAATGCAGCTGCGAGTTCCGAATGCGGACGATAAAGCTGAGTCTGCGCATGCTCCAGCGACTTTTCTTCCATTTTGATTCGCTGAACTTCGGCGACACCTTCTCGTGTAGTCGGGAAGTCAGAATAGATTATCGGCGGCCTTTCATCACTGTAACGATACAGATCGCTGGCCGATTCCAGGGTACCCGCATAATGCTCCATGGTAGCAGGTACAACGAAATCATCGAAGATAACGATGGCCACGGGCCGCTGTGCGTAGGTTGTATAGACCCCATAGGCCAACGCAGCGAACTGAATGAGGAGGATAATCAGCAAATCAGACAAAATCTTCTTGCGGCTCTTGGTGAGGTCAAAAATCAGAAAAGTAATGAGCGGGCCAAGCACCAGGTCCACCGCTCCGACCAGCCGGATACCTTCCCAGCCTCCGTCGATCGAAAAATAGGGTTCGGGATACCAGTTGTAGTAAATCTGATAAGCCAGATAAACAAACACCACAATACTCAGCGATAAGTGCACTGCGGTAGCTTTCAGCTTGGTAATCAGTTGAGGACCGGTAAAATGCATAGAAACTTCCAACAGTGTTGACAGGTTATAAGATCTTTATATGGACGATTCTGGCAAAAATTTCAAGATAACTACGGCATACAATTCTATTGACCTGGTTTATCGCCAGGGGACAATAGAGCTGCAGGGCAAAGACAAATCTCTACAAAGCGTCATTAATCTCGCAAAACCCAATCAGCTGGCACTCAGGAATCTCGAGTATCTGATGGCCGCACTGATGTTCATTGCTACTCCACAGCGAATTCTCATGCTGGGCACAGCGGCGGGATCGTTGCTGCACTTCCTGCGCCATTACTATCCCGAGGCCGATATTACCGCCGTCGATATCGACAGCGAACTGGTAACACAATTACTGGACCGCGGCATTCTGCCAGCCGCAGATGAGCGCCTGACTTATGTCTGCGAAGATGCCGCACGAATCATGCAAAATCCAGATCAACGTTTCGACCTGGTGATCTTCGATGTATTCAACGGAGCTCAGTCTCCCCCATGGCTACTTGAGAAATCAGCTCTCCAGCAACTACATGACCTGACCAGCGATAATGGTGCGCTGGCCTTTAACCTGCTCATCGATAGCGACCACGACTTCAAGCTGTTTTATCGCGACCTGCGGCAAATATTCGGACAACAGACACTAAGCCTGCCGGTTAGCGGCCTGGAAAACAAAATCGTTTACGCTATTCGCGCAGCTAGCCAGGGAAATGATATGGCGTCAAACATGCAAACTGCGCTAGAACTTTCTGCGCAACTTGAAATCGACTTCATGCCGATTCTATCTGTGATTTACAACACTAATCCCGTCAGCGGGGGATTGATTTAAACAGCCGTTCTACTGGTTTTTGCCACCGCCCCGGCATTTCGGAGAATTCGCTACCACCCCTCCTCGCGCTTCCCATTCCTGCGGCGTCAGGGTATGCAGCGCAAGCGCATGGATCTGCTGTAATTCCTGCTGCAAAATCTGGTTCACCATGCGGTGACGCTTGATTAACATTTGCTCGTCAAACGCATTGCTGACAATAGTGACCTTGAAGTGGGATTCAGCACCGGGCGCAACATTGTGCATCTGGCTTTCATTTTCAACCTGCAGGTAATCGACCGCAATTTCACCGGCGAGTTTCTGCTCTATCGTTGTTTGCATCGACATCTGCTTTCCGTCCGTTCGTTATGCCAGCTTCTTTTGTACGTCGCGAATCGCTTCGGCCGCTTCTTCCATGGTCTGCAGGCGATCTTCGACATCCACCGCCATCAATTTCTGCACCAGCAGACTGACGCGCGGATTTACCGTATCGCGAACCTCGTGCATTGGTTTTGCCTTTCCTTCTATGTGCTGAAACAGCAACGACATGGGTTCACCGACATAGGGCAACTTACCACAAAACATGGCATAAGCGATTACCCCCAGCGCATAAATATCACTACGATGATCAGCCTCCATACCCCGTGCACGTTCGGGTGAAAGGTAGGCCGGAGTACCAATAATCGAACCCACCTGGGTAAGAGTGGCATCCGTCTTGCTCGTCGCAGAGGCGATGCCGAAATCAACGATTTTCACCAGCCCCTTATCATTCATCAGGATATTGCTGGGCTTGAGATCCCGATGTATCACATCCTGATCGTGCGCTGCAGCCATACCACTGGCCACTTGAAAAAGTATCTTCAGGCCCTTGTCGGCGTCGAAAAACTTTTCCTCCTTGAGATACTCGTCGATTCCCTTGCTTTCGAAAAACTCCATCGATATGGCACTCAGGCCCTCGTGAGACAACATATCGTGCACGCGTATCACGTTGGGATGACTGACTTTACGGGAATAGCGCACCTCGCGCAGGAATCGTTCGCGCGAGGCCTCCTCGGCAGTCAGTTCCGGATGCATGAATTTCAGGATCAAATTTTCACCCACCATTTCATCGGTGGCCAGCATGACCCGACCCATTGCGCCACGACCGATTTCACGATCAATTCGATACCGACCCAACCACTCATCGCCTTTCTTGAAATCTTCTATATTCTGGTATTGCTGTTCTGATGTTGTCGCGGTCGGGGTCTGGATCTGGGCCTGGGTCTGCGTAGTTGCCTTGTCAAAATTGCCACTACCATCAAGCTTAATCAGCCGCGTATCGAAATAAGTCTCCTCGTCCACGTCAAGTGCCGCCAGTTTAAACCGCTCCGTGAGACTCGATACTACTTCGCCCGCGGTGTCCCGCACGATTGCCTGCAGCGAGGGAACCATTTGCATCAACTTCTCGCGCACCGTACTGGCATGACGTTCGGTGGCCAATTTGCCAATGGTTCCGAGCGCTTCGCGTTGCACCAGGGCTTCCGACATGCGCAAACAGGCAAAGGCAATCTCCAGGCCCTTGGTCAGCCCAAGCTCTGCCACTGCCTGCAGCACTGCTGTCGCCGACTCGGGGTACTGGTCAATTACTTTTTTCAGTATGTTGATGGACTCGCGATTACCCGATTTGCCGATCGCATCGATGGCGTTATCACGTACCTGCCAGTTTTCATGCAGGGCATTCGCCCACAACTGCTTGACATCGCCGGGATCGCTGGCCTTTGCCGCCAGTCGCTGAGCCTGGTCACGCACAAAATCATTTTCGTGATCACTCAAACCCTGGGCTGCGGCAAACAATCTGTCATCGCCAAATTTGTGCAGACCTTTCAGCGCCTGTTCCTTGCCCCACCATTCCTGCAAATCCAGTAGTTTAAGGAATTTTTCCAGCCCTTCTGGAGTGACGTGTCGGGAAAATAACTTGATAAAAGTTTCCCGCATTTCGTCTGATTTACCGCAAGTGAGCGGTGCCAGCTTGGGCACGAAATCAGCATCGGCTCGAGCCTCGATGATGTCGAGCGCGAGCTGGCGCGAGACATCCGTCATCGACTCGAAAGGAGGTAACAGCAGCGCTAAATCAAAGCTAGCATTGAGGCCCTTAAGCGATTTCAACGCCTCGAGGATTACGGTTTTGTTTTTGTCGTTCAAGAAGCGAACGATCAATTGCGCAACCCGGGATTGGTCCACATCGCCGAGATAGCGTAACAACATGATTTTCATCGAGGGGCTGGAGATTGATGCCGGCTCGATGTGTAACGCATCAAGATCGAGCGGCTGCTCCGACTTGTAAACCAGCTTGAGCAACTGCTCGGCATCGGCACGTTCGAGCTTGAGCGCGTTGCTGATTATCTGTTCCGGCTTCAGTTGCGGCGCCTGAAATTCCAGAATGCCGATAATTTCAGTCTTCGGAGCATCCGACTCGTGCAGCTTCTTTAACAGTCGGGCGGGATTGACCTGCGAGCTTTGCGACAGTATTGAAGCTGCGGCAGTCCGTATTTCTGTGGCATCGCTTTCGAGACTCTTGAAAAACAGCTCCTCGGTGTTACCGCCGACATGTTCGAGGCAGATCTCGGTGAGCATCGCGCGGTGCATGCCCTGAGTGCTCGGAATGGCTTCAAGCAGGAGCCCGAGCGAATCAGCAGACGACTCGCGCAACTTCTCGATTAACGCAATACCCCTGGTGCTTTCAAGGTCGTCGCAATCGAGGAATTGTTTCAAGGTTCGCTTGAAAAAAATTGAACCAAACACTGCCATTTTTCTTTAGCTTTTACCCCACCATCAAACTATTGTTTTAATCCGACGATTATAGCGGTAAATAACAATAAATAGGCCAGTCCCTGGCCTATTTATTGTGTTTCCCACCTCAATGAAGCGGATGCTTGCTAAAACTGAAGTGTCGAGCGTTGTCCAGATCAACGTCAATTCGATCACCGGGCTCAAACTCACCCGCTAAAATCGACATCGCAATAGGGTTTTCAATGGCTTGCTGAATCTCGCGTTTCAGCGGACGAGCACCGTAAACCGGGTCAAATCCGAGCTCACCGAGAGTATCCATAGCGGCATCGCTAAACGAAATTGCCATGTCCCGATCTTTCAGTCGATCGCTCAGGCCCTGCAGCTGGATCTCCGCAATTGCCCGAATCTGCACCTGGGTTAACGGATGGAAAACAACCGTTTCATCGATGCGATTGATGAACTCCGGACGAAAATGGCGCGATACCTGCTCCATCACAGCCTTTTTGATTTCATCATAGTTTTGATCGCCCGCCATGGTCTGAATCTCCGCAGAGCCCAGATTTGAAGTCATCACGATGACGCAGTTGCGAAAATCAACGGTGCGTCCCTGGCCATCGGTCAGCCTGCCATCATCCAGCACCTGCAACAGGATATTAAACACATCCGGGTGCGCCTTCTCGATTTCATCCAGCAGAATGACCGAATAAGGTCGACGCCGCACAGCCTCGGTGAGGTAACCACCCTGCTCGTAACCAACATACCCGGGAGGCGCGCCGACCAGGCGCGCAACGCTATGCTTCTCCATGAATTCCGACATGTCGATACGAATCATCGCGTCTTCGGTGTCAAACAGGAAATGCGTCAGGGCCTTGGTCAGCTCGGTCTTGCCCACCCCGGTAGGCCCGAGAAACAGGAATGATCCATTCGGACGCGACGGATCGGAAAGACCGGCGCGGGAACGTCGAATAGCATCGGAAACAGCCTTTACCGCCTCGCTCTGGCCAACCACTCGCTCACCCAGCTGAGTCTCCATTTGCAGCAGTTTTTCGCGTTCCGAACCGAGCATCTTGGCAACCGGTATACCCGTCCAGCGCGATACCACCTCCGCGATCTCTTCTTCGCCAACCTTGTTGATCAGCAATTTCATATCACCTTCGACACTGGCCGCGAGCTCAATCTGCTTTTCCAGCTCGGGGATACGCCCATATTGCAGTTCCGACATACGTGCCAGGTCTCCGGCACGCTGTGCCGTTTCGAAATCGAGGCGCGCACGCTCGAGCTCCTCCTTGATGTTCGTGGTACCCTGCAATGCGGCCTTTTCGGCTTTCCAGATTTCTTCCAGATCCGAGTATTCGCGCTCCAGCTTGTCGACTTCATCCTGCAAAGTCTGCAGGCGCTTTTTGCTCGCCGCGTCGCTTTCCTTCTTCAGCGCTTCGCGTTCGATCTTGAGCTGGATCAGGCGTCGTTCGAGGCGATCCATGTCTTCCGGCTTGGAATCGATCTGCATACGAATACGACTGGCAGATTCGTCGATCAAATCGATTGCCTTGTCCGGCAGCTGCCGATCGGCAATGTAACGATAGGAAAGCGTTGCGGCGGCAACAATCGCGGGGTCGGTGATATCCACCCCGTGGTGAACTTCGTAACGCTCTTTCAGACCGCGCAGAATCGCAATCGTGTCCTCGACACTGGGCTCTTCCACCAGCACCTTCTGGAAGCGACGCTCCAGCGCTGCATCTTTCTCAATATACTGGCGATACTCATCCAGTGTCGTAGCACCGATACAATGCAGCTCACCCCTCGACAACGCAGGCTTCAGCATGTTGCCGGCATCCATGGCGCCCTCGGCTTTACCCGCGCCGACCATGGTATGCAGCTCATCAATAAAAAGAATAACCTGCCCTTCCTGCTTGTCCAGATCGTGCAGCACCGCTTTCAGGCGCTCTTCGAATTCACCACGAAACTTCGCGCCTGCGATCAGCGCGCCCATGTCCAGCGACAGCACACGCTTTTTCTTCAGCCCTTCGGGCACTTCACCATTGATAATACGTTGCGCCAGACCTTCGACAATCGCGGTCTTGCCCACGCCGGGTTCGCCGATCAGCACCGGGTTGTTCTTGGTACGGCGCTGCAGCACCTGGATTGCACGGCGGATTTCCTCGTCACGTCCGATTACCGGGTCCAGCTTGCCCTGCTCGGCGCGCTCGGTCAGGTCGACGGTATATTTTTCCAGCGCCATGCGCTGATCTTCCGCACCGGCATTGTCCACCGACTGGCCGCCACGTATCGCATCGATCGCGGTCGCAATCGATTGCTTGCTGGCGCCGGCCGAGGTCATGGCATCGGTGAGCGGACCTTTCTCCTGCATCACCGCAAGTACAAACAACTCACTGGAGATAAACTGATCCTTACGCTCCTGTGCAAGCTTGTCAGTCACGTTCAACAGTTTGTTAAGCGCATTGGAAATATGCAATTCACCGGCGGCACCTTCGACGCTGGGCAGCCTGTCAAGTAGCTCGCCAAGCTGTGAGCGCAGCAGGTTGATGTTAACTCCGGCGTGGGTGAACAACGGCCGCACCGAGCCGCCCTGCTGATCCAGCAGTGCGACCATCA
>Ga0316191_10003707_pt1 | contig 11352 bp, 11 predicted proteins | sample Eddworburr2cm_MG_FD_204928 | JGI IMG/M metagenome (GOLD analysis project Ga0316191, IMG submission 204928) | Coastal sediment microbial communities from Maine, United States - Eddy worm burrow 2 cm | ecosystem: Environmental > Aquatic > Marine > Coastal > Sediment | place: USA: Maine... | reverse complement strand
TCGACTTCATCATCGTTGTCTTCGTAAGCGCTGGTGTAGAGATAGTGCGCAATGGCTACATTGCCATCGACGACGATCGCGAGCGGATAGAGTTCATGTTGCACTATTTTGCCCTGGTCATCGCTAAACCGATCCCACATGATTGTCGATGATTTTGAGCGAGGTGCAGGAGACGTCTTGGCCCAGCCCGAAAACTTGTCGGCCAGTAAGTTATTCAGCCAATCGTCGTCGCCATTCTTCTCAGCTTCCCACTGACCTTCAATGACAGACCACACATCAGCATGGTCGCTCTCGGTTTCCTGTGCGCTTGCGGCACCAGAGACGAGCAAGACAAAAGCGCAAAGCGTAAATGTGAGCCTATTACAGAATTCCATTGCGGTCGCCCCAATCCAATTGCTTATAAGATGATCTGAGTTTAGTCGTATTAAGCGGTCGCAACAAACCGCAGCTGTGATCTATTCGTCAGGTTTGAGGATCAAATCTCGCAAAGGGGCCACATTTGCCTTAGCTCGAGAAGGCTCTTCATCGACAGAGAAGACTTCGAGCAATTCGTCTTCGCTCAGATAGTCGGGATGGTGTGCTTCCAAAATGGTGGCATAGTGAATTGAATCCTGTCCGGAAATCAGCGTAAGTCGATACACATGCACAGCGACGACGGCAGGCTCCTTGACGCGCATGAGTTCAACGACAGACTGCTGCAGGTCAGTTGCGCTGAGGGTGCCGATATAGGCCGTCTCTTTGTGAATTTGCCAGCCGGCGTCCCTGAAGGTCGCGCCAATCGATCCACCATTTAGTACCCGCTGATGGGGCACTGCAATCCTGGGCGATTCAACCTCCAGAAAACTCACAATCGCATAGGTTCGGCAGATGCGCTCCGCACCGTTTTCGCTGTACAGGTTGGAACGGCGCAGCACAGGCGATTGTTCAATGATCTCGACACCGTAATTACCAAAACGCTGTTCGATACGATCGCTGTTCAATGTTTCTGTTTCGGCGGCGCAAGCGTAGACAACGGTGGCGGCCAGGCTGACAAGGAAATGCTTTCGTTGCATGATGCTCAGTAGGTGACAAACGCTGCCGCACGATATACCGGCCGCGGCTGGGCGTAAAGTCGTTGGGCGAGACGTTATACTGCGGCTGCTAGCGACCCGAGGAGGCGGTATGACTCACAATATCAAATGCTATCGCTGCGGCGAATCGCTCGCGGCCCTTTCACTGCCATTATCAAGGCAAGACGAGTGTCCGAGTTGCGGCAACTATTTGCATGTCTGCAAGATGTGCAGGCATTTCGACGCGCATGTGCCGCGCCAGTGCCGTGAAGATGGTGCCGAAGACGTCAAAGAGAAGGACCGGCTGAATTTCTGTGACTGGTACGTGCCCAGTGACTCGGCTTTCGATGGCGCGCGAAAAGACGAAGAAGACAAAGCACGTAGCGCCCTGGACGCGTTGTTTGATGATTGACCGCAGGACCTTTCTTAGGTTGTCGGGTGCCTCAATCGCGGCCGGCACGTTATCAGCCTGCGGTGGTGTGGAAAAGACCGCCGTCAGCGGCGTACCGCGCAGTAAATTCGATGCAGATTCCACTGCAGAAGAGGTAACGGCGGGACTCGACTTAAGCGGCAAGCTCGCGGTTGTTACAGGCTGCACGTCAGGCATCGGTTTCGAGACAATGCGCGTGTTGGCATTACGGGGTGCATACGTTGTTGGCACGAGTCGTTCGATGCAGAAAGCGCATGCGGCGTGTCTTCGTGTGAAAGGAAGAACCACGCCGCTGCAGCTGGAACTGGCCGACATTGATTCGGTGATCGCTTGTGCCGATGCAATTCGCGGCGTCAACTCGCCGCTCGATATGTTGATTTGCAATGCTGGCTACATGGGTGGTGGCGGCGAGCGCCAGTTGGTCAACGGCATTGAGAAACACCTCGCTGTTAACCATCTGGGGCATTTTGTCTTCGTTAACCGCTTACTGGGTCGTTTGTACATGTCAGACCAAGGCAGAATCGCAGTGGTTTCCAGCCGCGCGGGTTATACCCGAGCGGCCCAGAGCGGTATCGAATTCGATAATCTGGATGGGGCTACAGACTACGACGACATGCGTGCATATGGGCAGTCAAAGCTGGCGAATGCACTGTTTTCACTGCACCTGGCGAAGCTATTGAGAGGCACACGAATAACGACGAACGCGCTGCATCCGGGCGTCATTAATACCGAGATCGACCGAAATCTAAGTCTTTTCAAACAATATGGATTTGCAGGCATGGCTTTGTTTGGTGGTACGAAGTCTGTCGCCGAGGGCGCCGCAACGAGTTGTTACGTTGCAACAAACCCATCTCTTGGGGCCGTCAGCGGACAGTATTTTGAAGACTGCAATGCGGTGACGGTTTCAGGAACCCACATGCATGACGAGACGATGGCGGCGGAACTTTGGCGTGTATCAGAGGATCTCATGCGTGATTATTTGGTCAGTCACACTGGCGCGGACTACAACGACTTTGAACGCGGCATGTTGGAATGGAACAATAACAAGAGTAAGCAGGAACAATGAACCATCGTATCAGTCGATTGATTTTCGCATTCGCCGTCGGACTGCTCGTGGCGTACTTTGCATTTACCTGGATAAGCGATCCGGCGCCGCGCGCGGAACGGCAACTGGAAGAATCTGTCGTGCTCGCTGCCCGGCAACGTTTACAGGACATTATTGGCGTCGATGACATTGAATTGGTCGATCCACTGGCGACAAATCGCGCCATCGGCAAGACCTATGTTTATCGTGCCGGAGAAGGCTGGGAGGTATCTGGCTACTACCGGCGCGGCGACGGCGATCGATGGCATCCGTTTCTTATGCGGCTCGATGCTGGTCTCGCGATTGTAAACCTCAAGGTTCAGGATAAAGCGCTTGCAGAGCAAGCAAGAACTGACTCAAGGATTGAGGTCTTGAATTAGCTCTTCATTCGCTTCCTCGCGCCATTCAAAAATGTTGAGTTCGATGAACACAAACGCAACCAACCACAAGAACGCGTCCCAAAAGTCTACAAAATCGCCTTTAACGCCCCAATAAATTGCCGCATAGAGCAGCGCTGAATACAAAATGACTTTGAGAATACTGCTGGAACGCAACGCCCAGCCTTCATAGAGGTTGCGTTCCTGCAGGCGAACGTCAACTTCGAGTACAACGACGACCAACAGCCATACAGCTGCATTTATGACATCAATCCAGGCTAGACCAATGATCGCCTCATGACCGGCTGCGTCGACGACTGCGCGGGCATCGTCAAATTGCAGAAACGCAGTGGCTGTTGAAAAGGTACTGCAATTGGCCGCCGTGATTGCGGTGTATTCTTCGAAATCGATCGAATATGACCACTCTTGGCCCACCAGTGAACAAAGGTCAGTGACACCCGTCATAGGCGCGATGGCCTGGACTGAGGCAAGACTCGTGATATAGCCATAGAACGCGTAGACGATAAAGGTGTAGCAGATCGCTCTAAGGCCATGCAGTGACCAGGTAACGGGCTTGGTAAAGTGGTCGTCCTCGAGAACATAGGTTTCGAGTTCGAACATCAGCAGCAGTACGACCCAAGCCGCGGTATCGATCGTCGCGTTATATCCCCCGATGATATCCAGAAGCCCAACGCCATTCGGATACAAGAGCTTCGCGGCCAGGAATTCTTCGGCGAAAAACCAATAGATGTTCATCGCCAGGAAGGCGTAAACGACATACTTGAAGAATTGGAACAGGGTATCGCGGCTAATCGTCAAGAAGGTGCTCCGCTGTTGCAGCGCTCGATTCTAAGCGGGATCGGAGTTTTTTAGCAATGCACGTCTCAGTCGATTTCGGCGTTTTGTTCCATGACTGTGTCGACACCGGCACATAGACAGGTGCGTGAACTCGTTGCAGAAAGACGGTTTTTTCAGACCTCGGCAATTCCGGATGCCGCTTAGAAGCCGAATTGCTATAAAATCCGCCTCCTAAATGCTATCGATCAAGGAAACATCAAAGTGGCAGTGAAAAGTGACATCGAAATCGCACAAGCGGCAAGCATTCGCCCAATAACCGAGATTGCCGCAAAACTGGGTATTCCGACCGAATCGTTGGTTCCGTATGGCAACGACAAGGCGAAAATCAGCGCTGACTTCATCAAGGGCAATGGCAAGGGAAAGGATGGCCGCTTGATTCTGGTCACGGCGGTCTCGCCTACGCCGGCCGGTGAGGGCAAAACCACTACCACGGTCGGGCTTGGCGATGGCTTGAACAAAATAGGCAAGAAGGCATTGATTTGTTTGCGCGAGCCTAGCCTGGGACCTTGCTTCGGTATGAAAGGCGGAGCCGCCGGTGGTGGCTATGCCCAGGTTGTGCCGATGACAGACATCAATTTGCATTTCACGGGCGATTTTCACGCGATCGGCGCGGCGCATAATTTGCTTTCGGCGTTGATCGATAATCATATGCACTGGGATAACGAACTCGATATCGATCCGCGTCGTGTCACGTGGCGTCGCGTTGTCGACATGAATGACCGTGCCTTGCGCAGCATCACCTCGGGGCTGGGCGGATTTCACAACGGTGTTGTGCGTGAAGCTGGATTCGATATCACTGTTGCGTCGGAAATCATGGCTATTTTCTGTCTTGCTACTGATCTCGAGGACCTGGAGAAGCGACTGGGCAATATCGTGCTGGGCTATACACGACAGAACGAGCCTGTCACCGTCAGACAGTTGAACGCACAAGGCGCGATGACTGCACTTCTTAAAGATGCGCTGCAGCCCAATCTTGTGCAGACCATCGAAAATAATCCGGCCCTGATGCACGGTGGTCCTTTTGCCAATATCGCGCATGGCTGCAATTCAGTCATGGCCACGACAACGGCGCTGAAGCTGGCGGACTATGTTGTTACGGAGGCTGGATTTGGTGCCGACCTGGGTGCCGAGAAATTCTTCAACATCAAGTGCCGCAAAGCCGGGCTTAAACCCCAGGCGGTAGTGTTGGTTGCAACCATTAAGGCGCTGAAAATGCAGGGCGGGGTGCCAAAGACCGATCTTGGTACTGAAAACGTGGCAGCGCTTGAAGATGGGCTCAAGAATCTAGGCCGGCATTTGCGCAATTTGGCGCAGTTCGGTGTGCCTGCGGTTGTCGCCGTTAATCGATATACGGCTGACACGGATGCGGAAGTCACTACAGTGCAAAAATATTGTGAGGCTTTTGGCGTTGACGCTGTCGATTGTACTCATTGGGCTGACGGTGGTGCCGGGGCGACAAAGCTCGCTGAGAAGGTCGTTGAGCTGGCTGATAGCGGTGCCGCACAATTTCGTACCTTATACAGTGATGAGCTGTCGCTCTGGGATAAAGCCAAACGGGTTGCGACGACAATCTACGGCGCCGACGACATCATTGCAGATAAGAAAGTTCGTCAGCAGTTCGACGAGTTTCACGCCGCTGGCTATGGCAAATATCCGGTCTGTATGGCGAAAACGCAGTACAGCTTTTCAACCGACCCGAACTTGCTTGGTGCGCCAACCGGTCATGTTGTGCCAATTCGTGAGGTTCGTCTTGCGGCGGGGGCGGAGTTTATTGTCATTGTTTGTGGTGCCATTATGACGATGCCTGGATTACCACGCGAACCGGCTGCTAATGCTATCAGCGTGAACAAAGACGGGAAAATCGAAGGGTTGTTCTGATCGCGTCCTAGTCTGGGAATCGATCGGGCAACAGAAATATCTGACGGGCCCGATCGCTCTTGAGCAAATCGCTACTGTAGTAACGATGCAGGATGCTGGCGTCACCACCGGCAAATAAGTCCGTGTGTTCGCGTCGAAAAGAGAACCAGTCCGTGGCGCCTTTTTCGCTGCGTCGCTCGTGGATCAGGAGCATAAAAAACCAGGTAATCGTTTCGTGATACTTGCCCGGAATTCCCAGTTGCGCCGTTAGGCGCCGAAGCGCATTGCTAAAAAACGCGACGGCCTCAGGCAATGGCCATTTTTCCAGGCTAAGCCACGCGACATAGATATGGGCGTCGTGATCGAACGCGTCCGCATCGATGCTGCCGGCGGCGAACGACTCCAGGTTGACTTCCGGGAGTGTAGCCGCAGCCATCGTCATTCCTCCGCCAGCATATGGCTGTCGCTGGCCGTCAGGTCGCAGCCATAGACCGATTTCAATTTGTCGATGACGCCCTGTGTCTCGGCCGAGAAGGGCGCTTTTCCCTCAAAGCTGTGCAGGACGATACCCTCAATCAGATCACCGAGAGACAGATCGGTGTACTCGGCCAGCCCTTTAAGCACCTTGAGGAGTGAGGATTCAATGCGAACGCCCGTCTGGGTTCGGGTAACCAGTTTTTTTGACATGGTTTTGCTCCGTTATAGAACGTTACCATGTTACCAATATAACACTATAGTCGTCAAATCGAGTACCATTCGACCACACCGTAATTGTCCGTGCGGCAAAGGAAAGACCGGCAGTGCCGACCAGCAATGAGTTGAACAATGGTTTCAAGATTGGGGACTGGGAAATACTGCCTGCCCGAGGCGTCTTTCGTTTTGGCGAACGAGAAGAGCGCCCATCACCAATAGTGCTCAAAGTGTTGCTCGCACTTGCGCGTCGGGATGGCGATCTGGCCACGAAAGACGAGCTTATTGAAGAGGCCTGGAACGGCATCATTGTCGGGGACGATTCAATATCTCAAGCCGTGTCGCAGCTACGATCCGTGCTGGGTGATGCCGCCCGACACCCGGATTACATTGAGACCCTGAGCAAGCGGGGTTATCGGCTCATCAAGAAAGTTGAGTTGCTCAATCAGGCACAACCTCAACTGAAGCAAGATCACTCGGGTGATTTCAACCTCGATCGCGGCAAACTTTTGGCTGTGGCTGCAGCAATTATCGTCACGGCTCTAATATGGATCTTCACTCCGCGTAGCGTGCAGTCCATCGGGATTTTGCCAGTTGAAAACCAGTGTGACGACACATCGAAGCAGTACGTTGCGTCTGGATTACAGGCGGAGCTTGTGCGGTCCTTGCATCAAGTTCCGGCAATCACAGTTAAACAAGGGCGAGTGAGTTATCCGGATCTCGAGGTCGGCGATGTCGCGAAGATCCTGGACGTTGATGCCGTGCTTTTCGCCGAACTGCAGTGCAACGGCGACACGCTGAAAATTTCGTACAGAGTTGCCCGTGCGTTCGATGAAAAAATCGTTTCTGCGGGTGATGCGACAGACAGTGCTGCGGACATATTTCTGCTGCAGCACAGAGTTGCAAACCTGGTGCGTGATGATCTTTTCGGAGAATCTCCACGGGAACTGGTGTCGGCGAGCGGAAATCCCGACACAAATGCCTACGATCGCTACATGCGCGGACTGTACATGCTCGAACGTCGTGGTAGAGGGCAGCCGGAGAATCTTCCGGCAGCCATCGAATTGCTCGAGGAGTCTGTTGAAATAGACCCTGGTTTCGGGCCAGCGTATCTTTCGTTGGCAACGGCCTATGCGCTGTTGCCCGACTATCACAACGCGCCGCTGCGGGAGGCGCACGCCAAGGCGATTGAAGTGGTTAAGCGCGGCGTCGAAGTAGATCCCGATATCGCCGATGCAGCGGCTGCCATCTATGGCTTTGTGTATCACAAACAGCGACGCTGGACCCTGGCGGAACAGGCGTACCTTCAGGCAACGACTGCAAGAGTGGTCGATTCGAATGCATTCAACTGGTATTCACTCATGCTGGCTGGCGTTGGCCGACGCGACGATGCCCTGGATCAGGTTCTTGAGGGACGTCGTATCGATCCAAGCTCGGCACTCATCAATAGCCGCATTGGCATGGTGTACACGTGGTTGGGAAATTCGTCGAAAGCCGGTGAGTATTTTGAACGTGCCGACGCGCTTGGTGCGAGCGGCGAGGCACACATGTTTGGAAAATCACTAGTACTGTTGCGTACCGGCCAACTCGAGGAAGCGGCCAGCCAATTTGGTGCCGGTGTGTCTTTGGCCGGCGGTAGCACCGAGTGGATTGGACCACTTTTCGATGGGCTTGAGGACCCGTCAAAACGCAAAACAGCCTTAGCCGCAATCGAAAAAGCGTTTACTGATCCGCAAATGGACCCTCGATTTCAGGTCATCGCGCGAGCAGTGCTCGGCGACAATGACGGCGCCTTGCGCATTGCGCTCGAGTTGGCGGAATCCGGTCAATTTTATGAGATGGATTTCTTGTTTCTCGAGGAACTTGAATCACTGCGGCAGTCGCCTGGTTTTAACGAGCTGATGGATAAACTCGGGATCCGCCAATACTGGGATGAAAACGAATGCGAGTTGTTGAACGATGAAGTTCGCTGCTAATTTTCACCATCGACTCGGCCGCGGGCTTTCTTGATGTGGCCGCGCCGGCGTTTATTGTCGAGTCGCTTCTTCTTGAGGCCGGCGCTAAGCCGTGTCTTCTTGCGCGGCTTTGCTTCAATCAATACTGATTTGATCAACTCGCTGAGTCGCTCTAACGCCGCACGTCGATTTCGTTCCTGAGTGCGGTGCTCCTGCGACTTGATGACAATGATTCCATCGCTCGTTATCCGCTGGTCGTTCAACGCCAGCAGTTTTTCGCGCACATGTTGCGGCAATGAGGAACTTCGCGGGACGTCGAAGCGCAGATGAATGGCTGATGCGACTTTATTGACGTTCTGGCCTCCGGCACCCTGAGCACGCACCGCAGAAAATTCGATTTCGCTAAGCGGAATTGATATTTCTTCAGAAATAATGACGGCGTCGGACATCTTGCGCATTATACGACCTATGCAACGATGCAATCTGATGATCTTTGTTGGTGGCATGACAATGTTGCCCTACATGTATTACTGAAACTCAAAACTACGCTGCGGCCGGAGGCGCTTATCAATGAGTAGCAGACCAGAATTCAGAGCTTTGCTGGAGGATGCCGCTCGACGTGGCATTGAGTACAGAGAATCGATTGGTGATCGCTCAGTTGCGCCGTCGGTTGACGCAACAGCTGCTGTAAAGCGATTTGCCGAGACATTGCCCGAGCAGGGGTATACAGACGCAGAAACACTTGCGTTGCTCGATGAAATTGGGTCGGCGGCAAGCATGGCGATGGCAGGTCCACGATTTTTCGGTTTTGTAATTGGTGGTTCGATGCCGGTCACACTGGCGACAAACTGGCTGACAGCATCTTGGGACCAGAATGTGGTTATGCATGAAGTCACGCCGGCGACAGCGACGCTGGAGCAAGTGGCACTGGAGTGGCTGGTCGAGCTGTTTGGCCTGCCCGCGGGTACCGGTTGCGGCTTCGTTACCGGTGCGACCGTGGCTAATTTCAGTGCGCTCGCGGCAGCACGCCACAGAGTTTTAGCAGATGTCGGCTGGGACGTTGAATCCGATGGCTTGATCGGGGCACCTGAAATTACATTGATTGCCAGTGAAGAAGCGCATCCAACATTGTTCAAGTCCCTGGGTATGCTCGGCCTCGGACGCAATCGCGTGATACACATACCGACGGACCGTCAGGGTCGTATGCGGGCGACCGAGCTGCCGCGAGTCGCTGGGCCGACCATCGTTTGTGCACAGTTTGGCAATATCAATACGGGCGCATTCGATCCAATAGCGGATATCTGCGCTGCGGTGAAGCCCGAGGGGGCATGGGTGCATGTTGATGGTGCCTTTGGACTTTGGGCGGCGGCATCGAGTACCTATCGGCCGTTAACAGTCGGTATGGACAACGCAGATAGCTGGGCGACAGACGCGCACAAGGGGCTTAATGTGCCCTTTGATAGCGGCATTGCATTTGTCAGGAATGCTGCTGATCTTGCGGCTGCCATGGCCATTACGGCTGACTATCTGATTACTGAAACGGCGTTCAGAAATCCATCCGACTACACACCGGAACTATCGCGACGCGGTCGTGGCGTCGATGTCTGGGCGGCGATTCGTACACTCGGCAGGAGCGGCGTCGAGAATCTTGTAGATGGTCTGTGCCGACATGCGCGAGCATTTGCGGCTGGCCTGAAAAACGCCGGTTTTGAGATCCTTAACGATGTTGTATTCAACCAGGTACTGGTTTCGTTCGGCGATGATGCAATAACGCGCCGCATCATCAAGGGGATACAGGAGGACGGTACGTGCTGGTGTGGGGCGACGGTCTGGCAAGGTAAAACGGCGATGCGCATCAGCGTTTGTAACTGGGCGACAACCGACGAAGACGTACAAAAAAGCCTCCACGCAATGATCAGCACTGCGCGAAGGCTTGCTAATTTGTCCGACTAGAAGTCGCCGGGTTCCAATAAGAATCTGGCAAAAGCCGGCCTGGGGGGCGTATATGAAGATAATCAGCCAATTGCGGATTGGAGGTTGTAGGCCTCGTTACTGCTGGCTCAGGGTTGGCTCCAGCATCTTGTCCTGGCCGTACTTAAGGAAAATTGCGGCGCGTGCTGCGGGATCGATGTTTACCTTATCCAGATCCCCATCCACGTAGGGCAGCGCGAGCAATCGCTTGTCCATAACCTTGAACCAGAGCGCCGGTACGTAGGCGAGCAGGTAGGCGCCAAAGTAGCCGCTGGGCAACTGCGGTGCTTCGTCAAAATGCCGCAGAGCCTGGTAGCGGCGCAAGGGATTTGCGTGGTGGTCCGAATGCCGTTCCAACTGAAATAGCACCAGATTGCTAAAAATATGGTTGCTGTTCCACGAATGCCGTGGCGCGCAACGCTCATACTTGCCGTTTTCATCTTTCTGCCGCAGTAGCCCATAGTGCTCAATGTAGTTAGCGCTGGTGAGTTGCCAGTAGGCGAATGCATTGTGGATCAGCAGAAAGGGCAGCATGAGCCAGCCCAGCGTTGCGATCATTCCGATCGTCAGCACAACCGTCAGCGCATAGGACTGCAATATTTGATTATTGATGTGCCAGACAGATCGGTTGCGCCGAGCGAGGCGATCCTTTTCGATCGCCCAGGCCTCAGCGAACGCACCGGGAATTTCGCGTCGTGCGAATTTGTAGATGCTTTCGCCCATACGTGCGCTTGCCGGATCGCCAGGGGTGGAAACGTTGCGATGGTGGCCCAGATTGTGATCGATTGTGAAATGGCCGTAGGCAGGTATGGCAAGGACGATTTTGGCCAACGCTTTTTCAAGCCTTGAGTTCTTGTGGCCGAGTTCGTGGCCTGTGTTGATGGCGAGCCCTGACGTCAAACCGGTAACCACGGCGATAAAAACAAATCCGAGACTACTCAAGTCCTGAGATGCAACGTACCAGGCCGCGCCGAGCAATGTGACTAAATGCAATGGCACCGTGGCATACGTCAGGCGGCGATAGTACGGATCCTGGTCGACTTGCATGACCACTTCGTCAGGTGGATTGTTGACATCGACG
>Ga0316191_10003706_pt1 | contig 11352 bp, 15 predicted proteins | sample Eddworburr2cm_MG_FD_204928 | JGI IMG/M metagenome (GOLD analysis project Ga0316191, IMG submission 204928) | Coastal sediment microbial communities from Maine, United States - Eddy worm burrow 2 cm | ecosystem: Environmental > Aquatic > Marine > Coastal > Sediment | place: USA: Maine... | reverse complement strand
CCTTCAAGATGATATTGCCGTGTTCAGTTGGTCTGTCAGTGTTCAGGGCAAGGCGCGCCTCGCCGGGAATGGCCATAGTCCTTTCCAGGAGGCGCAACGTAGCCATGGACGCTGACAGGCCAACCCTGCGGGCGTTCCTGTGGTGTCCCGCAGCGGCGTTGCCGCGCTTGACAAGGACTCAGGCCATTGCCTGCGCACGGCGCCTTGCAGCGAAACACCACAGGAACGCTGAACACGGCAATATCATCCTGAAGGAGTACTAGCCTTTCATGCCCAGGGGAACGATACGTACCGGGTTTCTACTAGCCGCCCTTTCCTGGGCAGGCCTGATTTTTTACCTGTCAAGCCAGCCGTCGATCGAGGCGCCGGCCCTCTTCCCCGGTCAGGACAAGCTGTTCCACCTGATTGCATTTGGTGTTCTTGGATTGCTCACCATGGGATCCCTGCAGGCACCCCGTGCAGGCTATTCGCCAAGGCAGGTCTGGCTGGTTGTACTGGCCGTCACGCTGTACGGGATACTGGATGAAATTCATCAATACTTTGTGCCCGGACGCAGTGCGGACGTTTACGATGCACTTGCAGATGCCAGCGGCGCCCTGCTGGGAGCGTGGACCATGTATTACCTGATACGGGTCCTTTCCCGGAGTTGCCGGAACAACCAGTAGCAGCGCCGTCCCCGGCGCGAATCGCGGCGAGGACGCCGCTCCTGCACCAATAGCGCATATGTAATAGTTACAGATAGGCCGACCAGTCGCGGCTGTCATCGCCGAACACCAGAAAAAACGGATTGAGCAGGGAGTCCTTGGTGTTATAGCGCAACGGCTGCATGGCCGTGTCCGTTACAAACCCGCCGGCCTGTTCTACCACGCACTGGGCTGCCGCCGTATCCCATTCTGAAGTCAGTCCCAGCCGCGGATAGATATCTGCAACGCCTTCGGCCACCAGGCACAGTTTCAGCGAACTGCCCATGCCGACCATCTCGTGCTCACCCAGCTTTTCGAGGAAAGCATTCAGCGAATCTCCCCGGTGCGAGCGGCTGCCGACCACCATGAGTGGTCCGGTGCCCAGTTTCCTGACATTGATGGCCCGTCGTTCGCCCGTGCCTTCCTGCTTGAAGGCCCCCTGACCCTTGCAGGCGAGATAGCTGACCCCGGTAACCGGCACGTGCACCACGCTCAAAACCGCCACGCCGTCCTCGATCAGCGCAATATTGACGGTAAATTCACCGTTACGCTTGATGAACTCACGGGTCCCGTCCAGCGGGTCAACCAGCCAGTAACGCTGCCATGCCGAGCGCTCTGCATACGGCAGGCTGGCTGACTCCTCGGACAAAATCGGGATATCCGGCGTCAACGCGGTCAGGCCGTCCACTATGGCATGGTGTGAGGCCAGGTCTGCGGCCGTCAGCGGTGACTTGTCGGTTTTCTCCTCAACGGAAAACTCATCGCTGTTGTAGACGGCCAGTATCTTTTCTCCGGCCTGCTGTGCCAGCTCTGCAACAGGTTCCAGCAGACCGGCAAGTACGTCATTCTCGGTATTCATCAAGCGTCCCTTGTATCATGTGCATCCAACGTAGGATGTGCTGAGTAACACGAAGCGCATCATGTCGCGATCGATGCGCTTCGCAAGCTCAGCACATCCTACGCAGAACATGGTTTTGGGACAAGAGAACCCTAACGGGCATTCTGCTAAAATACTGCCTTTCTCAACTGGCCCAGGGTATCGCATGGTTCCATGGCACGACATCGAGAGCGTCTTCCTGGATATGGACGGCACACTACTGGACCTGCACTTTGATAATCACTTCTGGCGGGAACATGTGCCGCTGCGCTTCGCCGAGCTCCACAACCTGGACATCGACACCGCCAAGTCCCGCTTGATCCCGAAGTTCCGGCTCAAGGAAGGCACCATGGACTGGTACTGCGTGGATTACTGGAGCCGTGAACTGAACCTGGATATTGTCAGCCTGAAGCATGAGATCAATCACCTGATCGCTGTGCACGAGCACGTTCCGGACTTCCTGAAGCGTGCCCGCGAATGCGGCAAACGTGTCGTCATGGTGACCAATGCCCATGCAAAGAGCCTTGAGCTGAAGATGGAGGTCACCGGCCTGACCGATGCATTCGATGCCCTGATCTGCTCCCACGATATCGGTTATCCCAAGGAAGACCTGCGTTTCTGGTCACTGCTGGAAAGAGACGAACCATTCAGAAAAGAGGCCACGCTCTTTATTGATGACAGCCTGTCCGTCCTGCGGACGGCACGTGAATTCGGAATCCGGCATATCCTCGCCATGCGCAAACCGGACAGCCGGTCACCCGCACGGGCGATCGGGGATTTCAATGCCATCGATGATTTTTCAGAAATCATGCCCTGCAAATAAGACCGCTGCGCTCGGTACATCCTTGCATCATGCAGTGTCTAGACGGTCATCGCGGGTGGCGGCAAAGTGCTTCCATGTCTTGAAGCGCTTGCGCACATATTTCAGCAGTGCATCATAGCCGTCAAAGAACAGATCAAAGCCTTCTTCCGAGGACTGGTCAAATTCGCAGAAATCATTGGTATGTTCCCGGCAGATCACGGGGCGGTCATCATAGATGCCACAGCGGCCATCCGCGAGCAGGTGCGTGCAGGCATTATTGATTAACAAAAACCAGCCATCTTCATCCTTGAAGGCCTGCACATCCCGGTGCGACAACTGCCAGAGCATATGATCAAAATCCTGCATGGAACGTGGCGTTACCAGTTCCTCGGTAATGTAGGTGCAGCACCTGGAGTTCGTGCAGAAACCGCATTTATTCTCTGTGGTGATTGCAACACCAACAGGGATATTCCTGATGCTAGACATAGGGATAAACGCTACGACGCAGTGTGGGTTACAGGGTGTTCAAGCGTAGTACTATTTATAGCTGATGACAACGGATACAAAACACATCAAATCCGGGAATAACTATTTTATTTAATGGCCACTGAAGCCACGGAAGAACACAAAAGTATTAATGCCTTAATAGCATTTTTTCAGTGTTCTTCCGTGGATTTCGTGGCCATGGTTTTTTTTCTTTCCGATCGCCAACGCGAGTCCGTGTGTCATTCTGCAGAAAATTCGAAACGATCAAACACCGGACTGTCGAGCACGCGACGTCCTGCACGTGCCCTGACTTCCCGGCCGCCCACGTCAATCAGCAGCCGCCGGCCCTTGGCATAAAAGCCTTTCGCGACCACCAGCGTGGCAGTAATCTGTTCCGCTTCGCTGGCCGGCATGAACAGTGCGTGAACCGGAACTTCTGCCGGCTGCTCCGGTTTAGAACAGGACACCGCCCCGAGACCACCCGGCAGCAGCTGTATACCGGCCTCCATACCACCCTCGCGATAGACGCGGATAGAACGGATCATGCCAAGCTGTAATAACGATCTCCCCTGCTGCTCTTCCAGGATACCCAGCAAGTCACCCACGCAGGCGTCACCGGGCCCGCCACTTTCCCAGGCCAGTTTCATACCGCTGTCACTGGCATCAAGCACCCGGCAGGCTGCAGACACTACCGCCGGCTCCCCGGGCCTTCCAGCGGACGTCGCAGGGCCTTTCCGCGCGGTATCCGCGAGGTATGCATGGACGCCCTCCACTCCGCGCAGCAGGTTTATCCAGCGACCGTCCGGGCGACGTTGCTCGCGGCGTTTTTCAGTAGCTGCCGTCTCCGGCAGCAGAGTGCGCAAGACCATTGCCTCCGGACTTTGCATGCGCACTTTCGCAGGCGTCTTCGTCAGGCGTGCGCGCACGGCAGCAAGTGCCGCCCTCGCATCCAGCAAATAAGGCTCCCTGGCACTGACCGATGCGGGCATGCCGCGACAAGGCACCGGCAATGCATCGCTCCCCAGATCGAGCAGAAAAAAACCTTCACTCGCTCCGGAACAGTCACTACCCGGGATGATGCGACAGGCCTCCGCGTGCTGCATCAGCACGTCAGACAACAGGCAGACTTCCCCTTCCGCCAGCCGGAACGGGTCGGTTTGCGACAACAGCATACTGGTATGGTAAAGCGTGGCGATACTGGCAGACGGACCGGTCTCATCCTTGTCATCCACACAGCTGCCCAGCAAGCCATGATGACGCGCCAGCCGGTAAAGTTGATGTGACTCGGCAACCAGCTGCGGCTGTATCTCACGGTAGAACCGGTAGCTGTCAAGCAGGGAGAACCCCAGCTGTTCCAGCGCCCGATTAATTGCCGGTCCCAGCAATGGATCCGGCTTGCCACCCTCCCCGGCCTTGTACACTGCTGTCACTATCAGCTTGTAGCCGCCCGTTATACTCATGAACAGGCGTTCGATACCGTCGATGGCATCCTTGCGTTGTGACTTTGTCAATGCCAGCTGGCGCAGGTGTAACGGGTCTACCGTGACAAACAGGCGTTGCGCAGTCGCACGGTAGACCTCCAGGAACTGAAAGCGCTGCCTGACATCCAGTTTCTGTTCATTCAGGGCATCCAGTGCACCGTTGACCAGGCGCACGGTTTCCACCACGTCCATCAGGGGCAAATTGGTCAGCCAGTGCTGCAGGCGCGCGACATTCCGCTCCACCGTTGGATCGGTATAGTCATGCTGTTTGGGTATAGACAGGTTCAGGGAATCCATGGTGCCACCACAGAAACGACTATAACTGGCCCGATTGTTCGATCAGATAGTCACCATTTGGCTGCATGCGCGCTGCATCTTCAAGCAGGTCCAGCGTTGCTGCATTCACACCGTCACCCGGTTGCAGCAGCAGCCTGACCTGGTAGTGGCTGTCCCGTGACAGGGACACCTCACCGGATGCACCGAGCTCACCTCCCTCGATGACCTCACCGACAAGTTCGTCAGCGCCGCCTCGCACCCCCAGTTCCAGCTGGCCCAGTACCATGTTCACGGGTTCCAGGATGACTGCATCCCGCCATGCAAGCTGTCCGGCCGTGTTATTCGAGAACATATCAGCCAAATCAATTTCCTCAAAGGCCAGCAGCAGTTCCCCGCTGGTTATTATCTCTACCGGAGAGTAGTGATTGAGTACCCGGTCAGGCAGCACCACCAGTTCCAGGTCCTGCGCATAAACCCGGCCGGTCAGCGACACACCTGCCGTTAGCTGTCCATGATTGGCCGGGTGTGTCAGTTCCGCCCGGTATTCGATGCTCCCCAACAGTAGCGCGACTGGTCTGAATTGCCAGTGCACAGGTCCCAGATCCAGGTCCTGCCAGACAACCCGGCTGGCTTGCCCGGAGAATACCGAGCCGGACACTGCATGGATAGACAGATCCGGCACACGCTCCTCCAGCAGTCCGGTAATGCGTGCAGCCGGTAACGTGGTCACGAGTGTCAGCAGATAAACGGCAACGCCAAGCGCAATCAACCGCCATGCGCGTTGCACTATGGCGCAGCCTCCAGCATCAGGCGCGCATTAACCAGACCCGGCGCCTCATGCCGCTCCAGGGTGACACTGTCGGCATCAACCCCGTGCTGGGTACTCAGGGTACCCAGCCACTTGACAAGCACGTCAAATGACGCCCCTTCCAGCCAGACGCGCACACTGTTGCCGCCCTCCGGCTCAACACGTTTCAGGGCAGGACCCAGGCCACCGGCACGTGCCGTACTGTCGGTAACCGCCAGCAGCGAACGTCCGCCCAGACCTTTTGCAGCAGCGGCGCCACTGCTTCTCAGGTTCTGAATGGTCTGCGCACTCCCCTGCATCCACACGGCCGTGTCACGCTGCTCGGAAACACTCGCCTGCAGTGCCCGGTAACCGGAACGGAGCGGCGCCAGCACCAGGACATACAACAGCAGCAGGGCCAGCAATGCCGCGCCGGCAACAACCAGTATCCGTTCTCTCGATTCCAGGTTGTCCAGCCAGTCTTTCATGTTTCCTTTACCCCGATGCGCAAGCGGCTTTGCACCCGCTGGTCCTTGCCGGTCGTTGCCGACTGAATCTCAACCTCCAGCCTCCCCGGCTGCATCAGCGCCTGCTTCAGCTGGTCAAGTAATTGCAAATTGGCAACGAGCAGATCCATATCAAGTCTCCCGGCCCGGAAACTGATACCGTTGATTTCCACACCCTGCATTCCCTTCAACACAGATCCGGACTGGCCCAGCAGATTCAGAAAACCGCCTCCGGCACCGGTGCGCCGCTGCAAGCTGTCCAGCTGTTGCTGCATCTGCACGCGCGGGTTAACAATCCGACTGGTATCGGGCAACGCCGCCCTGAACGTCTCTTCAATCTGCGCACGCAGCCGGTCACTCTCGCGGCTGAGGCGATAGTAATCGACCCCGGTGACCACACTGCTGACCAGCACACCGGCCACCAGCAATGCGGCGGTCGCGCGCCAGGGGCGGAGCGCGCGCGCCCAGTCTCCGGCACGACTGTAGGCACCCTGCAGCAGGTTAATGGCATTTGCATCCAGCCCCCGTGCGAACACGGTCAATGGATCACCCGCATACGGTTCCACCCGCGTCTCCCCCACAAACCCGGCGGTATCCGGCTGCAGCTTGTCCTGCCGCACATACAGGTGCAGAGCGGGCAGTTGTTCGTCCTCATCCACTTTCTGCAGGGCGAGCAGCATACCAAGATTGTCACTGTCGGCGGCATAACCGGACACGCTGCCGGTCCTCACCAGCGCGATATCGTTCTCGACCAGCACACTGGTTTCATTGCCGGCATACGGGATTGCCAGTATCTCGGGCACAAGCTGCTGCACATCCAGTCCGGCTGCGGCAGCATCGTCCTGCAGTGATGCCATGTACTTCTTGCCAATGACCGCTACCGGCCATTCACCATCCTCCATGTCCGTGCCAATGGCAAAATGCAGATTGTCCACCTCTTCGGACAGCTGCTCTTCCAGTGCATAGGGAACCGCACGCAACAGTTTCTGCCGGCTGCTGCGGCCTGGAATCTTCACCCGGGTCAACAGGCAGTCTGCCCCGGGTGCCAGCACTACCACGCGCTGTCCACCGGCCTCGCCGGCGGCGTCGGCAAGCGAACCTGTTTGGACACTGCCCTGTGGCAGGCCGGCATCATCCAGCCGCAGCCAGTGCCAGTTGCTGCCATCGGTAGCATCTTTCCGGAGTAACAAAGTGTTACGCATACATACGCCCTGATCCTGCAATGCCTGTTATCCTAGCAGAAAACATTCCTGAAAAACCCTTTTTAGCCAAACTGACGGGGACCTCAACATCCACTACAGCGGCCTGCGGGAACGCACCCTGGAGAGTACCTGCAGTTGCTCGTCTCCACGCCAGAACAGACTTTCCAGCTGTACCTGCCCGCGTCCAACACTGGTCGCAGTCAGGACATTGAACCAGTCACTGGTAATATCGACATCAATATCCAGATCCAGCCCTGCCAGCGCATCGTGCTCGAGAAAGGTGCCCACATCGTCATAACCATCCTCACCCCGGTCTGCAATCAATTGCTCAACACCACTGTCATCCAGGTCCTGGTGCAGTGCCCGCAGCACCGCCGGGGTTGCCGTGTTGATATTAATGACGGTTTCCTCCGGCAGCGCGGTAACATGCGGCTCAAGCACGGCTATCACTTCCGGGGTAAAGCCCTTGACCAGGCGCAGCTCGCTAATGCTGACCATCGGCCGGTTGGCCGCCCGGTAGGGCGGGTCAGCCAGCAAATAGGTATCATCCTCGGCACCGTCGGGAAAGCGGGTATTGATATCGGCATCCAGCCAGTCCAGCAGCGCCGGTGCCAGGGAAGTTTCCAGTTCCAGCAACTCGAGCAAGCGCGTGAAGTAGGCCAGCTCCTCTTCGTTGACCGCCGCCTCCGCTTCGGTGGGCTCGCCCCCGTCATCAATCAGGTTATTGATATTGAAGCGCCCCTGCAGGTCCTCTATGCGGCCGTTGACAAAGCCACCTTCAACGGCAATCGGTGGCAATGCGGTCGCCCAGTTCTCGCCCAGTGAATCGTAGTCACTCTCCTTGACGTCACGACGCAGAATCACGTAGGCCCAGCTTTCAGCGGCAATCGCGTAGGCATAGGCCTGTTCACCATTAAGCAGGTTGCCGGTACGGCGCATATCCACCTGCAGCCGCGTAACCATGGCCACCGCAGCCACGGTGGCAAGACTGACGACCAGCAAGGCTGTCACCAGCGCCACGCCCCGCTGCCGGCTGTTGCCGGCCCGTCTTGCATGCTCCTTGTTCATCGCGGCAACTGGAACAGCCACACAAGGGTCCCGAAGGTTTTGTGATCCAGGGTCACTTCAATGGCCTTCGGCAGTGCCGGCGCGTCTGCAGGGTCGGCATCGATGGCAGCGACCGCATCCGGCCATTCCTCCCGCCATTCATCATTGCCGTCCAGATAACGCAACCCCATGCGTTCAACATCCTCAATCAGGGGCTGTTGCAATGGTTCACTGTCCTGCGCGCGGTCCAGCACCGACCAGCTGTAGCGCACCAGCTGCTCATCGTCGTCATAGGCATAGCCCACACGTTGCAGGGTGCTGCGCTGGCGACCGGCCGGATTACGCCAGCCACCCCGGGTCAACTGCAGGGCATCGCCGCCGATCAGGGGCAGTTGTGCATCGCCAAATTCATCACGTACCGTGCGCGGTACAATCTGCTCGATATCGCGCTGCATAACCAGGTACACCTTCTGCAATTCACCAAGTCGATAAGCCGCCTGTTCCGTATGCGACTGCTGCTCGAGCACTGCCTGCAGGCCACTATAGGACATGGCGGCCAGCAGACCGAAGATGGACAGGGCTACCAGCAACTCCAGCAGGGTAAAGCCGTCACAGGCGACCATTGCGGGGGCGCGCATCACCCCTCCGGCTGCCGCAGGAAACCGCTCAACACGGAGACCGGGTACTCGTCATCATCCGAGTCCACCGGGTATACCTCGACATCCAGACGCCTTAATTCAGACTCCTCGGTCTGCGTAATGCGTGTCAGCCAGCGCCATTCCTGGTTGCCCATTTCCTCGGTACCCTTGCGCTCACCGACAGATAACCATGCACCGCTTACCTGGAAGCGCACCAGCACATTACGCGCAACCCACATCGCCATGGTGCGGTCACGCAGGTAGGACTGGTTAGCGGTGTAGTCACTGGTCGCCTTGATAACCGCGCCCATGGACAGCGCCAGCACGGCCAGCGCTATCAACACCTCCAGCAAGGTGAAGCCTCGCACACTGTGACGACTCACAGGGTTTCCTCGAATTCCCGGGATACCCTGCCCAGCAGGGATACGTGGAGGTGGTAACGGTAGGTACTTTGCAACGACATGAGGGTCACTGAAAACGGGGTCATCTCCCCGCTCGAGAGAATAAAGACCTGGGGAGTCAGCCTTTCCTCCCCTTCTTCCTCGCCAGCTTCATCCTCCCGCCCGGTGAAAATATTCAGTTCCGGCAGGTCGTCTTCAACCTCGAGGCGCAGTTCAATATCTGCCGGCAGGCTGTAAGCCTTTAACAGCGTGTCATCTCCCGGTGATTGCCAGATGTTGTCCTGCAACACCAGGAATTCATAGCCATCGTCCGTGAAGTTCACTGCCAGTTCCTCGCCCCGCAGTATGGCCTCATCACCGGCCAGTTCCAGTAGCATGGCCAGACGACGGGTTTCCTGGTCCATCAGGTCGCTGATGTCGGTGCCGCGCAGAGACAACACGGCAAAACTGAAGATGATCCCGATCATTACCAGGACCACCATCAATTCCAGCAGGGTAAAACCAGCCGAGCGCCCGGGCATGGAAACGAGCCTGGCAGACATGTAACTTATTGCAGGTTCCAGTTCCCGATATCATCATCGCTGGGCACCTGGTCCGGGCCCATCGAGAAGATATCAATGGTGCCCTGCTCACCCGGACTGAGGAACAGGTAGTCCTGGTTCCAGGGGTCCTTTGGAAGGCGATCGACATAGCCCCCGGCTTTCCAGTTCGGCGGCTCCGGTGATGTGGGCTGTTCCACCAGCGCCTCCAGTCCCTGGTCCGTGGTCGGGTAGACAAAATTATCCAGTTTGTAAAGGTTCAGGGCCGCTTCCAGTGCCCGGATATCCTGCCTTGCCTTGGTTATCCGGGCCTGGTCTGGCCGGTCCATGACCTTGGGCACCAGAATTGCTGCCAGGATACCGAGAATTACGACTACGACCATCACCTCGATCAGAGTAAAACCGCTTTCCGTGTTGCGTCTCGTTTTCATTAAAACTTGCCTTGCGTGCTGGTTAATAAGCCCCGCCGGGAGCCGGGGGAGAAAGTTGGCCATTCTAAAGGTTTTAGGACCGGGGAAACAGGTACAGGTTCATGCCAACAGTTGGGGTCAGTTGGGGTCAGGTCTTGAAGGGGTCAGTTGGGGTCAGTCTTGAATATTGAATTCCAACAGTTGGGGTCAGGTCTTGAATATTGAATTCCATTAGTAATTCAATATTCAAGACCTGACCCCTCCCTGCTTGTACTGTACTAGTACACTGCCATCTGGTCGCGCACCTTCAGGGCATAGAGGTGTCGTTCAGCATCAACCAGGTGCTGGCCCCAGTGCAGGCGGTAACTGGTCTGCCATGCCTGTGCAGCACGCTGCGGCCAGACCTCATCCAGCAATGCAAGGCCATGCTGGAGGTCAAAATAGATATCTGTCAGGTCATCGGCCAGGCTACCTGACATATGTATTTCTTCCGGTGCCGCATCAAATTCCAGCCAATAGCTGTCGCGTTCTCCGAGCAGTTTGCGTAAACGGGTGTACAGTTTAAAGCGCTCGTCAAGATCCACGCCGGGGACCTGCAAGTCGCCGGTCTCGTAGGCATTCAGAGAGGTAACGGCTGAGTGCAGCCTTGGCATCAGGGAAAATAACGACCCCAGCCAGCTATCCGCGGAATGCTCAACAGGGTTCTCGATCAAGCGGCAGTAACCCTCGGCCACTTCGACCATTTCTGATAATGTTTCTGTGAGCGTCGTCATACCTGTGCTGTAAATACCCCCTCTGTCATGCCAATGCCACCTGATAGATACAGTCATTCACAGCTGCCAGCTGCCTGGCGGCGATGGGACCGGACAAACAAGGTCTGTATTTCAGTGTAGTCAAAAATGTGAAAATTGCGCTTCAGACTTCCACCATTTCAAATTCTTCTTTCGCGGCGCCGCATTCCGGGCACACCCAGTTATCCGGAATATCCGCCCAGCGGGTACCGGGCGCAAAGCCTTCTTCCGGCAGGCCGTCTGCTTCACTGTAGACAAAACCACACACCACACACAGGTATTCCTTGTAATTACTCATCCGGACACTCCCAGCAGATAAACATCAAGTAGAAAAACGGGTGAAGCGTAATCGCTCCCAGGGAGATTGTGAAGTACGGGAATGCTGTAGAAGAGGGATAAAAGGTATTTTTCTGCGTATTCCCGCAG
>Ga0316191_10003703_pt1 | contig 11358 bp, 8 predicted proteins | sample Eddworburr2cm_MG_FD_204928 | JGI IMG/M metagenome (GOLD analysis project Ga0316191, IMG submission 204928) | Coastal sediment microbial communities from Maine, United States - Eddy worm burrow 2 cm | ecosystem: Environmental > Aquatic > Marine > Coastal > Sediment | place: USA: Maine | collected... | reverse complement strand
CATTGAAGGCCGGGTAATGCCAGCCGCCGAAATGCACGTCGATGAAGTCCACCACGTAGCCCAGTTGCACCCGGTCCACCAGGTTGCCAACGGCCCCGCCCAGCACCAGAGCCAGGCCCAGCCCGGTGCGCCACTCCTGGCGCGGCAAGCGCAACAGCCAGACCAGCAGCACCACGCTGACCAGCGACGCCAGCACGATGAAGAAACCACGCTGCCAGCCGCCGGCATCACTCAGAAAACTGAACGCAGCGCCGTAGTTGTGTGCCAGGGTGATATTCAACCAGGACAGTACTTCCTGTGGCCGATAAAGCTCCAGGGCCTCGCTGACGCGCTGCTTGGTAATCCAATCCAGCAGAATGACCAACGCAGAAACGCCCAGCCACGCCCAGGGATAGGGTGGAAATCCTTTGCGTGATGACGGGTTCACGGACTCACTCATCGGCTCTGCTCAGGCAACCCGGCGGGTCTCACCGGCGCCTTCGATGTTTTCGACGCATCGGCCACAGAGTTCGGGGTGCCGTGGATCGGAACCCACGTCGGCCCGGTAATGCCAACAGCGCACGCACTTGTCGTGCTCGGAGGGTGTGACCCGCAAGGCGATTTCCCCCTCCTCCAGCCGGATCCGCTGTTCCTGCTGCGGCGCATCGGCCAGGCCGCCCACGCGGGCCTCCGAGGTCAGCAACACGAAGCGCAGCTCGTCACCCAGCGAATCGATGGCCTCGCGCAGCGGGCCGTCCAGCCACAAGTCTACTTCCACCGCCAGCGAGGAGCCGGCTTTGCCTTCGCGACGCACCACCTCGATGGACTTGCTGACTTCCTCGCGGACTTTCATCACGCGCTGCCAGCGTGTCCTCTCCGCAGCATTGTCCAACTCGAACAGGCCTTCGTACCAGGTCTCGAGGAAGATGCTGGCGCTGCGCTCGCCCGGCAGGTGCTGGTGGATTTCCTCCGCCGTGAAGCTCAGTACCGGCGCTAACCAGCGCACCATGGCCTCCAGCACGTGGTACATGGCTGTTTGAGCAGACAGCCGCGGGGCGCTCCGGCGGCCGGTCGTGTACAGACGATCCTTGAGGATGTCCAGATAGAAGGCACCCATGTCCACCGCGCAGAAGTGATGGACCTTTTGGTAAATCTGCAGAAACTGGTAATCGTCATAGGCCTGCTGGACCTGCTCCTGCAGCTGCGCTGCGCGATCGACCGCCCAGCGATCCAGCGGCAGCAGCTCTTCCGGAGGCAGCGCCTGGTCCGGCGTGAAACCGGCCAGGTTACCCAGCAGGAAGCGGGCGGTGTTGCGCATGCGCCGGTAGGCGTCGGCTACGCGCTTGAGAATTTCGTCGGAGACGCTCATTTCACCACGGTAGTCGGCCGCCGCTACCCACAACCGCATGACGTCGGCGCCCAGGGTATTCATGACCTTGATCGGTGAAACCACGTTGCCCATGGACTTCGACATCTTGCGACCCTCGGCATCGACAACGAAGCCGTGCGTCAAAACCTGTTCATACGGCGCCGCACCGTGCATCGCCACCGAGGACAACAGTGACGACTGGAACCAGCCGCGATGCTGGTCCGAGCCTTCGAGATACATCTGAGCCGGGCGCTTCAGCTCCGCGCGCTCGTCCAGCACGCAACGGTGCGATACGCCGGAATCGAACCAGACATCGAGAATGTCGTTGACCTTCTCGTAGCGCTGTTCGTCCACGCCGAGCCGCTGGTAAATGTCATCGGCATACCAGCAATCCACCCCTTCGGTTTCGACCAGGTCCGCAGCTTGCGCCATCAGTGCGGGTGTGTCCGGGTGCAACGCACGATCCTGGCGGTCGATGAACAGCGTGATGGGAACTCCCCAGGTCCGCTGCCGGGAAATGCACCAATCCGGGCGATTTTCCACCATGCCGGCAATGCGCTCCTCGCCCCAGCCAGGAACCCAACGCACTGACTTGATGGCCTGCAGGGCCTGCTTGCGCAGACCGCCCTGCTCCATCGATATGAACCACTGCGGAGTGACGCGGAAAGCCGTCGGCGACTTGTGCCGCCAGCAGTGCGGATAGCTGTGCTCGAAGGGTTGACTGTGCAACAGGGTGCCGTGCTCCCGCATCACCTCGAGTACATGGTCATTGGCGGCCCACACGAATTCGCCGGCAAACAGTTCGACGTTCTCCAGGTAGCGGCCGTCAGGGCCCACCGGGTTGGTGACCGGCAAATCATAGATCTGGCCAACCTGGAAATCTTCCTCGCCATGCCCGGGCGCCGTGTGCACCGCACCGGTACCCGCATCCACCGTGACGTGGTCGCCCAGGATAACGGGCACATCGCGGTCGTAGAAGGGGTGTTGCAGGCGCAAGTGCTCGAGTGCCGCACCGGGTGCACTACCCAATTCAGTCACGTTTTGCATCCCGAGACGCGCCGTCACCTCGTCCTTCAGCTCCGTGGCCAGGACCAGCACCAGTTCCTTGCCGTCGACCTCTCCACCGACCAGCACGTACTCGAGATCGGCGTGAAGGGTCACCGCCTCGTTGGCGGGCAGCGTCCAGGGCGTGGTGGTCCAGATCGGTATGCCGGCCTCGCCGGCCACCGGCGCTGCGCCGAATGCCCGAAACAGGGCTTCGCGGTCCACCGCGGCAAACAGGACATCGATCGAGGGTGACGTTTTGTCGATGTACTCGATCTCGGCCTCGGCCAGAGCCGAGCCACAATCGAAACACCAGTTGACCGGCTTGGCGCCCTGCAGCAGGTGACCGGATTCGACGATCCGAGCCAGCGCCCGGATCATGTCGGCTTCGTACAGGAACGCCTTGGTCAGGTATGGATTGTCCCAGTCGCCCAGCACGCCCATGCGGCGAAAGCCGTTGCGCTGGAGGTCAATCTGGCGGTCGGCGTATTCCCGGCACAGGCGCCGAAAGGTGCCGGCATCGACCTTGTGACCGACCTTGCCGGCCTTTTTTTCCACCTGCAACTCGATCGGCAAGCCGTGACAATCCCAGCCCGGAACATACGGCGAGTGATAGCCTGCCATCAGGCGCGACTTGACCACCATGTCCTTGAGAATCTTGTTAACCGCGTGACCCATGTGGATGTCGCCGTTGGCGTAAGGCGGGCCGTCGTGCAGAATCCACACCGGCCGCTCCGCCGTCTGCTCCAAAAGCTGCTGGTAGAGGCCGGATTTTTCCCAGGCCTCGACCATGCCGGGCTCGCGGTTGGCCAGATTGGCTTTCATGGCAAACGCAGTCTGCGGCAGATTGATGGTGTCTTTGTAATCCATTCCCGATCGCTACCTATGTTTCTTTCAGCCGCGCAGCACTCACTGCGGTGTGATCGCCTGCGCCAGGCAAGCCCGCGCCGCGCCCTCGTCGCGCTTCATTTGGGCAACCAGCGCCTCGATGTTCTCAAAGTCCTGTTCATCGCGTAACTTTGCCACAAATTGCACTTCGAGGCGCTGCCCGTAAAGGTCTTCGTCCAGGTCGAAGAAATGCACTTCGAGCAAGGGCTCGCCGCCGCCGACCGCCGGCCGCCGACCAAGGTTGGTGACCGCAGGCATCCAGGGCCCGCCGGCGACGCGGGCAAATGCCGCCAGCACACCACCCAGCGGGCTCGGTTGGGCGCGGATCCGCAGGTTGGCCGTAGGATAGCCCAACTTGCGCCCGAGCCCGGCTCCACGAATCACGTGCCCCCCCATGCGGAACGGGCGCCCCAGTAGCAGCCCCGCGGTGTCGAATTCGCCCGCGGCCAGGTGGCGGCGGATGCCGCTGCTCGAAATCCGCTCGCCATCGCACAGCACTGCCGGCTCGACATGCACCCCGAAGCCGAATTCATCGCCCAACTCGGCCAGCGAGGTCACATCGCCTTCGCGCCCCCGGCCGAAGCGAAAATCCGCGCCCACAACAACCTGTCGCGCCGCCAGGCCGGTCACCAGCACCCGCTCGACGAATTCGCGAGCCGTCAAACTGGCAAATTGCCCGTCGAAGCGGCTCAGCCAGGTCAGGTCCACTCCGGCGGCCCGCAACAAGCCCAGTTTCTGATACACCGTGGTCAGCCTCGCGGGTGCTTGCGCGGGACTAAAAAACGCCAGTGGCAGAGGCTCGAAAGTCACCATCGCAATGGCCTCGCCCGCGTTCGCCAGTTGCCGGCACCGATCAATGACGGCGATGTGTCCGCGATGCACACCGTCAAAATTGCCGATGGCCACGGCCGCGCCACGCGGCGCATGGACGCCCCGGAGCCGCGCCGAGCCATCGCGCAGTGCCTCGGCCGGCCTGTTCCTGATTACCCGCATTGGTTTCTGGTTGCCGCAAAAAACATTGAATTATACCAGTGCCGGGAGCGGACAGTCCTTTGAATTAGGGTTCGGGCACGTGCTTGGACTCGGCTTTGTGCTGGTCAGGCCGCTCCCTTTTCCAGGTGCCTGATGCGCAAGCCACCAAGCAGCGTGGCACCGGCGTAAACAACCACGCCCGTCACGATAAGAAAGACCAGGTGGGTGGTGCGGGAAGAGGCGCCCCAGCGCGCCCACTGCGACGGATCGTCATTCAGCCAGAGCAATGCGCCGACCATGGCGGCGCAGCCGACACCCACGGCCAGCAGAACCTGGCCCCAACCCGGCTCCGGAGCGTAGGCCCCGTGCCGGCGCAACATTCGGAAGAGCAGGCCGGCGTTGATGTAGGCAGCCGCCGAACTGGCCAGCGCCAGCCCCATGTGCGGCCCCTTGAAGCCGGTGGCCAGCAGTGAGAGCACGAAAACGAGGTTCAGCACCATGTTGGAAACCATCGCAGTGATGGCGATTTTCACCGGTGTTCGTGTGTCCTGCCGCGCATAGAAGCCGGGTGCCAGGACCTTGACCGCGATAAAGGCTGGCAGGCCGGCCGCGTATGCTGACAGGCTCAGGGCCGACATGGCCACGTCATTCATCTGGAACGCATCGTACTGGAACAGCGTGACCAGAATCGGAGACGCCAGCACTGCCAGGCCCAGGGCCGCAGGCAGAGTGATGATGACCGCCAGGCGCAGCGCCCAGTCGAGCGTGGCCGAGAATGCATGCGGATTCTGCTGGGCGAACTTCAGGGACAGGTTGGGCAGAATAACGGTTGACAAGGCCACCCCGAAAACGCCGAGCGGAAACTCCAGCAGGCGGTCGGAGTAATACAGCCAGGACACGCTGCCGCTGACCAGGAAGGTGGCGATGACCGTGTCAAACAGCAGGTTGACCTGGGCCACGGAGCTGCCGATCAGGGTCGGTATCATCAGTTTCAGGATCTTGCGCACACCCGAATGCCGCCAACCCCAGCGCGGCCTGGGCATCAGCCCGAGGCGCAGCAGGGCCGGCGCCTGGACCACCAATTGCACGATGCCGGCCAGCAGAACGCCCCAGGCCAGGGCCATGACCGGCACCTCCATGCGATCCGACAGCAGGACGGCGGCCGCGATCAGCGAGATGTTCAGCAACACCGGCGTCAGGGCGGGTATCAGGAAGCGATCGAAAGTATTCAGGATGCCGCCGGCCAGCGCCGTCAACGAAATCAGCAGGATGTACGGGAAGGTGATCCTCAGCATGTCTGCGGACAAGGAAAATTCCGCCCGGCCTTCGATCGCCCAGCCCGGCGCAAATATCGCCAGCACGAGAGGAGCCGCGAGCATGCCCGTTGCCGTAATGACCAGGAGGATCCCCGCCAATGTCCCGGCCACATGATCGACCAGGTCCTTCAGCGCGCGTGCATCTCCGCTGGCGCGAACCTCCGACAAAACGGGCACGAAGGCAAGGGAAAACGAGCCTTCGGCGAACAGGCGGCGCATGAAGTTAGGGATCTTGAAGGCCAGGAAGAAGGCATCCGTCTCGCCGCTGGCGCCAAAGTAGCGCGCCAGCACCATGTCCCGGATAAAACCCAGGATCCGGGAGGTGATGGTGGCAGCCCCTACCTTTGCCGTGGATTTCAGCAACTGCACGGTAGCATCCTCATTCTGGCCCGAGTAACGGTATTTTCCATGAATATGTTTGACGCTGGCAGGGAAAAATAGGAAAATGACCGGCTGAATTTTTGAATTTTATTGTATGGAGAAGTACCTTGGCTAACAGTCTATCAGCTCGTAAACGGGCACGTCAGGCGGAAAAGAATCGTCGCCGCAACGCCAGCCAGCGTTCCCATGTCCGCACGGCCATCAAGAACGTTTTGCGAGCCATCGAAAAGGGCGACAAGGCGAATGCGGAAGCCGCATTCAAAGCCGCCGTGCCCGTCATCGACCGCTCCGTTTCCAAAGGTCTGATGTCCAAGAACAAGGCCGCCCGGCACAAATCGCGCCTGAATACGCACGTCCAAGCCCTCTGAGCGCGCCCTGCGCGACACGTTCCATGGACGACGGATGGCCTGGTCATCCTGACACGCGCTTATGAACAAGCCCCGCCGAATACGGGGCTTTTTCATGCCATTTACCACCAACCGGCAATGATCAGTCGCCCGGGTCGAGCTCCGGCGACGGCTCCGCTTGCTCTGTTTCGTCAATCAACTCCAGTTCCGCCGATACGCTCTGCATCAAACTCTCGGTGCCGCTGTGCGTCACCGCGGAAATCAGCAGCCACGGCGCTGACCAGCTCAATTGCGTCACGATCTGCTCGGCGCGCTCCCTGGCTTCGTCGGCCGGCAGTAAATCCGCCTTGGTGAAAACCAGCCAGCGCGGCTTGTCCAGCAACGCAGGGTCGAATTTCCTCATTTCAGCCTCGAGCTGTCGCACCTGCATCACCGGTTCCTCTTCGGGGTCCAACGGCGCCAGGTCGACCAGGTGCAGGAGCAGCCGCGTGCGCTGCAGGTGCTTGAGAAACTGGATGCCGAGACCGGTGCCCTCCGCGGCCCCTTCGATGAGCCCGGGAATGTCGGCGATCACGAAACTGCGCTCGGTGTCGATGCGCACCACGCCCAGGTTGGGATACAGGGTGGTGAACGGATAATCGGCCACTTTCGGGTGTGCCGCTGAAACGGCGCTGATCAGGGTCGATTTGCCGGCATTGGGGAATCCGAGCAACCCGACATCAGCCAGCACTTTCAGCTCGAGGTGCAAGCCGCGCTCCTCACCCGCTGCACCGGGCACCGTCTGCCGCGGGGCGCGGTTGGTCGAACTCTTGAAATGCAGATTGCCCAAACCGCCCTTGCCGCCCCGCGCCACCAGCAGGCGCTGGCTGTCCCCGGTCACGTCGCCAATATGCTCGCCGGTTTCCTGGTCGGTCACGATGGTCCCCAACGGCACCCGGACCACGATGTCTTCGCCGCTTTTTCCGGTCATGTTGCGGCCTGAGCCGCCAGCCCCGTTCTGAGCCTTGTACTTGCGCAAGTGACGAAAGTCCACCAGCGTATTCAAGCCAGAATCGCCTTCCAGGTAAACGCTGCCGCCGCGGCCGCCATCGCCGCCATCCGGACCACCGAAGGGAATGTATTTCTCGCGCCGGAACGACGCGGAACCATCGCCGCCTTTGCCGGCAATCACGGTAATACTGGCTTCATCAACGAATTTCATGCTGCTTATCTTACGCTGTGCGGTCCCGATTGTGCTGTGCGATCACCGCGTAGGAGCGGCCACAAAAAAACCCCGCCGGAGCGGGGCTTTCCATCGGGATGCGTGAACGTCACTCGGTTTCGATACTGACGAACTTGCGCTTCGGCAGACCGCGGGTCTCGAACTTGACCGTGCCGTCCGCCAGGGCGAACAGGGTGTGGTCGCGGCCGACACCGACGTTGTCGCCGGCATGGAAGCGGGTGCCGCGCTGACGCACGATGATGTTGCCAGCCAATACCGACTCACCACCGTAACGCTTCACACCAAGGTACTTGGGGTTCGAATCGCGGCCGTTGCGTGTACTGCCGCCTGCTTTTTTATGTGCCATGAGTCAATGCCTCCTGTGGTCCTGCGATCAGGCGTCGATGCCGGTAATTTCAATTTGCGTGAAATACTGGCGATGGCCCATCTGCTTGCGGTGGTGCTTGCGGCGCTTGAACTTGATGATCTTGATCTTGTCGCGGCGGCCGTGATCAACCACCGTGGCGGTGACCTTGCTGCCTTCGAGGTACGGGGCGCCGATTTTCACGTCTTCGCCTTCGCCGACCATCAGCACCTGGTCGAGTTCGACCGTGGCGCCTTTTTCAGCGTCAATTTTTTCGACTTTCAATACGTCGCCGGTGGTCGCACGATACTGCTTGCCGCCGGTTTTGAATACTGCGTACATAAGGTTTCCAGCCCCGTTTGAAAAGGCCCTGCAAAAGGGCGGGAATGTTAGCTGTTTTGTGGCCTCCGGTCAACCCTTGGGCACCCGCGCTCGGCCTGCTCTCGAGGGGCCCGTTGCCGGGATGGAGCGAGGGACGGCCAGCGCGTAATTATACCTTGAATGGCTTTTGGCAGTCACTACGTTCGCGGAGTATAGTAGGTGGTTTGGATTCCACGGACCCGGCCCGATATCGATTCATGGACAAGATTCTCATTCGCGGCGCACGCACGCACAACCTGGCCAACATCGATCTGGATCTTCCCAGGGACAAATTGATCGTCATCACCGGCCTCTCGGGCTCTGGCAAGTCATCACTGGCCTTCGATACGATCTACGCCGAAGGCCAGCGGCGCTATGTTGAATCGCTTTCCGCGTACGCCCGGCAATTCCTGTCGATGATGGAAAAGCCCGACGTCGATCACATCGAAGGCCTGTCACCGGCGATTTCCATCGAGCAAAAATCCACTTCCCATAATCCGCGCTCTACGGTGGGCACGATCACGGAGATTTACGACTACCTGCGCCTGCTGTTCGCCCGGGTCGGCACGCCGTGCTGCCCCGATCACGGCATTCCGCTGGAAGCGCAGACCATCAGCCAGATGGTCGACCACGTGCTGAATCTGCCGGAAGGCAGCAAAATCATGTTGCTGGCCCCCATGGTGCGTGACCGCAAGGGGGAGCACCTGCAGTTGATCGAGGAATTGCGTGCCCAGGGGTTCGTTCGAGCGCGGGTAGACGGTGCAGTGTACGACCTGGATGACATCCCGCCGCTGGAACTGAGGCGCAAGCACAGCATCGAGGTGGTGGTAGATCGCATCCGCGTGCGCGAGGATTTGAAGCAGCGCCTGGCCGAGTCATTCGAGACCGCCATTACGCTGACCGAGGGCCTGGCCATCATTGCCCCGATGGACGATGCAAGCGCTCTCGACGAAAAAGTCTTCAGCGCCCGGTATTCGTGCCCGTACTGCGATTACAGCCTGCAGGAACTCGAGCCGCGCATGTTCAGTTTCAACAACCCGAACGGCGCCTGCCCGGAATGCGACGGCCTGGGCGTCAGCCAGTTTTTTGACCCGGATCGCGTCGTGAGCAGCACCTCCGTCAGCCTGGCCGGCGGAGCAGTGCGTGGCTGGGATCGGCGAAATGCATACTATTTCCAGATAATACAAGCTCTTGCAAAGCATTACGGATTCGATGTCGATACCCCTTTCGAGGAGCTTCCCAGGAAAGTGCGGGACATCGTGCTGTACGGCAGCGGCGAAGAAATCATCGAGTTCCGTTATTTTGGGGACAACGGCGTGCAGAAGCGCCGGCACCCTTTCGCCGGCATCATCCCCAATCTCGAGCGGCGCTACCGGGAGACCGATTCGCGCATCGTGCGCGAAGAGCTGTCCAAGTACATCAGCCAGCAGGCCTGCGGCAGCTGTGAAGGGCAGCGCCTCAACCGCGAGGCTCGGCACGTGTTCGTGGCCGACACCAACCTGCCGACCATCACGGCCTGGCCGATCGAAAAGTGCCTGCAGTTTTTCAATGGACTCGAACTGGAAGGACGCCGCGGCGAGATCGCGAAAAAGATCGTCAAGGAAGTGCACGAGCGGCTGCATTTCCTGGTCAACGTGGGGCTGGATTACCTGACCCTGGATCGCAAGGCGGACACCCTTTCCGGCGGTGAAGCCCAGCGTATCCGACTGGCCAGCCAGATCGGCGCCGGCCTGGTAGGCGTGATGTACATTCTCGACGAGCCGTCGATCGGTTTGCACCAGCGCGACAATGCGCGGTTGCTGGCCACGCTGACCCGCCTGCGCGATCTCGGCAACACCGTGATCGTGGTCGAACACGACGAAGAGGCCATACGCACGGCAGACTACGTGGTGGACATCGGCCCGGGCGCCGGCATCCACGGGGGGCGCATCGTGTTCAGGGGCACGCCGCAGGAATTGCAGGCCGACCCGGATTCGGTCACCGGCCAGTATCTCAGTGGTCAGCGCGAAATCGCGATCCCGTCTGAACGTGCGCCGGTCAACCCGGACCGCGTCATGAAACTGGTGGGCGCCAGCGGCAACAACCTCAAGAACGTCACGCTGGAAATTCCAGCCGGCCTGTTCGTCGCTGTTACCGGCGTTTCCGGTTCCGGGAAATCGACGCTGGTCAACGATACCCTGCACCGGCTGGCGGCACGCGAGTTCTATGGCAGCGCCGCGCAGCCGGCGCCTCACGCGTCAGTTGAAAATCTCGACCTGTTCGACAAAGTCGTCGACATTGACCAATCGCCGATCGGTCGCACACCCCGTTCCAACCCGGCCACCTACACCGGGCTGTTCACACCGATCCGCGACCTGTTTGCCGGCACCCAGGAAGCGCGCGCTCGCGGATACAAACCCGGCCGCTTCAGCTTCAACGTCAAGGGCGGGCGCTGCGAGGCCTGCCAGGGCGACGGCCTGATCCGGGTGGAGATGCATTTCCTGCCGGATATCTACGTGCCTTGCGACGTATGCAAGGGCAGGCGCTACAACCGCGAGACGCTGACCGTGACCTACAAGGGCAAAAACATCCACGAAGTGCTGCAGATGACGGTCGAAGAGGCGCTGGAATTCTTCGAACCCGTTCCGGCCGTGGCGCGGAAACTGCAAACCATGACGGACGTCGGCCTGTCCTACATCACCCTCGGCCAGAGCGCGACCACCTTGTCCGGCGGCGAAGCCCAGCGCATCAAGCTGTCCAAGGAACTGAGCAAACGCGACACCGGCCAGACCCTGTACATCCTCGACGAACCGACCACCGGGCTGCACTTCCAGGACATCGAGCAATTGCTGGGGGTGCTGCACCGCCTGCGCAACCACGGCAACACCGTGGTGGTGATCGAACACAACCTGGACGTGATCAAGACCGCCGACTGGGTGATCGATCTCGGCCCCGAGGGCGGCGACAAGGGTGGCGAGATCATCGCCACCGGCACCCCGGAGCAGGTCGCCAAGCTGGACCACTCCTATACCGGGCAATTCCTGGCCCACATCCTGGGATCGGCGCCGCAGCGCAAAAGCGCCTGAGCGCAACGGGGCAGCCGATCGGCGTTGCTCCGGCCGCGCGAAGGCTGGAAAATTGCCTGTAATGGCAACCTG
>Ga0316191_10003702_pt1 | contig 11358 bp, 16 predicted proteins | sample Eddworburr2cm_MG_FD_204928 | JGI IMG/M metagenome (GOLD analysis project Ga0316191, IMG submission 204928) | Coastal sediment microbial communities from Maine, United States - Eddy worm burrow 2 cm | ecosystem: Environmental > Aquatic > Marine > Coastal > Sediment | place: USA: Maine... | reverse complement strand
GAGCTGAACTCCCTGCGTGACCACCCCAGGTACAGGTCGCTCATTGAGTCGTTGCCCGAATAGTGAGATTCGGTTGGCACATCGGCTGGCAATATGTGAGTGAAATAAATGGGGTCAGAGTAAAGGGACAGAATAAAACCAACTTCGCACGTGCATTCAGTCCGCAAGAAGGACCGTTCCTGGCCGAACCCGGAACCCAGCGATGCTGAAAATCAAGCTCATTTGAGTTCTGCTCTGAAGCTCCAAAGCGGAACCGGACCTGGATGTAACTGCGCAGCTTCATCCGTTACCGGATTAATTAGCTGATCGCTTTAACCAGGGCCGCGGCAACAGCTTCGGACGAACCCGGGTTTTGCCCCGTTATGACCAAACCATCGACTATAGCCAGAGGGTGCCAGTCTTCAACTTTCCGGTACTCGCCGCCCATTGAGATCAATTCATCTTCGAGCAGGTAAGGCACGACATCCGTTAATCCCACCGCCGCTTCCTCGGTATTACTGAAACCCGTTACCTGTTTGCCCTTGACCAGCGGCTCGCCATTCTGATCCCTGGCTTTCAATAACACCGCAGGCGCGTGGCATACCGTCGCTACCGGCTTACCGGCAGCAATGAATCCTTCGATGAGGGCGATCGAGTCACTGTTGTTATGCAGGTCCCACAATGGGCCATGGCCCCCGGGATAGAAAACAGCATCAAAATCTTCTGGCTTCACTTCGGCTAATTTGACCGTGTTGGCCAGTTCATCCTGGGCCGCCGGGTCATGGTCAAAGCGTCGCGTGGCGTCTGTTTGAAAGTCGGGTTCCGAGCTTTTCGGGTCCAGCGGGGGCTGGCCGCCACCTGGTGAAGCCAGGGTAACTTGCGCACCTGCGTCTTTCAGGCAGTAGTAAGGGCTGGCAAATTCCTCGAGCCAGAAGCCTGTTTTCTGGCCGGTATCGCCCAGTCGGTCATGCGAGGTCAAGACGATAAGTACATTCATTAATCAGCTCCGTGAAGGTTTATTTTCAGTTGCAGCAAGTCTAACGGGTAAATAGCCCCGGCATAAGAAGGAACCCGGAAAAAAGGGGCAGAGCCCTTTTTCCTCAAACCGCATACAATGGGGGTCGGCTGGCTGATATTGCGGTTGGTGAAATATGAAAACGGTTTTTATTACGGGCGCGGCCTCGGGCATCGGACTGGCAACGGCCCGGCGCTTCGCTTCCGATGGATGGTTCGTCGGCCTCTACGACATTGACGGGGATGCCGTTGAGCGTCATCTGTCCGGCGGGGAATTTCCCGCGTCCTGCGGTGGCCGTTGCGACGTCACAGACTACGACTCGGTGAAAAAAGCACTGGCACACTTTGCCGAAGCCGCCGATGGCCGCCTGGATGTGCTGATCAACAATGCGGGTGTGCTCACGGCCGGGCACTTCGAATCCAATGACAGACAGGCGCACGATGCAATGATCCAGGTGAATGTGCTTGGTCTGACCAACGTGGCCCAATTGGCTTTCCCTCTTTTGAAGGCCACGCCAAATTCCACGCTGCTGAATCTCTGTTCGGTTTCCTCCGTTTATGGCGTGCCTTTGCTGGCCGTTTACAGCGCTTCGAAGTTCTATGTGAATGGCCTGACCCAGGCCCTGCGCATCGAGTGGGCGGAACATGGCATACGCGTGCTATCCATCAAGCCGCCATTCGTAAGCACAACCATGATTGACGGCATGCCCGGGCAACTGATGGAATCCTTTACCGTGGATTTCTCGCCTGAACAGATCGCCGATGCGATCATGCATGCGCTTGCGGGATCGGGTGACAGTTACCTGCTGGGCGGGAAGGCGAAAGCCCTGGGTTTCCTTGCCAAAGTATTGCCGGCGACACTGGCCCGCCGGGTCGTGATGCACGTTACCGGTTATTGAATCAATAGGTTCAGCCCTGGCGTGGCTGACCCAGGCACAGGCAATGTAGCGAACCACCAACAAATACAGTGGAAATTCTGGCCAAATGCTACTAAGCTGTATACAAGTATTAGGATATCAAGCACATAAGGAGTTAGTGCCCGCAATCAGACAGGGATCAAACGGACGTGTATGTTGTTGTCTGCGCACGATCAGGTGTGCCGGCAGGAAGAGCGGACTGGAACGGGGACAGGGGATGTTTCCCGGAAGTTCAGGAGGCCTTCAAAATGAAGATGTTGATCTTTCTGATTTTCTTTGCCCTTGTGGTATCTGTCGTATTGTGGAAAGTGCGTAAAGCCGATGCCGAAAGGGATCTTGCGCGGCGCAAAGCCTTGAGTCTCAAGAAAAATCAGCGCAAAGAAGCCATCAAGGCCGAAGTTAGCGTGACCTGGCCTACGATCATCAAGTCAGTCGGTAAAAGTCCAGAAGATGAAGATGGAAAACTACCGGAACCCTCGATGAGCACCATCGAGTTCAAACCGGTAGATCACCCAAGCTTGCAGCATTGAGCCAACTTACGGTTCTGACCCACCTGCAGAAAAACAGATAATTCGGCCCCGGAAACGGGGCCGAAGTCCTTTCAGAGGACCCTGCCCGCTGACAGGTTTCAGCCTTGCTGGGCCAGTTCTTTCTCGCTCTTCATACCCATCTTGTGCATGATCTTTGCCGCCGGACAAAAACCGGTGAAAGAGCTTTGCAGCAGGTTGGCGCCGACGAAAACGGTCAGCCAGATGAAGCCGGGGTGAACCTGCCACATCAGCAGCAAGGACAGAAGCACCATAAAGCCGGCAAAAGCGGTGACACCACGTTCGATAGACATACCCAACTCCCAGGTTTTGGTTCACTTTCATTATAGCAGCGCCAGCTGGAATCGAGGATGCAGTCGCTCAGCAAAACTGAGAACTAATCGATTGCGCAATTTGCCGTATCTGTGATGCAGGTACATATAGGAGATATGCGGCCTTTTCTAGAAGCACCTGAGATAATGGGGCTAACGAAACAGGTTGGCCAGTTCCACCCGATTTCGCACACCGCATTTTCCGAACAGGTTGTGGTTATGATCTTTGACAGTAGCCACCGAAATGAACAATTCATCAGCAATCTCCTGGTTGGTCTTGCCCGCCTGGATCAGCCTGATAATTTCTTTCTCCCTGCGGGTAACACCCAGTGATTCAAACCTCTCCGGGTTGGAAACCGGTTGTTGCGGCTGAAACCATTTGAGCCAGACCAGGGGGAACACATTAAAAAGAATGAGAAACCCGCAGTTTGCTTGCTTCCAAAATCAGTTGGAGCGTAGCAAACAATGCGCCCCCAATTATCAGCGTCTCCAGCATGATAAAGACGACCATTTCAAGAGCATCAAGACGCATGAGCAAAGCTATTGCGCCGGCACCCAGGTAGCTCAGAAAAATGACGACTGCGCCCCTGGCAATCAATTTCGCTGTACGTTTTGACGCCATATCAGCAGGCAGGGTTTTGTTCATGAGTATATAGGCATATAGCCAGCCAAGTTTTAGCGCAGCCATCACCACCAACAACCCGGGCAGAACAAATACATATGGCTTCAACCCGGCAGCATGGGTCTGAAATTGCAGATACCTGAATACAAGCCCTGAAAGTATCAGCATATTGAAAAGCAGGATGTTGGTCAGGAAGTAACGGAAGAAATGGGGTTGGCGTGTCTGCATATCAGTGATCGCGACGAAGCTGGTTACCAATCCGGCTGCCAATGCCACAATCAGGACCAACAGTGATGCTTGTTCGTACGCTGGAGCAACCCCTGCTCAGTAGCCTGTTTGAACAACGGCCACCCAGCGAGGAAATCATACAACTCATCCACGGTGTCAGTAGCAACCTGTGGTTGCTGGCGCTGGGGCCGGCGGCCATACTGTCCATAGGATTCAAATCAGTATTGATGGGCTGGTTTTTCATGGCCACGGGCAGAACCCGGGCATTGATTGTAAGCCACGTCGTATACGATTCAGTACAGATTGTTATGGCAGTGGTGGCAATAAGGGCGGCATTGTCTTAAAGCTAAACCTGATCCGCTTGACCCGGGTCATGGCAATGCCCTGTGGAAGGGCACATACAGATAAGAGGATCTCGGCGTTCAGGCCGACGGTGGCCTATGGGCAATCCCGGGATCTTTGAAGACACCTACCGCCGGTACTGGGCACCGATCCCGTTCCTTTATGTAACAGGAGGCTGTGTCATGAAACAATTCCTACGACTGTTCTTTACTATCTCTGCATGCCTGGTGGCAGCGAGTGCCGTCGCCAAGGGGCCGGTAGACAGGGGACCGGTAGACAAGGCAACCGGCGAGCATACCTACGGAAGTTGCCAGGATTGCGTTCCGGGAGATGAGTTGAACTTCGTCTCACACAGACTGATGTCAGCGCATGAAGCTTCCGGTAAACACCCGCAAAAGGGCTTTATTTTTTCCTGGAATGATGATGGCAGGTGGTTAGAAATGGACTTGCGCGACACCCACAACACCTGCGTCCATGTCTTTGCAGACGGCCGCGTGCGTACTGGCGGACTGGTCAGTGAGGGCAATGGCCCGCAGGTCGGGCGCTATTTCGGCCTGGATTTCGTGGACGGCGGTGAGCCCGCCTATTTCCTTGATCACGGGGCCACCATCCGGTTCGGTCTTGATTACGACTCTGAGGCGGCCCGCCTGGCGTTTCTGGACTGGTGTGAAACTGGCGATTTACCAGACCCACCCACTTACGGCCTCGCCGTGTGGGGTTTTGTCATCTCCCAGGGTAACGTTCAGGTTCATAATTATCCCGGAGACGGGGATTAGTCTGGAAAGACGGGTCAGAACCCTTTACGGCACCCGGCGGTCCCCACAACGGCGGAAAATGTCTGTGAATTACGTTAGTCTGTGGAAAACTCCGGGGAGATGAAGGTTGAATGTAACCGATGCAGGCACGGAAACGGGCCCCATTCTGACGCACAAGCGGGAGGGCGTCACGACCCTGACGATGAACACGCCCGCCCGCCTTAACGGCTGGACCCGGCAGATGATGGATGCGCTCAAGGCGGGTATGAGTGCCGCAGCCCATGATGACGATACCCGCGTATTGGTGTTGACCGGCGCCGATCCGTATTTCTGCGCGGGCGTTAACCTGGCGGGAACACTCAGCCTGGGACACCCGCGTAAAATGCACGCAACGATCGTGGAGAACAACGAGGCGCTTTTTAACCTGTTCCTGGATTTTCCCAAGCCGATGCTGATCGCTGTCAATGGTCCGGCCATTGGCGCCAGTGTGACCTCTGCGACCCTTTGTGATGGCATCATTGCGTCAGAAAAGGCCACCTTCTCAACGCCTTTTGCAGCGCTGGGGGTTACCCCGGAGGGCTGCTCAAGCGTGCAGTTTGCGCGACTGATGGGCGAGGAGAATGCCGCAAGAATGCTGGGCCGCGAGGGCTGGCGCCCCAGCGCTGAACAAGCCCTCGAAGCCGGGCTGATCCAGTGGGTTGTTCCCCATGAACAGCTGGCTGACGAGGCCCACCGGATTGCGCAGGAGTGGATCAACACCGGTGCCCGGCGCAGCTTTCGCGGCGGCAGCGGACGCGATGAACTCAAGGCTGTGAATGCCCGCGAGTCGGTGGATCTCGCCGATGCGTTCCTGGGTGCAGCTTTCATCAAGGCGCAGTTCAAATTTCTCTGGAGCAAAAAGAAGTGGGGGCCGGCAGCCATGTTCCTGGCCATGCTGATCTCCAGGCCGGCCTGGTCCCGCATGCTGTAGCGGGGGCATGACAAGGAAAACCCGGATTCAGCCGGTGGTGAACCGGTCGGGGCAAATCCCTGCAAACGGCACCCGGGAGACGGTCTTCACTTCCGCCATGGGCGGGCCGTGCTGCAGCCATGCAGCCAACGCGTTGATGGATTCGGCTTCGCCGCAGGCCAAAACCTCGACGCTGCCGTCAGGGCAGTTGATGGCGTAACCACAGAGCCCCAGCAGTTTAGCCTGGCGCCGCGTGGATTCCCGGAACCAGACACCCTGGACACGCCCTTCTACCTTGAACTTCCAGCTATCACTCATCCTGGTCACACCCCAAACTCTGTATTTAAATTGAAGGATTTTCACCGCCAGAACGGCGGCGCCACGTCTCCCGCCTTGCGGCGGAAATACTCGTATACCGGCAGGCCCAGGATGATCAGAACGATCCCGGCCAGTGCCCGCGAAGGCGTCGCTATCAGCGTGTTGACCAACAGGAAAACCGTGACCAGCAGGAACAGGATCGGCACGACAGGGTAGCCCCATACCCGGTAGGGCCGCTCTGCGTCGGGCATGGTGCGGCGCAGAACCAGCACGGCGCCGCCGCTCAGGCCAAAGAAAATCCACAGGATGAATATATACATGTCGGTCAGGATGTCGAAGGTGCCCGAAACACTCAGCACAATCGACCAGGCGCCTACGGCCAGGATCGCCACCGCAGGCACGCCGTGTGAGGAAATACGCGCAAGGCCGGCCGGAAGCATTCCGGCCCGGGCGAGTGCATACGGAATGCGGGGGCCGGTCAGAAGCGTGGTATGCAATGTTCCATAAGCGGAAATCATCAGGCCGGCAGACATGATTGCGGCTGCCGCCGGACCAAAGAAGCGCGAAGCGGCTACTCCGGCAACCGACGAAGACTGGGAAACGCTGGCTACCTCGGCAGGCGTTAGGACGAAGAAATAGGCCGCGTTGACAAACAGGTATAGCACTATGACCGTCAGAGTTCCGCCAATCAGCGCCCGTGGAATCGTGCGTCCTGGATTCTTGATCTCACCCCCCATTGCAGCGATTACAGACCAGCCGTTGTAACCCCAGAGAGCGCCCAGCATGGCTGCCCCGAAACCGCTGACGCCGAGCCTGGTACTGTCTGGAACCCCTTCGCAAGTGCCCGTCTCCGAGCCCAGGGAGAAGTTGCCCCAGTTACCATCGGCCAGGACAAAGGCGCCCAGGCCCACAGCAAGAACCAGCGCGATCTTCACGGCAGTCAGGATGGTGGCGGTTCGCCCGTTGGATCGTGCGCTCTGAAGATTCAATCCCGTTGACACGGCAATGATCACCAGTGGGAGCAGCTGAACCGCAATCGGGGGCAGACTCCCGCCCAGCAAGTCGTTCAGGAACATCACGAACACGATGGACAATGCCGCCACCGAAGCACCCAGGGCGATCGTTTTCGTCCAGCCGTAAAGAAAGGCGAATCGCCGCCCGAAGGCAGCGCCGATGAAATGAAACTCGCCGCCGGAGCGGGGCATCATCGCACCGAGTTCGGCATAGACCAGCGCGCCGCACAAGGTGAGCAGGCCCGCCAGCAACCACACCAGCATGACCATTTCGGGGCTGCCAACATTGCAGGTCATCACCCGCGCCTTGACGAAAACTCCGGTCCCGATGATGTTCGCCAGGATAATGGCGGCCGCCGGCACCAGGGTCAGCGAACGGACCAGCTTCCCCGTTACAGCAGGTCCGCGGCTCAAGCAGTGACCTGCATGAGAATTACCATGTGTCCAGAGATCAGCGCAAGCGCATGGGCTTTGTGTTGCATGGGGCCGCCTTGTTCGATGTGGCCGGCCTTTCTGGCTGGCTCTTAATCAGCAGTCATCATACAGAAAATTGAACGGCAATCAGATTCAGGTAATTCAAATGCATATATTACTATATAAATCATTGACATAGGTCAGCGCTCAAAGAATCAAAAATTGTCAGACTAGGATGCTATCCCTTCTCCGGGCTATTCATAAAAGTCTGCAAAGAAAAATCCAATAACCTGCCGATCCGGTAGTTGTGTAAGTCACGTTTCACACTCTTGTTGTCGTTCAGAGCCGCGAGCTCAGGCGAAACGAGTCTTTGGAGGATATGTCATGAACACCACGAGAAGATTGTTATGGACGCCGCTGGCGATCCTTGTCCTGCTTTTCGCAACGGCCAGTGTTGCCTGGGGTGAGCAAGTCAATCTCAGGTATGCGGGAACCGGCTGGGACACAACGGTCGATAATTTTGCTGACGGTTATCCGGTCAACATTTCCACTGCCGACGCTAAGGGCAGTCTTGGTGCATCCAGGCTGGAAATAACCGGCGAGTGGATGCCCTTTGATATCGCAGAAATCGATTGCGAGACTGGAGAACTTGAGTTCAGATTGGTTTTCTCAACCTCAGTAGCCACCTTTGAAAACCAGAGCCAACTATTCGCCTATTCCAACGTGGGTTGGATGTGCGTTGAAGAGGCCACCGGCCATTATTATGGACAGGTCTTTGGCATCTATGGTGGCGGCGCTGGTAAATTCGTGGGCGCAACCGGGGATTGGCGGACTGATTTTGACGGCTTCTTCCTGGAACCCCCGGGCCCACTGGCCATCATCGGCTTCCGCTCAATTACGGGAACCGTAAAGGGTAATTTTGTGCTGCCAGAATGAGCTGAGTAATGCGGTAGCTAAATTTCATTAAGCTATTTGGAGTAAAGCCCTGCCTTTGCAGGGCTTTACTTTTGCCAGCCGTTTACGCTCCACTTATGTCAAAATGGCTGGTATTAGCCGCGGAGGACTTGTGGAACTCATAGTTTTTGACCTCGACGGCACGCTCCTGAACCAGGAATCCGCAATCTCCGACTATACGAGCGAAACACTCAGGCTCCTTGCCGAACGCGAAATTGCCTACACTGTCGCGACAGGCCGCACGCTGCATGGCGCGCGGGCGATCCTGGAGGGGCACCAGTTCCTACTGCCGCAGGCCTACAAAAACGGCGTTATGATCTGGCACCCGGAGCAAAAGCGTTTTTCAAGCGGCGCCATGTTGACGGCGGACGAACTCGACCACATCGTCCAGGCCTGCATCCGCCAGGGCGTTACGCCTTTCGTCTTTACCCTGGACCAGGGCCAGGAAAGCAACGTATATCACCCGCCGCTCCAATCAGACGTCGAGCGCCGGTTGATCAGCAACCTGGGCATCGAGGACAACGTCAGGGCGCGTACCCTTGAGGAACTGCCCGCTGACGCCGCCATCACCCACGTCAATTCCATCGGCCCCAGCGAAGCGATAAAGGCGGTGCTGCGCAGCGTCAATGACGAGCCGCATCTCGTGGCCTACTCCGGCATCGCCTGGGAAGGCCGGCAATGGCGCTGGCTTGATGTTCATCACAGCGACGCAAGCAAAGGCGGCGCCATCACGGTCATGAAGGAGTTGCTGGGTATCGAGCGGGTCATCTGTTTCGGCGACAGCGACAACGATCTCAGCATGTTCGAGACGGCCGACGAGAGCTACGCACCGGCAAACGCCAACGACGCGATCAAATCCGCCGCTACGGCCGTCATCGGCCACCACGACGACGAGGGCATCGCCCGCTTCCTGCGGGAACGCTTTGACCTGAACCCAGGAGATCCGAATTGACCGATATACCAAAATTGCAGGAGCGGCTGAGAGAGTTTGCAGAGCGAAGAGACTGGAAACAGTTTCATTCGCCGAAAAATCTTTCAATGGCCCTGATCGTGGAGGCGGGGGAGCTGGCTGAACATTTTCAATGGCTGACCCAGGACGAAAGTTTCAACCTGGCGGACGAAAAACGGCAAGCCGTGGGTGAAGAGCTGGCCGATATCTTTGTCTACCTGGTCCGCCTGGCGGACCAGCTGGATATTGATCTGTCCGAGGCGGTTGATCGGAAAATCGCTTTGAATGAAGTGAAGTATCCGGCTGACCTGGTGCGGGGCAGCGCCAAAAAATATAATGAGTACTGATTCGCTGGAACGGGCTCCTGGAAGTATTTACAGATCAGGGTTTAGCCTCCAAAGGCCACGGAAAAGGCGGTTCACCCTCATCGACAGCAAGCTCGCCCTCCCTTTGCATTTTAGTGACGCGGCCGTCGAGGTACTCCTTCCAAAGGATTAATTTGCCGTCCTTCACCTGGCCGGTGGTTACCGTACCGGTCGCTGAGCGGGTTCCGTCCTTGTCCCTGGTGGTCGCGAACTGGTATTCCACGCTGAAGTCGTTGCCTTCGATGATGATGTTGTGAACATAGACCCTGGTATCCGAATAATTCTCTGCCCAGTAGTTGAATAGCTCAAGGGCGCCTTCTGCATCCAGGCGGGCGCCGGGGTAAGCAAAAACGATCGCCGGGTGAACGGTAGAAAGAAACAGTTGCTCATCTTCAAGTGACCACGAGTTGAGCTGGTCCCGGATTAAAGACTCCACCAGCGCCCGCGCGGCTGGTTCTTCCCCGGCGGGGGCGGAGCTGATAAAACAGCACGCTACGAAAAACAGGATGATTTGCTGTGTTCTCATGCGAGATTTTGACCTGTTTTGTTTAACGTTTGAAATGACCGGGAAGTTTACCGCAACTGAACAGGGTATGGCCCCAGCAGCGTAGTCAGGAAATCGTCCAGCGCCGGCACATACTTATCCCGGCTGATCCAGAACCCCGCGTTGTGATCGCCTTCCATTTCGAGAAATGACTTGGGTTCCAGCGCAGCATCAAAAATGGTCTGTCCCATGCTGAACGGTATGATTTCATCGTGTCGGCTGTGAGCCACCAGCACCGGTACGCGGACCCTGATGACGTATTCGCGAACCGGGTAGTCAATCCGCGTGATCAGCCGCACAGGCAGCAATGGGTAAATCTGTCTGCCCATGTCCAGCCCCGAGCTGAAACACGACTCGATGATGACACCTGCAGGCGTCACGTCGGTGCGGCTGGCCAGCCATGCGCCAACGGCGGCGCCCAGTGAACGGCCGAAGATTACAATGCGCCCTGGCGGCGCGCGCCGCTGCTCCACCAGGTAGCTCCAGGCTGCCCGGGCATCCCGGTAGGTGCCCGCCTCCCCCGGCTTGCCGCTGCTCTGGCCGTATCCGCGGTAATCCACGATCAGCACATTCATCCCGAGGCGGTTGAAAATCAGGATACTTTCCATGCGATGCGAGATGTTGCCGGCGTTGCCATGGAAGAACAGCAGCGTGCCGCGGGCGTTATCAGCCGGTACGAACCAGCCGTGCAATCGCTCGCCATCCTCGGTATCGATCCAGGCATCGTCAAAATTCAGCCCGATGGTCTCCGGCGTTGCATCGAGCTCGCGCCCCGGCATATGGGGCAGGAACACCAGGCGATCCTGCAGCAAGTACAGCATCAGGCTGAAGCCGGCGTACAGCATGAAGCCAAGAGCGATGAAGACGAGCAGGGTGCGCACGGTGCCGGGGATAGGCCTAGTTTGCCGCTGCAATCAGTTTTTCCTGGATGAGATGAAGCACGTCCGGGGCGTCCTGGTGCTGGCTGTCCCCAAGCACCGGCAGCGCGGGCCAGCCGTTATCGACCCACTCCCTTGCGGCGAAAGACCGTGTGCCTTCGTACCTTGGGATGACATGGTAATGCACATGGTGGTCGACCATCATCAGCATCAGGTAATTCATGATGTTGTGGTTGAAAGCCCGCTGGATGGCGCCCT
>Ga0316191_10003701_pt1 | contig 11358 bp, 12 predicted proteins | sample Eddworburr2cm_MG_FD_204928 | JGI IMG/M metagenome (GOLD analysis project Ga0316191, IMG submission 204928) | Coastal sediment microbial communities from Maine, United States - Eddy worm burrow 2 cm | ecosystem: Environmental > Aquatic > Marine > Coastal > Sediment | place: USA: Maine... | reverse complement strand
GTCGCACGCATCGAAGGCAGGGTGAACGGCGGAATTCGCTCGCTGGAATGGCGTTGGCGCCGGGCCGGTCAGGACTAGACCGGGAGGCCATCAGGGCCATGCGCCGCCCTGTCCGGGAGCGCCAACCGGGCGTTTAACACTCGTGTGATCGATTTTCTGCTAGAATACGTCGCGAGTCACCGGCGAAACTGCCGTGGCGTAGGCGGTTGCCCGGCGGATCAAACACTAAATCCGATGGCAACCAATGTTAAGAGTTGTTCGTATTGCACGTGTAAATTGGTCGTTTCAGAAGTTCCCCTCCGGTATCTCCTGCAAAACCCCCAGCACGAACCGCAATTGAACATCGTATGTTGAAATATGTTCTGAGGATATAGAAATGATGACAGGTACCGTGAAGTGGTTTAACGATTCCAAGGGTTTTGGATTCATCGCTCCTGCTGATGGCAGCAAAGACGTGTTTGTGCACTTCTCTGCGATCGAAGGCAGCGGCCACCGAACGCTGGCCGAAGGCCAGACGGTCGATTTCGAAGTCGAGATGAGCCCGAAGGGCCCGCAGGCTTCGCGAGTCGTTGTCAGCGGTTAATCGCTGACACTGAATCGCCAGATTCAGGAGACCCCGCGCTTGCGCGGGGTTTTTTTTTGCGCCCGGATTACTTGCCGTCAGTCATAATTGTGGCGCAACGGCGACAGTGGCACCGGTCGAGCATGGCGCAGCCCGCGCTCATTCGATTCCGATCCGCTCCGGCTGCAGCGATTCGAGCGGCGCTCCGGCTATCGATTCAGCGGTGGCCCTGAGCCGATCCAGGCTGACCGGCCTGTCCTCGCGGGCAAGCGCGCGGGCAACCTCGTCCAGCCCGCTGCGACCACCCGTGCGTGCGCGCAGTTCCTTGTCGAGTTCGTACATGATCCGCGCACCGCGCGCGGTGACCGGGCCTCTCGAGCGATCAACCGGGCCGGGTTCCGCGGCGCCCGCCCATTGGGTCAGAGCGGACATCGCCCGATTGAAGCGGCGCTGCGACAATGTGCCGGCGCGGCGCATGATCTCGAGGCTGTAGTACTCGGCCATGCCCTCGACGATCCAGTCCGCACCCGGCCCACCACTAATGCCCTGAGCAACGTGGACCAGCTCGTGCAACAGCGTACTGGTGCCGTTTGCGCTGATCAGCGGGCGGTCGGCATGCAGGTACAGCGATGCCGGGCCGGACAGCCCGCCGCGCCACATCGGGTCCGCCGCGGAAACTACCAGCAGCCGATCCGGGAACTGCGGGAATACCTCCGCCAGCTGCGGCATATGCCAGCGGATGAAGGCAAGGACATCCATGCGCCGCACCCCCTGATTGAGCGGTCCGGCAACCACGACCCGGGTCGCGCCGGCATCATCCCAACGGGTGCCGATCCGGCCCGCGATGATCCAGCCCACGGGCCGGACGAAGCCTCGTTCCGGGCGCTCGATCGCGATCCAGCGATCCTTGTCGGCGTCCGTGCCGAACGGCGTGACCGAGGTCCAACGCGACGGCGCGTCGATCCGGATCCGCGCCCGCGAGCGCGCGCCCTTGATCGTCGTGACCCGTGCTGGCGGCACGAGGTCGTCGCCGCGGAATAAAGCCCAGTCGGGCGCGATCATCGAATCGTAGGCGCCGTTGCGGCGCTGGTGATTGATCCGCGAGCGGTAACGCAACTGGCCACCCGAAGCCGGCGGCCGCCAGGTCACGGTATCGGCTTCCACGACGACTTCGCCATCGCCCTCGAACCCGCTGTGCCAGTCGGGTTTGTGGCGGAACCGCACAATGCGCAACACGCTGCGCTGCTGGCGCAACGCGATCGTCACCTCGGCCCGTTCAGCGTCGGGGTCGAGGCGGAAACGGTAGTCGAGCTCGTAGCGGAGATTCTCGCCATGAGCGAGGGAAACCACAAGCAGCGCTACGCCGGCGAGCGCCATGCCCAGGATGCTGCGGGCGCGCCGGCCGAGTCCGCGACGCATGGCTAGTCCGCAACGAGCGCTTTGAACCGCGGGTTGTCACGCGGCGGGTCGAGACGCCGTTCCCAGACGGTACAACCCGCCGGGAACCCGAGAACCAGCAGACCAAACACGAAACGCAGGCTCCAGCCGGGGACCTCGAGCCGGCCAAACGGCACGTCGGCGATCTGCAGGATCAGCCAGGCTGCCACCAGATACAGCACCGCAACGCGCAGTACGTTACGGCGTTTCAGCTCACCCCAAAGTCCAGACATCGATTAACCGGGTTACGGCGACCGCGAAAGCTTAGCAGAATCGGGCGCTGCGGCGGCATGTCAAAGCGGCACCACCGTGGCGCACAAACCTCACATGGAAGGAAATTACAGGGCCGCGGCGTTCATGGGTCGTGCGGTCATGAAAAAACCGCCGGTTTGCTGCCGAAGAAACAGACCCGGGTGGTTCGCCTATTGCTCGAACACCCAGCGCAGCACGGCGTCCTGCACGTTTTCGCCGTAACCGCGGTGCACGTCAATATCGTTGTGCAGCGACACGACCACGTAGCGTTGCCCGGATCGCGACATCGCATAACCGGCAATGCCCGCGACGTTGTCGAGGCGGCCGGTCTTCATGTGCAGCCGTCCGGCCAGCGGCTCGTCGCGATAGCGGCGGCGCAATGTGCCGTCCATCGCCGCCAGCGGCAACGAGGCGATGAACTCGGGCATGTACGGGCTGGCAAAGGCATCATTCAGCAGCGTTCCAAGGCTGGCCGCAGATATTCGCGTATCGCGCGACAGCCCGGCGCCATTGACCAGCACCAGCTCCGGAAACTCCATGCCCTCGCCCGCAAGCCATTCCGTGATGACTTCTATGCCCTTGGCCGCGGTACCCGGCTCACCCTTGAATTCCGCACCCAGCGTCAGCAGCAGATGGCGCGTCATAACATTATTGCTGTACTTGTTGATGCTGCGGACGATTTCGCCGAGATAGGGCGAGCGATAAACAAACAGCGGATCCTGGTCCGGCGGAGCCGCCGCCACCCTGACCTGGCCGTCGATGCTCCCGCCGAGTTCGCTCCACAGGCTTTCGAAAACGCCGAACGCAAACTCCTCGGGGCGCATCAGCGATCGGGTCAGCGCGTATTCCCCGCAAGCAGCAGGAAATTTGCCGTCCACAACAACCTCGTCGCTGCCGACTCCCCCGGGAACGGTGAACGCGATGCCGCGCTGATAACCGCCACAGCGTCCGGGTCCGAGTTTGACCCTGTTGTCGATCTCCAGGTTCGACAGCATCGGGTCGGGGATAACACGGACGATGTTCGCCAGCGGATCGGCGCGGAACGTAAAGCGAACCGCCTTGAAATTGACCAGCAGCGCATCCGGCGCGACGTTGTATGAGCGAAACGGCTGGCCATCGAAGTCACTCGGGTCTTCCTGCGGCACGTCGAAGAAGAAATTATCGACCACCAGGTCGCCGGCAATACGCTCGACCCCGCGGGCGCGCAACTCGCGCAACAGTTTCCAGAAGTTCTCCGTGGTCAGGAACGGGTCGCCGGTGCCGCGCAGCACCAGGTCGCCCTTCAGTGTCGAGCCCTCCATCTCTCCCTGCAGATAGACCTCGGTTTTCCAGCGATAGGCCGGGCTCAGCAGACTCAGCGCGGCGTAGGTGGTAAGCAGTTTCATCGTCGAGGCGGGATTGCGCGAGGCGTCGATCTCGTGCGCCACCAGTACTTCGCCGTCGCCCAGGCGCTGCACCAGCAATGAGTAGTTGGCTTCGGAGAGTTTGTGTCCGGCCAGGGTCCGGACAACTGTCGGTGGTAACGCCGCCGCATCCGCGGCGCGCGCCGGCGTCCACCCCAGCCACGCGGCGGCAGCCACAACAGTCGCCGCGGCAAATACGGCGACGAAACGGGACAGGTTTTGCCCAGACGCTTTCACGCCGCGATAGTAACAGCGAATCGCCTTGTGCCGAACGCACGTTTTGACCTGGCCAGCGCGGTCCCGGCGTAATCGTGCGCAGCGGCAAGTGACGCTCACAAAGAGGGGCAGTAAAGTCTCAGGATACTCACACCCAACTTATTAATATCTGTTTTTGCTAGTTTTTTTTATCCGATTGGCGGCACGTCATGAATTGGTCAGCAACGCGTCAGCAACCGGTCACGACTCCGCTCCACGCTGCGCGCAGAATCAACCTCGCAGCAAACGGAACACAAAACAGCGCATTGGAGGGACGACCATGAACACCATCACGACGACACGCGGATTCCCGCAGATCACGCAGCCGGCACGGACGGGACAGCATGTCCGCCGCCGGGCCCACAGGCCTGCCTTCGATCTGCACGAATTCCTCGGCTGGGCGTTGTTCGCCTTGATAGCGACCGTCGCAGCCCTGACCACCCTGGCTTTCGTCGATCTCACCGGGGCCTGGCTGGAGGCGACATTGAGCGTCACCGCGTTGAGCCCGCTGTTGCTGGCCGGCTACGCGATCGCCCGCTTTGGCGGCGTCGACCCGGATCAGGGCTAGCTCATCGCCCGGGCCAGTGCGCTGCTAGCGTGATGAACGTGCCCGGCAGTCGCCGCGACCAAAGACATACCCCGGGACGCCGAAGAGGTTTTCGCCGCCCCGGGGGTCAGGGACACGCAGCCATGGACGGCTTTCCCGTTTAGTTCAGGCTAATTATCGGGCGCGCCCTGACTGACCCAGAGCCTGATCGTCTCGATTTCGCCCTGGTAGAGCACCTCGTCGCCATGCGGCATTTTCAACGACGGGTCTGCCCTACCCTCTATCAACTGCACGAGAACGCTGCTTTCGGCGTCTCCGGCCAGCACCACCGGCCCGTATCGCGTACCGCTCATCAGTTCCTCATAGCTGGCAACGCTGAGGCCGCTCGCCACGAATCCCTGCTTGCCGTCGGCGTGGCACTCGAGGCAGGCACGATCAAGAATCGGTTTTACGTCGGCGCCGTATTGCACCTGCCGCTCCTGGCGGCCGCAGCCGGCGACTGACATCGCGAATATCGCGACAATCGCGAGCCTTGCTCCAATTGACCTCGGCATGATTCTCCCCCCGAGTATCCACAGGTCTCGCCAGCGTGCTCCCCTACAAACCGGGATTCAATTCGCTCTTCTACCTAGACGGCTGTCTCAAAAGCATTTTTTCAACCTCGCACACCTGACACCGACCTCGCGGCGGGACTGCGCTTGTTGCGTCCCTGAATTTTGAACCCGGTCACTCTCTGATCGCGCCGCCGCCGTTACACTCGCGAATGATTCCCAGCTTCTGCGGGCGCAAAACAGGCCCGGCGAGGACACCGTGATGACCACTTCGACAAAGACCCTGTTTCTTGCCGCCATGGCCACCTCTCTTGCCGCCTGTGGTGGCGGCGGTGGCGGCGGCGGTTCTGCTTCCGTCACGCCCGCGTTCGCCAAGATCGACATGGACAGCGCGCCTGCGATCTCCGCTGCCGTGGTCGATACCGCGCTGGAAAGCGGCGAAATCGCGGACCTGATCGACAGCGACCCGTTCGGCGCCAGCGGCGAATTCGGTATGTTCGGCAAGACTGCCAGCTATTACCTCGGCAAACTCGGCCGGGCCCCCGGCACGGGACCGGCTGGCTGGTTCCAGGCGCCTATCGGGCCGCTCACGCTCGACTGCGAGGCCGGCGGAACTTTTACATTGAGCGGCCAGCAGGCCGATCCGAACGTGCCTTCGGCGGGAGACCGCATCAGTCTGAGTTTCGACGATTGCGAAAGCGGAGCGGGCGAAACTGCGGATGGCAGTTTCGAGTTCGTTATCGACACGATCTCCGGCAACCTCGACAGCGGCGAGCTCGTGTTGTCGGTCGCGATGATCGTGTCGAACCTGACGCATACCGATACCGACGGCAGCGAATTTGTCGATGGCCGGGTCAATGTCGAGATCGACACGAGCCAGCCGCCGCAGTCTTCGATTACCGTCTCGGGCGACAGCGTGACTGTTGGTGAAAACAGCGTTACCCGGACTCTCGCGGAGTTCGTCACCCGGGCCACCAGCGACACCTCCATCGCTCCGCCCGCCTACACGATCGCATCGTCAGGATCCGTAATGAGCTCGGAGTTCGATGGCGAAATCGTCTACTCAACACCGGTAACGTTTGCAGGTTCCGGCGACGAAAACCCTTACGTCGGCGAATTCCTGATCCGCGGCGACGGTGGCGCATCGATCCGGCTGATTGCGCTCGACAACGTTTTCGTTCGCCTGTTGATCGACGAGGACGGCGACGGCGCCGTGGATCACACGATCGACACGACCTGGGACGCAATTCGCGACTGACCGGACCCGGCCTACCGCGGCAACGCGGTGACAAATGGAATGCTATGCTTTTGCCTATAACAAAACGGCAAAGGCCCACGCATGCAGGCGCCGGAGAAAATACTCGTCGTCGATGACGACCCCGACATCAGGCAGCTGCTCGCCGACTACCTCGGCGAGGCCGGCTACGACGTCACGACCGCGGACAATGCGGACGCGGCGCGCGCCGCACTCGATGACAACTCCCCCCGGGTGGTCCTGCTCGATATCGGTCTGCCGGGCGAGGATGGTCTCAGCCTGGCGCGTTTTATACGTGAGAGACACGACGTTGGCATCATTATGGTGTCGGGAGCCGGCGAGACCGTCGATCGCATCATTGGTCTCGAGGTCGGTGCCGACGATTACATCAGCAAGCCATTCGATCCGCGCGAGCTACGCGCGAGATTAAAAAGCGTCATTCGCCGCTATCAACTCAGCGCCGAAACCGGACCCGCACATTCGGCCCGTGATGAGGAGGCGGACAGGGTCGCAATCGGCAACTGCCAACTGGATATGAAGCGGCAACAACTATTTGCCGCGAACGGCGACGAAATCCCGCTGACACGAATGGAATACGAGCTTTTGTGCGTGTTTCTTGAACGCCCGAATCGGCCGTTGTCACGCGATCAACTACTAAACCTGACCCAGAATCGCGACTGGGATCCGTACGACCGCAGCGTAGACATCCGGATCACGCGATTGCGGCGCAAGATCGAACCCACGGCCGAAAAGCCGCGCCTGATTCGCACCGTGCGTGGTGTCGGCTACATGTACGTGCCGGACTGAAAATAGTTTTTGTAACAACTCTGTTTCAATTGTTTCCACTTCGTAGAGCCGCGCGCCGCAGCGGCCGCGTCGCGGTAGACTGCGGTTCAGCGTAACCGACAGAGGGAAATCGCCGACGGCTATGGCAGCAACCGCCGACACTGAGCTACAGCGCTACAGCGCGCCACTCCTGCGCCAGATCTGTGACCATGCCGCGGCAGTCGTCTACGTCAAGGACACGGCCGGCCGGTATGTTTTTGTCAATCATCAGTTTCTTGCGCTGTTTGGCGGCGATGAGGCGAAATACGCCGGCCGCGCTGACAGCGAAATTTTCCCGCCCGATGTTGCGTTGTCACTTGCCGCCAACGACCGCGCTGTGATCGACAGCGGCACAGCGATGCAATTCGAGGAGGTCGTTCCCGGCAGCGATGGCGAACACACGTATGTCTCGGTCAAATTCCCGTTGCGCGATACGGCCGGTGCTATCGAAGCGGTCTGCGGCATTTCCACCGACATTACCGAGCGCAAACGCACCGAGGATCTGCTGCGCAAGGCCGCACTCGGTGTGTCGGCTGCGACGGGCACCGGAGTCTTCGAATCGATCGTCGAGTGCGTGGCAGGAACGCTCGGCACGGATTTCGTATTCCTGACCAAACTGGTCCATGGCGCACAGCGCGAACTGCACACGCTGGCCGTATCGCTCGGCGGCAAGATCGTGCCGAACATGGTCTACGAACTTGCGAACACGCCGTGCGAACAGGTCATCAGCGGGCATTTCCACCACATCAGTGACAAACTCCGCGAGTCCTACCCCAGCGACGGCATGATCGATAAGTTCGGACTGGTCGCTTACGCCGGGTACCCATTGCATGACAGCAGCGGCAACGCGATTGGCAATCTTGCCGTGGTCAGCCGTACACCATTGCTCGATGCCAGTTTTATCGAACTGGTGTTGAAGGTATTTTCTGTGCGCGCCGCATCCGAGCTCGAACGTCTGCAGGCAGACGAGAAGCGGGCCGAGTCCGAGGCGAGTTATCGGGCAGTATTCGACGCGTCCGAAGATGCCATTTTCGTGCTCGACTCGAGCGGCGCGATCGTCGATGCCAATCCGAAAGCGTGCAGCATGTATGGCTACACCTACGAGGAAATTCTCAATGTCAGCCCGTCCGGGTTCAATTCCGGCGAGTCGCTTTATACGACGCAACGCGCCCGGCAATTGATCAAAGCCGCACGCCACGGCGAGACGCAACGCTTCGAATGGCGTCATAAGAGCCGCGACGGCAGCATGCACTGGGATGAAGTCGTGCTGAAAAAGGCGACGATTGCCGGTTCCGACCGGGTACTCGCGATCATCCGCGACATTTCCGAACGCAAGGCACAGGAGCTTGCCCTCAAACGCAGCGAAACCGAACTTCGGGCGACGGTGGAGGCCGCGCTCGACTGTATCGTTGCGATCGATATCGATGGCAACATAACCGAATTCAACCCGGCCGCCGAGCAGTGCTTTGGTTATCGCCGCGAGGAAGTGCTCGGCAAGGGCCTGGCCGAGCTGATCATCCCCGAACGATTCCGCGCCAGCCACCTCAGCGGCATGGAGAATTACAAGCGTCGTGGCAACGGTCCGATGATCGGAACCCGCGCTGAGCTCGCGGCGCGCCGCGCCGACGGCAGCGAATTCCCGGTAGAGCTGACGATCAGTGTTGCCGAGGGCCCGGAAGGCACCCGGTTCATCGGTTATATGCGCGACATTACCGAACGCGAGAAAGCCGAGGATCAGCGCGAGCAGCTCGAAGCCCAGTTGCGCCAGGCGCAGAAAATGGAAGCGATCGGCCAGCTCACCGGTGGCATCGCACACGATTTCAACAACATCCTGACCAGCGTAATGGGTTACATGGTCATGGCCGGCGAGCGCGCCGGGGCTCACGGCGATGACAAGCTGGTGGCCTACCTGGAACGCGCCCAAAGCTCCGGCGAAAGAGCCCGCGACCTGATCCAGCAAATGCTGACCTTCAGTCGTGGCCACCGCGGCGAGGCCAAACCGATCGCTCTCGAACCGCTGATCATCGAGACCATCAAGCTGTTGCGATCGACGTTGCCGTCCAGCCTCGAGCTGATCACGGAGTTTGACGAGCAGACGCCCGTCTGCGTGATCGACCCGATGCAGCTGGAGCAGGTCATCATGAACCTGATCATCAATGCACGCGATGCCGTGGGCCGCAACGGCCGCGTCGCGGTGCGACTACGGCGTCACCAGGACGTGAACGCCGTCTGCGCGTCCTGCCTCCGTCCGGTAGCCGGCCAGTTTGTCGAGATCGCCATCGAGGACAACGGCAGCGGTATCGCCGAGGAGACTCAGGAACGCATCTTCGAACCGTTCTATTCGAGTAAGGAAGTCGGCAAGGGCAGTGGCATGGGGCTGGCGATGGCACATGGCATCATCCATGAATATGACGGTCATATCCTGCTCGACAGCAAACCCGGCGCGGGCTCCACGTTCACAGTGTTGTTGCCGATCTGCAGCACGACCGATTCCGCTGGCGCCGAATCCGGCGCGGAGGCCGATCCGCTGGCCCGCACTCCGACGTTGCACGGGCATGTCGCCGTGGTCGATGACGAACCGGCGGTCGCCGAGTTCATGCAGGATCGACTGCAAAGCTGGGGACTTTCCGTAACGGTCTTCAATAACCCGGAAACCGCTTTAAGCCAGTTGTGCGCCGACGACGCCACGCTCGATCTCGCAATCCTCGACTACACGATGCCGCGGCTGAGTGGTCTCGAAGTGACCCGGCACCTGCTTGAACGGCACCCACACCTGCCGATCGTTCTTTATACCGGGTATGCCGAAGATCTCACCGAACAGCAGACGCTTGCAGCAGGAGCAAGGGCGTTACTGCGTAAACCACTCGACATGAGCGAACTGCACGAAACTCTCGATACGCTGCTCGGTTCGCCGGACTGCGCCCGCCCGGGCAACTGCCGCTAGTCGCCTGCCGCGACTGTTACGTTTCCGAAACAAACTGAGCGGATCGGGAAATCATTCCGCTACGTCGCCCCCCTAGTATGAGCCCCACACGCTCTGTTGCTGCATGCAGCGCAGAGCCATCCAAAAAATGCAGTTAACGGAGGGGGCGTCATGAACATATTCACGAAACACAGCTCCGCGGTCCTGTGGCAACACTGGAAGGACCTGGTACAGGTTCTGCAGACCTATGCCGGGGAGTTCGCGGCGGTGGGACTCTGAAACGCGATTCGCAATAACACAATTATTTATCTGGAGGGGAAAAAAAATGATCAAGCGACTGACAATTTTTGGCTATGGCATCTTCAGCTACGCGGTGTTCTTCGCGACCTTTCTCTACGCAATCGGCTTTATCGGCGACTTCGGCGTACCCAAGACCATCGACGGCGCGGTACAGATGCCGCTGGCCAAGGCCCTGCTGATTAATGTCGCTCTGCTCGGGCTGTTCGCAATCCAGCACAGCGTGATGGCGCGGCCGGCATTCAAACGCCGCTGGACCAAGATTGTGCCGCAGGAAGCCGAGCGCAGCACCTACGTTCTCTTTTCGAGCCTCGCGCTGATCGTGCTGTTCGCGGGCTGGCAGCCTCTTGGGGGAGTCGTGTGGACCGTCACCAACCCGATCGCCACGGCCGCGCTCTATACCGCGTACGCGTTTGGCTGGTCATTGGTCCTGGTCTCGACTTTCCTGATCAATCACTTCGACCTGTTCGGCCTGCGCCAGGTCTGGCTGCAACTGCGCGGCACGGAATACACGCCACTGAAGTTCGCCACACCGGGACTCTACAAACTGGTCCGACATCCGCTGTACACCGGCTGGCTGTTCGCTTTCTGGGCCACCCCGAACATGACCGTTGCACACCTGGTATTCGCATTGCTAAGCACGGCGTACATCCTTGCAGCCATCCAGTTCGAGGAGCGCGATCTGGCCGAGTTCCATCCGCAATACAAGGCGTACAAGCGCAAAGTGCCGATGCTGTTCCCGACGCTGCGCCGGCGCAACCGCCCGGGCAAGCCGCGCCCCGCCATGGCCTGACAGCAAACTGCCGGGCGGCCAGGCGCCGCCCGGCACGACGGACACACAGACGCCAGCAGGAGTATATCGATGAACACAAACACACCGAGATTGCAGGAACTCGACCCGCCCGTGCTGGGCCTGGCGCTGCTCTACGCCGCACTGCTGATTGGCGCCAACCTGGTCATCGGTGGCGGTCTCGCCTGAGACGCAGCACTCACCCGTTGCCGCACAACCCGACGACGCAACCCATGCAGACAATCGCACTTGGCCATCAGC
>Ga0316191_10003699_pt1 | contig 11360 bp, 12 predicted proteins | sample Eddworburr2cm_MG_FD_204928 | JGI IMG/M metagenome (GOLD analysis project Ga0316191, IMG submission 204928) | Coastal sediment microbial communities from Maine, United States - Eddy worm burrow 2 cm | ecosystem: Environmental > Aquatic > Marine > Coastal > Sediment | place: USA: Maine... | reverse complement strand
ATATTTAGTTTCTTTAGGGCGCACTAAATAAGGTTTAGTTATGTCATCCTGAACTACCGTTTTTTCAATCCGATATCCTTTTTTGACCGGTATTTTTATTATTTGACCAGCCTTAAGATCATCAGTTCTCAATGCGAGATTATACTTTCTCAAAATCCGTTTTGGAACTCCAAACTGTTGCTTTAATCTAAAATAATTTTCTTTTGGTAACACTTTATGGAACAAAAATCCATCTTTTATATAATCTCCTATTTTATTATCAAGGGCAGGGTTATAATTTTTGTTGGGTATTATTAACAACTGATTTTCAGCTACACCCTCTTTTATATCCGGGTTTAATTGTAGTAAGTCATGAGGCGTAATTGCCAATTTTCTTGTAATAGATTCTAAAGTTTCACCTTTTTGAACCTGGTAGGTGGTATATTTTTTTTCTTGTGAAAAAATTGAAAATGTTACTAAAAAAAGTAACAATAAACTTAATTTAAATTTATTCATTATTTAACTATATTTTATCCCTAAATATTATTCCCATTCAATGGTGGCAGGTGGTTTTGAACTGATATCATAAACAACTCTATTAACACCCTTTACGCCATTAATTATTTTGTTTGAAGTTTCTTGTAAAAACTCATAAGGTAAATTAACCCAATCTGCTGTCATACCATCCGTAGAGGATACTGCTCTTAAAACAACCGCTTTCTCATAAGTGCGCTCATCGCCCATTACCCCAACTGATTGAACCGGTAACAACATAGCTCCTGCCTGCCAAACATCATCATACAACTTCCATTTTTTTAATCCTTTTATAAAAATAAAATCCACTTCTTGTAAAATTCGTACTTTTTCAGCTGTAATATCTCCTAAAATCCTAATTCCTAATCCAGGACCCGGGAAAGGATGTCTTCCTAACAATTCATCATCAATCTGCATTGAACTTCCAACTCTTCTCACTTCATCTTTAAACAACATTCGTAAGGGTTCAACAATTTTTAATTTCATATAATCTGGCAAGCCACCAACATTATGATGTGACTTAATGGTTACTGAAGGTCCATTGACAGAAACCGACTCAATTACATCTGGGTATATTGTTCCTTGAGCAAGCCATTTTACATCACTTATGTGATGTGCTTCATCATCAAAAACTTCAATGAACGATTTACCTATTGCTTTGCGTTTCAATTCAGGATCCTCAATGCCTTTTAGTTCCGACAAAAAACGTGCCGAAGCATCAACTCCTTTTACATTAAGCCCCATATGTTCATACTGATCTAGCACATTTTGGAACTCATTTTTACGAAGTAACCCATTATTAACAAATATACAGTATAAATTTTTTCCTATCGCCCTATGCAATAAAACCGCAGCCACTGTAGAATCAACTCCTCCTGAAAGTCCTAAAACTACCTTATCATTTCCTAATTCAGTTTTTAATTCGGCTACCTTTGTCTCTACAAATGAATCAGGAGTCCAATCCTGTTCAACCTTAGCAATGTTGACTAAAAAATTTTCAAGTAGTTGTTTTCCATCAGAAGTATGATATACTTCAGGGTGAAATTGAATAGCATAAGTATCTTCTCCTTCAACTTTAAAAGCTGCATTATCAACATCATCAGTACTGGCTATTTTTTTAAAATTGTTAGGAAGCTTTACAATTGTATCTCCATGACTCATCCAAACTTGAGAGCCCTCAGAAATTCCATCAAATAAATGATCCTGTGTATCAATATATGACAAATTAGCTCTGCCATATTCTCTTATTTTAGAGGGTTCAACTTTCCCTCCAAATTTATAAACCAAATATTGCGCTCCATAACACACACCAAGTAATGGAATTTCATCCTTTATATCCTTTAACTCTGGCTGAGGAGCATCCTCACTATAAACAGAAAATGGACTGCCTGATAAAATCACGGCTTTGAATTCTTTAGCTGGAGGATGATTGTTATATGGGAATATTTCACAAAAAATATTAAGTTCTCTAACCCTTCGGGCAATCAATTGAGTGTATTGAGAACCAAAATCTAAAATAAGTACCTTATGCTGCATGCGCAAAAGTAAAACTTAATTCATAAACCTTAAAGTTGTTTTTATTTAATTATTAGTATTTTTATTCAAATTTAAGAATTGGTGCGTTTAATCTTGTAAGGTTTTCATTTAAATGCGTCTAAAATTGACAGAACAAAAGCCGTGAAAAAAAATATTCATCTTGGTTTAAGAATAGTTGTTGCTATTATTTTAGTTCAAACATTGCGTTATAAATTCACTGCTCATCCTGATAGCGTTTTTATTTTTACTAGTGTTGGCTTGGAGCCCTATGGAAGAATTGGGATTGGTGTTTTAGAACTGATTTCGGCAATTCTAATTTTAATACCTAAAACCGTTTGGTTAGGGTCATTGCTAAGTTTAGGTATAATATCTGGTGCTATCCTTATGCATCTTACCGGTTTAGGCATAGAAATTAATGGTGACGGGGGAATTCTTTTTTATATGGCAATTGTTATTTTTGTATTATCTTTTATTCTATTGTGGGTGAATAGAAAAAGTATACCATTCATTGGTGAAAACTGGTAAATCATTAGTTTTAAATGATTTATATAAATATATAAGTTATATTTGAAGTATTGATTTATTACCCTAGTAATTCGATCCGCATTTACTATGTACATATTGTCTATCTTGATTTTCAAAAATGGACTCGGTAGATAGCTGTTAAATTATTAACATGAGTATTTATACTCCCCAAATTGCTATGAAAATGTTAACAAATTTAAGAAAAAAGATCACGCACAATTCTGAAATTATAGATCAAAAAATATCTTTATATTTTGCTGATCGCCTTGGAGTTAAAGACGTAAAAACTATCAATGCTTTAGGTATTGATGGTGATTTAACGTTTAGTCAAAAAGTCAATTTATTTTGCGAATTACTGCCTTTATCAAAAATTGATAAAGCGAAATTTAAAGTGTTTTTAAAAATCAATAATGAATTTGTTCTTAAAGATGAAATATTAATAAATGATAAATACTTTTATAGTTTAAAGAGTTATCATCCTTTTTTATTTAATACCTATATTGAAGACAGGGACTTTTTATCAATTAAAGAAAAACTTACCTTTGTTATTTACCAATTAATTGACGATGTTGTAAGGCTGACTCCTTATTATATTGAAAAACCGAAAATTTATTATAACAAAAATGTTGGTATAACCCTACCGCATTAGCGATTAACGTTTTTTTAATTATTTCTATTTAATGAAGTTTCCAATCAGAAAAGCCGTAATGGCGGTAATTGTTGATGATGATTTTAGAATATTAATTGGGTCCTCTCCACGAGATGGAGGTTATAAATTTCCGCAAGGTGGTTTAGAACCAAATGAAGATATTATTACAGGAATAAAAAGAGAATTAGAAGAAGAACTAGCGCTTAAAATTAATAATACAGATATAATACAATCTTATTCAAAAAAAGTTAGGTATAAGTATCCCAATGAAGATAGGTATATATTTTTGAGCCAGGAATTAAGTATTGTTAAAATTCAATATAAAAAGGAGATGCAATTGATTCCTCAAGATGAGGAATTTGACAAGTTACTTTGGATATCACCAAACGACTTACATAAATACGATACATATTTTAGAGCTAAGGCCTATATAATGGCTCTAAAGATTTGTGGTTTATTATAATTGAATAATTTGAAACTCCTCACCTAACGGATCCAGGTTAGATTTTAATTTTTCTATAAGCTCTTTACCATGATTCACATACAATTCTGAAAAATTACGGGTTCTTTCTTCCAAACTTTGATTGGGAAACAACTCATTTTGTAACTCAGTAATTCTTTCAACAAGAGAACTTAATTTCCTTTTTTGAGCTTTTAATAACCGCTTTTCTAATTTGTCCAATCCTTTTAGCTGCTTAGATTGTTGTGCTTTAACGGCTCCAATAAACGATTTGTCAGTTAATTTAGCCAATTCTTCTAATTCAACAAATTGCTTTTCCAAAAATTGACGTTGCTCAGAAAAATCAATTTTAACATCAGAAACCTCTTTTATTTTTTTATTTATTAAATCTTGTTGTTTCAAGAATATTTCGGTCAATGAAATATTCAATTTAGTTAATTTTCGTTTTTGTGTTTTCGTAAGAATCAAAGCCGAATTACGCAATAATAATATAGGAAAAGTTACTTTTTCAATATCAAAATAACTTTTAAGTTCTAACCAATAGGCTAATTCACCGCCACCACCTATATAACAAAGATTTGGTAAGATCACCTCTTCATATAATGGCCGCATTATCACATTAGGACTAAATCTTTCTGGCATCTCTTGAAGATGTTTTAGAATCTCTTCTTTATTCCTCCATGAGAACTCGTTATTTACTGTTGAATAAACCCCCTTTTTTAGGATGATTCGCTCTCTAATATTATCCGTCAAGTAAAATAAATTGATCTCCCTCGGGTTAACCTGTATTTTGTAATTCTTGCCAAAATCTTTAACGGTTGAAGAAACATTATTAAAACAAGTTTGATCTATCAATTCATTTTCAATATGAGGAATAAATTGTTCTTTTAATATTTTATTATCACCATCAATAATTACCAACCCATATTGGCTAAATAATTCATTTGCTAAATATCTTGTAGCTTCTGCCAAGTTATCATGTTGAAGATACGATTCGTTAAAAAGATTTGCTAAATATTCAGCATTCTTTGACCTTCCCAACTCCTTTGCAAACAAATCATAAATCTGACTTAATCCTGTTGTAGACAGTCGACCCACTGCGCTTTTACTATTTCTATTCCATACTATTTTTTTTTGATTGAAATTAAAAAAATTTATTTCTTCAAAATCATGATCTTCAGTCGCCATCCAATATATTGGAACAAAATTTGATTTAGGAAATTCTTTTTTAAGTTTCTCACATAAATTTATCGCTGAAAATATTTTGTATAGAAAGTATAAGGGGCCTGTAAATAAATTGAGCTGATGACCTGTTGTTATTGTAAATGTATTATCCTCTAAAAGCGATTGAATATTTTGGCTTGTTTTTTTTGAAATTTTTATATTTTGGTATTGAGTTTTTAAAACTTCAACTAAAAGATTTCTCGACGGTGCTTCAAACGATAATTGTTTTAATTTAATTTGCTTTTCAAATCCTTCTAAATCGGGGAAATTACCATAAAATGACCTTATTTCTTTAGCCTGTGAAAGATAATCACACACCGTCTCTGAAAAATAACCTGTTTCTTTATATGGTAGCGTGTAGTTTTTCAAAAATTAGTTGGTCTTTTGAAATAAGGTGTAAATATAATTACGGTCTTCACCATTAGGCATCGTGTAAATATAATTAAAAGTGTCTTTTAAAATATATTTTGCACCCAACTTTTCTTGAAGCATCTTTACATTATATCTCTTTACTGGTAATCCACTACATCTTTTAGCTCCTTCCAAATTAAAAACAGCCAATATTACATAACCATTTTTACATACTTTTTGATCTAATAAATCAAAATATGCATCTTGGTCTTTCTCTTCAACAAAAAAATGTAGCACCGCTCTATCATTCCATAAATCTACTTGAGGTATCTTTTCTAATTCTGTCGGGTTGATTATATCATCGACAATCCACTTTACAAAATGTTGTTTCTTGCCTAATCTATCTTTAATCGTATTAAGTGACTTACCACTGATGTCATTGGCGATCAAATTGGTATAACCATATTCCAGTAAACTATCTATCAAGGTAGTAGAACCTGCTCCAACATTTAAAATTAAATCTTTTTTAGCCAAATTACATTTTTCAATAAGTTGTAAACTTGGTGTAGATTCATTTTCATACCATCCTAACTTTGTAATATCAGCATCTTTATAGACATCATGCCAATGGTTAGAACTATTTTTAGTTCCATTTACATCCGAAGTAACACGGTTTTTACTATTATCTGAAATATGGCTAGAATCGTTCTGTGTATTCATCTTTTTAGATTGGTTCGCCATAAAGATCAAAATCTCCTGCTGAAGAAATTTTTACATTTACAAACTGTCCTATTTGCACATAATGCTTAGTAGCGTCAATTAAGACATCATTATCAACATCAGGAGAATCAAACTCTGTACGGCCAAAAAAGTAATTCCCTTCTTTTCTGTCAAATATACATTTGAATATTTGTCCTATTTTCTCTTGATTTAACTCAAAAGATATTTGACTTTGAATTTCCATGATTTCAGCAACACGATCTTCTTTAACTGCTTCAGGCACATCATCAATTAAAGATGCAGCATGAGTATTTTCTTCATGAGAGTAGGCAAAAGCACCTAATCTATCAAATCTTGTTTCTTTGACCCAATTTTTTAACTCTTCAAAAATTTCGTCAGTTTCTCCCGGATAACCAACAATGAGTGTAGTTCTGATTGCCATATTAGGTACAGACTCTCTAAACTGTTTTAAAAGTTTTACAGTTTTGTCATGAGAAGTTCCACGTCGCATTGATTTCAATATATCGCTATTGATGTGTTGTAATGGAATATCTAAATAGTTACACACTTTTGATTCATTTTTCATGACATCAAGCACGTCTAAAGGAAACCCAGTTGGAAAGGCATAATGCAGCCTGATCCACTCAATGCCATCAATTTTGACCAATTCTTTCAGTAAATCAGCCAATGCACGCCTTTTGTATATATCTAAACCGTAATAAGTAAGATCTTGAGCAATCAAAATTAATTCTTTAATTCCTTTTTCTGCAAGTTTAGTCGCCTCCTCAATCAAATCTTTAATAGGTGTTGATACATGTTTACCTCTCATTAACGGAATAGCGCAAAACGAGCACGGTCTGTCACAGCCTTCGGCAATTTTTAAGTAAGCATAATGTTTGGGTGTTGTGGTTAAGCGTTCACCAATTAACTCATGCTTATAATCAGCTTCAAGTGCTTTTAACAAATTTGGGAGGTCATGGGTACCAAAATAGTTGTCAACATTTGGAATTTCTTTTTCAAGATCTGGCTTATATCGCTCACTTAAACAACCAGTAACAAAAACCTTATCTACTTCTCCTTTTTCCTTTTTGTCAGCATAGTGCAGAATTGTATTTATTGATTCTTCTTTAGCTTTCCCGATAAAACCACATGTATTTATAACTACAATATTACCATCATCATTTACATCTTCATGTACAACGTTTTTATCATTGGCTTTTAATTGACCCATTAAAACTTCAGAGTCATATATATTTTTAGAACAGCCTAAGGTTACAACATTGATCTTATTTATCTTTGAGGACTTTGTTCGCATAATTTATCTTACTTAAGGTTGCCAAAATTACACTTTTACCGATAAAAAACATTGAGATAATAATTAATAATTAGCAGAGGAGTTTAATTAAATAAAACCCCTTTTTTTTGCTCTAAAATTATCTCTTCATCGTTGGTATTTTCTAATTCCAACAAATTTTTCATTTGCAAGTATAATATAGTAAATTATTCTAATAGATTTTTATTCATCAATAATACTTGAAAGTTTTAAGTAGGACTTTATTGTAGAAAGTTGTTTTATACTTAGTAAGGGTAAAATATGCACCAAAATATGTGCATTTTATCGCTTATAAAATTAATAAATGATGAAAAGAATCAAAAAATATAAATTTTTATTAAACACAATTATTCTTTTATTAATTGTTTTTAATATCAATGCTCAAAACCAAAACGCCAATTGGTATTTTGGTAATCAAGCAGGCTTGAACTTTACTGATGTAAATCAAGAACCAAATGCATTAACTGATGGAGCAATGAATACAGATGGTGGTTCTGCTTCAATTAGTGACAGTGATGGGAATTTACTTTTTTATTCTAATGGTATCAATGTTTGGGGACCTGATCATAAAACTATTAAAAACGGAACAGGACTTTACGGAAGTACTACAGTAAGCCAATCTGTACTTATTCTACCTAATCCTAGTGAAGAAAATGTATACTATGTTTTTACAAATCAGGGACAAGAAACAGGCTCATTAGGTCTCCATTACTCAATTATAAAATTAACTAATGACGATGATGACAATGACGATGATAATGATGACGAACAATTGGAATATTGTAATAAGAAAAAAACAAAAGTTTTAATTTGTCATAAAGGAAAAAATACAATTTGTGTAAGTGTCAATGCCCTTCAAGCTCATTTAGATCATGGTGACACTTTAGGTTCTTGTAATGATAACAATGCAGATGATGACGAATTGGAATTTGAAGTGACTGCCAAAAATATACTATTACTTCCTACAGCCAGCGAAAAATTAACGGCTATTTATAATGAAGTTGATAATTCGTATTGGGTTGTTTCTTTTGCACCTAGCAATAATCCTGCTCATAATGACACCTTTTATTCTTTCAAAGTAGGCTCAGCCGGCATTAGTTATGTTGAGGAATCTACGTTTGATTTTCTTAGTATGAACAATGATCATCCTGGTGGTCAGATGAAAATATCATCAGACCTTAAAAATTTAGGTCTGACTCATAACACTTTAGAAATAGGCCGGGATGGTGGTCTTGATGGTGTAGAAAATGTTTTTACTTTTGATTTTGATCAGGTAACTGGTATAGTAGCTTCAAAGAAAGTGCATTCTATACTTAGAGATCAAAATAATACTATTGAACTGTTTTCAACCGCTCAAGGGTTTGATTATATACATATTTTATTAAACGGTCAAAAGGATCCAATAAATATCATTGCATCCCTTTATGGATTTGAATTTTCTCCTGATGGTGATAAATTCTATATCTCAACAAAAGAAAAGATCGAATATAATACCAATGTTGTAAGCCCATATCTTAATGTGCTTCAGGTTTTATATAGAAATTCACAAAAATATGATCCTAATTATTACCCAATCCAACAAATAGGTAATGAGGGTAATACTCAGGTCTATTCATTGCAATTAGCTATGGATAAAAAAATATATGGTACAGATAATACGGGTAATTTAGATAAAATAACCAATCCAAATGAATTAAGTCTTAATGCTGGTTATGCACATGACGCTGTCAGTTTAAACGGAAAAAGTGCAACCAAAGGGTTGCCACAATTAATTCAAACAAATCAAGATGATACTGGCAGCAAAGATTCTGATGATAAAAAGTCAGTCGTTCAGGGAAATCCATTTGCCAACGAATTAATAATTGATATCATAAATATTCAAAGTATAGAATTTTATAATCAGACAGGTGTCTTGGTAAAATCAGTCTCAAATACTGACTTATATGATAGCGATCTATATAGTATAGACACTTCAGATTTAACTATAGGTATATACTTTCTAGTTATTATGGATGAAGAATCACGAGTATATAACGAAACAGTTATTAAAACAGATTAATAAATATAATTTAATAAAAAAAAGAGGCGTTAATTAACGTCTCTTTTTTTTTAACAATAATCTTGGTTTTAATTAAAAGATGAAAAGTTGAACAAGCATTATTTATTTAAAAAAGCTATCTACAAATTCAATTTTATTAAATACTTGCAAATCATCTAACTTTTCACCAACACCAATGTATTTAACGGGTATTTGAAATTGATCAGAAATACCAATAACTACACCTCCTTTGGCCGTTCCATCTAGTTTAGTTACTGCTAACGAAGTCACTTCAGTTGCTTTAGTAAACTGTTTTGCCTGCTCAAAAGCATTTTGACCGGTAGAACCATCTAAAACTAACAATACCTCGTGCGGTGCATCTTCAATTACTTTTTGCATCACATTTTTTATTTTAGTCAGTTCATTCATCAAGTTTACTTTATTGTGTAATCTGCCTGCGGTATCAATAATAACTACGTCAATATTTTGATTTAGTGCTGATTGCACGGTGTCGTAGGCCACTGAAGCAGGGTCACTACCCATCTTTTGTTTTATAACCGGTACGTCTACCCTATCAGCCCAAACTTGTAATTGGTCTATAGCCGCCGCTCTAAACGTATCTGCAGCACCTAACATTACTTTTAGTCCTTGTTTTTTAAATTGAGAAGCCAGCTTACCTATAGTTGTCGTTTTACCGACTCCATTAACTCCAACTATCATGATAACATACGGCTTTTTACCCGCTGGAATACTGAATTCAGTTTCATTACCAATATTAGTTTCTGATAATAAACTTGCAATTTCTTCTCGTAGTAATTGATTTAACTCATCCGTTCCCAAATATTTATCTTTGGCTACTCTGGCTTCTATGCGATCAATAATTTTAAGGGTTGTTGCAACACCAACATCAGATGATACTAAAACTTCCTCTAAATTATCCAACACATCATCGTCAACTTTTGACTTACCTGCAACGGCTTTAGAAAGCTTTGAAAAAAAAGATGTTTTACTTTTCTCTAACCCTTTATCTAAGGTTTCTTTTTTTTCTTTTGAAAATATTTTTTTAAATAAACTCATTATAGTTATTTACTTCGCAATTATTATTTACACCCAGAATACAATCTCCCATCAAGAACAGAGATTTATGAGTTAGCCAATTTCGTATTTGTTCAAGCTCATTCTTATTTTGTCAAAGATTCTTAGTCAAATAAAAATGACAAAATAAAAATTGCAGCTTCCTAAATCATGACCTTGTTGCCATAAGGCAGAAACCCAAATTTCAAACAAATATAAAAAGAAAAGCTACTTTCATTGATATGAAAGTAGCTTTATATTGTCTTAGTAATGAGATTATTTGTTTAAAAAATCTTTTACAAAAGTTGGGTCCATAATAGCTTCAACAAATGTATAAGCTCCAGTTTTAGGAGACTTTACCATTTTGATAGCCTTTGTTAATCTTTTAGAGCCTGTTTGTAACGATGCTACTGATTTCTTTGCCATGACTTAATTATTTAATCTCTTTATGAATGGTCATTTTCTTCAAGATAGGATTGAATTTTTTAATTTCCATTCTATCCGGAGTATTCTTTTTATTCTTCGTAGTAATATATCTAGACGTACCTGGCATACCACTCCCTTTATGCTCAGTACATTCTAAAATAACTTGAATTCTATTTCCTTTACCTTTAGCCATTGTACAATATTATTTTTTTAAAAAGCCGTTTGCCCTTGCTTCTTTAATTACAGCAGAAATGCCCAATTTATTAATATTCTTTAGAGCCGAAGCAGATACTTTCAATGTAATCCACTTATCTTCTTCAGGAATATAAAAACGCTTTTTCATTAAATTAGCGTTGAATTTTCTTCTAGTTCTATTCAAAGCATGAGAAACATTGTTTCCTACCATGGCTTTTTTTCCTGTTAATTCACAAACTCTTGACATTTCTTGACTCTTTTAACTATTATTCTAAAACAAGGGTGCAAAAATAGTAACTTTTACACAATTAACAAA
>Ga0316191_10003698_pt1 | contig 11360 bp, 6 predicted proteins | sample Eddworburr2cm_MG_FD_204928 | JGI IMG/M metagenome (GOLD analysis project Ga0316191, IMG submission 204928) | Coastal sediment microbial communities from Maine, United States - Eddy worm burrow 2 cm | ecosystem: Environmental > Aquatic > Marine > Coastal > Sediment | place: USA: Maine | collected... | reverse complement strand
CGCGCCCTAGGCTGCCTGCCTCAGTGTCTCCATCAGCGTCTCGAGATCCGCCGCCTTCGGTTTCACCAGCCAGAAGCGCGGCAGGTAGCTGCGGAAATCGTCCAGTATCTCCCGTCCCAGAGCGCTGCCGGTCTCGCGCACATGGCTCTCGATCAACCCCCGCAGGTGATGCAGGTGCGCCTCCATGCTCTCCGGAGTGATGCGGTGGATATCGATCAGCTCATGATTGTAGCGATCGACGAAGTCCCGCTCGGCATCCAGGACATAGGCGAAACCACCGGTGAGCCCGGCACCAAAATTCACTCCGCTACGCCCCAGCACGACGATGACGCCGCCGGTCATGTACTCGCAACCGTGATCGCCCACGCCTTCCACCACGGCCACGGCACCCGAGTTGCGCACGGCAAAACGCTCGCCCGCGCGGCCCGCGGCAAAGAGTTGCCCGCCGGTCGCTCCGTACAGGCAGGTGTTGCCCATGATCGGGGTGCTGGCCGCATGGAAACGGCTGACAGTGGGCGGGAACAGCACCAGCCGTCCGCTGGCCATGCCCTTGCCGACGTAATCGTTGGCATCGCCTTCCAGGTACATGTGCAGCCCGCCGGCGTTCCAGACGCCGAAGCTCTGACCCGCGCTGCCTTTCAGGCGCAGGACGACGGGCGTCTCTTCCATACCATAGTTGCCCCAGCGCCGGGCGATCTCCCCGGACAGCCGGGCACCGATCGACCGGTCGAAATTTCGGACCTCATAGTGGAAGGTGCCGCCCCTGCGCTCCTCCACCGCTCCCATGGCCTCGGCGACCATGCGCTCTGCCAGGGGGCCTTCGTCGAACGGATGATTGCGGGGCTCGGTACAGATGTGGGAGCGCTGCCCGGAGAGCCCGGCGTCGGAAAGCAGGGGTGACAGGTCCAGGCGGGACTGGCGCCGGGTACTGGCTTCACGGACGCGTAGCATCTCGACGCGACCCACCAGATCATCAAATTTCCGGATGCCGAGTTGCGCCATGGTCTCCCTGACTTCCCGGGCAACAAATCGGAAGTAGTTCTCGACCATCTCGGGAAGGCCGATGAAGTGTTTGCGTCGCAGGAGCTCGTGCTGCGTAGCCACGCCGGTCGCGCAATTGTTCAGGTGGCAGATCCGCAGGTACTTGCAGCCCAGCGCCACCATGGGTGCCGTGCCGAAGCCGAAGCTCTCCGCGCCCAGCAAAGCTGCTTTGACCACATCGAGACCGGTCTTGAGGCCGCCGTCGGTCTGCAGGCGCACGCGGTGGCGCAGGTCATTCGCCCGCAACACCTGGTGGGTCTCCGCGAGACCAAGCTCCCACGGACTGCCCGCGTACTTGGTGGAGGTCAGCGGGCTCGCGCCAGTGCCCCCATCGTAACCTGAGATCGTGATCAGATCCGCGTAGGCCTTGGTGACGCCCGCGGCGATCGTGCCGACCCCCGGCTCGGCCACCAGTTTGACCGACACAAGCGCATCGGGATTGACCTGCTTCAGATCGAAGATCAGCTGCGCCAGGTCCTCGATCGAGTAGATGTCGTGATGCGGCGGCGGCGATATCAGACCGACACCCGGCCGCGCGAATCGAAGCCGGGCGATCATGTCATTGACCTTGTGGCCGGGGAGCTGTCCGCCCTCGCCGGGCTTGGCTCCCTGGGCGATTTTTATCTGCAGCACCTCGGCATTGACCAGGTACTCTGCGGTGACGCCGAAGCGGCCGGATGCAACCTGCTTGATCTTCGAGACCCGGTCCGTCCCGTAGCGCTCCGGGTCTTCTCCGCCCTCGCCGGAGTTGGAGCGGCCGCCAAGACGGTTCATGGCGATGGCAAGGGCTTCGTGCGCTTCGGGCGAAAGTGCGCCCAATGACATGGCGGCACTATCGAAGCGTCGCAGGATGGCGGCTTCCTCCTCGACCTCGTCCAGGGGGACGGCATCACCCGCCGGCTTGAGGTCGAGCAGGTCCCTCAGCACCGCCGCCGGACGGGTATTGACCAGCTCGGCATACTGCCGGTAGAGCTCATAGTCGCCGGATTGCACTGCCGCCTGCAGCGTGGCGATGACGTCCGGATTGTAAGCATGGAATTCGCCGCCCTGGACGAACTTGTACAGACCGCCCTGCTCGATAGACTCGCGCGCGTCCCAGGCCCGCCGCGCCAGCTTCAGGGCATCATCCCGTAACTCCGTGAAACCGGCACCCTGGATCCGGCTGGTGGTGCCCGGGAAGCAGCGCTCCACGACTTCGTCGTGCAGCCCGACGATCTCGAACAGCTGCGCGCCGCGATAGCTGGCGATCGTGCAGATGCCCATCTTCGACATGATCTTGAACAGGCCCTTGCGGATTCCGCGCCGGTAGCTGCGCCCGAGCTGCCGGCCGCGACTCCGGTCCAGCCTGAGCTCCCCGGTCCTCGTCATATCGTGCAGGCACTCGTATGCCAGGTAAGGATAGATCGCGGTGGCGCCGTAACCGATCAGGCAGGCGAACTGGTGCGGATCCCGGGCGGTCGCCGTCTCGACCAGCAGATTGCAGTCGCAGCGCAGCCCCTTCTGTACCAGTCGATGGTGGACCGCGCCGGTCGCCAGCAACGCATGGACGGGAAGACAGCCGCGCCTTATCCGGCGATCGCTGAGGACGATGATAAGGGCGCCCCGCCGAGCCGCCTCCTCTGCTTCGTCGCAGACGGCGGCCAGGCTTTCCTCGAGAGTCGCCGACTCGGGACGATTCAGGTCCACAATCGAGTAGCCGGTCTTGTCCTCCTGGACACGCAGGATCTGGCGAAACTTGCGCTGCGACAGCACCGGCGAATTCATGACGATCCGCTGGGCATGCTCCGGTCGCGCCTGGAACACGTTCTGCTCCGGCCCGATCTGGGTCTCCAGCGACATCACGATCCGCTCCCGGAGCGAATCTATGGGCGGGTTCGTGACCTGGGCGAATTGCTGACGGAAATAATCGTAGAGCGCCCGGACCCGGGTGGACATGACCGGCATCGGCGTGTCGTCCCCCATGGACCCGACGGCCTCTGCCTCGGTCTCTGCCAGTACCCTGAGGACCTCGTCGCGCTCCTCCCGGCTGACATTGAAAATCTTCTGATAGATCTGCAGGTCGTCCCGGCCCATGGGATCCGCTGACAGCTGCGGGTCGATCAACTCGGAGTCCAGGTAGCGCACCCCCTTGCGGAGCCACTCCTTGAAGGGCGCCCGACTCTTGAGACGTGCCTCGATGGCGTCGGTATCGAGTACCTCGCCCGACGGGGTGTCCACGATCAGCATCTGCCCGGGGCCGAGTCGACCTTTCCGGACCACCTGCTCGGGGCGATAGTCATGCACCCCGACCTCCGATGCCACCGTGATCAGATCGTCGTCGGTGATGACGTAACGCGCCGGCCGCAAGCCGTTGCGATCCAGACAACAGACCGCCTGGGTGCCGTCTGTCAACACCACGCCCGCGGGCCCGTCCCACGGTTCCAGGTGCATCCCGTAATACTCGTAGAAGGCTCTGACATCAGAGTCCAGCGTGTCTACCGTCTGCCAGGCGGGAGGTATCAGCAACCGCATGGCATGCATCAGGTCCATGCCGCCCTGGAGCAGGACCTCCACCATGTTGTCCAGGCTGCTCGAATCGGACCCGGACATGGAGACGATCGGCTGGACCTCGTTCAGCCTTGGCAACAACGGCGTATCAAATACCGCAGCCCGAGCGACAGCCCAGTTCCGATTCCCCTGGATCGTGTTTATCTCCCCGTTATGGGCGAGGTAGCGGAAAGGTTGCGCAAGGCGCCACTGCGGCCAGGTGTTGGTCGAGAACCGTTGGTGAAAAACGCAGATCCCCGCCTCCAGGTCCGGCGACTCCAGGTCTGTGTAAAAACGGGTCAGGTGGGCGGGCATAACCATGCCCTTGAAGCCGATCGTGGTACAGGACAGGCTGGCTACGTAAAAGACCGGGTCCTGTTCCTCGAGTGTCAGCTCGGCCCGGCGGCGCGCCATGTAGAGACGGCGATTGAATTCGGCGTCAGAGTCACCCGGGGGGCGGTCGATGAAAACCTGCTCGATCTGTGGCAGAGACTCAAGCGCCTGTTCACCACAGACGCTGGCATCGGTCGGCATCTCACGCCAGCCCGCCACACTGACCCCTTCTTCCTCCAGCAAACGCTCCAGGACCCGGCGGCTGCGGGCAGCGCCTTCCACTTCCGGATTCAGGAACACCACGCCGGCCGTGAAGCCGGGATTCACCAAAATCCCGGCTTTGGCTGCGACTCGCTCCAGATAGGCGCGCGGCAGGGACATGAGCAGGCCACAGCCGTCGCCCGTCAACCCGTCGGTTGCTACAGCACCACGATGGGTGAGGCGCTCCAGCGCCTGCACGGCCGTGGCCACAACCTTGTGGCTGGGTTCGCCACGCAGGTGCGCGATCAGGCCGAATCCGCAGCTGTCACGCTCGAATCGCTCTGACCACAGGCTGTCGGCAGAAGGTACAGTCATCGATGCCCCATAACGGCAATGTTGCCGCCTCTGAATCTCGGTCCTCCACAGGATGCGTCCGTCCCTTCCGTCCCGATCCGCCGCGTTAATTATTGCTATAGGTCGCGGCCAGGCAGAGACAGGCGCCGCTCAGGCGTCCTATGACTATAAATCAGACCCCTCCCCAGTGGTCAATGCGGAATTGTTCCCGGGGGTCCCCATCGGGCGCCTGATACGTACCATCGACCGTCTTCCCGACGCAGCGCCAGCTCAAGCCTGACCCGATCTGCATCGATACCGGTCCAGGCGGGGCGGCGGCTGTCGCTGCCGATCAGGGACACCGTCATCCCGGCGGTCGCGAGCTGATCAGAAATAGCAACCACGGAAAGGTCTGTCACCAGCGTCTTCAGACGCTGATAGCGGCCTAACTGGGTGCGGACAAGAAATGCCATGGCACGCCGGTTCCGACCCTCGGCGTCCGCATAGTCTTGGCTGAGAATGTCGATGACAGACCCGGCGTCTCCCGCCTCGACGGACGCCTGCGCCGTATCCACCAGCAGGGCGATCTCCGCCTCTACGTCCCGCTCTGGCTGGCCACAGCCATGCAGGAGCCCCGCGACTGATAGCGTGAGCAACAAGATCGACCGGCAGCCGTCAGTTCGCGCGTTTCGCAGGGACGTAGGCGCCGTCACGGAACTCCCTGAAATACAGCCATACCAGCGGGTGACGAATCTTCTGTCCGCCGTCATCTGGCACCAGATTGCGCTGAGCGACGTAGGCTTCATGGGCCGATCCGTCCGGCAGGATCCGATACCACGGCTGATCGGTTTCCGGGCGGTTGATCGCGACGGTCTCGCACCAGGCGTCAGTGTCCTTGAAGGCCGGGTCGACGTCGACGACCACGCCCCGATACTGGAATCGCCGGTGGACCACCAGCTGACCGACGAAGAACTGCGACTGATCCCACACGGGCCTCATGACTGCCATAATCCCAAGCAATGACCTCAGTATAGACAGGGCAAATCACCCGGACCGGACAACACGCTGGCCCGCGATTACGCCTTTTGAAGCATGTACTCGCTCGCGATACCGTGATATGGGTGTCTTTTGGCGACCTAACGCACCCCTGGCAGAGCGAAATGACACCGCGTGCTGGCGCGAATTCGAGCGGCTGACCGGGGTGGGAGACTCGGATGACGAAGGAAGGCCTGACTCAGAAAATCCTGCGATTTTGGTTCGCTGAATCCGCAGCGGACCCTGCCGCGATACCGGCCCGGATGGGATTCTGGTTCGGGGCCGATCCGGAGCGGGACGCGCGGATCCGAAAGGAGTGGGGGGGCACCGTGACCGATGCCCTTGCGGGTAAACTCGACACGATGGGAGAAAACGCTCCCGGGCGCCTGGCCCTCATCCTGTTGCTTGATCAGTTCCCCAGGAATCTGTTCCGCGGGACGCCGCAGGCCTTCGAAAAGGACGGCAGGGCACGCTATCTGATGCGCGACGGCATGAGCCGTCTCATGGATATGGAGCTCTCGCCGATCGAGCGGTGCTTCTTCTACATGCCGCTGCAGCACTCTGAGTTCCTGGAGGATCAGGAGTCATCGGTGTCGCGTTACAGCCAGCTAGTGACGGAGGTCGCCTCCGACCACCGCGAGATCTTCGAAAACTTTCTCCGGCATGCCCAGCAACACCTGGAGGTTGTAGCGAGATTCGGCCGCTTCCCGCACCGCAACCCGATACTCAATCGGCTGAGCACGGCAGAAGAGCGGGACTACCTGGCCAGCAACGCACCCAGGTTTGGCCAGGGCTAGATCAGCCGCCGCGGCGGCGCTCCAGCCAGGCGTTGTTTGCCCGTTCCAGTACGTCCATCGGAACGTCCCCGAGCCCGAGGACGAAGTCGTGCCAGGCCCGCAGGTCGAAGTCTTCACCCAGCACACGGCTGGCCTCTGATCTCAATACTCTGATCTGCCTTTGCCCGATCTTGTAGGACAGGGCCTGCCCGGCAATGGCCACATACCTGTTCACCTCGGTAAGAATTTCCCCCTCGGGCAGAGATGAATTCCTGCGCATGTAGTCGGCCGCCCGATCCCGGCTCCAGCCGCGGCGATGGATACCGGTATCCACGACAAGGCGCATCGCCCTGAGCATCTCGTCATTGAGCTTGCCGAAGTACTGATGGGGATCCGTGAACATCCCCAGCTCCATCCCCAGGTCTTCGCTGTACAAGGCCCAGCCCTCTGAATAGGCTGTCACGAACCCGAACCGACGGAACCGCGGCAGACCCGGGTTCTCCCGGGCCAGGGCGCCCTGGAAATGATGTCCCGGAATGGCCTCGTGCAGGAACAGGGTCTGCGTGTTCCAGCGTACGTGCCGCGACAATTCGTCCGTATTGAGATAGAAGACGCCGGGACGGCTACCGTCTTCTGAGGGGCTCCGGTAACTGGCATTTGCGGCTGTCGCCGCGCGGAACGCCTCCACCGGCCTGATCTCGAATTCCGCCCGGGGAAAGACGCCGAACAGCCGCGGCATTCCGGCCGCCACTTCGGCCTCGACAGCCCGATAGCCGTCGAGCATCTCGTCCCCGCTGTCCCACTGGAACCGGGGATCGGTTTTCATGTAGAGGAGGAAGGCCGCCAGGTCGCCCTGATAACCGACCTGCCGACGAACCCGGTCCATTTCGTCGAGGATCCTGGCGACCTCGTCGAGACCGATCTGATAGATTTGCTCCGGAGTCAGGTCGGTGGTCGTGTGTCTGGCCACCAGAAAGTCGTACCAGGCGTCGCCCCCGGGCAGGTCCCAGTAGCCGACGCTGTCACGGGCCGCAGGCAGGTATTCGGCTTCCAGGAAATCGGCCAGCCCGCTGTACGCAGGCACGAGCTGCTCCATGATGGAATCCTGATAGGCACTCGCCAGCCGTCGCCTGTCATCCTGCGGGATAGCATCGGGGAAGCTGTTGAGGGGGCTGTAGAACAGGCTGTCCTCGGCCCTGTCGACCACGAACTGACGCATCTGACTGATCATCAGCTCGACCGCAAAGCGCGGCTGCACGACGCCGCGGCGCACACCTTCACGCATGTTTTCGATAGCGACCTCGGTCCACACTACGAAATCATCGATACGGGCGAGGAAATTGTCGTAGTCGCGTACGGTCGCAAACGGCTGGATGCCTTCGCCGGAACCCAACTCCGCGAACGAACTCGGGGTGGAATTGTAGTGATCGAACGGCAGAAGATGGCCCGGAAACTCCAGCCGCTCCAGGTCAAGACGCAAGTCGCGCTCAAAAACATCCAGAGTGACTACATCGTCCGGCGACAGCAGAGCGCGTTCGATCGACCCTGCCTGCTGCAGATAGCGTTCGCACAGGTCCCTGAGCTGCAGCCGGTAGTCCTCGCCGATGTCGATCTCGAGTCGATCATCGAATCGGTGATCGCTGATGGAGGTGGCGTACCATGGATTCATCTCCAGGTATTCCTCGAACCAGGCGTCCACCATTATCTGCAGGCGGGCGCCGGGGTCAGCTCCATCGTCAGCAGACACGACAGCCGGCGCAGCCCCCGGCGATCCCACATCCCGGCCGCTGCCGGGGTCGCACGAGGCGATGGCCAGACAGACGCCGGCCAATGTGGCGATCCAGGCGGACCGGAGGGCCACGGCGGGTCTCATCGATCGGCTTCCTGTCCTGAAGTCGATGCGCGGATCCAGGCGTTTATGCGGTCCTCAAGGAGCCCCAGGGGCATCGGGCCGGCGTCAAGGACCATGGAGTGGAAGTCCCGGACATCGAAGGCCTCTCCCTGCACAGCTTCCGCCCTTTCGCGAAATTCGAGGATCTTCAGTTGACCGGCCTTGTAGGCCAGGGCCTGACCCGGATTGGCCATGAATCGCTCCGCTTCCGAAATCGCGCGGGCCGGTTTCACCGGTGCGTTGGCGTACATGTAGTCCAGAACCTCTCGACGGGACCAGCCCTGGTAGTGGATACCGGTGTCTACGACCAGCCTGATCGCTCTCCAGAGTTCTGACGAGAGCTTGCCGAAATACTGGTAAGGATCGCGGAAGACACCTATGTCGCGCCCCAGGGACTCGGCATACAGTGCCCAACCCTCCCCGTAGGCTGTATATCCCGAGAAGCGCCGAAATCGCGGCAGGGATGTCATCTCGATACGCAGGGCGTTCTGCAGATGATGCCCCGGGATCGCCTCGTGGAGGAACAGCGCTTCGATGGCCCATGAAGGCCGCGCAGACAGGTCGAAAGTGTTGACGAAGAAGACGCCGGGCCGGCTGCCATCGGGATCGGGAGATCGATAGTGGGCCCCCGCCGCGGAGCGCTCCCGGAATGGCTCGACGGCACGGATCTCGTAGTCGAGCAGCGGCAAACGGTGGAACAACGGCTGCGCGCCTGCGTGCACGGGCGCGCGCAAGGCGCGGTAGCCGTCCAGCAATTGTTCACGTCGGTCGAAGTAGAAGCGGGGGTCGGTGTTCATGAACTCGAAAAACTCCATGAGCCCGCCCTCGAAACCCACTCTGTCCATCACCGCCGTGCGCATCTCGGCATGGATGCGATCGACCTCGGACAGGCCCAGTTCATGGATCTGCTCCGCCGTCAGGGAGGACGTCGTATTGAGCCTGACCCGGTACGCGTACCAGGCCTCCCCGTCCGGCAAGGCCAGATAGCCGAAAGTCCCGCGAGCGGCAGGCAGGTATTCCTCGTCGAGGAACGTAGCCATGCGTCGGTAGGCCGGGATGAGTCGGTCGGTGATCGCCTCACGATAGGCCGCCGTCAGCCTCTCTCCCTGTGCCTCGGCAACATCGGACGGCATGTTGCGGATCGGCGCGAAGAACATGCTGTCCTCGACAGAGCCCACGACCTGGGCGGCGACCTGGGGGATCATCTTAACGACCAGCACGCGTGGCAGTACGACCTGGCGGCGGATGCCTTCACGCATGTTCTCGATGGCCTGGTCCATCCAGTCGACGAAACCGTCTATCCTCGACAACCAGTTGTCGTAGTCCTGCACGGTGACGAAAGGCTGGAAGGAGGATCCCGAGCCTAGCTGAACGAAGTCATTGGCAGGGCTATGCAGCTGAGTCATGGGCATCAGATGCGAGGAGAATGAGAAGCCCTCGACAGCCACACGCCGATCCCAACGGAAGATCAGCAGGCTGACCCTGTCTTGCGTGCTGAGCAGCTCCGTATCGATCTCACTGGCGGCGCGCAGGTATTCCCGCTGCCTGCCCAGCTCGGCCTGCCGGACTACGGGATCAATCGTTACCGGGTAGCGGTCGTCGTAGCGATGATCGCCGATCGCGGTGGCCAGCATAGGCTCGTGTCGCAGCCTGTCCTCGAAGTATGCTTCCAGCAGTACGTGTAGAGCCTCGCTTGCCTGCCGCCGATCCTCTTCGACGGTGTTGGCCTCGGCAAGCGCCGATGACGACGACATGAGCGCCGCCAGGATGGAGATACCGACTGACACGATTGCGTTCATCAATCTGATCCGGATTCAACCGCCGCCGAATTTCTCCCGATACCGCCAGAGGCGCTGGAACAGTTCTGCGGTCAGCCGCCGCACGACGAGTATCATGCCATGGCTCCGGCCGGCACCCGCGATATCAAGGCGAATCGGGCATTGAGCGTCAGCGCCGTGAGAGTAAGTCCGGCGATCAGTCCGACCCACACAGCCTGGGGCCCGAGTTCGAGCTCGACACCCAGATACCAGGCCAGCGGAAAGGCCGCGAGCCAGTAGGAGCCGAAATTCAGCAGCATGGGGATGCGGGTGTCTTTGTAGCCTCTCAAGGCTCCGGCGGCGCCCACCTGGAGTCCGTCGGAGATCTGGAAAATCATCCCCATGGTGAGCAAGGACACGGCCAGCTTGCGCACCTCTGAATCACCGGTATAGAAGGCTGCGATGGGCTCCCTGAGTACCAGCATCACGAGGGCTGAACAGGCCATGATGACACCGCACATGGCGATACCGATCAGACCAATCCTTCTGGCCATCCGCGGGTCACCCCGTCCCAGCGTATGCCCGACCCTCACTGTCAGAGCCGAATGCAGCGCCAGAGGAATCATGAACATGGTCGCTGCATAGTTGATCGCGATCTGATGCGCCGCAACCACGCTAGCGCCAAGCGTGGCCATCAGCAGTCCCACGGCACTGAAAAGCCCTGCCTCCGAAACCACGCTCATGCCGATCGGCAGTCCCAGCGACAACAGCTCCCTCAGGCGGAACCAGTTGGGGGGATCGAAACGGCCCGCCAGCCTGAAGCGCCGGTAGCGGGGCTGCTTTCCGACGTAGAGCATCATGGCTGCCAACATGACCCACATGGAGATAGCGCTGGCTGCACCGCATCCGACGGCCCCCATGGCCGGAAGCCCGAACTTGCCGTACATCAGCACCCAGTTGCCGAAGACGTTGACCACCAGGCTGAGGCCGGCAACGTACATGATCGGTCGAGTCCAGCCGATGCCCTCTGACATGTACCGAAGGCTGAGATACGCATACATGGCCGGCAGTCCCCAGCAGATTGCAAAGAGGTATCGGGAGGCCAGCGGGATGACCTCGGGATCGACACCGAAGTTGTCCAGAGACGCAGCGATCATGGCAATCACGGCGGCGACGAGGACTGCCAACACCTGGCTCAGCCACAGGCACTGGCGCGTATAGGCGCCGACCTCTCTTGATTTACCCGCGCCCAGGGCGTGCGCAGCGATGGGGCTCATCGCCATCAGGACGCCGAGACCAAACAGAAAGGCGACCGCCCAGACGCTGCCGCCAACAGCGACCGCCGCGAGATCCACCGTACTGATCCGGCCCGCCATGACCGTATCCGCCAGTCCGATGCCGGCGATCGCCAGATTATTGAAGATCAGTGGTCCGGCCAGCACCAGAAGCGCGCGGGCATGTCCTGTG
>Ga0316191_10003696_pt1 | contig 11361 bp, 10 predicted proteins | sample Eddworburr2cm_MG_FD_204928 | JGI IMG/M metagenome (GOLD analysis project Ga0316191, IMG submission 204928) | Coastal sediment microbial communities from Maine, United States - Eddy worm burrow 2 cm | ecosystem: Environmental > Aquatic > Marine > Coastal > Sediment | place: USA: Maine... | reverse complement strand
TCCCGCTTGTGAACGGTCAGCCGACCGGACCCCAGGCTCGCAAGCTCACCGACAACGATGTCGTGCAGCTGGCGGGTGTAAAAATGGGTTTCTTCGCGGCTTAGGATTCTCGGCTTATTATCCCGCTCGTCGGGAAAAGCCGCTCCCGCGGTAGGAGGGCCTTGAGGCCCGAATCAATTCACAATCTCGCTGTCTTCGCGGTTCATTACGCCGCATACCAGTTCGTAAGGAATCGCGTTCGCCCATGGGGCAACCTCTTCCACTGGCAACCCGTCACCCCACAAGATCGCAATGTCGCCGACCTCTTCTTTTGCCTTTTGCCCAAGGTCGACGGCGATCATGTCCATTGACACATTGCCAATCAGCGGAACCTTGCGACCATTGATGAGTACGGGTGTGCCACTTCGGAAATGGCGTGAATACCCATCGCCATAGCCCGCCGAAATGATGCCAAGCGTCGTGTCCTTGTCACTCGTGTAGGCACCTTTGTAGCCCACACGAGCGCCGGCACAAAGTGTCTTCACAGAAATGAGTCTGGCTTCAAACTGCATGACTGGCTTGAGCCCGATTTCGATACCGGTTTTGTCGGCAAACGGGGAAACGCCGAACAAGGCAATGCCCGGTCGTATCCAGTTGTCACCGCTGAAGCCAAACTCTTGCTGTGCCTCTCGTACAGCCGGCCATCCGAGGGAACCAGCCGTATTGCCGACACTCACATCGCCGGTGAAGCCCCTGGCGACGGGCCGGAACCGATCTAACTGCTCATCGGTCGTCGTTCCAGCCAGCTCATCGGCGCTCGACAGGTGCGTCATCAGGCGCAACTCATTCACTCCCGGAGACTTCTTGAGGCGCGCGATGATCCCAGGCGCTTCGGCCGGGTCAAAGCCCAGACGGTTCATGCCGGTGTCGAATTTGAGCCAGACGTTCACTTTGCCGCCGAACGAATGATCCAGAAGCTCAAGCTGCATCGGACAATGCACCACCGGTTCGAAGTCATGCTGCATCGCGGCGGCAAGTTCGATCGTGTTCACAACACCTGCGAGCAGGACTATTTTCGCGTCGACGCCGGCGGCTCTGAGTTCGAGAGCTTCCGGCACGCGAGCTACAGCAAATGCATCAACGTGCGACAAATGCTGCGCGACGGGCACCATTCCGTGTCCGTATGCGTTCGCCTTGATGACGGCCATGACCTTCGAGCCCGGGGCGGCTGCGCGTATGACCTTAAGATTGTGTTCCAACGCGCCGAGCCTGATGAGTGCCCGTGCTCCAAAACTCACTGATAGCCCTCGTCCGGAGAATAGTCTCCGTAAGTATCCGGCACCCAATTTTCGAACTTTGTATACCGTCCGACAAATGTCAGCGGGAAGTCACCGATGGGGCCGTTACGCTGCTTGGCAATAGTAATGTCAGCAATGCCCTTCCGTGGCGTGTCCTGGTTATAGACCTCTTCACGATAAATGAAGACGATCAGGTCGGCGTCTTGCTCGATCGCACCCGACTCGCGCAGGTCAGACATGACTGGCCGCTTGTCGGTACGTTGCTCGACACTGCGATTGAGCTGCGACAAGGCGATGACCGGAACTTCCAGTTCCTTCGCAAGAGCCTTGAGGCCTCGTGATATTTCGGAAATTTCTGTCGCGCGGTTTTCTTTCGTCCCTTCGATCGCCATAAGCTGCAGATAGTCGACTACGATCAGATCGAGGCCGTGCTCGCGCTGCAGTCTGCGAGAACGGGCACGTATCTCCGTGGGCGACAGGCCCGGAGTATCGTCGATGTAGATCGGCGCCTCCGACATGAGCTGCACGGCCGTGTTGATCCGAGACCAGTCCTCATCGGGGAAATTACCGGTACGAAGATGTGTCTGATCCACCCGGCCCAGGGATGAGATCATGCGAAACGCGAGCTGTTGCGACGGCATTTCCATGGAGAAGATAGCGGTGCCTTTCCTGGATCCAATAGCCGCATTTTCCGCGATGTTGATAGCCAGCGCCGTCTTACCCATCGACGGACGACCCGCAATAATGATGAGATCGCCAGGCTGCAAGCCCGCCGTCAGCTTGTCGAATTCGGCGTAGCCAGTCGGAATACCGGTAATGCTTCCATCCGACTGGTGCAATTCGTCGATACGGTCGACCGCAGCCGGCAGGATGTCTTTAAGCGCCTTGAAGCCCTTGCGGCCACGGCTGCCTTTCTCGGCGATCTCGAACACCATCCGCTCGGCATCGTCGAGAACCTGAGCGGCAGAACGTCCATCGGTTGCAAAAGCACTACCAGTAATCTCGTTGCCAGCATTGATGAGCGCCCGCAACATGGAGCGCTCTCTAAGGATCTTGGCGTAGGCACGAGCGTTCGCCGCGCCAGCCGTTTCGTTAGCCAGCATGGCAAGATATTCGAGGCCACCCGCTTGCTCCAGCTCGCCACGATTATCGAGGTGTTCGGAAACGGTAACGACATCGCATGGGCTGCCGCCCTCGACGAGTTTTGCGATCGCCTTGAAGATCAGGCGATGATCTTTGCGGTACAGGTCTTCAGCCGAAACGACGTCGGCAACCTTATCCCAGGCCTGGGCATTGAGCATCAGGCCACCGATCAGGGCCTGTTCGGCTTCTATGGAGTTAGGCGGCACCTTGAGGCGCTGTTCAGCCCCCCCGTCTGCAAAGCCATCGTCCAAAGCTCGGACCATCAGTGTTCCCTAGATGAAGTGTCAATCCCCCTGAGGAAAGTAACACATTGCCCGCTCGACGTAATGCCGAGCGCCGCAGGTCTTATTCTTCGCCGACTACCTTGACGAGAACTTCAGCATCGACCTCGGAATGCAGGTGGATGCCGATCGTGACCTCACCGACTTCCTGGATCGGACCTTCCGGCATGCGTACTTCCGCACGCTCGACTTCGAGCTGTATGCCCGCGAGCGCATCAACGATGTCGACCGGGCCGACAGAACCAAACAGCTTGCCCTCGGCACCGGCATTTGCCTGAATAACGAGTTCGACGCCTTGGAAAGCCTTGGCTCGTGCTTTTGCCTTGGCCAGCTCTTCGCCCGCCGTCTTTTCGAGCTCTGCACGACGCGCTTCGATCGCCTTCATATTCGCAGGTGTTGCGAGAGCAGCTTTGCCCTGCGGCAGCAGGAAGTTACGACCGTAGCCAGGCTTGACCTTCACGAGGTCGCCAATGCCACCGAGGTTTTCAACAGTTTCCAACAAAATAACGTTCATTTTTTTCGAACCTTTACGCTTTTTTCATTCGGCGCCTGAATTCAAACCAGGCGTCCATGTACCCAAATATCGCCAGTGCCGTGATCAGCAGTACCTGCAGCAGCGGAAGCAGTACGTAGACTGCTATGACAGCTGCCAGCGGCAGCACGCCTTCCGCATGCATCCAGTGCACAATGGCCAATCCCTGGATCCAGAACACCACGAACATGACGAACGCGAGATTCGAGAGCCAGGCTGCGTCAACTACAAACGCCAGCAGTGAAACCAGCGCCATAGTGAACGCGATGACACGTCCAAAACTCAAATTCCGAAACCAGCCAAACTCACTGGTTTCCGCGGGCAACTTCTTATACAGCCCGTAACCAAGTAGCAAGCCCGTGACGTACAACATCCAGAACGCCAGCGTGGCGGATACTGTCATCACTTCGGCGTTGAGCAACTCGGTGTTCAACTCCAGGCTGTTCTGCCGGGCGATTTCCGCCATCAGCGTCAGATACGGCTGCCAGAAAGCGACCGGATCCGTCACGACGATGTAGAACCCTCCCATCGCAACAACAGCCAGAATGACCGACACCTGCATCGTCAATGTCAGTGACCGTGAACTCACCAGCAGTACCGCCAGCAACATCACGGGCAACCAGGTGCCTGCCATCAGCGCCATCAATGACGCCAGCGAAACGCCGAAAACAAGCGACACTGCCATGAGTGCCGCTGCAGCGGCCGACGCTTCAATGACCGCAAGTCGTGTGCCCTGCGCAAGAACCAGCAGCACCATGATGACACCACTGGTCAGCTGCGGCGCGGGCAGCAGCAACGTCACGGCCAGTCCAAGTACAGCGTTTTGTGGCCTTGCGACCAGCCACGCGGCCAAGGACTGCACGAGACGTAGTCCGACGGCTTCTAGTGCCGGTCGGTGTACGGCAGCAACGCGAGGAAACGAGCCCGCTTGACTGCCGTTGCCAGCTGACGCTGGTAGTGAGCCTTCGTGCCCGTTATACGGCTCGGGACGATCTTGCCTGTCTCGGTGACATACGCCTTGAGCAGGTTGAGATCCTTGTAATCGATCTCCTTAATCTTCTCGGCGGTGAAACGGCAATACTTACGCCTGCGTGAATAACGACTCATGATTTATCTCCTCAGGCGCTTTTCGCTTCGGCTTCATCGGCCGGAGCTTCTTCAGTTGATGCTTCTTCAGCGGGAGCTTTTTCAGCTTCAGCGACAGTTTCCTCGGCCTTGGCTTCTTCAGCAGGAGCTTCCTCGGCCTTGGCTTCCTCAGCAGGCGCATCCTCAGCCTTGGCTTCCTCAGCGGGAGCTTCCTCGGCCTTGGCTTCCTCAGCGGGAGCTTCCTCGGCTTCAGCTTCCTCAGCCGCCCTCTTCTCTGCCGCTTTTTCTTCTTCGGCACGCTGCGCGGCTTCGGCAGCTGCCTTGGCGTCACGGCGTTGCTGTGCTTCCTTCTCCTTGGCCTTTTCTTCAGCGACGGCAACGGCCATCGGCGAGGCTTCGGTCACGGCTTCGTCGCGCGCAAGCACCATGCTACGCAGCACGGCGTCATTGAACTTGAATGCGGTCTTGATCTCCTGGATCACTTCGAACGGACACTCAACGTTCAACAGAGCGTAATGTGCTTTGTGAATCTTGTTGATCGGGTGTGCCAGCTGGCGACGACCCCAGTCCTCTGAGCGGTGAGTGTGACCGCCGGCTTCAGTGACCATGCCCTGGTACTTTTCGACCATGGCAGGTACCTGCTCGCTCTGGTCCGGATGAACCAGAAACACGATTTCGTAATGTCTCATTTTCTTCCCTTCTGGATGAAATCCCGACGGCTACCCCGACATGACGTCAAAGTACGCTTTCGGATAACAGCTACCCGTCCAAGCGGTGTAGCAAGAGGCTAATCCCCGGCGATATTGACGGGGAGGCGCATCCTACCCAAGCGGGAAGCCCCATGCAAGCCATAAATAGCGGATTTTGAAGGGAGATTGGCGGATCCGGTCAGCCTCGCTGGCGGACGATTTCGTACAGGCAGATCCCGGTTGCCACGGACACGTTCAGGCTCGAGACTACACCCTTCATAGGCAGGCTCACGAGAAGATCACAGCGGCTCGTGATTCCTTTCGAGAGCCCCGTATGCTCCCGCCCCATCACCAGGGCCACAGAGCCGCTCAAATCCGCCTCGTAGAGGCCACAGTCGGCTTTGTCACTCGTGCCAACGCAACGGATGCCATAGTCCGCTAACCAGCCCAGCACGCGTCCCAGGTTGCCTACAGGCACGAACGGCAGCTGCTCAGCGGCACCGGCCGCGACTTTGCTCACCGTGGGACCAAGCCCGGCTGCGCCGTGACGAGGCACGACGACCGCATCCACGCCTGCTGCGTCAGCCGTCCGCATACAGGCACCCAGGTTGTGTGGGTCCTGCACACTATCGAGGACCAGTAACAAGAGCGACCGCCCCTCCTGCAGGCGTTCCTCGACCATTGTGCGCAGTCCGGCCTCGTCCATTACAGTGCTGCGGCGCACCTCAGCTACGACGCCCTGATGGCGCGACTCACCACTGATCTGTGTCAGCCGGGCCCGGTTGGCAGCCTGGATCTCGATACCGTCCTGACGCGCCGTCTTGATAATCGCCTCTACGCGCGGATTAACCGTCTGGTATTCGGCGTAGATCCGCTGAATATCATCAGACTCGACCGCGAGTAGTTGTTCAACAGCCCTGAGGCCCGTGATGTATTGCGACTTACTCATTTCTCCCGGCTCATCGGCTTGGTTTATCCGCGGGCCGGAAGTCGATACGGCGCGTTTCCATGTCGACCTTGTTCACCTGCACACGCATCGCATCGCCGAGCCTGAATTTCCGCCCGGTACGCTCACCGACCAGGCTCTGCGTGCCAGCGTCAAATTTATAGTAATCATTCGACAGGCTGGTCACGTGCACCAGGCCATCGACGAGCAGCTCCGTAATCTGAACGAATACGCCGAAGTTGGTCACGCCGGTGATCACGCCGTCGAATTCGTCGCCGAGATGCTGTTCCATGTACTGGCACTTGAGCCACGCCTCAACTTCACGTGTCGCCTCCTCGGCACGTTTCTCGTGTGCCGACGTGATCGCGCCCAGCCGCTCCATCTCGCGGCCACCATATTCGTAACGTCCGGGCTTGCCCCCTCGCACGATGTGCCGGATCGCCCGATGCACCAGCAAGTCCGGGTAGCGCCGAATCGGCGATGTGAAGTGCGCGTAGGACTCAAGCGCCAGGCCAAAGTGCCCGATATTCGCGGGCGAATACGCAGCATGAGTCAAAGAACGCAGCATCGTCATCATGATGGCGGTCGCGTCGGGCCGATCGGCTGTCTGACGGATGATCTTCGTAAAATCTCTCGGCTGTACGTGCTCAGGATGAGCGACTTTCAGGCCCAGAGACACGAGATAAAGTCGCAGCTCATCAAATCGGTCCGGGTCCGGTCTGGGATGCACGCGATAGAGCCCCGGGATGCGGTGCTTTTTCAGGAACTTCGCAGCCTCAACATTGGCGGCGATCATGCATTCCTCGATGAGACGGTGCGCATCATTGCGCGGCACGACTTCGATCTTATCGATTTCTCCGTCCTTGTTGAGCTTGAACTTGGTCTGCGGCAGGTCAATCTCGATAGCCCCGCGGCGACCACGCGCTTTGGCAAACACCTTGTACAGTGCATGCAATTCACGAATCGGTGTGTGCAGGTCCTTGGGCACCGCATTTTTTTCCCTGCCTTCGAGCAGCTGGTTGACCTGGCTGTAGGTGAGTCGCGCTTTAGAGCGCATGACGCCCTCAAAGAATGTGGAGCGCGTGACCTTGCCTTCCGCATTGACCAGCATTTCGCAGACCATGCAGAGGCGATCAACCTTCGGATTTAACGAACACAGACCGTTGGAGAGCACTTCCGGAAGCATCGGAACCACCCGGTCGGGGAAATACACCGACGTACCGCGGCGCGTAGCCTCCTTGTCGAGGCCTGAGCCGATCTCGACGTAGTGCGAGACGTCGGCAATCGCGACGAGCAAACGCCAGCCGTCCCCGGCGCGCTCGCAATACACAGCATCGTCGAAGTCCCGCGCGTCGGCGCCGTCGATTGTGACAAGATCAACGCTGCGCAGGTCGGTACGACCGTGCTTGGCTTTCGACGGAACATTGCTCCCGTACTGTTCGATCTCATCGAGTACCGAGCGCGGCCATTTGTAAGGTATGGCATGTGAGTGAATGGCAATATCGGTCGCAATGCCTTTCTCGTCAGGCGCACCAATGATGTCGATGATGCGGCCAGTTGCCTGCTGGACATGCGTCGGATAGTCGAGAATCTCGGCCACCACAATCTGCCCCGCTTTCGCCCTGCCCGACTCACCCTTTGGTATCAGGATGCGGTGCACAAGCTTCGGATTGTCGGGAATGACCAACCCGATACCGCGCTCCCGAATGAACTGCCCGGCTACCTCACGCGTGCCTCGGTCGAGCACATCCACAAGCTCGCCTTCGGCCCGCCCACGACGATCCGTGCCCACGACGCGTATGGCAATCCGGTCGCCGTCAAACAACGGCCGCATCTCGCGAGCGGAAAGATAGACATCATCAGGCTCGCCATCGTCGCGGATGACGAAGCCGAAACCGTCACGATGGCCACTGACTGTTCCTGTCACCAGGTCCAGCTTGGAGGTCAGAAGGTACTCACCGCTGCGATTTTCGAGAATTCGACCGGTTCGGACCATCGCATACAGCTTCTCGATGAGCAGCGAACGCATGCGCTGCCCCTTGAGATCGAAGGCTTTGAGGATATCGTCGGCCTTCTTCGGCCTGCCTGCCTCGGTCAGAAAATCGATGATCTGGTTAGGGCTCGGTATCGGGTGCTTGTAAGGCTTACCCTGATGCGGTTTCTTGGATTTGTTGGTCTTACGGGCCAAGTGGCAAAGCTCCGGCAAATTGTGCTATCGGTTGATTGACAGGCGGTCGCCGCTTTCAGTACAGTGCGCCACCCGCAGGAACTGCAATTGTACGCCGTTCGACCTGCCCAGGTGGCGGAATTGGTAGACGCGCTAGCTTCAGGTGCTAGTGTCCTTAAGGATGTGCGAGTTCGAGTCTCGCCCTGGGCACCAAACAACAAAGGGCTCCTCATGAGGGGCCCTTTTTTTTGCGCCTGAGAGTACGGTCCTCATCCACCGTCACCTGCAGCCCTTACTTCGCGACCATGCTGCCCCTGTACATCTGCATCTGGCAGGTAAACGAATACTCTCCAGGCTCGGTTGGAGTAACAACGATCTCTGTGGGAATGTTGATCGGCAGATCTATACTGATTCCAAGTTGCTCAAACACAACTTTCTCTGCGCACGGGCTCGCATCCTTGCGCAGGAATCGCAGTGTAACTTCCTTACCGACCTCGACCTCTATCCGCGGAGGCGTATAGGTACCGCCCTCCACCAGGATATCGACGACGTTCTTCAGGACCCGCTGTGCTTTTGGTTCGGACAGCCAGAACCACCAGATGACAAGCGCGATTATCGAGACACCCGCCAGGTTTACCGCGAGGACATTCATGCTTGATCCCTCGCCTTGAAAAAGCGCAAGCGATTTGCATTGCTTACAACGGTCAGCGATGACATTGCCATGGCACCGCCCGCAATCATCGGGTTGAGCAATATACCGATAAACGGAAACAGTACGCCGGCTGCTACCGGTATGCCGAGCGAGTTATAAACAAAAGCCCCAAACAGGTTTTGTTTAATATTGCGAACCGTCGCTCGAGAGATATTGATCGCATCGGGCACGCCGTGCAGCGAACCACCCATCAACGTGATATCCGCACTTTCGATCGCAACGTCTGTACCTGTGCCGATCGCAAACCCGACGTCTGCGCTCGCCAGCGCCGGCGCATCGTTAATGCCGTCGCCAACCATGCCAACGCGTTTGCCCTGTTGCTGCAAACTGACGACCTTGGCCGCCTTATCTTCCGGCAGCACTTCGGCTACAACCTGGTCGATACCGACCTGCCTTGCCACCGCGGTCGCGGTCGCCTCATTATCGCCGGTGAGCAGTACCACTTTGAGTCCGAGTTCGTGCAAGCGCTGGATCGCCGCTTTCGAATCGTTCTTGATAGCATCGGCGACGCTTATGATGCCTGCCATCTTGCCATCGACGGCCAGAAAAACGGGTGTTTGCGCCTTGTGAGTCAGCGCTGTCGCCACATCCATGACGGCGCTAATGTCGATATCGCGTTCCTGCATTAGCTGGCGATTGCCGAGCAGCACCTGCTGATCTTTGACAACTGCAGCAACGCCACGGCCCGCGACGGCGGTGAAATCTTTAGCTTCGAGCAGCGTAATCTGCCTGTCGCTCGCTGCAGTCATTATCGCTTCGGCTAGCGGATGCTCCGAGCCCTGCTCGATACTGGCACTCCAGCGCAGGATGTCCTCCTCGCCCCACTTATCGGACGATACGATTTCGGTCACGCTGGGCTTACCTTCAGTAACCGTACCGGTCTTGTCGAGAATGATCGTATCGAGGCGGCCCGCTTGCTGCAGCGCGTCGCCATTACGAATCAGGATTCCGGATTCCGCAGCTTTGCCGATACCGACCATGATGGAAATCGGCGTAGCCAGTCCCAAAGCACATGGGCAGGCGATAATGAGGACCGTCATGGTGGTGACAACCGCCAATGTTGTCGACTGTCCCGACGGGCCGAAATTGAACCACGCCAGGAATGTAAGGACCGCGATGATCAGTACCGTCGGCACGAAGATAGATGACACCTTGTCCGCCAGGCGCCCGATTGCCGGCTTTGATGACTGTGCGGCGCGAACCATCTCTATTATTTGCGCCAGCACGGTGTCCTTGCCGATGCGTCTGGCCCGAAAAAGAAACGTGCCCAGTTTGTTGATCGTGCCGGTGACAACCTTGTCGCCCGCCTGCTTCTGGACAGGAACCGGCTCACCGGTGAGCATCGACTCGTCGACACTCGAATGTCCTTCGATGATATCTCCGTCAACCGCAATACGCTCACCCGGCCGCACCCTGAGGGTTTCGTCCAGGCCAACATCTTCTATGGCTACATCCATCTCGATACCGTTGCGAATGACACGAGCAGTTCTGGGCTGCAGCCCGATCAGCCGCTTGATGGCCTCGGACGTTTTGCCACGCGCACGCATCTCCAGCGCTGCGCCGAAGTTGATCAATGCAATAATTATGGCCGCCGCTTCAAAATAGGCATGCTGTGCCGAAACGGGTACCCATTCGGGCCACACGACAATCACCATGGAAAAGAGCCATGCCGTACCCGTTCCCAAGGCAATCAACGTGTCCATGTTGGCATTGTGATTGCGGGCCGACTTCCAGGCGCCGGTGAAAAAATGACCGCCGGAATAGACAAGGACGCCAAGCGTCAGTAAACCGACTACAAACCAGAATGCGCGACCGATTCCATCATCAAGTTCGGGGAGTAATCCGGCCATGCCGAATACGAACAGAGGAAAACCAACAAGTGCCGCAACTGAGGCTCTGCGCAACAGCGCGCGGTAGTGGAGCATTTCAGCGGCTTCTTTGTCCTTCTCGTCTTCGAGGCTCCTCAGTTCGGCGGCACCGTATCCCGCAGTCTCGATGGCGCTTACCAGCGCGGCGACGGACGCGGTACCAGCAACCGTTGCCGTGCGTTCAGCCAGGTTAACCGTTGCCGACTCCACGCCGTCTACATCATCGATCGCCTTTTGAACGCGCGAGACGCAGCCAGCGCAGGTAATACCCGATAGCGACAAACGGGTCGTGTTCATTCGCCTAGACTCCCAAGATGACTCTGCGCCAAGTCTACGTGCAACATCTGACCGGCGCGAATCTCGGTATAGCCGCAGTTCCCAAACGTAAGAGCACGCTGACTACCCCGTAGACGCTTGCCCCAGCGAGCACGGCAAGACCGATATCGAGGAGCGACTCTACGGGTCCCAGAAATTACAGTGCCGCCCACATAATGCCGGTGCCGACCGCGCACAGCGCGCGACAGTCGCTGCATAGTAGCCGCGCGTTCGGCGTGGGGTATACTCTGCCGGACTTCAATTCACCAACAATACTGCGGGCATTTTGAGTATGAAGGGACTCCGTGTTCTGGGTGTTACCCAAATTAGCGATTCCTATCCCAA
>Ga0316191_10003695_pt1 | contig 11362 bp, 6 predicted proteins | sample Eddworburr2cm_MG_FD_204928 | JGI IMG/M metagenome (GOLD analysis project Ga0316191, IMG submission 204928) | Coastal sediment microbial communities from Maine, United States - Eddy worm burrow 2 cm | ecosystem: Environmental > Aquatic > Marine > Coastal > Sediment | place: USA: Maine | collected... | reverse complement strand
AATCCAGAGACTGGCGCGGCGAGAATCGTGTCGGACGCCGCGCATGGCGGCGGTATCTTCTTCATCACGCCGGAGTCGATTGTCGTCACACTGACGGGCGATCTGATCGTCGGCGATGCAACCAATGTTGCCGTGATCCACGTCGACTACCGCACCGGCGACAGGTCGATCATATCCGGCCCGACCCGCGGGACCGGCCTGCAGGTGCAGGACCCGATCGCAATGACCCACGCCAAAAATCACGTCCTGACAACCGACCCCGATCTGGGGGTCGTGATCGCCATCGACACCACCAATGGCAACAGGTCGATTGTATCAGGCCCCGCGCGTGGCGACGGCCCGACATTCGGGGTGCCTCTCGGCATAGTCGCTGCGGACAACGGCAAGTATTACGTGGCCGATCCGGTTAACGCGGCTGTCGTCGAGATCGCTCCTCGCGACGGCAGGCGGACCGCCCTGCACCCCGCCGCAGCGGCCAACCGGCTCAAGCTGCAGGCACCGGTAGGACTTGCCCAGGATGGCGCTGGAAACCTGGTCATCGCCGACCTGAAAGCACGCACTATCTACTCGATAGACCTGAAGACGAAGCACATGCGCCCCCTCTCCGGCCCGGCGACCGGCAGTCAACCGGCGACCGGCAGCGGTCCCGCATTCAAGCGGCCATGGGGCGTCGCCGTGGCAATGGACGGTGCGGTGTATATCAGCGATTCAGACCTGGCCGCGATCTTTCGCATCGACCCCGCCACCGGTGATCGCACCATGGTCCTGCCGCAGCCCTAAAGCGGTTTGCATCCAGAGTATCAGAGCTGTTCTTCCAGTCGATCCGTGGCCGGTGGTGGCGTACGCGACAAGGCGGCAATGGCGGCATAAAGATCGTCCGTCATGTCGACATCAATCGCATTGAGCGACGGTTCCAGCTGCTTCAGGTCCCGCGCGCCAATGATCGGGCAGGTAACGGCGGGATTGGCGGCAGCCCAGGCCACCGCCAGCGACACCGGATGAACACCATGCTCTTCGGCAAATGCCGTGAAATTCCCGGCAACGTCGAAAGTCCAGTCCTCGCTATAGCGCTTGGTGTATTCCGGGTTTGTCGCAATGCGCCCGGTTTCCGGTTTGCGGTCTTTGCCGTACTTGCCGCTCAACAGGCCGCCGCCGACCGTCGAATATGTCATTACGCCGAGGTTTTCGGCCGTGGCAAGCGGGAAGATTTCTGTTTCAGCCTGCCGCTTGACCAGCGAATACATCGGCTGCACCACGTCGAACCGTGGCCAGTTGTTCCTCCGCGAAATCCCCAGCCCGGTGGCAATCTGCCAGGCCGCGTAATTGCTGGCGCCGAGATAGAGAACCTTGCCATCAGCCACCAGTTGTTCGAGCGCCCGCAAGGTTTCCTCCAGGGGGACAACCGCGTCCCAGCGGTGCATCAGGAGAACGTCCAGCCTGTCCGTACCAAGTCGCTGCAAGCTGGCTTCCACGGCCCTCAGAATGTGGCGCCGGTTGCCGCCGCGCGCATTGATATCGTCGCCCATCGGGACGAAGCACTTCGAGGTGATGACAAGTTCATCACGCGAGCCTTTGATCAGATTGCCCAGTATGGTTTCAGCGGCGCCCTTCGAATAGCCATCGGCGCAATCGAAAAAATTTATGCCCTTGTCCCGGCATCTCTGGAACATTCTCGCTGACTCTTCCTCGTTGGCATCCCCGCCAAACGACATCGTGCCAAAGCACAGTTCGGAGACCTGAACCCCGGTTTGACCAAGCTGCTTGAACTTCATCACGGATACTCCCTCTTCTCGTCAATAGCTGGATAAGTTCAAAACGGCCTGCTGCCCGTTCAACAGAAGCAGATTTCAGCAAATCCTGCTTTGACGTCGAACTCAACCGGCCCGGGCATATCCCAACGTAAAATTTCACCGTCCGGGATTGCAGGCGCAATCCATGCAGCCAAACACATCCGCTCTGGCCTGGTCGCGTGTTCGATATACCTTGCGGGCTGTCCGGACTGTCTTCAGTGACGAGCAGAAGCTTTCCATTGCCCCTTCATACCGTCCTCAGGACGAATGGTCTCAGAGCAATAAACCGACAGATTCTCCAATAGGCTGGAGGAGACTCGGGTCTCATGTCACTTTGAGTATTTCCCGCAACCTTAAGAGCGGTGCATGATCACGCATCATACCGATTGGTACGCTGAAATGGCCGCGGCGATACACAAACTGGTTCTCCGCAGGAACATTCCACTCGTCAATGAGCGTCTTGGCGCTGTCGAACGGCGTCACATTGTCGTGATCTCCCAGTACAGTCACAATGTTCTCAGGCGGAATAATAGGTTGGCCTTCCGCCTCAAGTAGTGGCATGTAGCGTCGTATCAGGTCTGAGCGCCATCCTTGGTCTATGGTCGCATGTGCAATGCCCCAGACTTTGGCGAGTTTCCCATGAACAACTGCATCCTCGATGTGTCCACAGTGGGTTACAAGAAATGCCGCGTCGGGGCGCAGTCGTTCTGGCCAATGACGAGCTTTGTCACATATGATTTGAGATGTCATGGCGCCGAGGCTGCTCCCGCCGATGGCAATTGGCGCATTGGTCTTGCGTCTAAACCAATCGATAATCACTGACCATTCCTGAGCCGCCGATGTGAACAAATCGAGTGCACCCATCGGGGCCGTCGCTATGAATTTCTCGCCCCCATACATGCCGTCTGGAACGCGCCGCCCATGCCAAGGAGCCTCCGGTCGAACAACCCGGATGCCCATCTTCACCATAGCTTCCACTTCGTCCACAAGCCCCACCCAATGGTCGAACTCGACGCAAATACCGTGCCCGAAAATCAAGGTTGGTGCGTTTTTTGCACCACACGGTTCATAGACCCGAGCAAATACCTGATCGTTCATGCGTGATGACGGCGACTTAAAACGTAGCCAGTACTCTTGCCCCCCGTTTCCGGTTTCCACACGGTGCGAGATCGTAATCTCCGGCATTGGGTCCGGAGGTGCAAATGCCTTGGCTGGATTAGCCAGCAACGAGCCATAAACTGCATCGACATCTGCGGGTGAAGGGATTTGCCAGCGCACGGGCTGCACTTTTTCGATGAGTCTTATTGGAATAAACATTCGGCGCAGATTGTTGTACTGGCTGCGATGCGTGAGACGTTCATGCTCGGCACGGACTGCTGCCCCGGGGAGTGGTTCGTGCATGCCGAAGATTATGCTTTCCCACTCATGTTCGATGTTTAGCATGCGATGGCGAACCTGCTCAAACTTCGTGAGATTGCGCTTGATGCGCCCCTCAAGTCTGGACGAAGGCGTGATCATCGCTTCTTCAAAAAACTGATCAACGGAGCCTTCGGCGGCTCGCGCTGCCGCCCACAATCTTGACAACGGAAAAAACCAGTATGCAATGGTGTTGAGCGCAACATGGTCAAACCATGGGCGAGCCACCAGGTTTCCCAAAGGCGTACGCAGTGCGGCGACCATAAGTTCTTGTGTTGATTGGCACTGCAGTTTGTTCATGAGACAGATGCTGCTCTTCTTGCTTCGAGCGAAGCACTTAGTTGAATGACCGAATTTGCATGATATTGAAGCAAACCTTGCTCACCCGGACATGGCACAACTTTGCCCCGTTCATTGATCGTCACCAAACCCAATCCGTGCATTAGATCAAGCCCATCATTGATGGTGGCTTGTTCGCTGTTTTTGCTAAATCCCGCATGCGCACCCAGTTCCTGCAGGCGTTCAAGTTCTAAAAGTGCCGTCTGCTTGAGCTCATCCTGGGTCATTTGTTCGTCTGTCCTCAGCACCATCATTGCCAATAGCGGCACCGCCAATATAGGTATCGAATCGATGATTCTTCGGCGAAGTTCGTCGCCCAATGCGGCGATCGCGGCGAACAAGGCTTCCTTTTCATCGGGGGCAAATGACAAATCATTCTGTTTCGACCAGTCGCGTAACGACAGTGGTTCCCCGAAATTTGCAGCCGCCATGCCAAACCCCTTCCACTGCTGGGTGAGTTTGAGCCAGATCTGTCTGAACAGAAATAACACTGTGGACCCCAGAACGAAACCTGCGCCCCGCCCGCGGTAATCGGTGTCCGCATTCGCGATCAGCGTCCGCTGTTCTATGACACGATCAAAGTTTGTACCGACAGGAACAAATACAATGTCTTTGTTGCCAGCCGGATCAAAGCCGCGGCAGACATAGCTAAGCAACCCCAGTTTCGGCGCATTTACCATGCCGTTTCTTGACAATGCGCCTTCGCTGAATATTGCATGCGGCACTCCGGCTGCGGTTGCCATCTGCACATAGCGTCTTAGCACTACATGGTAGACCGGGTTGTCGAGGTTGCGGCGTAGAATATAGGCACCGGCAAGCCGCAAAATTGTCCTGAACGGCCAAACTCGCGCCCACTCTCCAGCTCCATAGGACAACGCGGCCCTTCTCGAGGCAAGATATGTCACCAGCGGATAATCCAGGTTACTCCGGTGATTAATGAAGAAGACAACTGATGTTTCTGGCGGCAGTTCTTTGCGCGCCGCTTCATGCACCCAACCGACCCTGACAAGATAAAAAGACCGCAGAAAATGGCGGGCAATCCGGTAACCCAGGCCAAAATAAATATAGGGATTAAACGACGGCACAATTTCGCGGGCAAACGCGACAACTTCCGCCATCACAGCATCGCGCGTTACTTTCCTCTCATCGGCGATGCGTGCAACCGTTGCCAACACCTCAGAATCATAGACCAGACGGTCGATGAGCACCTGGCGGCTAGTGAGTTGAAAAAATGGCAATTTGAGATTGAAGCGCTTGTTGACATCAAAGATTGCCTTACTCGCGAACCGGCGCGCCATCCAACGCGCTGCAGGGAACACAAACCAGTTGATCACTGTCAATGCCGCAAACACGGCGACAACAACTGCGATCCAGAGAGGTAGAGTAATCGTTCCTGACATCTATACGTCCGTTCAATTCAATCCCTGCTTTTGCGAACTCCGGGCTTTCTGGCGGGGGGCCTCATTGTCGGCAGCCTAGACCAAGTCGTCATGAATGTGCCGCAAAATCGCTTAAGCGAATGCCGTAATCCCGTGAACTAAACTCTGAAAATCAGTGTTTCTGCCAGCGACCAAACCAATCACCGGTTCAGATTCAAGATCAGGTTCATTAACAACGCTCTGATTAGAGCCTCGCCTCGATACCGAGAAATGTGTTCTCTCAAATAATTTCTACTCCATTATTCATTTGCACCACAAAGAATGTCCACTGCTTCCCAGCCATCGTTAATTGGGAATGATCTGTTCGTCAGAAAACCTGGATCGTCTCATCGTCTGTCTCCTTCTCGAAAGAACAGACTAACCTCAAAACGAGGACAATTCAGGGGAGCACGTCAAGGAGATGCTTCACTACGAAAGATGCTGACCTTTCACACTGAAACTTTTACCTTTCACCGTGAAACATGCGAGGGATACACATGAACACAGCCGAAGAATTCAAAGAACTGGTCGCAAAATACCAGGCCAACAAGACGATAGAAAATGCAAAGCGAAGGTGTCTAGAAAACTCCGGGCCACTCAACTTCATTTAGGAGCATTTCAAAAAATCAGTTGGGGGGGGACAGTCATTTTAGCCAAATTCTTCTGTATGATCGTGTCAGCGGCTGCTGCGTTTGGCTCATGGCAGAGATTGGCATTTGCTTCACTTTTCCGAAAAAATTGGCGCGCAGAAATTTCGGCTTTATCAACACAATCAGCCCTTTTGAGACCTTCATCCAGCATCTACAAATGGCAACTCTGTGCCAATTCCGGAAATATCGCTAAGCCAGCAAAACAGACCGCACCTGGTGCAGATCCGCGACCTTGAGCGTCTGCAACATCTGCTCGCCGGCACCAATCAGCCGATCGATTTCGGTGATCAATTCGGTGGATTTATCTCCACGGCCGACGCGTGCCAATGCTCGCCCACGGTCTGCGGCAAATTCTACCAAGCGAAGCTTCTCTTGCGGGTTGAATGTAGCCAGCACATCAGCATGGCGTTCAGCCTCGTCATATTCACCTGCCTGCAAGCAGGCATCGATAGCGAAAAGTCTGAAGTATGTGTAATTGTGGCTGACCGAACCTTCTGACAGAAGGGCTTCGGCCTCAGCACAAGCTTCGTGCCGCTCTGTCTTGTCGTTGGTCACAAGAGCGAGGCCACCCAGGATTTTTGGCCCGATAAAGGCCATTCCGGTCTTACGGCAACCTTCGAGTGCTTTGCGTGCGGTCGCCAGTGCCGCAACCTGATTGCCTTGAATATATTCGAGCTCGGCGAAATACAACAGTATCATCGGCTCAAACCTTTCAGCACCCAATTGATGAACGAGCGCGAGTCCCCGTTCGGCATGCTCACGGGCAGGTCCAAACTGTCCTTGAAACCGGTAGCACTCGAAGGCGGCATTGCGACCGATCATCTCGCCACGGCCATGTCCAACGCGTTGCGCCAATTCAATCGCTTCAAGCCCGACCTCCAGCGCCCTTTCAACCTCACCACACCACTTCAAAGTGAATGCCAACATCGGCAGATTGGCTACGTGAATTCGACCAAAACCGTGCTCGCGGCTGATTTCAACGCATTCGGCAAATCGATCCGAGGCAGTGCGAAAGCGGCCCCGCAGATACTCCGCATCCGCCAATCCACCCAGGGCAGTAGCCTCCAGTTCGGCTGATCCTGATTTTCGCGCAAAGTCCAGCGCAGCGCCATGTTCGCGCAGGCATGTCTCGGTGTCAGCACGTGGGAACGCAATATTGCCCCGCAGGTAATGGACGCGGGACTGCTCACCCGCCAGACCCAGTTTGCGGGCTGCTGCCTCAGCAGAGTCGAGGTCGGCCAGTGCCCCGTCCAAATCATCGGTAATCCGTTTCCCTCCGGCCAAACCAAGCCAGGCGCGGCAACGAGCAGTATCATTGTCCGCGACTTCCAGCGCTTCCGCGAATGCTGCATGCGCATTCACGAGATCGCCGACATTATGCTGTGCCTCACCCAATGTCATCGCTAACTCGACTAGGTCACATGTTTCCGTCGCCAGCGACTTCCCCTTTTCCAAAAGGGCAATTGCCTGCTGATGATGGTACTTGGTCATCTCCGAGCAGGCGGCGCGCAAGTAAGCCCGAGCAGCACGGGGGTCATTGGCCATGTGCAGATGTTCCGCGTGAAGCGCCGGATCGGTGTCCATAAACCATTCTGCTGCTTGGAGGTGCAGTTGGTTTCTGGCCGCCGTCAGGATCGACCCGTAAACCCCGTCGCGTATCAGTGCGTGAGCAAAAAGGAAATCCTCGCTCTCGGGTCGCACGAGTTGATGCTTCAACAAGTTAGTACAATCATAGTCTGGTACGTCGAGCAGATCACGCAGCCCTGCAAGAGTGAAATTCTGGCCAAATATCGAAGCTGCCTGCAACGCCTGTTTGTCCAACAAAGCGAGCCGGTCCATGCGCGCCAGCACCAGACTTTGGATCGAGCCGGGGACGAGGTCGGAGGCGCTCTCGGCGACATTCTGAAGTAGCTGCTCCAGAAACAAAGGATTGCCTTCGGCACGATCAAGGCATTCGGACAGGCGCTCCTGGTTGGCATGGGCAAAACCTGTCGCCATCTCGTGAGCTTCACTGGAGCGCAACGCTCCAAGGCTGATGATACTGACCGGCTGGTCGTGACCAGCTGCGCGCCAAGCACCCTCAAATGGGTCGCCATCGGGTCGGGTCGTAAACAACAGCACTATAGGGTTCTCGATGGCCACCATCATGACGGCGGCAAGGCTGTCTAGCGTCTGGGCGTCGGCCCAGTGCAAGTCCTCGACCACTATCAATTGCGGCCCGGTGCGGCTGGCCCAGGCAGCCAAGCCAGCGATCAGCGACCGCCGGCCAGCGCGGCGGGCGTTGTCGTCCATCGCATTGTAGAGACGGTTCAGTTCCAATGATTGCGGCAAATCCAAGAGATCATTCAGGAACACTCGATCACTTGGTGGATAAGCACCTTTAGATAGCCCGTCATCGGCGGTGCGAGTCCGTTGCTCAACGTCAGTTGAGGCCGGTAACCCCAGAAGGCTTGACACCAGCGCCGGGATTACATCTTGATCCTTGCGTGACCCGAAATCCAGCACCAGGCAACGATGCAACGAGAAATTTAAAGCTTCAGCTGCGGTCATCACTTCTTCTGCCAGCCGAGTCTTGCCAATCCCCGCAGCGCCGCGCAGCAGGATTGTCTGCCCCTCACCGGTTGCTACGACGTCTTCAATGATAGCCCGGCATTGACCGAACTCACTTCGCCTGCCGACAAAGGGCGTACTGCGGCCATGATCGATGGTCTCGGCAATCTCCTCAATACGCCACACCGGCACCGGCTGCTCAATTCCTTTCAGGCGCTGCGGGTCAAGGTTGGTCATGGTGAACAAGCCGGAAGTGCGCCGCTGCACTTCCTCGGACACGAGTGTTTGCCCCGGCTCGGCCAGACCCTCCAGACGAGCGGCGAGATTTACCGAGTCCCCAACCACGGTGTATTCTCGGTGACTGTCGCTGCCGGTGCCGCTAGCCACCACCTGGCCGCTCGCAATACCAATGTGCAGGCGAAGTGCTTCTCCGCTTGGCAGCAGCACTCCCGCAGACGCCTCGTGGATCGCCAGCGCTGCGCGGACTGCGCGCTCTGGGTCGTTATCATGGGCAACCGGTGCACCGAAAACCGCCATGACGTTGTCGCCAATGTGCTTGTCGATAGTACCGCCAAATTCTTCGACAATTCGGTCAGCGGCCTCGAAATAGCGATTCAAGAGGTTATGGGTTGCCTCAGCCCCCATGCGTTCCGACAGTGTGGTGAAATCTGTAATATCTGCAAACAGCACCGTAACTTGACGGCGCTCGCCGGTGGCGGCGACTGGTGTGGGAGTTTCGTCCATAGGTTGGGACTTGGCCTCCGAGGCAAGCGCGATTGCCTTCAAAAGCTTCTTGCGCGCACCCAACGAGAGGCCGAGGTCTTTGAGATCATCATTGGTTAGATCGAATAGCACATCGCCATCGATTTCGTGTTCTTCGAACAAGTCGGCAAACTGCTCGAACCCATACTTGTCTAGCCAACTACGAACATCGATCATCATCAATGAGTAGCGCACTGGACGAGTGGAGGCAACGAGTATACCAGAGTCCGAAAGTGAACCGCCCCGGGATTGCCGGAGGCTCCAACTCTTGAGTAAATGGAGCCATCATGAGCAAGACAACGAACAGACAAGCCGTATTTCAGTCCTGCAAGACTGCCGGAGTTGGTGCTGAATACGGTTTAACAGGCGGCAAGCGCACGCACTTGACACCCAGATTGACACCCAGGGCATCCAGGCCAGAGATCGTCTTGCGCGAAATCCATATAAGTATCTGATATTATTGTGTAAATTTGGTAGCGGGAGAGGGACTTGAACCCCCGACACGCGGATTATGATTCCGCTGCTCTAACCAGCTGAGCTACCCCGCCCCAATAGACCGGTCCCTGTGCAAAAACATATCCTCTGCAAGGATTTGATACCGGTACCGGGCGCGCGCAAACTGCGAGCCCCGGCAAGGACATGCGCGGTATAATAGGCTCTGTGTGTGCAAGTCAAGCACTGCTCGCGTATTGCACGCGCCAAAGCCTTCTATTCCTCGGCTTCGTCTGCTTCCGGGCGCACCGAGCGCACCACGCAGATCAGCAGGAAATAGGCAGACGCGGCCACCCACAGCCAGAAAATGATCGGTGAGGCGTCCAGCGCCCGGTTGTCCTTGGACACGATCAGCAGGCGCAAGGTGGTGCCGCCCCACAATATGGTCATCGGGATTGTCACCGCCCGCCAGTCGCGCACCCGCAAGGGGTGCACATATTTCCACGGCACGAAAGTCAGCACGCCGCATATGCAGATCACCGTCAGATTGACCCAGTGGTCGGTCTGCATGATGTGGAAATACAGCACGACCAGGTTCCACAGGGCCGGAAAACCGGCGAAATAATAGTCGGATGTCTTCATGTCGGCATTGGCGAACGTGTACAGCGACACGGCCATGATGCCGGCCGCGGTGGCGGTCTCAAAACCGTCCGGCACCAGGTCGAACCAGTACACCATCATGGCGGGCACCACGACATAGGTGAAATAATCGATCACATTGTCCAGCGTCGCCCCGTCAAACTGCGGGGTTACCTCGCGCACCCGGGCGCGCCGCGCCAGGGTGCCGTCAATGCCGTCGACAAACAGCGCCAGCCCCAGCCACAGGAAGGCCGCGATCCGGTCGCCCTCGAGAATGGCAACCAGCGCCAGAAACCCCAGGACAATGCCGGATGCGGTAAAAGCATGCACCGCCCATGCGGCGGCTACATCCTTCCTGTGCAGATCCTTATGATCACGTTCGTCTACCATGGCACCGCAATGTCATATATTCAGGCAAATGTCACTATAGCACATGCCCCGCCTGCGCCGGCCCGCAAACTTTGACATTCGCCAAGCCGCCGTGGTGGTGACTTTAGAGCAACATGGCTGCAATTGAACCCATTAAGTTGCCCTAGCACCCGGGAAACCATCCGGTTGATGAGTTTCGGCGGCGGCAACCAGAAATCATCCTGATCTGCTATCTAAGTGTGCCTGCAATATAACCGCCGCCCAGCACGCGTGACCCCTGCCCCCGGGATTCATAAAACACGCAGGCCTGGCCGGGCGAGATGCCGAAATCCGGTTCATCCAGCTGCACGCGAACCTCGTCACCGTCACCGGAAACAAACCGGGCGGCAACAGCCGGCCTGGTGGAGCGTATCTTGACGAACACGGTTTCCGGCAGGCGCGAATGATCCGCCCCTGCCGGCCCGAGCCAGTTGACATCGCGCAGCCGGATAATCCTTCGCGCCAGCGCGTCCCTAGGGCCGACAATCACCCGTGCAGCCGCCGGCTCAAGCCCGGTCACATACAGCGGTTCTGCGGCTGCAACGCCGATGCCGCGGCGCTGGCCGATGGTGAAATGAATGATGCCGTCATGGCGGCCAAGCACACGGCCGTCTTCATGCACGATATCGCCCGGCTCTGCCGCTTCCGGGCGCAGGCGCTCGATCACCGACACGTAATTGCCGTCGGGCACAAAGCAGATGTCCTGGCTGTCCGGCTTGTCGGCAATCGACAATCCCATGGCGCGCGCCATCTCGCGGGTTTCCTGCTTGGTGAACGAGCCGAGCGGAAAGCGCAGATAGTCCGCCTGCGCCTGGGTGGTCTGGAACAGGAAATAACTCTGGTCCCGGCCCATGTCTTCCGGCGTCTTGAGATCGCGGCTGCCGGTGGAATCGCCGCGCGCGTCAGAACGTATATAATGACCGGTCGCCAGGCACGCTGCCCCCAGCGCCTGGGCACG
>Ga0316191_10003694_pt1 | contig 11362 bp, 11 predicted proteins | sample Eddworburr2cm_MG_FD_204928 | JGI IMG/M metagenome (GOLD analysis project Ga0316191, IMG submission 204928) | Coastal sediment microbial communities from Maine, United States - Eddy worm burrow 2 cm | ecosystem: Environmental > Aquatic > Marine > Coastal > Sediment | place: USA: Maine... | reverse complement strand
GATAACCTTGTACGGGTGCTTGGGTTTGTATGATGAAGGGATAGGTCAGAACCAAATGTGCGCCGGGCTTCTCGATCAGCCGTTTGGTTGTTATAAGAGGTATGTTCCCGCGCTAATGGCGGGTGCCGGTGCTGACGCCCGAAAGATCCTTAATAGCCAGTTCGGACTGGAATCTAATTCTGGTGCTTTTCTTCGGCAGTAATTACGGGCTCAGCCGATGCCATGAGTCCGGAATTTGTGCCTGGCACCAGGAAATTGCCCGTCATTTCAGCAATATCGTGAGAATCGGGTGCCGGCGCAACCAGGAGAAATAATAAAGTGGTTAAAATAAGCGTTGGCTTAACTATGCCGCGTTGAATGTATAAAGTTTCCATTTCAGCCTTCCTTGCTGTTATGAGTGTCGGGGTTTGCAGCCCGCGAACTAAACGAAAATCCGTTTCGTCTATTAGCGATTTGAATTATGTTCTTTATGTCATAAATGCACTACTGTCAGTTATTACAGGATATATCATATACCAAGTTTACTGGCAATTCCTTCAATTTTTTCAATGGTTTCGTGATCAAACGTGGCAACTTTACCCCAGTTCCGGTTGGTTTCGGGGCTGATTTTGTTTGTCGCATCAATCCCCATCTTGCCACCCAGGCCCGATTTCGGACTGGCAAAATCCAGGTAATCAATCGGGGTGTTTTCAATTAATAGTGTGTCACGTACCGGGTCTGAACGGGTGGAAATGGCCCAGATTACCTCTTTCCAGTTGCGTATATCGATGTCGTCATCGGTAACGATAATTGTCTTGGTATAGGTGAATTGCCGCAACCAGGACCAGATTCCGAACATGATCCGTCGTGCGTGTCCCGGGTAATGTTTGCGAATACTCACTATGGCCACGCGGTAGGAGCAGGCTTCAGGTGGTAGATAGAAATCCATGACTTCGGGAAACTGTTCCTGCAACAAGGGTATAAACATCTCGTTCAGGGCCGAGGCCATGATCGAAGGTTCGTCTTCACCGGGCTTGCCCATATAGGTTGTCAGGTAAATGGGGTTGGCGCGCTGACTGATTCTCTCCACGGTGAAAACCGGAAAATTTTCACACGAATTGTAATACCCGGTATGATCGGCAAAAGGGCCTTCCATGGCCATTTCATCGGCATGAATAAATCCTTCCAGAACGATTTCAGCGCCATGCGGTATAGGCAAGCCGGTTAGAGAAGATGTAACTATCCTGCTCCTGCGTCCGCGCAATAAGCCGGCAAACTGGTATTCGGACAAGGCGTCGGGTATCGGGGTGACCGCAGCCAGCAGCGTCGCCGGGTCGGCACCGATGACAACGCTCACCGGAAAAGGCTTCCCTGGAAACGCCTGTTGGAATTCACGCAGGTCCTGGGCGCCGCCTCGGTGGGGTAGCCAGCGCATAATCAACTTGTTTTTGCCGATAAGTTGCTGTCGATAGATGGCCAGGTTCACCCGCGGTTTGTTGGGGCCACGGGTAATGACCATTCCCCAGGTAATCAGGCGACCGGCATCATCGGGCCAGCAGGTTGATATGGGCAAGGTTTCAAGATCAACATCCGGACCTTCCATCACATGATCCTGCCATGGTGCATTGTCCAGGTGTTTGGGTGTGACATGGGCGAGTCGTGCAAATCCCGGTACCACATCCAGGGCCGATTGCCGGTCTTCCGGAAGGTGCGGATTGCGCAGAAAAGCAAGGTCCCGGCCCAGGTCAAACAGGTCCTGCCGCTTTTCCAGTTCAAGAGCTGCGAGTACCCGTTGCTCATTTCCAAACAGGTTGCCCAGCACCGGCATCTCAAATCCTTGCGGGTGTTCAAATAAAAGGGCAGGGCCGTTATTGACCAGGCTGCGATGACAAAGAGCCGTGATCTGAAGGTTTGGAGAAACCGGTTGAGCAACCGTTTTAAGCTGGCCTGTTGATGCCAGCGTGTCAGAAAACTGACGCAGATCTTTCCAGGCTTTGCGGTTTACCTGGCGACGGTGATGATCAAATAGCTTGTTGAGTGTCACGGGCGGTCTCCGAGCCAAAAAGCATACCAGCCTGCTCAACCAGGTAACCGTTGCACGCACCCAGGGGTAGCAGACGGAGCAGTTCTTTACCCAACGGTTCCAACTCGGCGCCATTGCGGCCCGCATCGAAAATGTCAATGATCTCCAGGGTGTGCCTGTGCTGCGGGCTTATCCTCAGAACATCCACAGCAAGGGCCTCAAGTTCGGGTAGTTGATCCAGTACCTGGTGGGTGAGTGCCGATTGGGTCTGAATACCATTGAGAACCAGGAAGTCCTGCTCTTCCCTGGTTTTCAGCAAGGTCCCATCGGGGTAATCGATGCATTTGAAGTGGCAGTCGTCTTTGGGAAGGTTGTGGGAACGGGCGGTGTAGCAGCGTGCCGAGTACGCCAATGGCAGACGTCCCAGCGCAAACACCTCCGTTTCCACACCTTTGGGCCTTTGTGATTGCATATCTTTCAATGTATCCAGACCCAGTTCCACAGGCAGAACCCAGCGTTTCAGACCCTTGTCAGCCAACAGACCCAGACTGCGGGAATTATAGATATTGACACTCGGGCCGGTTACGAAACTCCGGCCAGCAGTGATTAATAATTGCACCGCTGAAATATCGTTGGCTTCAACCATGAATACATCGTTCTGGCACAGTTTTTTCAGACTGCTTATTTCCGAAGCAGCTTCCAGCAGGGTGAGGGAAGACAAAATCACTTCCTTGCCACTCTGTTTGAGTTCGTTTCCGATGGCGAGCCAATCCTCGGGTTTTAACAGGCGTCTTTTTGAGCAGATGACTTCACCGAGATAGATGATTTCCGCAGCACAGTCTGCCGCTTGCCGGTAAAAGTCGAATACCTGCTGCCGTTCCCAGAAGTATTGGATGGGTCCAATGGATAGTTTCATCGTCATAGTCAGCTACTGCCAGGGCCGGTGATAGGCGCCCAGTGTCGTTTGGGAGCCCTCTGAGACATCCGATAACTCCCGCATCCATTGATCTTTTGGCTGATAGGTCTCCGGGTTTTGCAGACATTGATCGATAGCTGCGCGCATAACGGCGGTTACCTGTGCAACATAGGCCGGGCTACGCTGACGTCCCTCCACTTTTATGGCACTGACCCCCATCTTTTTGAGTTCAGGCAGGATTGATAAAGTATTGAGACTGGTTGGTTCTTCCAGCGCGTAAAAGGTATGCCCGCCGACCTGGAAGCGGCCTTTGCACAAGGTCGGGTAGCCGGCTTTTTCCCCTTCGCCATAGTGGTCGATCAACACGCCATTGAGACGTGTGTTGGTGCCGTCCCCGGTCTCTTCCCAGCGGACATGCGATGCCGGCGAACAGGCGCCGTACGTATTTGGAGATCTGCCGGTCGCGTAGCTGGATAACAGGCAGCGCCCCTCAACCATCACGCACAGGCTGCCAAACCCGAAAACCTCGACGGGAACCGGAGATTCCGTGATGACGTGGGCGACCTGCCTGGTAGATAACACGCGCGGCAAAACCACCCGCCGGATGCCAAAGTTTTCATGATAGAACCTGATGCCTTCCGCGCTGGTTACAGAAGCCTGAACAGAGAGATGCAGTCGTATATCCGGATATTTCGAGCTGGCATAATCAAGAATGCCAATATCAGCCAGGATCAGGGCATTGACTCCATAAGCCTCGGCTTGATCCACCGCCGCCTTCCAACGCTCAAAGCCCTTGGGCTGGGGAAACGTATTGATTGCAACGTATACTTTTCGGCCCTTGTCCTGCGCGTAGCGAACCGCTTTCTCAAAGGTGCGTTCAGTGAAGTTGAGTCCGGCGAAATGCCGCGCATTGGTGTCATCTTTGAAACCCACGTAGACAGCGTCTGCGCCGTTGTCCACAGCAGCTTTTAACGAGGGCAGGTTGCCCGCCGGACACACCAGTTCCATATACAATCCAGTTTGTGCTTACTGGCATCACATTCTAGATGGAGAATCCTTCCTCACATTGATCTGTATCAACACATCGCTGTAAACGGTAAATATACTGGTGCAAAATCCTGATAGGCGAGGCCATGCTTCCAATCCCCGAGTTTGTTCGACCCATTGCCAGGACAGTCATTGGCATTCCGGGACGTTATATTCCTTACCCGGTTCAAAAACAGGTGTTATCACTGGTGTTGAACCAGGCTTTCCGTGAACCACTTCAACATGGTGAACTGGACTTCCTGGAGGGAGCCAGGGTCAGGATCAAGGTGACCGACCTGTGCATTGACTGGCTGATCTGTGTCGGCAGTGATAAATTCACACCGATTGAGCGTACATCGAAAGAAGATGTTTGCATCAGTGGCGAGGGCCCTGATTTTGTTCTGCTGGCGACCCGTCAGATCGATCCGGATACGCTCTTCTTTCAACGCCGGATTCGAATAGAAGGTGATACCGAGCTTGGACTGGGTATCAAAAACACCATGGACAGCATGGACTGGGATGACTTGCCCTTGCCGCTACGCAGGCTTTTGCAAGCCATTAGCCTGGTGATTGAGAAACTGCAGAAATTAAATTTTGCGCCTGGATTATGACAGACGCTTAGCAGCCAGTACCTGGAAATTATCGAAAAGGAATGTATCTTTTTCTATCCTGTAGGAGTCGTCCGTGTTTTTTTCGATGGCTTCTATAAGATCAAAACTGTCCCACATTTCAGTTGCATAGGGCTCGAAAATTTTAAAATAGATACGCCCGAGTATTTCCAGAATCTTCAGTCTTGGTTTGTGGAACTCACCAAAAACGACTTTGCCGCCTGGTTTTAAAACTCTCTTCGCTTCTTCGATGTGTTTGATTTTTTTATCGAATGGCAATTCATGGGGCAGGAAAAACGCGACCACGTAGTCAAATGACTGATCTTCGAACTCCAGGCTTGTCGCGTCCTGCCTGCTGTAGCTGCAAAGATGTCCAAATCGTTTCAGCTTTCTTTCGGCATTATCCAACTCGCTTTGCATGATATCGGTCAGGACAAATTCCTCAGCGTCCTGCCTTGCACAGCTTTCGGCTATTCTTTCAGACACGTTTCCGAAAGCACAGGAAATCTGCAACACCCTTTTGCCTTTCAATGACGGGTTCAAGCGCTTGACCACGCAGCTAACCAGCTTACTGTATTGAAATAGCAATATGCTCGAAACCACGAACATCCTATCGGTCAACCTGATAAAAAACGGGCTTTTGTAGATCCAGTAAATATGCGCCGTATCAGGATCTGATTTTGCACTGTTGGCCTGATAAATCAGGGAAATTCGGGTCAGGAGAAGAAAAAACAAACCGATTGAAGCCAAAACTGCGACAAGGATTGTGATGGGAAAAATCAGGTTTTCAGGTAGTGCATTCATGTCGCGTCACTTCTATGGTCAGGGCGAATATGTTGTTTAGGATGGTGTGTTTTGCCATCCAAAAATGCGCTTGTAATATTAAAAAATGATCCTATCGTGATGCCGTAGAAGGCAATCTGTAAACACCCATTATCTACGTTGAGGAAGGGTTAAACCCCTTTATTTATAAGGATTTGATTTTACGTGCTTGGGGTAACAGTAACAACAGTATCTATCCGGTTTTACTTGACTTACATCAATATAATGATGAATCTGAATGGCCTTGGAAAAATGTCAATAAATCCCCCTTCCTTGATGGGATTTTTATTTCAATTGCTGTACCTCATCCCGGGTTGGAGAAGATTGCGCACCCATCTTCGTGGTCGCAAGTGCACCCACCACGCAAGCCTGCTCCAGCGCCGCCTGTGGTTCCAGGCCACTTACCAGTCCAACCGTCAGTGCCGCAGTAAACGCATCACCTGCACCGGTGGTATCCACGACATTCACTTTTGGTGGTTTTGCCTTGGCTATTTGCACACCATTGCGGCTCAATACGGCACCCCTGGCGCCATAGGTGCTGGCAAGCAGGCCTTGAAATTCATCGAGTTCTGAGCCCAGTGCACGCGCCTCGATTTCATTGACCACCAGCAAATCAACATGCTCAAGCAACTCATGGGGTACGGGCTTAACGGGTGCGGCGTTCAGGCAAAAGAAACTGTTGTTGGCACGTGCGGCTTTCAGGATGGTTTCGATGGGTACCTCAAGCTGGGCTATACAGGCATCAGTTTCAGGAAACTCGAGATGTGCCGCATCAAATGCTGCGTTGGCTCCTGGCGCGACAACGATCTGATTTTCACCCGCTTCATTGACTACAATCATCGCAAACCCGGTGGCTTGATTTTCAAGGGTTTTGCAGTAGCTTAAGTCGACACCTTCCTGACGTAGTACTTGCAACGCGTCTTCTGCATGCGCATCGTTGCCCACTCTGCCTACCATGAACACCGATGCACCCAGACGGTGAGCAGCAACCGCCTGGTTGGCACCTTTACCACCAGGATATCGGCTGACAACGGCATTTGTCACCGTTTCCCCGGGCTGTGGGAAGTCCTTGACGTGAGCCACGATATCGAGATTGATCGAGCCGATGACGGCAATTGATATATTTTTACTCATGACTTGAGCCGTTCGATTAACAATGTAAAAAAACCATCCGCATTCACCTTGTAGAGCCAGTTTGCATTCCTGGCCCTGTCGCTCACACCCCAGAAATCGACCGCAGTGTGACCACGGGTTAGCGGTGATCCGGTTTCTATTTCAACGTTACATATTCTACCTTCAAACAACTCCGGCTTGAGCAGGTACGCGATGGTGCAGGGGTCGTGCAATGGCGCACCGTCGCTACCATATTTTTCGCTGTCGAAACGGTTAAAAAACTCCATCATTCCGACAACGGCCGCACCGACAGGGGAATCAATTGCACGAATCTGCTCAAGCCGGTCCCGTGAGACCAACACCTGGTGTGTTACATCCAGCGGTACGATGGTCAATGGACGACCACAATGCATGACGATTTGCGCCGCATCAGGGTCCTCGAGAATATTGAATTCCGCACTTGGGGTGGTATTCCCTCCTTCGCGCATCGCCCCACCCATCAACACGATTTCCTTTATTTTTGGCTTGATAGCCGGTTGTTGGACTAGTGCCTGGCCGATATTGGTCAGTGGTCCGGTAGGTACGAGCGTGACACTATTGATATCTGCCTCAAGCAGGCATTCGATGATGAAATCTACCGCGTGCTGGTCCTGAAGTGACATGGCAGGTTCATAAATATCGACACCATCGATGCCCGTCTTGCCATGTACGTTTTCCGCCGTGATTAATTCATGCCGCATCGGCTTGTCGCAACCGGCGTAGACAGGAACATCGGTCCTGCCTGCCAGTTCGCACATGATACGGGCGTTGCGTTGAGTCAGGTCCAGCGGCACGTTGCCGGCCACAGTGGTGATTCCAAGGATATCGAACTCATCGGGACAGGCGAGGGCCAGCAACAGCATGACGGCGTCGTCCTGACCGGGATCGCAGTCGATAATGATTTTTCTGTTATTCATTTTTTTATCAAGGCTTCCTGTCTGGAGGATTCTACTCAATGTCCATGTGTTTGTCTGGAGCAAAAACACAAAGCATTTGACTCAGCGCCCATTTCACTGGATTCTTGGTCAATCTCGGTCGAACCATAAAGAAGAAAAAACATGAGCGAAATTGAAAAGGGACAGCAGTTCCATCCGGGTGAAGAATTCTGGGGGCAACCCAAAGGTCTTTACATCTGTTTCTTCACCGAGATGTGGGAGCGGTTTTCATTTTATGGCATGAAAGCCCTGTTGTTCCTTTACCTGATCAAGTACCACATGTTCGGTGATGCGCCTGCCTACCAGCTGTTGGGTGCCTATGGCGGTATGGTCTATGCGATGCCGGTTATCGGCGGTTTGCTGGCAGATCGCTGGCTGGGTATGCGTAAGGCGGTCATTGCGGGTGCCGTGTTGTTGTGTGCCGGGCATTTTGGTATGGCTTTTGAGGGTGAACAGGCCCGCCTGGTGGGGGGTGAGGTTCAGCGTGATGAGGGAGCCTTGCAGATTTTTTATTTTTCACTTGCACTGATTATTGGCGGTGTTGGTTTTCTGAAGCCAAATATTTCGACCATCGTCGGCAAACTCTATCCACTCAATGATCCACGCAGGGATGGCGGGTTCACAATTTTCTATGCCGGTATCAATATCGGTGCGTTATTTGCCAGTCTGATCTGTGGATACCTGGGTGAGACATTTGGCTGGAAGTACGGTTTCGGTGCCGCTGGTATTGGCATGTTGCTCGGCCTCACGGTGTTTTTGACCGGTCAGAAATACCTTCACGGTCACGCGGAGCCAAAGCAACCGGAACTGTTGAAAGAGAAAGTGTTCGGTCCGTTGAACCGTGAATGGGCCATTTACCTGGGTTCAATGCTTGGTGTCGGGGTAATTTGGCAGTTAATGCAAAATACATGGACTGTCTCCGGTGCGATGCACATCATGTCCGTTGTGCTGGTGGTCTGGTTCGTCTGGTTTGTGATGGTGAAATGCAGCCGTGTCGAACGTCATCAAATGATCAGCCTGGTGATGTTGATATTGATGGTCCTCGTGTTTTTTACACTGTATGAACAGACCTACGGATCCTGGGTCGCATTTACCGACCGTTTGCTGACCAAGGACTTATTCAGTATCTCAAACGTCACAGCAGAACCAGTACTTCCATGGACGATTATTCCACTTGCGATTAGTCCGCTGGCCATGTTGCTGGCTTTAAACATGGCCAGCCACGGCAAACTTCGGCAGGGTGAAATCTTGCTCGGAGTGGTAGCGCTGATGATGCTGGCCGCCTTTATCCGTGACATGTCATTTGTGCAGCAGACGGCAGGTTCGTTAACCTTCCTCGGCGCCTTTTTTATTGTTGCTTTCACCCCGCTTTTCACCTGGCTGTGGCCATGGTTGGACAAGCGTGGTTTGAACCCGAGTAAGCCGGCAAAGAGTGTGATTGGTTTGTTGTTCGCAGGCCTGGCATTCCTGCCGATGGCTTATGCGGCGCATTTGGCTGGTATCAATGGTATTGCCAGTGTCTGGTGGCTGGTATTGGCCTATGGGATTCTCGAGCTCGGTGAACTCAGTATTTCGCCCATCGGTCTGAGCGCGGTCACACAATTATCGGTGCCCAGCGTCGTCAGTGTCATGATGGGGGCCTGGTTCCTGGCAACGGCGTATTCAGAGGTGCTGGCAGCCAAATTTGGTGAGCTGACTGCAATGGATGTAACGGAAGGTGAGACCCTGGATGTAGCGGTTGCCGCCGCCACATATGGAGACCTGTTCATGATGATGTTCTGGATTGGAATGATTGCGGCAGTAGTGGCTTTTGCCCTGATACCACTGGTTCGCAAGGGTATGCACGGCGTGAAGTAAGTGGTCGCTGGTTATCAATTCTAACCGGTACTCCAGGCGCGTGGTTTTTTCATACCGGCAATTTTGCATGCCTGTTTTACATATCCATATGGAAATAAGTCAAAGACGAGTTTCTTGGCTTCTTTTTTGCTGCAATCGTTTTTGCTTGCCAGGTACCTGATCAGATGCCGTACATCGGGGGCGATATCATGCTCCTGAAAATACCCGCGCATGAAACTCAGCACAGACCAGTACATATCGTTTAACTCAATACCTTCTTCAGTGGCAATTTCAGTCGCCAGGGCCTCAGTCCAGTCATCAGGCTTGAACAGATATCCTTCGGCATCTCTGGGGGTGTCTGTTTTCATTTCAGTGACCTTTCTCGTACATCGGAATATTGATTGTAAATGGTTACACACTATCGCTGAACTTAATTCGGTCCTGGGGCGGTACAGAATCACAGGTGACTGAATTAGTAAATTTGCCTGTCGTTGCCTGCTGCAAATTATTCGCCTGGTCCGGTCATTCGCATGCCGTGTTAACCGGTATTTGCGTACAATGAGGTATGCACTGCAAATTCTACTCTTCTATTGGCGACATACCACCTAAGCTGTGGAATGAGCTGTTTGATAGTGAAAACCCCTTCGTACAGCACGCTTTTCTTCTGGCCCTGGAAGAGAGTGGCTGTGTCAGCCCTGAACGGGGTTGGCAGGCCCAGCATATGATGCTGATGGAAGATGATACGCCGTTGGCAGTGATGCCGTTGTATGCCAAGAATAATTCCTACGGCGAATTTGTCTTTGACTGGGGGTGGGCGGAGGCCTATGAACGTCACGGGCTGAACTATTATCCGAAATTAATTACTGCCATACCCTTTTCGCCGGTCGCCGGCCCGCGTGTCGGTGTGTCTTCGACCGCTGATCCCGGCATGGTGTTTGCAGCCCTGCTTGATGCGTTGCATCAATTGGCTGAATCGCATCATTATTCAAGCTGGCATTTGCTATTTCCCGGTCAACGATTGCAGGCGGCATTGCTGGAGTTGAAGGATGAAGGTGCGTTCCTGCATCGCGAAGCAATACAGTTTCACTGGTACAACCGTGATTATTCCGGTTTTGATGACTTTCTGGCCACACTACGATCATCCCGTCGAAAAAATGTAAAACGTGAAAGGCGAATGGTAGTGGAGCAGGGCATTACCATGCAAAAGAAGGCCGGTGCCGAAATAAGTGATGAGGAGTGGCAGGGCTTTTTTGATTGTTACATGAGCACCTACCGGAAACGCAGTGGTCACGACGGTTATCTGAATCGCGAGTTTTTTGACCGGCTTCGTGCCACCATGTCTGCGCAAATAATGCTGGTGGTTGCCCGCCATGAGGGTGAAATTGTTGCCTGTTCTTTGTTTTTATTCGATAGCCGGCGTTTGTATGGACGCTATTGGGGTGCTTTACAGGAGTTTTCCTGTTTACATTTTGAGACCTGTTTTTACCAGGGTATCGAGTTCTGTATCGAACAGCGGTTGCAGGAGTTTGATCCCGGCACCCAGGGTGAACACAAGTTGATGCGTGGTTTCGAGCCGGTCAAGAGTGCTTCCTATCACTGGATAGCGGATAAGCGTTTCCGGGTGGCGATCGCTGATTTTCTGAACCATGAAAAGCGCAGCACTGATCAATACAAACTACAAGCTGAAACATATCTTCCGTACAAAAAAAATCAATAGTAAAGTAATATATATCAATAGTTAAAGTCAATAATTTAATTTATTGGATTAAGTTTGGTCATGGGTGATTAATCTGGCACAATCAATGCGATTGCCGTAATCAGTGTGTTACCCGATGCGCCAGAGGCGCTTTTTTCATTGAATAATTGCACAGGTGATTGCATGCAGTTTATACCTTTGATCTTTTGTGGAAGTTGAGCACCGGCACGGGAGTCAATTCTGCCGGTGCAGGCCTGAAGACCTGGGTGTCACAGTAAAACAGGTCAACCTGCTGCTCATTTTGTGGCCACCAGCCGGGAACACCGGCAAGTGGCAGGGGTGACAGGCAGGCGGGTTTGTTTAGCAGCT
>Ga0316191_10003693_pt1 | contig 11362 bp, 9 predicted proteins | sample Eddworburr2cm_MG_FD_204928 | JGI IMG/M metagenome (GOLD analysis project Ga0316191, IMG submission 204928) | Coastal sediment microbial communities from Maine, United States - Eddy worm burrow 2 cm | ecosystem: Environmental > Aquatic > Marine > Coastal > Sediment | place: USA: Maine | collected... | reverse complement strand
ATTCTTGCCGGTTGGGCTGATCGCATGGACGGCAACACATGGGCGGCTGTGCGAATAGTCTCCGTTGTGGCGGCTTTCTTCCTTTGGCTCCTGGTTCAATCGGTTGTCGAAGGCAATGTGATGCGGATCGTCGTCTTCGGCGTTTGTGCGTTCATAGGCTTCTTTGGCCCGGTTGCGATGCTCAATAGCCGGATCGACAAGCGGCGCAAGGCAATGGAGAAGGAACTCCCCGACGTCATCGACCTGCTCGTGATCTCGGTCGAGGCAGGCCTGGGATTCGACGCGGCATTGGGACGGGTTGTCCAGAACGTGCCCGGCGAGATCTCGCGTGAGTTCTCTCGGACGCTCCAAGAAACCCGGGTGGGCGTGAGTCGCACCGATGCGCTACGACACTTGACTGAGCGGACCGACGTCGATGACCTCAACACATTTGTCCTTGCCTTGATCCAAGCGGACCAATTCGGTGTCTCGATCGCGCGGGTGCTCAGGGTCCAGGCTGAAGAGATGCGGATACGCCGCCGCCAGCGCGCCCAAGAGCGCGCATTCAAGGCCCCGGTGAAGCTTGTCTTCCCACTTGTCCTCTTCATCTTCCCTGCACTGTTCGTCGTTATCCTTGGACCGGCCGCAATCAGCATCATGGAGTCGGTCAACAGCGGCAGCTTCGGGTAGGAGTGCCGGGTGGACGGTTCTTTCGAGGATCGGAAGAGTTCCCGAGCAGCGATAGGTCATGTCCGGGCGTCGTGTTGTCTGTCAGGTAGGCATGCGGTGCCTCCGGTCGTCGCCGCCGTGTCACCGTATCGAACACCGTCGGCGCGTTCGCCGCGAGCGTCCTGTCTCTTGATGATGTAGTTCCGGGGGGTTGGTGGTCATGGGGAGCCGGATCCGGGCGATGCCGGCAATGGTGGGCTTCTGTTCGAACAGTGGGAGCGGCAGCCCTCGTCCGCGGTGAGGGTTTGGCCCGACCGGTGCAATCTGGGGTCGATGGTGACCATGTCCGAAGCGACATCGCGGCCTTCGTCTTTGGCTCCGGCGAGGGCGAACGCGATGGGGAGTCCGGCGGGTGTGGTGATGATGTGGAGGCGGAGTCCTCACAGCCATCTCGAGTGTGGGGCGGAATAGCCGCAGGTGGGCCACCCGGCGAGGTCGGACCATTTCGCGGTCTCGCGGCTCCGGCCGTGCCTCGGACGTGTGCCCCAAAGAGGGATTGAATGACGGCGAGGGTCAACAGTTCGGAGTCGGAGAGTCCGGGGCGATACCGACCGCGGGTCGTTGTGGCGTCCATTCGGGATTGTTCGCCAAGTCGTCGTCGATGGTGACGCAGCGTGGTGTTGCGAGGGTGTCCAGCTCGGCGTTCACGCCGGGTCCGTGGACCGCTACAAGGTGCAGCGCGAATGGGCGGCACCAGACGTCGAAAGGGGTCCGGCCCTGTGGCCGAACCCCTTCGAACGTTTGACGTGGTCTTACTAGCCGCCGGTGACCGAGCCGTCCAGGGTGTCCTGGGCATTGCCGAAGACGTTTTCGATTGCGCCGGTGAGCAGGCCAATCGCGCCGATCAGCAGAATGCCGATGAGGGCAACGAGCAGGGCGTATTCCACCATGCCGGCTCCCTCTTCATTTGCTACAAACCGGCTCTGGAAGGCCGTTACTAGACGAAGCATGTTTTACCTCCGTATTGGGGATGATCCATTGCTGACTGTATCGGCACGCGGTTGTCGCGTCTGTAGGCCGAGCGCACCATTTGGACGAAATGGGCCGATGGACCTATGCGACCGTTCGCGTCTCCGGTCAGCGGCCGTTGAGGCCCAGACGGATGGCTTCGACAGCAGCCTGGGCCCGATCTGAAACATGCAGCTTGGCGTAGATGCTTGCGAGGTGGTTCTTCACCGTCTTGTGCGAGATGTACAACTCTTCAGCCAAGGCATCGGTCTGCGAGATCCCGCGTGCCAGGAGCGCAAGAATCTCGCGCTCCCGTGCCGTGAGCGATTCAGCTCCCGGAGAAAGTGTTGCCTCTTGATACGGGGCAAGTGCTGCGTCGAGATCATCAACCGAAAAAAGGTCCACGCCGTCGTGGACGGCGCGGATTGCTGCGGCCAATTCGGGAAGCGGCGTCGCCTTTGAGAGAAAACCCGAGGCGCCGGCCTCAATGGCCCTCTTCCGGTATCTGTCTTCTGTGTGCATCGTAACGACGAGTGTTGGTGGCGGATCGTCGAGCGATTGGAGCACATCAAGGCCGGTTCCGTGAGGCATCTCAATGTCGACCAGGAGCACGTCAGGACGTGTCTGACCGAGCACCTGAGCCAATCCCCGGCCATCGGTCGCCGTAGCAACGACGCCCATGTCGGGGAGTGAGTCGAGGGCTCGGTGCATTCCATCGAGAAGAAGAACGTGATCGTCGGCGATGACAACCTTGATGGGCGCGGTCATGTCTCTCCCCACTTCACCTCGATCGTTGTCCCTTTGCTGCGCGATGAATCGACCTCGAAGCTAGCCCCGATTTCATCGGCACGTTCCTGCATGCCCACCAGCCCGTAGTGGTGCGTCCGGGGCGCACGTCGCGAAATCCCTCGACCGTTGTCGGTGATCCGCAGCCAGCCGCTCGTCTGGTCCGATTTCCCCTCAATCGTGACGATTGTTCCACCAGAGTGCTCGACTGCATTGCGGACGGCCTCGCTCATGATGGCGACAACCTGGGTCCCGACGAAGGTGTCGGGAGGCTCGATCTCGTCGATGGAGATCACAATCGAGGGACCGTCCGCGGGTGAATCCGCTGCCACAATCTCCGCATTCTCGATGAGGCCGGCCACCTCTGCCGGTCGAAGGTCCGCCACCGTTGTCCGCACCTGGTCGACGAGTTCGGTAATGGTCGCCCGCATGTCGACGGCCCGTTTCCTGGTCGCAGGCTCGATTCCGTCCTCCTGGATCAGAACATCGAGTCCGAGTCCAATCGAGACAAGCGACGGACCGATCTCGTCGTGGAGATCGCGCGCCAGGCGCATGCGTTCTTCCCGCACCGCCCGGTGCGCGATCGACTGGAGCAGCACAACGTTGTCGAACGCCAGGCCGACCATTTGGAGCGAACGCTGGAGCTCGGTCGAGTGGATATCGATGTCTGCCCCGGGTATCGGCCAGAGCCGGAGGACACCGATGTCTTCACCGTCGAGCGCGATCCCGTAGTCGACGGCAGCGACCCCCGGGGGCGGTTGCCCGCGGGTTGCGACGACGATCTCGTCGTCATGGTCGAATATGGCGATGGTGCCCGCCGCATAGGGAACATTGACCGCGAGGTCTCGAAGCGCGATACGCCCGATGGTGATCGGGTTCAATTCGGCGGAACTGGCCAATTGAGCGAGTTCCGACAAGAGCTGGTGCGCCGCTACGAGACGGCCGTATTGTGTTGAGGCCGATCCAGACCGGGGTTCCTCGATCAGGATTCGGTGTGCTTGGCCGAAGGTGATCCCCAGGAGAGCGTAGAACGCGACGATGGCTGGAAGCGGCGGCGACAGGAGATCTTCACCAGACGCGGCCGCAACGGCAACCAGCCCAACGATCGCAGCGAGTGTGGTGAATCCTCCGAGCCGCATTCCGTGGAACGCCGACGCGAAGAAGATTGGCACGGCGAGGTAGAGGAGATAGGGGCTCTCGACACCACCGGTCAGCCCGATTGCGAGGAGGGCGGTGACAACGCCCAAAGACGCGAGGAGCGTGGCAACGAGTGGCAGCTGCTTGTGCCGATAGGGGATTGCCTGCATGCCGATGGTGTAGGCGGTGACGGCGATTGACGCCGCCACCGTTTCGGGTTCAACGCCTGTCTCGAGGATGGAGAGCCCGACCCCTACGACGAGTGCGACCCACACCAGGACGGTCTGGATCCACTCGAATCGAATCTCCCACGAATCGCGCACGGTGCAAGGGTACAGTCTTGTGATGCGCGCATCTAGACACTCCGGTGAGCCGGCGCGGGTCCTCCTCGGCGGTGGTATCGGGTGCGGCAAGTCGCTCGCCGGACACCGATTCGCAGCGCTCGGCGCTGTTGTTGTAGATGCCGACAGGCTCGGCCACGCGGTCATCGACCCGGGAGGAGAGGCCCACGAGCGTGTGAGCCAACGATGGCCGAGCGTGAGGACCGATTCCGGCATCGATCGATCCGCACTCGGACGGATTGTCTTCGGGAGCAGCGACCAACTTCGCGAGCTCGAGGCGATGACCCATCCTGCGATCATCAGGAGAATCACAGCGATCGCAGGGGATGGCGTCGATCTCGTCGTCGAGATTCCGCTCATTCTCGAGATCCCGGGCGATTGGACAGCCGTCTACGTCGACGCTGCACGCGATCGATGCATTCGCCGTGCCGTCGGCCGAGGGCTCGATGAGGAGGATGTTCGAAGGCGGATGGACAATCAGCCCCATCGATGCGAATGGCTGGCATGGGCCGATCGGATACTCGAGAACAACGGCACGCCGGACGAACTCGCCACGAGCGTCGATGAACTCTGGACGGAGTTGCGGACCCGATGAGCGAGACGAGGCCGTTCCGGGTGCACTCCGACTTCGCTCCTGCGGGCGATCAGCCAGCGGCGATCGCCCAACTCGTCGACGGAGTCGAGCGTGGTGATCGATTCCAGACACTGCTCGGCATCACGGGATCGGGGAAGTCGGCAACCATTGCATGGACCATCGAAAAGTTGCAGAAGCCGACTCTGATCCTTGCGCCGAACAAGGCGCTCGCGGCGCAGCTTGCCAACGAGTTCCGTCAGTTCTTTCCGGAGAACCGGGTTGAGTACTTCGTGTCGTACTACGACTACTACCAACCAGAGGCGTACATCGCCCAGACGGACACGTACATCGAAAAGGAGTCGACGGTCAACGACGAGATCGACCGGCTGCGGCACTCGGCGACCGCGGCGTTGCTGACGCGCCGCGACGTGATCATCGTTGCCTCGGTCTCGGCGATCTATGGCCTTGGATCGCCCGAGCAATACGAGGGTCAGCTCCTTCGTCTCGTTCGCGGCGTGGAGTTCCCGCTCGATGAAGCCATTCGGCGCCTCGTCGATATCCAATACGAGCGAAACGAGATCAACCTCATTCGAGGCAAGTTCCGGGTGAAGGGCGACACGCTCGAGGTCTTTCCATCGTATGAAGAAACGGTGTATCGCGTCGAGTACTGGGGCGATGAAGTGGAACGGATTCTGCGGATGAATCCACTCACCGGCGAAGTGATCGACGAGCAGAGCGAACTGTGGGTGTATCCGGCCAGCCACTACGTCACCTCGCAGGATCGTATGCTGCGAGCCCTGGCTGGGATTGAGACGGAACTCCACGATCGCCTCCAGGATCTCGAGGACCGAGGGAAGCTCCTCGAGGCGCAACGCCTTCGGATGCGCACTTCGTACGACATGGAGATGATGCGCGAGGTCGGATTCTGCTCTGGAATCGAGAACTACTCGCGATACCTCGATGGGCGGGAACCGGGCGAACCTCCGTACACGCTGCTCGACTACTTCCCGGACGACTACCTCACGGTGATTGACGAGAGCCATGTCGCGGTGCCCCAAATCCACGGGCAATACGCCGGAGATCGGTCGCGCAAGGACGTGCTCGTCGATCACGGTTTCCGTCTGCCTTCAGCGATGGACAACCGACCCCTCACGTTCGAGGAGTGGTACGAGCGCACCGGGATGGCGATCCTCCTTTCGGCAACACCCAGCGCGTGGGAATTGAGGGAGTCCGAGCAGGTCGTCGAACAGGTGATTCGTCCGACCGGACTCGTCGATCCGGAGGTATTGGTGCGCCCGACGAAGGGCCAGATTGACGATCTCGTCGAGGAGATCCGGGTCCGAGCCGAGGTCGACCAGCGTGTTCTGGTGACGACACTGACGAAGAAGATGGCGGAGGACCTGTCTGACTATCTCCTCGAACTCGGCGTGCGAGCCCGGTACCTGCACAGCGATATCGATACGCTCGAGCGCGTCCAGATCCTGCGCGACCTCCGCATGGGCGAGTACGACGTTCTTATCGGGATCAACCTGCTCCGTGAGGGGCTGGATCTGCCTGAGGTCTCATTGGTCGCGATCCTCGACGCGGACAAGGAAGGGTTCCTCCGATCCGAAACGAGCCTGGTGCAGACGATCGGCCGAGCCGCCCGCAACGTCGACGGTGCCGTTGTTATGTACGCCGACGGGGTCACCAACTCGATGCGTCGAGCGCTCAACGAGACGAACCGCCGACGGGCCCTTCAGCTCGAATACAACGAGCAACACGGGATCGATCCTCAGACGATCAGGAAGAAAGTCTCCGACATTCTCGAGTTGATACAGAGCAGCGACGCTCCCCAAAGCGACCGCAGAGCGCGAGAGCTGCGCCGCCGCGAGCCGCTCGACTTGACCCTCGATGATCTTCGCCGCCTCATTCAGAGTCTCGAGGAGGAGATGCACGAGGCGGCATCGGAACTCCGATTCGAGTATGCGGCGCGCCTTCGCGACGAAGTCGACGATCTGAAACGCGAGCTCAGGGAGCTGGTGGACGGAGAGGGGTAGCCGCGTCGCGGCAAACGACCGGAGTTCTTTCGGACCACGCGCACTGCTTTCGAAATGTCGCTGGGTCGCCCACAGCAGCCCAGAAGCACGCGTATCTCGTCGTGCCGACACCTCGCGGTGTAGCGCCGGAGAACGACTTCACTACGGCTACCGAGATCAGGGAAGAAGACGATGGCGAGCGAGACAATCCACATCAGCGGTGCCCGCGAGCACAACCTGAAGGACCTCCACCTCGAGTTGCCGCGTGAGAAGCTCATCGTCTTCACCGGCCTTTCGGGATCAGGCAAGTCATCGCTGGCTTTCGACACCATCTACGCCGAGGGTCAACGCCGGTATGTCGAGAGCCTGTCGGCGTACGCCCGACAATTCCTCGGGCAGATGGACAAGCCGGACGTTGACTTCATCGAGGGACTCTCGCCTGCCATCTCGATCGATCAGAAGACCGCCAGCCGGAATCCACGATCAACCGTCGGCACCGTGACCGAGATCCACGACTACCTCCGTCTCCTCTACGCCCGCGTGGGGATTCCGCATTGCCCCAACGACGGTTCTCCGGTTGCGCGGCAGACGCCGCAGCAGATCGTGGATCGCATCCTCGAGATGGACGAAGGCACACGATTCCAGATCCTCGCTCCGGTGATTCGCGGCCGCAAGGGAGAGTACGAGCAGCTCCTCAAAGATCTTGCGCTCGAAGGCTTCAGCCGAGCCAGGATCGATGGTGAGGTCCGGGACCTGACGGACGACATCACACTCGACCGGTATTTCCAGCACACGATTGAGGTGGTGGTCGATCGGCTTGTTCGGAAGGACGGAATCGAGCGCCGTCTCTCCGACTCGCTCGAGACCGCGCTCAGGCTTGCCGACGGGATCGCGCACGTCGCGATCGAGGACGGACCGACGCTCTCATTCAGCCAGCACTTTGCCTGTCCGGAGTGCGGGCTGTCGTTCGATGAGCTCCAGCCGAGGAACTTCTCCTTCAACAGCCCGTATGGTGCCTGCCAGGAGTGCTCCGGAATTGGCACACGTTTCCAGATCGACCCTGCCCTCATCGTCCCGCAGCCGGACCGAAGCCTTTTCGACGGGGCTATTGCACCGTGGCGAGGTCGGCACCGGATGACCTACTACCAGCGACTCCTTTCGGCCGTGGCGGAGGCCGAGGGAATCGACATGGACCGGCCGTATCGAGAACTGTCGGAAGAACACCGCAGGTTGCTGATGGAGGGCAAGAGCGATCGCGCCTACACCGTCACCTATGAAAACAGGTTTGGCCGGACGCGGCGGTACGACACGAACTTCGAAGGTGCACTTCCGTGGCTCGAACGGCGGTATGCCGACTCCGAGAGCGACGCCGTACGCGAGAGCTACCAGCAGTTCATGCGCGAGGTACCGTGCCGATCGTGCCACGGCGGTCGCTTGAACCCGATATCGCTCGCCGTGAGAGTCGGCGGGCTATCGATCGCCGAGGTTTCGGGCCTCTCGCTCGCCCATGCCTCCGCCGCCCTTGCCGACCTCGAACTGTCGGACCGGGACGAGCAGATCGCCGGACGGGTGATCAAGGAGATCCGGGCCAGGCTCGAGTTCCTCCTCAACGTCGGGCTCGACTACCTGACGCTGATGCGTTCGGCCGCCACACTTGCCGGTGGTGAGGCGCAGCGTATCCGGCTCGCGACGCAGATCGGTTCGGGTCTCGTGGGGGTTCTGTACATCCTCGACGAGCCGTCGATCGGACTGCACCAGCGCGACAACCAGCGTCTGATCGAGACCCTCGTGAGACTCCGCGACCTCGGCAATACCTTGATCGTCGTGGAGCACGACGAAGAGACAATTCGCGTTGCCGACCACATCGTCGATATCGGCCCGGGCGCCGGAGAGCACGGAGGGAAGATCGTTGCCGAGGGGTCGCTCGCCGATATCGAGCGTGAGGAGTCGTCGCTGACCGGAGACTATCTCGCTGGGCGGCGCTCCATCATCGTTCCGGAGGAGCGGCGAGCGGGTTCCGGTGCCTCGCTCGTGGTCCGAGGCGCGGGCGAGAACAACCTGCAGAACATCGATGTCGAATTCCCGCTCGGCCGCTTCGTCGCCGTGACCGGTGTGTCGGGCAGCGGGAAGTCATCGCTCATCCAGGAGATCCTTTCGAAGGCGCTCCACGCTGAACTCCACGGAGCGAAGCGGATCCCCGGCCAGCACCGTGGGATCGACGGCATCGAGCACATCGACAAGGTCATCAACATCGACCAGTCTCCGATCGGGCGCACCCCTCGGTCGAATCCGGTTACCTACACCAAAGCTTTCGACGCGATCCGGCAGCTGTTCGCGGCGACGCCCGACGCGAAGATGCGGGGATACAAACCCGGCCGGTTTTCCTTCAACGTATCGGGTGGCCGTTGCGAGACGTGCAAGGGTGATGGCACCCTCAAAATCGAGATGCACTTTCTCCCCGACGTCTACATCCCGTGTGACACGTGCAAGGGACGCCGCTACAACCGGGACACGCTCGAGGTGACCTTCAAGGGTCACTCGATCGCTGATGTGCTCGAAATGTCGATCGAGGAGGCGCTTCACTTCTTCGAGAATCAACCCCGGATCGCTCGCATTCTCGGAACTCTGTACGACGTCGGGCTCGGATACATCCGCCTTGGGCAGCCGGCGCCGACCCTTTCGGGCGGTGAGGCGCAGCGTGTGAAGCTCGCATCTGAACTCGCGAAACGGTCGACGGGTCGAACGATCTACATCCTCGATGAACCTACGACCGGCCTGCATTTCGAGGATATCCGCAAGCTGCTCGGCGTTCTCGAACGGCTGGTCGACGGAGGCAACACGGTGGTAGTCATCGAACACAACCTCGACGTCATCAAGACCGCGGACTGGGTGATCGATCTCGGCCCAGACGGTGGTGACGGTGGTGGGCTTGTTGTCGCCGCAGGCACCCCGGAGGACGTTGCCCGTGTCGCCGAGTCGCACACCGGCGTTTTCCTCGGGGACGCTCTCGTCCAGTCGGTGAGCAGCGGATCCCAACGTCTCTGATGGAGGTCGATCCGATTCACGGCGAGAACGCAGTACGACCGGATGGGGCGACCGCTCCGGTGGTTGATTGGGACACGATCGCGGACTGGTGGCGCGGCGAAGCCGCAGGCGACCCGGTCTATCGGGAGGATGTCGCACCAATGCTGAGCCGGCTCATGGAGCCGACGACGGCACCGATCCTCGACCTCGGATGTGGAGATGGCCAATGGCTGCGGTGGCTCGATCGTGACGTGGGCAGGGCCATCGGCTGCGATCGATCGGGAGCCCTCTTGGCTGACGCCGTGGCCACCCATCCCGTCGCGTTGTGCGAGTTGCCGTCGTTGGACTGGTTGCAGGGTCAGACACTCGGCACGGCATTCTCCGTATTCGTGTTCGATCTCGTCGAGAACATCGACGTGTTCTTCGCCGAAGTCGGCCGAGTCGTGGTCAGCGACGGTTCGCTGGTGGTCATCATCAATCATCCGGCATTCACGGCTCCGGGATCCGGGCCGTTCATGGACCCGGACCTCGACGTATTCTGGCGATGGGGCGAATACCTCGAGCGCGGAACCAGCCTCGTGCCAGCGGGATCTGGGGCGGTGAAGATGTATCACCGGTCGACCGGCGACATCTTGACGTCCGCAGCGCAGGCCGGCTGGCAGCTCGAAGAGATGATCGAGGCACCCCTCGGCTCAGCGGCAATCGAGCGGGATCCGTCCTATGCGGGGCAAGAGGACATCCCGCGCTTTCTCGGAGTGCGCTGGCGCCGCTGATTCAAGGCACGGCCGAAATGTGCCGATAACGATCACCTGCCTACCACATACGGAGTGTCCCCATGACTGAGCATCTGGTCGCATTCGAGTACGGAACCGGTTGTGTGTGGGGCTACATCAGGGCTCGATCAACCGCCGAGATTGCGCGGATTGTGCCGGAAGTCGACGTGTATGAGCGCCCACCGTCCTGGATGCGCGAGGGTGACGTGCGGCTCCTGCGGGAGCGTGCCGTGTACCTCAGCGGCAGTGCCCTCGACTCGATCCTTCATCGAAGGGCGTCGGCTGCCTAGTCGAGCGGCAGTCGGCCGAGAGCCGATACCATCGGATTCGATGTCGGAAGCCCCACCTCGTCCGAATTCCACACGACCGTCCCCCGCGGGGGGCGTCTCGACTCTTGGGCGTCGTGCGTTCACGGCCTCCCTGGTTGCTGCCCCAACACTGCTCATCCTGTTCTTCATGATGGGATTCATCCACGTGGGGGCAGACGGTTCGGGCGTGTCGATTCAGTTCCCCGAGATGTTGCGGGTGAATACGCCGACGTCTGGTGATACCGGCGCACACGTGCTCCTTCCGCGCATCATGGAAGACATGGGATTCCGGGTGGGCTGGCCGCTCGGCTGGAGCAACGCATGGTTTGCCGGTTTCCCGGTGCTCTACTTGTATTTCCCGCTCCCGATGCTCGCGATCGTGCTCTTGGACACCGTGTTGCCCTACGGAGTCGCATTCAAGATGGTGCATGCCGCCGGTCTTGTTGCGCTCCCCGCCGCCACCTACTTCATGGTGCGATGGGTCGGATTCGAACGGATCGTCGCCGCACTCGCCGCGGTCACGGGTGGGATGTTCGTGTTCATGGAAAGCCACCAGATCCTCGGCGGAAACATCAAGTCGGTGGTCCTCGGCGAATTCTCCTTCTCCTGGTCGCTCGCACTTCTCGCCGTCTACATCGGGCTCATTGTCCGCGGCGCGCAGATCAGGAGGCGGATCGAGCCGTGGCCCGGGGTTGTCCTGGCTCTTGTCGCGGCGTCGCATGTTGTCTCGGCGCTCGTCGGGGTG
>Ga0316191_10003692_pt1 | contig 11366 bp, 12 predicted proteins | sample Eddworburr2cm_MG_FD_204928 | JGI IMG/M metagenome (GOLD analysis project Ga0316191, IMG submission 204928) | Coastal sediment microbial communities from Maine, United States - Eddy worm burrow 2 cm | ecosystem: Environmental > Aquatic > Marine > Coastal > Sediment | place: USA: Maine... | reverse complement strand
GAAGTTTGTGGTTGCCATGATCCGAAATTCACCACTCTTATCAATCCTGAAATGCAAGAAAAAGCCCTCGATCCGAAGATCGAGGGCTTTCTGTTTTAAGTAATGATGCCCGTTGCCGGGTGACCAACATTTAGCTGACAATCTCAGAAATATTGGCCTGCATTTCAAGCAAGAGGTTATTTCTCAAGGGTAGAACGAACTTGCCTTAAATAGTCGGCGCCTATCTTTTGCCCCCATTTGTCATACATCGGCTTCGCTTGTCTGATCAATTGCGCTTTCTCCTCCTCCGAAATGCTATAGAAGGCAACGCCCTTATTTTTAGCGGCCAGGATTTGTTCAGTCTGCTGCTTGCGGGTCAATGATCGGGCGGCAGCACTCTCCTCTGAGATTGTGTCGAGAAGTAACTTGCGTAGATCTTCCGGGAGCTTGTTAAGCCAGCGTGTATTGATTAGGTGGATATAAAGCCCTTGGGCATAATCGAGCTGGGTGTAATTCTTGGCGACATTAAATTTGCCGCTTATATTGCAGACAATAGGAGTGTGGTCGAGCCCGGAGATAACGCCAGTCTGCAGCGCCTGCGGTACATCAGGCCAGGGCATGACTGTAAACTTCAGCCCCCAGGCCTTGTAGAAATCGACATTCACCGGTGCCTCAGCAATGCGGAAATTTATCGATTTGGCATCTTCAAGTGTTCTGACCGGTGAATTGGTTGCCCATCCGTATGATCCGTATCCGGTAATATCAGCGACAACAATGTTACTCTTTAGCGCTGCATCGCGAAATGGTGTCCAAATTTCTGGGGTATCGCGAAAAAGATCCAGCTTTTCAAAAGTATCGACAACATAAGGGAGATTCACAATACCAAAGGTGTCTGAAATATTCGCTGCAGCAACAGAGGAACTCATCATTCCCTGTATCGCACCCATCTGCAGCTTCCTGAGGACATCCTTTTCTCCGCCGAGCGATGATAACGGCCGAAAATCGACGTAAAGGCGGCCGCCGCTTTTTTCCCAGACTTTATCGCGAATCCGGAAACCAACGCTGACCCCCTCAATTGCCGGGTGACCTACACATGAAAGCAAGTACTTGTATTCTGCACCACTCGGGTCGAACTTGGGTTGCCAATCAGCCAACGGATCACTATTGTCAGCAGCGCACACCGTTGTGCTGAATAGTACTGAGAGAGAAAAAAGAATCACGAAAAAAGCAGACTTATGGGAACTCATTGACAGATCTCCTTCTAGAGTATCAGTGTTCTCGATGGGCCCGACCTTAGCTTAAACATGAGAGGATTACAATAATAAATCTGATGGAGCTAGAGCTGGCAGGTACTCAGAGATGCAATCACCGATGGCATAGGCAGAGAGGAGCAAAGGCCCTCTCTGCTGATTTTTTTCTTAGGCTTGAAGATTAATCCTCCAGGCGGAAGCTGATCGCAATTTGAAAGCTCGGTTTCTCGCCGAGGGCTGCCGGAGGATCAGGATATCGCTGCACCCCGCGGATCGCTTTGATCGCTGCTTGGTCGAGCAGCCTGAAACCCGAAGACTCTTTGACCAGGCAGTTGTCCAGCAGTCCGTCCCGATCCAGGGTAAACACCATTTGCACGATTCCCTGCTGTCTCCCCTTGCGCGCCATCAGCGGGTAACTTTTCTGTCTGTCAATCAGGATACCGATGGTCTGCAGGTAGGCGGCCCTGACGGATTCCTGGTCGGAGGACTTCGGATGAGGTTCCGGGGATGGTGAAAGGCCTGCGTCGGCAGTATCGTCCTGCCGGTCGACCTGTGGCCCAGAAGACTGTTCTTGAGCATGCTCCTGGACGACGGGCACCAATGCGTGGCTGACTGATTCGTGCTTCTCCAACGCCGCAGGTTCTGGTGCCGCCTGCTCATGAACCACAGTCTGTTGTGTGCTCTTCGGCTTTGGTTTTTGAACAGTGGATGGAGACACCAAGGCTGGCGGCGGTATGGGTTTGTTTTGCCTGGCCGGTTCAGCTGCTTGAGGTGCCGGGACCTCTTTTATGGTCTTCGGCACAGTACCGCCAGCATGCGGCAGGGCCACCAGTTCGACCGTGACGACGTTTTGGGAAAGTTGCTCAGCCTCTGGCCAGAGCAACACGATGACCACGCCGAGAAGGGTGTGGACGAGCAACGAAGTAAACAGGGAAGCTTCCCACAAAAGCGGGGAGCCAGATCGATCCAGAGGCCACAACATGGTCAGAAGCGATAAGCGGCCGTAACGTAAGCAAAGGCCCCGACTTCAGGAACCTTGACGCCACTCTGGAAAGGATCGCGCTGGTATGACAAATGAGTGTAATAGTACTTGTCAAACAGGTTGTTGATACCGGCGTAGACAGCCCACTTGTCGAGATTCAGGCCACTTTTGATATCGGTCACCCCCCAGCCGCTGGTTTCATCTTCATTCAACTGGGTATCGACCCGATCCTGTCGGGCGGCAAAACGCTCGGTGACCTCCACGAAGAAGCTGTCAATGTCGTAGCGCAGGCCGATCGATCCTGATAATGGGGGAATCTCTGCCAGCGGTTCGCCGTTGTCCCGGTTTTTCCCCTCGGTGTAAGCGAGGCTGCCGAGCATGTAGAGGTCGAAGGGGAGCGAGACCTGGCTGGAGATTTCGCCACCCCAGATGCGGGCATCGACATTGGCATAACCGCGAGCCTTCGCCAGTGTCCCAATGCCGGGCCCATCCGGGTCGGAAATCGGGACCAGGGTGATGTAGTCGCTCAGGTCACTGTAGAAAACCGAGCCATTGACGACATACCTGTCACTGGAATACTTGAGGCCCAGGTCAGCCTGGTTGTTGCGCACTGGATCGAGCGAGGGGTTGCCGACCCAACTGGTCGGATTCGGTGCGTTCATGTTCGGGATCCGCTGCAGGCCGATGTAAAGTTCCTCAGGGTCCGGCATGCGGCTGGCAGACGCCAACCCGGCGAAGAGTTCGATGCCTTCAGCGGGCTTCCAGAACATCTGCAGGTTGACGCTCGGCGCAAAAAAGTCGTTGTCGTCATCCAGACTCTGCCCTGGATAATAGGGGAGATAGAACCCGGCCAGACGCTCGCTGCTCAGCTTGGTCGCATCGGACTTGGCGTAATCCAGACGTGCACCGCCCTTGATGGTCAACGTCGCACTCAGGGGCCGGCTATACTCGGCAAATAATCCGAACTGGTCGTTGTCGACATCGGGGATCATCGGCTGATCCTGGTAAGCCATGTACATGGCGCTCTCGTTGACCGCATTCCAGTTGCGATAGAAATAATCGATGCCGCCGAGTATTTCTCCGGAGCCGACCTCGGATACGCCGGTCAGGTTGATTCCGGTTACCGTGGTGTCGGCATCGGTCTGCATCATGTAATCCCGGGTGATCATCATGTTCGGCTGTGAACTTTCCCGGAACTGGTCGTGCATCAAATGATCGACATCGGTCCAGTAAACCTGGAGTTTGACTTCCTTGACCTGTTCGATCGGTTTCTCGAAAGTCGTCGTCCAGTTGATGCGTTTAGTTCGATCGTATTCCGCATCCATGAGCAGGCCCGGGTAGAGGACGTGGTCGGCATCCTGGTAGGCAAGATCGAGTTCCGACGACACGCCCGGGGCGAACGCTTGCTTGCCCTTGAACCAGAAGGTATTGATGTCGTATGCGCGTGAATCAAGGTCATCGGCCCGGTAGCGGTTCTTGCTGCTCGAAGGGTAAATGTCGGTGATGCGTTTGCCGTCGCCGGATTCTGGTGGTCGGGAATACTTGTAAGCGTAACCGATCAGGGCTTCACTCTTTTCACCACCGTGGGAAGCCGTTATAGAAGCGTTCACCAGATCATACGAACCGTAGGTTGCCGTCGCGGCGACGCCCGACCCGGGCTGGATCTCCTTGCCGGTGATGTTGACCAGGCCGCCGAGGCTGCCTGCATAGCGCAGATCATATGGCCCCTTGACGATCTCGATTGCTTCGATCTCGGCAAAGTCGAAGTGGAAGGCCGGTGGGTCCATACGCGAAGGGCAACCGCCCTGGACGCGCACCCCGTCCATCAGGACGTTGATGTTGTCCCGCTGTAAACCTCGAAGCACGATGTCATTGGCAATCGGTCCTTTGCGAAGAATGGTCACGCCCGGCATATTCTGGACCGCTTCACCGATATCCCGGGCCGGACTCTCGCGGACTTCACGTATGGTCAGGATCTCCTCGTTTGACGGGACACTGCTACCGCGGACCATGATCTCGTCCAGCAGAATCGGGTCTGCCGCATTACCGATGGCTGGCAGCAACGTCAGCAATGCACAGATTAATAGCCGGTTTGTGTAAATTTTCATGGCATCTCCCATAGGATTTGTCTGTTTGGCCGAACTGATTCAGGCTTGGATGCGGAACGATTTTAATCATCATGGATCGTGGGGAAATGTGGCGATTAAACTAATTTAATCCACGATAGATTACGTGCAAACATTCCAGACTGCAAGTTAAATTTGACCTGCCAAGGAATTTTTCTGGGCTTGTTTGTATTAAAATCCGTGTCATGGAGATAGATATTTGTTCTGCTAAAAAGGTGTCTGTTAAAGTCCCTCTCGGCATCTTCAGGGACATCGAGCCCCCCTCCGACCTCGGGGACTGCCCCAGTTTCTCATGGGGCTGTCCCTCTACCACCGAAAACTAAAACCGGGGATAGCCCCCTTGACTGCGGGGACAGTCCCCGAGGTGTAAAGCATGACCCCGGAAATGATCACGTTTCTTGGGCTGGAGGGAAGATGTTTTTAATTTGAGGGGAGAATGAGGAAGAATCAAGAGGACCTGCCAACTGATCGGTATCCTGAAGACACCTTTCAGTAAAATTAACGAGATGCCGATCAATCGATCAGAAGGTCTTTCCACTTGAACCCTGGCCCCCGATAAGGCACTCTAGGGGCATGCCTAAATCAGCGTTCAGCGCCCTTGAACATAGCGTACAGACCTTTCTCGGGGGAGCAAAGGTCTCCCTTGCCGAACTACAGAAGGATGAGCCGGTTCCCGAGTCGGAAGACCTGCGCGAGATTATCATCCGGCTTGAAATCGACGGGGTTATCTATCTGTTCCGGGCCCGGCGCAAGGAACTGGCCTTTACAGCCACGGAAAAGAGTTTTATCAAGGAACTGCTCGCGGCCTTCGAGGTTCTGTTCGCCGGGTTTTCAGCCAAGAGCTATGCTGCACACTTTCGCACCGCTCTGCTGACATCTCTCAATGATATTGCCGTAGCCCGCTACATTCGCAGCGATCGCAAGGGTGTCTTCTGGCCGGTTCAGCGTATGATCCAACTCCTCAAGAACCTCTCCTATCAGCGTTATGAAGGGTCCCCGGCAACCACCGGTTTTCTCGTCTACCGCAACCATCTCGATGATTTCTTGGGCTCATTGGGTAAAACCCACTCCGATTGGCTTGACCTCGGTGATGACCGGCGACGGATTACCGGGGATTTTTTCCGCAATCCGCTCTCGTACCGGTTTGTCGACGGTTACCAGGCGTTGTTTGTCTGCGATATCAGCATGAATGTCAAGGGGACCATCCGCACGCGGACGACCGGGCCCCGCAATAGCATTGAACAACTCTCCAACCGTGAGACGCTCTCGCTACTGGCCAAGGCTGGCGACGGCGCTTTTGCTGTCTACGTCAATAAGGCTTCGGAAGTCGAGATTGTACTTGATACGGATAAGCTGCTGCTCTGGCGTAAGGGCTACTGGGGGATTTACGACCCTGACATCATGTACGAATTCCTGAGCGGCAAACTTGAGAAGCGCTCCATTGAGCACCTGGCCTGGTCGGTCTACGCGCTCTCCAAGGCACGTCATGGTACCGTGGTCCTGGTCGCCGATGACATGACCGACCTGGAGGTCTTACGTAAGGGGTCCGTGGGTGGGCGCGATCCACTCAGCCGCGCCCTGGTCCGGCATGTGCGAGGGACCAAGATCGGCGCCCTGAAGCGCTCGGGTGAATTGAGTCGAATCCTCTCCTCCGATGGTCTGACCGTCATCAACCGCAAGGGCGAATTACTCGATACCGGTGTCATCATTGATACCTCGCGGGTCAGTGAACTGGTCACCGGCGGTGGCCGAACCACGGCCGCGACGGCCGCGTCGCATTTCGGCAGCGTAATCAAGGTCTCCGAGGACGGACCGTTGGAACTCTTTCGCGACGGCCGCAGTATTTATCGCTTCGGTTAATTAACGATTCGGAATGAAGTGGAGAATTGCCGCAGGATGCTGTCAATGCACCAACGCTTCACAATGACAGTTGCCGATAATCACGTCATAACAGTCCGCCAGTTGCTTAGCATCCTCCAGGTCCCCGACCAGGACTTTTCCCCCTTTAAGCTTCTGCAGCTGCGGCGAATCCACGGTGGACATCGCAAGAGGCACCCTGCCCCCAACCTCACGAAGATGCAGGGCGATGCCGGTGATATCGACTCGGATATGATGGTCTCCCTGGCCAGCCTGGGAAGAATCGGTTGACTGCTGAATTCTTGATTTTTACAATCAACACCCACTATAGTGAACAGGGTCCGGGCCTCCCGGACTTTTTTGTCAGGAGCAGCCTGATTTGCATGAACTCAGCCTTACCCAGAGCATCGTTGAGCTCGCCATAGAATACGCCCGGCGCGAGCAAGCCGCGGCAATTCGCAGCATCACGGTGGAAATCGGTGCTCTGTCCGGCGTGCTTGCGGATGCCGTGGAGTTCGCCTTTGACGTCTGCAGCAAAGGCACCATGGCCGAGGGCGCCAGCCTGGAAATCGTGCATATCTCCGGCCGCGGCCGCTGCCTCGAATGCCATGAGGAATCAGAGCTGGAAACCCTGACCTATACCTGTCCACTATGTGGCAGCCTGGCCCTGGAAACCGTGCAGGGGCAGGAAATGAAATTTACCGAGATGGAGGTTGACTGACATGTGCATCGACTGCGGCTGCAGTACCGACCCGGGCCACGATCATCGACACGCTCATGCTCATGATCATGAGCACGAGGAGAAGACCTCTCGCACGATTCGCATTGAGGAAGACCTGCTTGCCAAGAACAACCGCCTGGCTGCCAATAACCGGGCACGCTTTGCCGCAGCGCAGCTTCTGGTTCTGAACCTCGTCAGCTCACCGGGTTCGGGAAAAACCTCGATCCTGGAACGAACCCTGACCGATCTTAAGGATAAACTTGACTTTGCTGTCCTGGAAGGCGACCAGCAGACCAGCAACGATGCCGACCGCATTGCCGCCACCGGCATGCCAGTGAAACAGATCAACACCGGCACCGGCTGTCACCTCGATGCCCATATGGTCGGGCACGGCGTCGAGAATTTCAAGCTGCAGGGAATCGACATCCTGATGATTGAAAACGTCGGCAACCTGGTCTGCCCTGCATCGTTCGATCTCGGTGAAGACCACAAGGTGGTCGTGCTCTCGGTGACCGAGGGCGAAGACAAACCGCTCAAATACCCACAGATGTTCCAGGCTGCCGACCTGTTGCTGATCAACAAGATCGACCTGCTTCCCTACCTGCGCTTCGACCTGGAGCAGTGCAAGTCCTTTGCCCGCCAGGTCAACCCGCTGGTTGAGATCATTGAGCTCTCCTGTCACAGCGGAGAAGGCATGACCGCTTGGTATGACTGGTTGACTCAAGGGGTCGATCGCAAACGGCGGTAGCAGACATGCTCAAGGCTCAAGGCTTCAAACCTCCAAGCTCAGAGCGTAACGCACCAAAAGTAGGCGCCTCTAGGCGAAGACACAAAGAATTAAGGAAAGACGCAAAGGGAAATTTTATCCATGACATTCGTTTTACTTTGCGTCTCGCCTGAGGGCGCCTGCTTCTGGTGAATGAGCGAAGCGAACGGGCGTTAAGAATTGCCGAGAAAACGTCGTCAAACAAACACCCGGCCCAAGGAGCGAACACATGTGTTTAGGTGTCCCCATGCAGGTCAAAACAATTGAGAATGAGATGGCGATCTGTGAAATCGACGGTGTGCAACGTGAAGCCTGCCTGATGATGATAGAGGGTGTAGAGGTTGGCGACTACGTGTTGATTCATGCCGGGTTTGCAATCGAAAAGATCGACGAGGACGAGGCACAGCTGACCTTGCAGGCGTTACGAGAAGCCCTTGACATGGGACTGGTCCCTGAATGAAACATCAGAAGGAATACCGCGACCCCGAGCTGGCCAGACTGCAGCTGCAGGCAATCCGCCAGGCGGTCGCCGGTTTCGATCGAACCATCACCCTCATGGAGGTGTGCGGAACCCATACCATGGCGATCTATCAGCATGGTATCCGCAGCCTGCTGCCGGAGCAGATCAGGCTGGTTTCCGGTCCCGGATGCCCGGTCTGTGTCACCCCGGTGGGCTATGTCGATCAGGCCGTCGCCCTGTCTCGACGGCCGAATACGATCATCGCCAGCTTCGGCGACATGGTGCGCGTTCCCGGTTCTTCGTCCAACCTGCTCCAGGAACAGGCCAGGGGCGCGACAATCAAGATCGTCTATTCACCGCTTGATGCTGTAAACCTTGCGGAAAGAACCCCGGGTGCCGATGTGGTTTTTCTCGGGGTCGGTTTCGAAACAACGGCTCCGACCGTTGCGGCAGCCATTCTCACCGCGGCCCAAAAAGATCTCGACAACTTTTACGTCCTCTGTTCGCATAAAACCATGCCCGGCCCGATGACCACGCTCGCCGGAGATCCTGAAATACAGGTCGACGGTTATCTTTGTCCGGCGCATGTTTCTGCCATCATTGGCGCCAACGCTTATCAACCTTTAGTGGACGCCTACCAGGTGCCTTGCGTGGTTACCGGCTTTGAACCGCTGGACATGCTGCAAGGGGTCCTGATGTTGGCTCGCCAGGTGGTCGCTGGCGTTGCCCGTGTCGAAACCCAGTACAGCCGTGTCGTCAAGCCTGAAGGGAATCCCAAGGCTCGCAAAATCCTTTACCAGGTTTTCGAGACATGCGCCGCCCGCTGGAGGGGAATTGGCGACATCCCCGACAGTGGCCTGCAATTGCGTCCGGATTATCATCGCTTTGATGCAGCACGCCAGTTGCCGGTGGCAATCGAACCCTCAATCGAACACCAGGGCTGCCTCTGCGGTGAGATCCTCAAAGGTAAACTCCGCCCGAAAGACTGTCCGCTCTTCCGCACAACCTGCACACCCGAGGATCCGGTCGGCGCCTGCATGGTCTCGAGTGAAGGGACCTGCGCGGCAGAATACAAGTACGGAGGCTAGAGGCTGGGGACTGGTAAAGAAAAGCCAGCCACTAGCCTCCAGTTCCCAGCCCCCAGGAGTCAGCATGAGATCTGATGTAATCCTGCTCGGACACGGAAGTGGTGGCAAGCTCAGTCACGAGCTTCTTGATGAACTGATCGTGCCGGCGCTCTCCGGCCTCGGCCAGAGCGACCAGAATGATGCTGCGGTCCTTGCCGCTCAACAAGGTCTTTTGGCCTTTACCACCGACTCTTATGTGGTTGACCCGATTTTTTTTCCCGGCGGGAATATTGGTGACCTGGCAATCCACGGGACGGTCAACGATCTGGCTATGGTTGGAGCCAGGCCGATCGCAATCAGCGTCGGCTTGATTATCGAAGAAGGGCTGGCCGTCCACGAACTTCGAGCGATCCTCGAGAGCATGCGAGCTGCTTCCCGACAAGCCGGAGTGGCAATAGTCACCGGCGACACCAAGGTGGTGCCACGCGGTAAGGCTGACAAAATTTTCATCAATACCTCTGGCATCGGTGTTATCGATCATGACGTGCAGATCTCGGGAAGCAATGCGCGCGTGGGTGATAAAATCCTGATCAACGGCACTATCGGTGATCACGGGATGGCGGTTTTGGCCAGTCGCGAAGGGCTGCAACTGGAGAGCTGTATTACCACGGACAGTGCACCGCTGAATAACATGGTCGAAGTTTTGGTCGAAAAGCTGGGTAACCAGCTGCACGCCCTGCGCGACCCGACCCGAGGCGGCGTCGCCACCACGCTCAAAGAGATCGCCGTGCAATCCCGGGTTGAGATCACCCTGCAGGAAACCCTCCTGCCCATAAACTTCGCCGTTGCTGGTGCTTGCGGCATTCTCGGTCTCGATCCACTGTTCGTCGCCAACGAAGGCAAGTTGCTAGCTTTTGTCGCCCCCGAGGCAGCTGAGCAGGCCCTGTCGATCATGCTGAGCCATGTACACGGCAAGCATGCCGCCATTATCGGAGAAGTGACCTCGACAGCTGCAGGCAAGGTTCGACTAAGAACAGCAATAGGCGGACTGCGCGCAATTGAAATGCTCGCCGGTGAACAGCTGCCACGCATCTGCTGACAGACACCGCCACAGGCATTGTGGCGATTTGACGGCATAATGTGTAAAAAACATCTCATTTTGACGTATTACTCCCCAAAACACCGTCTCGACCGTTAAAACAGACTAATTAATTAAATCATTTCAAACACTTCTGAGACCACACCCGATCTGTTAAAAAATGGCATGACTGATGCATTTTCCTCTTTATATCTGGTCATCCGTTCCCGGACGCCCGTTTAAAAAGGAGACTCTCATGCTCAAGCTCTCGGCCCTCATTGGTAGTCTGGCATTTTTCTGTAGCAGCTGGTTCTCTGGTTTCTCCGTACCTCGCATTGTGCAAGGCCCGGTTGACTACCTGTTGATGCCACTGCTCTGTTACATCACAATCATCGTGGCAGCCCAGGTGGCCGCCAGAATCATTCCGGAAAAAACAAAATAAATCGACCAGGGAACTGACCAGCAAATCGTGCTTATTGAAATCTAGGGGACAGTCGGGCTGTCCATGGGCCAGCTGCAAATCCGACTGTTTGGCCCGTATAGTCAACAGTCTCCTGGTGAAGTCACATCGAACTGAAAATAGTTTGAGGTAACCGCGCAAGGGGGAATGGGTCAAGATTCATTCCCTTTTGACGTTTGAACAACGATTTCCTGGTTTATCAGCTGCCTTGACATGCAATTAAATTAGTTTCGTCGAAAACAGCGTATGTGCCATCCGAAGTTTCACGATGAACACGGAAAAACCTCAAAAAAAGCGAAGACAGTGTCTCAAAACCATGAAATGGTATTTTTTTAAATTTTCTTGCTCAAAAAAGGCGTGCAAAAAAGAGGTAAAACCATGACCGTCTTACCATCGATTCTGACAAGTACTGTAAAATACATATACCATTGGCTGCGCGAGATTGCTTATGATGATATGGCTCGGCAGGCTTCTGGTTGGGTTCCCGATGAAGTGCGGATTGAAAAGACTGTCTACGAGAACCAGCCGATCAAGCTTGATTTTTCGGTACCTAAAAACCACCGCATCGGCTGGATTCAAAGAACCATTCATCATCTGCCACGCTGATTCCTCGAGAAGAA
>Ga0316191_10003691_pt1 | contig 11368 bp, 10 predicted proteins | sample Eddworburr2cm_MG_FD_204928 | JGI IMG/M metagenome (GOLD analysis project Ga0316191, IMG submission 204928) | Coastal sediment microbial communities from Maine, United States - Eddy worm burrow 2 cm | ecosystem: Environmental > Aquatic > Marine > Coastal > Sediment | place: USA: Maine... | reverse complement strand
TCTCGGCCATACCGAGGGCTGCGGACTGGATGACGTTGCCGACCAGTCCTTCGATCTCATCATCAATGCGACGGCCGCCAGTCTGGCAGGACAGGTACCGGCATTGGCGGACAGTGTCGTGACAACAGACTGCTGGTGTTACGATATGATGTACGGTGACAGGCCCACTGCCTTCATGCACTGGGCACAGCTGCGCGGTGCAGCACGCTGCCTGGATGGCCTGGGCATGCTGGTGGAACAGGCCGCCGAATCATTTTATCTGTGGCGCGCTGTGCGGCCGGATACCCGCCCGGTCATACAGGAAATACGCCATCCATCCTAGTTGGTACCGGCCCTGTGGCGGTTTTTCAGTTCCACGTAATGAGCCGCGGAATACGCCAGGAACTCCTCTTCCTCAGCCCGCAGGGCACGTACCTTGCGAGCAGGTGAACCCACCCAGAGATAACCACCCTCAAGCTCACGACCGGGTGGCACCAGGCTACCGGCACCGACGATGGCACCCGAACGGACAACGGCACCATCCATGACCGTGGCAGCCATACCGATCAGGCAACGGTCCTCCACGGTGCATCCATGCAAGATGGCCTGGTGTCCGACGGTTATATCGGTGCCGATGTGCAGTGGAAAGCCACCGGGGGCAAACTCGCTGTCATGACTGACATGTAATATGGTGCCGTCCTGTATATTGGTCCGTGCCCCGATGTAAATGGAATTGACATCGCCCCGTGCAACGACCTTTGGCCACAGCGACACATCCTCCTCGAGGGTGACATCGCCAATTACCAGCGCAGTTTCATCCACGTAGGCACTCTCCGCGATACGTGGCTTGATGCCTTCAAAGTTTCTTACTGTCACAAATAACCCCTGCTATCTATCTGGCAATGCCGCTGTCTGCCGAACACTGCTCACGTCTGACAAAGAACTACCGCCGAATAGTATCAGACAGTACACTTTCACTGGCGAGCCCGGGCCATGCATTACACCCGCAAATAACGAGGTAATAGACGAATGACGAACCCCCTGCTGGACCAGAACGGTCTGCCGCCTTTTTCAAAGATCAAACCGGAACACGTGAAACCGGCCATTGAAGCCCTGCTGGCCGAGAGCCGTCAGCTGGTTGAACATTTGCTGCAGCAAAACAGCCAGTACAGCTGGGATAATCTTGTCGAGCCACTGGATGCGATGGATGACCGCATCAATCGCGCCTGGTCTCCGGTCAGTCATATGAACTCGGTCGTGAACAGCGAAGCATTGCGTGATGCCTATAACGAATGCCTGCCGATCCTCAGTGAATACGGCACCGAGATGGGTCAACACAAGGGACTGTACAGAGCCTACCGGCAGATAGCGGATGGCGATGAATACCAGCGACTCGACACGGCACAGAAGAAAGTCATCGACAATACACTGCGCGATTTCCGCCTCTCCGGTATCGAGCTTGATCAGGCGGCCCGCGACCGCTACAAGGCCATACAGCAGGAACTCTCCAGGCTCACCTCGCAATACAGTGACAACGTACTGGATGCCACCAATGGCTGGTACAAACAACTCACAGATGAGTCCCTGCTTGCGGGTTTGCCCGAGAGCGCCCTTGACCTGGCGAGACAAACCGCCGCACAGCGTGAACTGGAAGGCTGGGTGTTCACACTGGAGTTTCCTTCCTATTACCCGGTTCTGACCTACGCCGACAACCGTGAATTGCGCGAGGAACTTTATACCGCATATGTAACACGCGCCTCCGACCAGGGACCGCAGGCCGGCCAATGGGATAACACCGGGACCATGGAACAGATCATGGCTTTGCGCCACGAAGCGGCACAGTTACTGGAGTACAGCAACTACGCGGAGCGCTCTCTGGCCACCAAGATGGCGGAATCAACTGAACATGTCATGAGCTTTCTGGAAGACCTCGCGCAACGTTCAAGACCTGCCGCACAGCGGGAACTGGAAGAGGTTCGCCATTTTGCCCGCGAGTTCCAGGGGACTGAGGCGCTACGCGCCTGGGACATTGCCTATTACGCGGAGAAACTGCGGCAGAAGAAATACGCCATATCACAGGAAGAGCTGAAACCCTACTTTCCGGAACCCCGCGTTGTCAGCGGATTGTTCGCCATCGTCGCACGGCTCTATGGACTGCAAATCGAGGCCGTTGCAGGTGTCGATACCTGGCATGAAGACGTGGCCTTCTATCGCATCCGGGATGCCGCCGGTGAACTGCGGGGAGAGTTCTATCTCGACCTGTATGCGCGCCCGCACAAGCGCGGCGGCGCCTGGATGGACGAGTGTATCTCACGACGCCGCAGCGCTTCAGGTCTGCAGATCCCGGTCGCCTACCTGACCTGTAATTTTTCGCCGCCCATCGGTGACAAACCCGCGCTGTTCACCCATGATGAAGTCATCACGCTGTTTCATGAATTCGGACATGGGCTGCACCATATGCTCACAAAGATAGACTATGCCGGTGTATCCGGTATCAGCGGTGTCGCCTGGGATGCGGTGGAACTGCCCAGCCAGTTCATGGAGAACTGGTGCTGGGAGCGCGAGGCACTGAACCTGTTTTCCGGTCATTTCGAGTCCGGCGTAAAGATCCCTGAAGCACTCTATCAGCGCATGCAGCAGGCGCGGAATTTCCAGTCTGCCATGCAAATGATCCGGCAGCTCGAGTTCGCCATCTTCGACCTGCGCATTCACCGTGATTACAGCCATGAAAGCGGTGCATGTATTCACGACACGCTGAATGCCGTGCGCGAACAGGTAGCCGTGGTAGAAGTGCCCGCGTTTAATCGTTTTGAAAACGGCTTCACGCATATATTCGGCGGAGGTTACGCGGCCGGTTACTACAGCTACAAATGGGCGGAAGTCCTTTCTGCAGATGCCTTTTCGGCATTCGAGGAAAATGGCATCTTCTGCCGTGACACCGGCAATAAATTTCTCGAATGCATCCTTGAACAGGGCGGTTCCCGGGACCCGATGGAACTGTTCAGGGAATTCCGCGGCCGCGAGCCGACTATCGATGCCCTGCTGCGGCACAGTGGCCTGGCCGCTTAAGCTGCCATATGAATATTATGAAAATCGCCACCTGGAATGTAAATTCACTGAAAGTGCGCCTGCCGCATGTACTGGACTGGCTGGCCGCCGCCGATGTGGACATCCTGTGCCTGCAGGAAACCAAGACCACGGATGAAAACTTTCCTGTTGATGAACTTTCAGGCGCCGGTTATCAGGTGGTTTACTCGGGACAAAAAACCTATAACGGCGTTGCCATCATCAGCAAGGAGCCGGCCGCAGACATAGTCACTGACATACCCGGGCTTGACGATCCGCAACGCCGCATACTGTGCGCCACCATCGGCGGTGTCCGCGTACTTGATTTGTATGTCGTCAATGGACAGGAAGTGGGCAGTGAGAAATATGCATACAAGCTGCACTGGCTGGAGAAGGTCTCGGAGTTCATCAACACACAATTGCAACAGCATGAGCGGCTCGTGGTGGTGGGCGACTTCAATATTGCACCGGAAGACCGTGACGTCTACGACCCGGAGGCCTGGCATGAACGAATTTTATGCAGTACAGCGGAGCGCCAGGCCTTGCAAAGGATCATCGGCCTTGGGCTTGTCGATACCTTTCGCCTGTTTGATCAGCCAGAGAACAGTTACAGCTGGTGGGATTATCGAGCCGCCGCCTTCAGGCGTAATCGCGGCTTGCGCATCGACCTGATCCTGGCCAGCAAGTCACTGTCGGGCAGTTGCAGTACCTGCGTGATCGACAGGGAGCCACGCAGCCTGGAGCGGCCGTCAGATCACACACCGGTTATCGCGGAATTCAGTCTGTAAAACAGCAAGACAGGCCTGCAGCAAGATCAGGGTATTGCAGTTCTACCTGCAGTTCATCCAGCATCTTCGCATTACTCATGCGCCTGGAATCCTGCAGAAACGAGAGCATGCCGGCTGACAGTACCTGCTGTGCCCCGGCACGACTCACGGTTGGTGGTCGCGGCAAACCGGCAGCATCGGCCACCCTGAAAAAGTAATCCGTCATGTTGCTGGGATGCCCGTCACTGACATTGTAGAGTGTCCTGGCGTGAGGACTGTTCATGGCAGCGATGCATACTCGTGCCAGATCATCGGCATGGATGCGATTGGTATAGGGTGAATCCTGCTCGCGCAAAACCGGTGTGCCCTCGCGCAAGCGTGCCAGAGGTAATTTTTCCGGGCCATAGATACCAGGCACTCTCAGAATGATCCACTGCGATTGTTGTTGCGCGCACCAGTCGACGAGCTGTTGCTCAGCATGCAGTCGGCGTTGCCCGCGCGACGTGGCCGGGTTGACGGGTTGCGATTCGCTGATCCATGCACCCTGACAATCCCCGTAAACCGCACTGGTACTGATGTAGACAATGCGACGCGGTGGTTCGCGGTTATCCAGTGCCTGAAGAAATGCCTGCATGCGCGGGTCCTGTTCACCTTGCGCCGGGGGTGGTGCGAAATAGAACACCTCATCAAAACCACCGGCCCAGCCGGGTTTCGCCGCAGGCTGATCCAGATCAACAACGAGCGAATGTATTCCGAGACTATCGAGTTGTGCCGCGCTTCGCGCGCTGCGCACGCACCCCGTGACCCGGAAATTCTCTGCCTGCAACAAGACGGCCACGCGCCTGCCGATGTAACCACAACCGACGATTAGCACAGTATTACGCGGTTTATCTCCCATCATAAATCAGCGACAATGCCTGCCCGTTCCTGTTGAGTTTGTAAACGACATGTCATACCAGGTCACCATTCAATCCAGCGGTCACAGTTTTAACGTCGAGCCATCCGAGTCGGTGCTCGATGCGGCGTTGCGTCAGGGTATTATACTGCCCTATGGATGCCGCAATGGACAATGCGGCTCCTGCATGGGCGAAGTACTCAGTGGATCGGTTGACTACCACGATGGACTGCCTGAGGCACTTGATGCTGCTGCCGCCGGACAGAACAAGGCGTTGTTTTGCCAGGCGCAACCAAACAGTGATCTGACCATAAAGGTCCGTGAAGTTGATGCGGCCAGGGACATCGAGGTCAGAACCCTGCCCTGCCGCGTAAACAAACTTGAACACCTCGCTCATGATGTCGTCCGCATTTATCTGAAAATACCCGAATCCGAGCGCTTGCAGTTTCTTGCCGGCCAGTACATCGACGTTCTCCTAAAGGACCATGCGCCACGTGCGTTTTCCATCGCCAACGCACCGCATGATGATGACTTCATAGAACTGCACATACGCAATATCAGCGGCGGCTACTTCAGTGCACAGGTGTTCAACCAGATGCAGGAAAAGGCCATGCTGCGCATCAGGGGCCCGCTGGGCACCTTCTTTCTGCGTGAAGACAGCGAGCGTCCCGCAATTCTTATCGGTGGCGGCACCGGATTTGCACCGCTCAAGGGGATACTGGAACACGCCTTTTATACCTCGGTCAACAAGCCTTTGCACCTGTTCTGGGGAGTACGCGCCAAACGCGATTTGTACCTCAATGAACTGCCTGAACAGTGGCTGCAGTCTCACGACAACTTCCATTACACAGCAGTGCTGTCTGAACCGGTCGCTGACGATGGCTGGCAGGGTGAAACCGGCTTTGTGACCGACAGCGTCATCAGGCAGTACCCGGATCTGTCCGCTTACGATGTCTACATGAGCGGTCCGCCGGTCATGGTAGAGGCCGGACACCGCCTGTTTCTGCAGCATGGTCTTGATGAAAACCGCTTCTTTTCAGACGCGTTCGAATACGCCGCACTCTCCGACAAGCTGAAATAATGGAAAACTAGCATTGCTGAATGGCAGCAGTGATCGCTTCATCGCTGGCATTGGCAGCAACAAGCGGCGCATGAACAAATCCCAGCTGCTGTGCCAGTGTTGCCTGGCGAGCACCCATGACCACCAGCGGAATCTGCAGCAACAACGGCTGTCCTTCCGCTCCGGCCATGGCAAACAGGTTCTGCAATGCCTCGTTACTGGTGATGGTGATGCAATCGAGGTAACCCGGCTGTAGTAATACCAGCATACGCTGCGCATCCACTGCCGGACATTTGCGCCGGTAGACCTCCACGTAGTCGACATCGGCACCGCGGGCTGCCAGTGTATCGCGCAACACATCACGGCCACCGTTGCCACGGAAGATGACGACACACTGACCTGACATATCCTGTAGATCATCCAGCGCCAGCAAGGCTTCACTGTTGTACTGATGTTCGGGCAACAGATCGACAGACAGGCCATAGGGCTGCAACGCGGCGGCAGAACTTGCCCCGACCGTGGCAATACGGGTGTCATCGGGCCACTCGCGGCGGTTGAGGATATACTCCACACCCATCCTGACGGCATTGACACTGACGAATACTGCCAGGTCATAGTCTTCAAGCGTATCGGTTACCGCCTCGAGGTGGTAGCTGTCAGCCGGCTCAAGAATTTCAATCGTCGGCAGGTGAATACATTCGTCGCCTGCCGCCTTAATCAAACTGCACAGGTGCTGCGCCTGCCCGGCCGGTCGGGTGACGAGTATGCGTGAGCTAGTGTTCCTCACTCAGCAACTCATCAAGAATCAGGCGGGCGCCGCGTGCCAACAGGTCATCGGCAAGCTGCTTGCCGAGTGCTGCGGCATGCGCCGTCGAACCACGGACATCACCACGAATAACGTCACTGCCATCCGGGCGGCCCACCAGGCCACGCAGCTCGATAATGCCGTCATTCAGTACCGAGTAGCCGGCGACCGGTGCCTGGCAGCCACCGGCCAACGTGGCGTTCATGGCGCGCTCGGCATCAGTTCGCTGCCGGGTGTCAACATGATTCAGAGGCTCAATCAGGCTGTTGACACGTTCATCATCTACCCGGCATTCGATACCAATCACACCCTGGGCAATGGCTGGCAACATCTCCTCTGGTGTCAACTCACGACTGATGCGCCCCATCATTCCAAGGCGCTTCAGACCGGCACAGGCGAGTACGATGGCGTCATAGTCACCGCTATCCAGTTTACCGAGCCGGGTACCGACGTTACCGCGCAGATCCAGGAGTTGCAGGTCGGGACGCCTTGCACGCAACTGGCACTGGCGTCGCAAGCTGGAGGTGCCGACACGTGCGCCTGCAGGCAAGTCATCAACTGATGTATATCGATTGGAGACAAAGGCGTCACGGGGATCTTCGCGCTCCAGAATGGCGCCGATACACAAACCCTCAGGTAACTCAGCCGGCACATCCTTCATCGAGTGCACGGCAAGATCGGCGCGCCCGTCGAGCATGCCCTGCTCCAGTTCCTTTACGAACAGGCCCTTGCCGCCAATCTTTGCCAGCGGGCTGTCGAGTATACGGTCACCCTGGGTACTCATCGTCAGCAGCTCGACCTGCAGACCGGGATGCAGGGCCAGCAATCGCTCGCGCACATGCTCTGCCTGCCATAACGCCAGCGGGCTCTTGCGTGTAGCAATACGTATCAGGTTAGTTGACATCACTCGCTGTCTCGCCACTTAATAGGGAATGAAGCGATTATACAGGCTGGTGCTGTTCGTAGCTGCATCATTGTGGCTGACAATTTCCGTCCTGCGTGCAGACGTGACGGTGCCCGTTGCAACGGATCTGCAGCAACTCGGCAGCCAGGCAGTGTCGCGGGAGCTACCGATCCTGCTGACATTCACGTCGGTCATATGCAGTTACTGTGAACTGCTGGAGCAGGCTTTCCTGCAACCCATGCTGCTCAGTGGTGAATACCGCGATAAAGTCATGATACGCAAGCTGGAACTGGGCCCGGGCGCATCTGTCACCGGTTTTGATGGCCGGAAAATCATGGCCAGCGAACTCTCCAGCCACTACCGGGTATTCGTAACACCGACGCTGTTGTTTGTTGACGGTAACGGCAAGGAACTCGCCGAGCGCATCGTCGGTATTAACACGCCGGAACTGTTTGGTGGCTACCTGGATAATTGCATCGAGACGGCATTGCTGCGCCTCAGGGACCCCGGGGCAACTCCCCGCAGCAGCGGCTGTCAGCTGGAAAATCCCGCAGACAGTGGCTCCATCTTCAGCACTGCAGCGCCTTGACGAGCTTGCGAACATCGGCAATGTGACGCCGGCTGACTTCCAGCGTCTGCTCGACGCCGTCAAGCATGACCTGCGCATGGCCATCGTCAGCTTTTCCCAGGCCGACAATATAGTGCCTGGCCACCAGCGCGTTGCGATGAATGCGCACAAAGCGCTCGGCAAATTCCTGCTCCAGTGACTTCAGAGTCTCCTCGATCAGCAGCTGTGCATCAGCCGTGCCGACGACAACATATTTCTGGTCCGCCAGAAAATAACGGATCTCTTCAACCGGGATGAGTTGCAGGCTGCCGCGTACATTTGCACAAATACGCTGTCGCTCAGCGGATCGGTCATCGGCTATTCGCAGGGAGGCCGCCTGTACCTGTGTCAGGCGCTGCGCATGCTGCAGTGCATCCTGCAGGCGTTCCTGGCGTACCGGTTTCAACAGATAGTCAAGCGCATGCGTCTCGAACGCCTGCAGCGCATAGTCATTGTAGGCCGTGGTAAATATGATGGCGGGAGGATGTTGCAGTAGCTGCAGGTGCTGTGCCGCTTCCAGGCCGTCCATTCCCGGCATGCGGATATCCAGCAACAGCACATCCGGCTGCTCAGTTGCGCACAACTGCAGTGCCTCATGGCCATTGGCCGCTTCACCGCAGACCTCATAGCCACCGATGTCTCCCAGCATTGCCCGCAGTCGCGCGCGCGCCGGTACTTCGTCATCAACAAGCAGTACTTTCATTCGACGATCATTTCCGGGAAATGCAATGTGACCGTGTAGACACCCTCATCGAGCGAGGTCAGCAACTCGGCGCGCCCGCCAAAAGCAATTTGCAGGCGTTGCCGGATATTTTCCTGGGCAATACGATTACCCTCGTGCTGTACACCGGTACCGTTGTCCGGCACCGGGTTACTGATAGTAATTTCCACCCGGTGCCGCTGGCAATCGCCATCGACCTGAATGCTACCGCCTTCGGGGAGTCTTTCGATGCCATGATAGATCGCGTTTTCCAGCAACGGTTGCAGGGTCAGCGGCGGCATACTCACGCCTGGCGGGATCCTGTCCACAGTCCACCGCACTGCCAGGCGTTCGCCAAGGCGCAGTTCTTCTATATTGAGATAGCGTTGCGCGAGGGTCAGTTCGTCCGCAAAGGTGCCCTGTTCGTGCGAACTGCTCAGCGCGGCACGAAACAGATCGGATAGATCTTCAATAGCCGCTTCAGCGAGCTCCGGTGCCGTGCGCGTCAACGCGGCGATGGTATTCATGCTATTGAACAGAAAATGCGGCCGTATGCGCGCCTGTAATGCCTGGATGCGTGCACGTGCCTCGGCCTTTAGCTGTTGCCGCCACTGGAACTGGACATACAGGTAGCGCAGCACTACTGCCGCAATGACGGTACTGATAATCAGATTGCGCAACAGAAAAACGGCATGTTGCTGGACACTAACATCCGGGAAAAGTGTACTTTCAATCATCAACCAGAAAGCAATCTCACTGATAATCGCAGTCACCAGCAACACCAGCAGGTAGCTCACCAGCGCCGCCACCGTGTTGCCAAGCTGCGCCAGCAGCGGACGACTCACGCACAGCAGCGCCGCACTGGTCAGTGCAATCCACTGCATGAATACCGAGATCAGGCCAAGATTCGCCCACGGATTGTCCAGTACACCCGGGCTGACCAGCGTCAATATGAAGGCCAGCAACTCGGCGATCACCACCACCGCGAATACCATGCGCACATCACAGAAGCTGGGTAGAAAGAACGGCTCGGCCGTCTCGATGGCGATCTGCTCGGCAGGCTGGTGTGATCTCATGGCAGCAGTTTCAACCCTGTGTTGCCGGCATGCAAGTATGGCATAGCGGCCGTACGACGACGGCCAGGCACGGCGCATATTGCAAACGCAAACCCGACCCGGATTGGTTATACTGCCGCAAAACAGGCATTGCGATTACCCACATGACAGACGATAACACTGCAGAAAAACCCTGGGGCGGACGCTTCACGGAATCGACAGATGCTTTTGTCGAGGCCTTTACCGCCTCGATCGGCTTCGACCAGCGACTCTACCGGCATGATATTGCCGGCTCCATTGCACATGCGCGCATGCTGGCGCATGTCGGTATTATCAGTGAAGCCGAAGGCGCCGACATCGTTGCCGGCCTGCAAGGCATCCTCGCCGACATCGAGCGGGGCAATTTTGCCTGGTCCGTGGAACTCGAGGATATCCACATGAACATCGAGGCGCGGCTCATCGAGCGCATCGGTGAAACGGGGAAAAAACTCCACACCGGCCGCTCCCGCAATGACCAGGTCGCTACCGACCTGCGGCTCTATCTGCGCGATGAAATCGACAGCCTCTGCGACGCACTGAAACGGTTGCAGACGGTGCTGGTGGATCTTGCGGAACGCGAGGCTGATACCATCATGCCGGGATTTACCCACTTGCAAGTCGCCATGCCCGTCAGCTTCGGACATCACATGCTGGCCTGGGAAGCCATGCTGGCACGTGACCATCAGCGCCTGCTCGATGCACGCAAGCGCGTCAATGTGATGCCACTGGGAGCGGCGGCACTCGCCGGCACCGGTTTCCCCATTGACCGTGACTTTACGGCAGGACTGCTTGGCTTCGACGCTATCGCCAGCAACTCACTGGATGCCGTCAGTGACCGGGATTTCGTCATTGAGTTCAGTGCGGCCGCGGCACTTGTCATGATGCACCTGTCGCGTTTTTCAGAAGAGCTGATACTCTGGTCATCGGCACAATTTAACTTTATTGAACTGCCGGATCGCTTCTGTACCGGTTCCAGCATCATGCCACAAAAGAAAAACCCCGACGTTCCGGAACTGGTACGCGGCAAGAGTGGCCGGGTGACCGGCCACCTGGTGAGCCTGTTGATGCTGATGAAAGGTCAACCACTGGCCTACAACAAGGACAACCAGGAAGACAAGGAACCGCTGTTCGATACTATTGACACCCTGCACGGTTCGCTGCGCGTGTTTGGCGACATGCTGCCGGCGATTACCGTGCACCGTGACAACATGGCAGCCGCTGCATTGCAGGGCTTTTCCACAGCCACTGATCTGGCTGATTACCTGGTACGCAAGGGTATCGCCTTCAGGGACGCGCATGAAATTGTCGGCCGCGCCGTGCGCTTTGGCATAGATCACGAAAAGGACTTGTCCGCCATGTCACTGCAGGAACTGCAGGCATTTTCCGGCGAGATCGACGACGACGTGTTCGCGGTACTGAAGCTGGAAGGCTCCATGGCCGCGCGCAACCATCCGGGCGGAACCGCACCCGCGCAGGTGCGCAAGGCGGTGA
>Ga0316191_10003689_pt1 | contig 11370 bp, 10 predicted proteins | sample Eddworburr2cm_MG_FD_204928 | JGI IMG/M metagenome (GOLD analysis project Ga0316191, IMG submission 204928) | Coastal sediment microbial communities from Maine, United States - Eddy worm burrow 2 cm | ecosystem: Environmental > Aquatic > Marine > Coastal > Sediment | place: USA: Maine... | reverse complement strand
TCATATCTTTCTTCATTTTATCATATCAGATTAAAGAAGTCTAACAGCTAATTCTCCATTATGTTCTCAACTATTTCTCTTAGATTGCCCTGAATCCATTGTAGCTTATTTTGATTAAGCAAAGGGATTTTATCCACACAATTAAGAGGACTGGTGTTTTTACCTGCAGAAGACCCATTCGTTTCGGGTGGAAAGGTCCTTGTTGAGGCAGTAGCCATCATCGTCAAAGGCCTTGAGGTATTCGGGCTTGTTTATCCTGTTTTGAATGATGAAGCGCAGCATCAATCCCCGGGCCTTCTTGGCATAGACCGTGACATTTCTGTATCCTTCTCCGTCTGTTTCTTTAAAGACAGGTGTAATGATTTCGTGGGGAAAGGTTTGGGGCTGAATGGATCTGAAGTATTCATTAGAGGCCAGGTTGATCAATACGGGAGTAGCCTGGGTGCCTGTATCATCTGTGATTCTTTCGGGGATAATATCCTTCCAGAATTCATACAGATTCCTGCCTCCGGGATTCTTCATTTTTGTGCCCATCTCGAGCCGGTAGGGAAGGATCAGATCAAGCGGCCTTAGTACCCCGTATAATCCTGAGAGGATGCGAACATGCTCCTGGGCAAAGCTCAGGTCCTTTTCGTTGAGCGATCTTGCCTTCAGCCCGTTAAAAACTTCGCCGGAGAATGCCAGGATGGCCTGTTGAGCTTCTTCCGGGGAGGGGGAACTACGCCAGGCGGCGTATCTTTCAAAGGTAAGTGTGGCCAGATTATCGCTCACCTTCATCAGGTTTTTTAGCTGAGATACGGAGTGCTTCCGCAGCTGATCGACCAATTCTTCGGCCCGGTCTGGATATTGCGGACTGCTATTGAGTTCAGTAACTCCGTGAGGAGATGTGTCGATGGTTTTAGCGGGTCCGAGTATGGTGAGCATGGGGTATTTTGAGGAATAAAATTATTAAAAAGTATGATTCCCAAAAGATTTTCTTTCTCTTCATTCTGAGTGTGCTTCATAGAATGTACCTCGGCCAACAGAAATTGGATTCTTTTTTATAACTTATGGGAAGAGCTGAATCTGAATATCTTAAACAAGCTTAACTTCCAGCCATGCGTAGAATCTTAGGTTTCACATTCGTCTCACTATTCTTATTCCAGTTCGCATTTGCTCAAGACCCTGTGCCTGGCTTCCTGGCAAATCCAGAATATGCTAACAAGCCCATAAAGAGTATTTTTTTCTTCACCGGTAACTGGCGGAATGGTGTACAATTTTACGATTACAATTCCTCAGACAACCGGGGACTGTATACCTTGCATCCAAGCGATGCCCGCCATTTGGGATGGTCCGAAAATCAAGCCAACAGAGAGTTTGCCGTTCAGACCATGATCGTTGCCGGGGCGAATGTGATCAACATGTCCTATTGGGGTTTACCGGGTACAGACAACTGGGCATACTGGTCCCCCATGCAATCATCCACAGCTTCGCATGATGAACTGTTTAATGCGGTATTGGGAAAAGAGATCCTTGTTGCCCCCTACATTGAATCCTTTGCTCAAACAGATGATTACGGCGCATATTTTTTCGGGGATGATTTTCCGGGAACAAGCACAAATCCCGCCCCTTTGCTGGTCGCAATGATCGAAGATCTTGTGGACCGCTACCTGGTGAATCCAGGCAATTCGCAATGGCCTTCAAAATGGGCCAGGGTATACGACCAGAATGGCCTGGAGCGGTACCTGGTATCCATGATCCATGTAGCCTCAAACCAGGAGCCCATCACGGATCAGGATTTTGCGGCAGGTTTTGACCGCGTGGCCGCAGCGGTTTTTGAAAGTACGGGAGTGCATGTGGGTTTTGCACTTGATGTTTTGCCGCCTGACAGCTATGCCCCGGGTACATTCAAAGCCACTCCTTCGGCCACAGGATCCTGGCTGGCACAACAGGCCTCTGTTCTTGCCATCCAGTGCTTCCTCCCGGAGATATGGACAGGTATGAGCGATGAAAGTGATTTGATCACCTGGAAAAGGAATTATCACCTATCCTGGAAAAATACCGGGATACCCTTCATACACGATCTCACTCCGGGCTATGATGCACATATTGTATTTCCTTCTTCCCCGGTCTATGGAAATACCCAATCGTGGCGCGATTTACAAAACCAGGCGATAAAGGATTTGGGCAGTCAGTCCTTTACCTTCAATGCCTGGAATGCTTATACAGAGGGAATGTCAGGGGCTCCAACTACGCAATACGGGGATGCCAGTTATAACTGGGTATGCGCTCATTTTGGCGGTAATTGCAGCAATTCAACTGAAGAGTTGATCTTGGAATCCCCTCTGAATAATGTTGAGATTCTTCCAAATCCTGTGTTCTGCCATGCTGAAATTCGCCTGAGGGATCAGACTGAGCATTGCATTTCTTATGAAATAGTTAACTGCAATGGCATTGTACTGAAAACCCGGAAAATAAATCATTCAAACGCTCCTGTTGCTTCCATTGATATTTCCATGGAAGATATGTCATCCGGATTGTATTTCTTGATTGTAAAGACAAACAGATCCACCTATGCAAAGAAAGTCCTGAAACTGAATTCAGGTACTTTTTAGTATCAATCGCCTTCCCCCAAATAGAACTCATCAATAAGGTTCTTAAACTTATCGGAGTAAATATGTCTCAATCCAGTCTCGATGGTCAGTTCATCTTCGATGCGCTTAGCCTGTATGAAAGAAAACTCCATTAATATCCGCTTTGTCGCTTTCCCCGGTGCGGGTATAACCCGGGTAAGCCGGTTGCAGTGCAAGTGATGCTCCTTGATCAGATCAAGAGCTTGTGTTTCCTTTTGTGCCGGGAGGATAAGGCTTATTATGCTCTTTTTTTGCATAAGTGCAAGTGAGCCTTTTAGAATATCATCCATGCTCAGGCTGTCGTCGTGCCTGGCCAGATTTTTCTCTTTGGAAGGTGTTTTAGAGGAAGCGGAGAAAAAAGGCGGATTGCAGATAATCAGGTCATACAGGCTCTTGCATTGGGAAGAATACTCCTGGAAGGAAGAATGAATGCAGGATATTCTGTCCTTCCAGGGAGAAGACAGAAAATTTTCTTTTGCCTGACTGGCAGAGGATGGATCTAATTCCAGGGCATCCACTCTTGCATCCTTCGATCGCTGGGCAATCATAAGGGCAATGAGCCCGGTTCCGGTTCCAATATCCAGGACCCTGCTGCCGGGTTCCGGAACCGATGCCCATGCCCCAAGAAGAACACCGTCGGTTCCCACTTTCATGGCGGCATGCTCCTGTTCTATGGTAAACTGCTTGAATCGAAACCAGGTGTTGGGCATTTCTCTTGATGTTATGATCGCTTTTTCAAAGAGACAATGGCACCGTCTCGATTAAACAGATTGGAATAATTATGTGTTCTTCCATGGACCTGAAATTGACATATTTCTGAACCATCCTTTTTCGTGAACCACTTGTTTTTATTAAGTGCCTCGGCGATTTCGGAAGTAGTCATTGACCTACCTTTTTCTTCGAGAAGTTTTTCTATGGCTTCATGAAGCGTCATTTTCATTTGCAAGATACAAGGAAATAAATTGGTAATTTCACAGCAGATATTGAACGATCTGTTTATTATATAAAATTAGAAGGTGGCCTACAAATCGTCAAGAAATAAGTCTGTTAGTCCCATCGGTCCCACATGTAAAAAGGCGATATACAATTCGCGTGGAGAGGCTGAAGATATGATCCGGTATATTCAGGATAACCGGGTCGTAAAAGAATTGCATGCCTATAAGTGCACTGTTTGTGGTTTGTGGCATCTTAGCAGTAAATCAAAACGCTAGATAATGGTTTTAACTTACCGACAAATATCATTCAGGCTGTTTCTGCTCCTCCTGCTTCAAGCTGTAATCTGCGGAGCCTTTTCACAGGATACGCTCACCGAACCTTTTCCGGCACATGCCCATAACGATTATTTGCACGAGCACCCCCTTTTTGATGCCTTGGAGCATGGATTCCGGAGCATTGAAGCGGATGTGTTTACCGTGGGCGATTCTTTGTATGTGGCACACAACAGGAGGGATATCGAGCAAGGAAGAACGCTTCGGGAGCTCTACCTGGACCCGCTGAGGGAGTATTTTTCGGAAAATGAGAAAACCCTCTATGATAGTGCCATCCCGCTTCTTTTGCTGATCGATATCAAGGACGATGGATTAACTACCTATAAGCTACTGGATCGCATTTTGAATGATTTCAAGGAAATCCTCTGTAAGGTTTCGCCTGAAGGCTATGTCGGGGGAAGTGTGATGCTTGTTGTCTCGGGGAACCGGCCAATTGAATATATGAAGAATCAATCACAACGATTTGCCTTTGTTGATGGCCGGATGAATGATCTTGATGGAGATTACACACCACTCCTGATGCCCCTGATCAGTGACAGGTGGACCAAATATTTCTCATGGATGGGAAAGGGTAATATGCCGGAAAAAGAGAGGACACAGCTTGAATCCTATGTGCGACATGCTCATGAAAACGGCCAGTTGATTCGTTTCTGGGCTACACCTGATAAACCCGGGAAGGAACGCGAAACCGTATGGTCAGAATTACTGGAAGCGGGAGTAGATCTGGTCAATACTGATGATCTTGGAGGATTACGGGCGTTTTTACTCAGGCGTTGAGATCAACTAAGGCCCCTTTCTGTAATTCTCGTCCCTGAAGATCAGTTGACCCTTGGTGAGCCAGGAGATTCCGAAAGAAAGCAGTACGAACGATTCCAGCCAGAATATCGGATCGAGGCCTTCCAGCCCGGGGTAACGATCCTCCAGGAATCCCATGTAGCTTATTATCAGGAGCAGGGAGGCTGTCATTATGCCTCCGCTGATATAATAGACCACATTCCGTCTCTTCTTCTGGAGGCCCATGAACTTCTTTTCACCGGTCACCATATCCATATGGGTCTTGGGGAAAAGGAACAGAGAGTACACGATCAGGATGATAAAATAAAGGAGAGCACTCAGGTTGTGCAAATCTCCCACCATGGGACTCTGTTCTGCTACCGCGACCAGGCATGGATGGCCGGGAGTGCCGACAGAGCAGGGCAGGAAGGCTACGCCCAAGACGAAAATGCTGCCCAGGGAGCCGGCAATGTTGTCCCTCCAGTCGTGTCCCCTGTAGGCGAACAGAAAGAGAGCCACCGCGCAGTTGAAGCCTACGAAGATGTTTCTCATGTTGGTGTGATAATAGGCAGAGATGGAGCCCTGGACCTCATCACAGCCTCCGAACAGCGATGACCCGGCCACAAGGATCAGCGGAAGAGTGATCCCCAGAACACCGATGGCCCGCCTCATGGTATAATAGGAGATTATCTCTGGTGGTTTGTCCATATGTTAAGTTGTCTTTTACTTGTTCATCCCGGCCTCCTGGCGGCATTTGGAGCAGAGGTGCGGACTCTTCTGGTCTATGTCCTCCACATAGGTACTGGATTGCATGACGCAGGGCGGCAAATGGCAATGCACCAGTCCGAACATGTGCCCCAGTTCGTGGATGATCACTTTCTGAAAACGTTCGAGCAGCAGAGCATCGTCTTTTTTCATTCCGTATTGTTCGTTTCTCAGCCGGTATATGGAGGCAAGGCCAATATTCCCCTTTAATGCTGCCTGACCGAAAATGTAGGTCAGGATGGGGTTAAACAGATCGACACGGAACAATCCCATGTTTTTAATGTGATTCTGAGAGGACCAGGAATCCAACTCTGTCATCAGTTTGTTGCCATTGTATTGCCTGCGCGTGGGATCATAAAATTCACTCAGGTCCAGATGGCTCTCCTTGACCGAGGCGGGTAATTGATATTCCCTCCTTACACTCCCGGCAATAGCAGCAAGAAATTCCTTTTCAAAATTGCCGTGATTGATTAACAGTATCGCTTGCTCACCCACTGTCACTTTTTAGGAGAATTCAGATTGTATTTCTTTATCTTATTGTAAAGCGTGGCTCGATCCACTTTGATCACTTTTGCACTCTGGCTAATGTTCCATTCATATTTATCGAGTACTTGTAGAATATATTGTTTTTCAAGATCGTCAAGACTTTTAAAGGAGCTTGTAGACATGCCTTTATCAAAGGGAAGATCTTTCAGCCGGATCTCCTTTTCATTGCCCACCACAATGGCTCTTTCGACCATGTTCTCCAGTTCTCTTACATTTCCGGGGAATTCATATTGTTCCAGGCGTTTCAATGCTGCTTTGTCAATGCTCATGATGTTCCGGCTCATGGAGGTGCAATATTTTTTCAGGAAATGATCCACCAGCATAGGAATATCTTCAATGCGCTCGCGAAGGGGTGGGATTCTGATGTTCACCACATTCAGTCTGTAATACAGGTCTTCTCTGAACAAACCATCATTCACCATCTGTTTTAAATTCTTATTGCTGGCGCAGATAACCCTGAAATCGGAGGTAATCTCCTTGTTTCCCCCTACGCGAATAAAGGTTTTTGTTTCCAGGACACGCAGCAGCTCGATTTGCATTTTAGGGGAAATGGTGGCTATTTCATCCAGGAAGATTGTCCCCCCATCGGCCATCTCAAAGCGACCTTTCCGGTTATACATGGCCCCTGTAAAGGCACCTTTCTCATGACCGAACAGCTCGCTTTCCAGGAGGCTTTCTGTAAGTGCCCCGCAATGCACACTGACCAGAGGAGAGAATTTACGCTTGGAATTGGAATGAATGGCCCTGGCAATTAATTCTTTGCCAGTACCGCTTTCTCCCGTAATGATGACAGGGGAGTTTGATTGTGCCACCTGTTCGACCTCTTTCAGTACATTGATCATGGCATTGCTGCTTCCAATCAGGTCTTCCACATTTTCAAGACTTACGAGCTTACTTCTTAAGGCCTTGTTCTCCTCCTTCAGCGAGATCTGGCTGGAAGCGTTCCGGATCAGGTGAGAAAGATCGTCGGGATCGAAGGGCTTGGTAATATAATCAAAGGCCCCATCCTTGAGTGCCTGAACGGCTGTGTCTACTGCCGCAAAAGCGGTCATAATGATCACAATGGAATCCTTGTTCAGGGACCGGATCCTCCGATGCATTTCCAATCCATCCATGCCCGGCATTTTGATATCTGCCAGGACGATGTCCATATCCTTTGACTCAAGGATGGACAGGGCCTGCTTTGCATTCTCAGCACATTCCACCTCGTAACCATCTTCGATAAACCAGTTGTATAAGGAATCCCTTACGGAATCCTCGTCATCAACAATCAATATGGATATTTTCTCAGCCATGTGACTATGTTTTTTTGTTTGAATCAATTGATTTGGCCATGGGCAGTTGAATGGAAATGCTGGTGCCTTTACCTAATTCAGAATCAACTTCAATTTTCCCGTTGTGGCTCTGCACAATGCCATGGACAATGGCCAATCCCAGACCTATTCCGCTTGCTTTTTCCTTGGTAGAGAAAAAAGGTTCGAAGATATGTGGGATGTCTTCCTGGGCAATACCCGTTCCATTGTCCTGGATTTCCAGGGTGATATGTGAATCGTCAGTATTTCTTGTCTTAATAATAATGATGCCGTTATCCATAATAGCCTCTGAGGCATTCATCAGAATGGCAATTCCTGCCTGTTTAATCTGATTCCCATTGCACAGTATGAGATCCTTGGTGGCAGAGAAGTCTGTTTGAAAGAGGATGTTCTCCATTTTCATCTGGTGCTCAATAAGCGTAAAGGTTTCCTTTAACAGCCTGTGCAAATGGTAGGGCTTAAAATCTACCTTGTCGCTTCGAGAAAAGTCCAGCAAACCCTTCACAATATCTCCGCACCTTTTGGTCTCATCTTCGATCACATTCAGATATCGCAGCATGGATTCTTTTTCTTTTTCATCCAGCTCCAGTTTACTCAGTTGTTTGTGCACCAGTTTGGTATAGGTCAATACACCCGACAGCGGATTGTTTATTTCATGGGCCACCGAGGAGGATAGTTTTCCCAGGGAGGCAATTCTTTCAATATGGATCAATTCGTTCTGAATCTCTGAAATCTCTTCCGATTTCTTTTGTACTTTATATTCCAGCTGCTGGGACCAGTTTTCAAGTTCGGCCGAAGCCGATTGCAGGTTATCAAGCATCTTGTTAAATGCGTGGGAAACCATTTTCAAATCATGTAACTGGTTGGGAGGTGCCTTTAAACGCACATTCCGGTCCCCTAAAGCCACCGCTTCACTGGCCCTTATAATTTCCTTAAGCGGTCTTCTGATTTGCCTCCTTGAGAAAATCATTAAAAAGGTGACCAGAAAGAGGGTGATCAATCCGGCAATAAACAGAGTTTTTTGCACGCTGGCATCCAGATCGTTCAGGGGTATTCGAATAACCAGGGATCCCAATAATTCTTCCGTTTCCTGGTGGGCATGGCACTGGTTTGTATAGCACGAAGGTTCGTTGAGTATCGGGGTTTTAATCATCAGCATCCTTTGGTCCTGTTCCTGATCGGACATCTCGCAATCGCTGTCCATATTGATGATTCTGAAGGATTTCTCTGACCCGGGAAACATTTCATTCAGGTTGTCATGACAGTCCTTGCAGTTGGGGTTGTTGTAATGACTGTCACCCAGATGACTGGAAGAATTAGCCAGGTTGTTCTGGGCATCGTACATGTTCACATCCTCAATTCCGGGCATCTGGTTGATGATATCCAGTGTGTGCCTGAGGCCCATCCTGTTATTTTGCAGCATATGCTCATATAAGGCACCCTCAACGAGCATCACTACGTTATCCCCATTCTGTTGAATGGCACCTTCTATGTACTGCTTATTAAAAGTTCTGAAGATGAAGAGAAAGGAAATGAAGAGAAACAGGGCAAGCAATCCAATGAGTATGACCACCTGTCCGTAAATCGAGGAAAATGATTCTGAAAACTCCCTGGGCAGTGACCAGAAGTTAAGTTTTTTTGAGGGTTTATTTGCTGTCGGGGTCATATGGATAACTTGGGGTAGATAGATATTTAGTTCATCTTTATTCTTTTGGTTCGAACAGGGGCAATAGTATGGATAGGGTGGTTCCCACGCCTGGTTCAGATTGTACTTCTACCTTTCCATGATGACTTTGTACAATTCCATGAACAATGGCCAGTCCCATTCCTATCCCGCTGACTTTTTCTTTGGCTGAGAAGAAAGGTTCAAAGACATGAGGGATATCTCTGGGTGCAATTCCAGAGCCATTATCAATGATTTCCAGCCTGACATGTGCAGGATCCGGATTACTAGTCCGGATTAGGATCTCACCATTTTCGAGCACTGCCTCATTGGCATTCAGGAGCAAGGCAATCACTGCCTGTTTTATCTGGTTTTCGCTGCATTTGACCAGGTCCTTTTCTGCCACCAGGTCCTCTCTGAATGTAATGTTTGCTATCCGCATCTGGTGCTCCATCAATTGGTACGCATCGTGTAATAGTTTGTGGAGGTGACTGTCTGTAAATTCCAGCTGATCCTTCCTTGAGAAATCCAACAAGCCTTTTACGATGTCCCCGCAGCGTTTGGTTTCTTCCTCGATCACCCTCAGGTACTTCAGTATGGGCTCTTTATCTTTTGTATTAAATTCAGGGTCCTTCAGTTGTTTGTGAACCAGCTTGGTGTAGGTCAGGACCCCCGACAGGGGATTGTTAATCTCATGGGCCACAGACGAAGACAATTTTCCCAGCGAGGCCATTCGTTCCACATGAATCAGTTCCTTTTGTATTTCTGTTAGCTCCTCCGACTTCTTTTGAACCTTATCTTCAAGATGCTGGGACCAATCCTGCAATTCTTCGGTGGCAGCCTGCAGATTATCGAGCATCTTGTTGAATGTTTCCGAGACCAGTTGCACATCCTGAGGCAAGGAAGGGCTCAGCTTCATTCTTTTACTTCTGTCACCCCGCGATACCGCCTCCGTGGCTTTTATGATTTCATTCAGGGGCCGGTTGATGGTTCTTCGGGTAAAGAAGATCAGGAAGGTGATCAGTAAGAGGGTAGAGATAGCGGCCAGGATGAAGAAGTCCCTCGATGATTCACTAATCGCAGTGTCAAGATCATCCATGGGAATACGTATGACGAAGGACCCCAGTACCGGATCACTGGCATTGTGGGCATGACAGGCTGCTGTGTGACACGAGGGTTGATTGGGAATCGGGGAATGAATCATCAGCAAGCGGTAATCGTTGTCTTTCTGTGTCATTTCACACTCGCTGTCCAGGCTGATGATCCGGAATGATTGCTCATCTCCGGGGAACATGGAACCTATATCTGTATGGCAGTCCTTGCAATTGGGATTGCTATGTCCGCCAACTCCTTCAGGAAATGATGAATAGACCAGATTCTCCAGTTTGTCATAAAGGTTCACGTCCTCAATCCCGGGTAGCGTATTAATCACATCGATGGTATTTTCAAGGGCTGACCAGTCGTTGGTAAGCATGGCGTGGTAAAGCGCTCCCTCTACGATAGAGCCTATGTTGTCACCACTCTGATTACTTATTTCATTAAGATGCCTTTCACTGACTTGCCTGAAGATAATTCCGAAGGAGACAAAGAAGAACAGGGACAATGTGGTTATAGTAATCACAACCCGGCCATATATGGATGACCGGGGATTAAAGCGTGACTTTTTACCTTGTATCACTATACTATGTATTGATCCGTATATCTTAACCCAGTCCGTGATGCATGAGCTTCACGGACCGGGATACTTTTTTCAGTTTGTTCGTTACTCTTTAAATGTACAAAATACCTGCAATTAGGATATCAATTGTTCAGTTGATCTCTATTATCCATTCAGAAACTCTTCCTGGAAGTCCTTCCAGACCTCTTCGGGCAGTTCTGACAATACATGATCCCGGATTTCCCCACCATCCTGAAGCATAGCCATGGCCGGTTCCGAAGAATATTTCCGCATGGCTCCCATGCTGAGGAAATCTTTGAACCTGGTAATCTCTTTTTCTGACCATTCGCTGGCTTTCTCGGCAAGCAGGAGGGAAGAGGTTTCCTTCATCCAATTGGCAGGTTTGACCTGGTATAACCAGCCCTTATTATAGGGATCCGTATTAATCATCTCCGGATTGTCTGCCAGCAAGGCGTTTGTTTCAAGCACCTCTCCCGATATGGGGGAATATACTTTGAGTTGCTTTCCATCCTGTTCAATTTCAGCCAGGAGTTCTCCTTTTTGGATGGAATCGCCCGGATCCTTTAAGCCGGAAAGTTCCAGTTTGCCGATGACATGCTGAAGAAAATCATCCAGGCCGACTTTCGCGGCACCTGACTCACCCAGGTGGGTCCAGGTATGATTTTTGCTAAAATAGATCCCCTGTGGAATTTTCAGGATCTTTGCAGAGAGTGTACTGACGGCATCTCTAATCTGCCTGAGTACCTGGCCA
>Ga0316191_10003688_pt1 | contig 11371 bp, 9 predicted proteins | sample Eddworburr2cm_MG_FD_204928 | JGI IMG/M metagenome (GOLD analysis project Ga0316191, IMG submission 204928) | Coastal sediment microbial communities from Maine, United States - Eddy worm burrow 2 cm | ecosystem: Environmental > Aquatic > Marine > Coastal > Sediment | place: USA: Maine | collected... | reverse complement strand
GCCGTACATCGAGCGTCACCTGCAGTCCGGTGGAAAGCTGAAACATGTCACCCGCCACATTCTGGGTCTGTTCCAGGGCTGTCCCGGCGCCCGGGCCTGGCGTCGTCAGCTCAGTGAACAGGCCTATCGGGATGGCGCCGGACCGGAAGTCGTGCGGGACGCCCTGGATCGGGTTCAGGCCCCCTTGGCCGCATGAGCCAGGGCGCAGTTGCAGCCCGCATGTTTCAGTCCCCTGAAATAGCTGATGTCTGACGCGGTTGCGGCGCCCCCCGATCTGGATGGTCTGCTGGCGCCCCGCTCGATCGCGCTGCTGGGCGCCTCGATCCGGGACAACAGCTTTGGTCAGGCGCTGCTGGACATGGCCGTCGGAGGCGGGTTCGAGGGGAGCATCTATCCAATCCATCCGCGCTACCGCGAGTCCGGTGGTATTCCATTTTTCTCAAGCCTTTCCGAACTGCCCGCGGTGGTTGACCACGTGGTGGTGGCGGTTGCGGCCGAGCGTGTGGAGGGCTGTCTGATAGAGGCTGCCGAGCACGGCGCGCGGGCCGCAACCGTGTTCGCCGACGGCGCCGGCGCGCGGTTCCGGGATCGGCTGCAGGCGATAGCGCGGGAGACCGGTCTTGCGATCTGCGGGCCGAACAGCATGGGTTTTCACAATCTGGATATCGGTTTGCGGATAACCCCCTTCCCGGCGCCCAAGAACCTGGTCCCGGGCGGGATCGCGGCCATTCTCCAATCCGGTTCGGTCATGGGCGCGCTGGCCCACAACGACCGCAGATTGCGCTTCAATCTGCTGGTCTCCACCGGGTCCGAAGTGTCGGTCACGGCCGCCGATTACCTGCTCTGGGCCATGGCGCAACCGACAACCCGGGTCATTGGATTGTTTCTTGAAACGGTGCGCGATCCGGCGGTGTTTCGGGAGGCGTTGCGCATGGCCGAAGACCGGCGCCTGCCGGTGGTATTGCTCAAGGTGGGACGAACCGAGATCGCCCGGCGTATGGCGCTGTCGCATACCGGCGCGGTGCTCGGCGAGCACCGCGTGTTCGAAGCCGTGGCCCGCGAGCACGGCGTGCATATGGTGCACACCCTGGACGAGATGGCGGCCAGCCTGCTGCTGTTTTCCCAGCACCGGGCCGCGCCGTCGGGGGGGATTGCCTCGATCCATGATTCGGGCGGGGAGCGTGAACTGCTGGTGGACCTGGCCGGCGATCTGGAACTGCCCTTGGCGCGGCTGGCGCCGCTCACGCTGGAGCGGATATCGGCCCAATTGGAACCGGGTATGGAGCCCGACAACCCTTTGGATGCCTGGCGCTCCGGCAAGCACGCGGAGGAGACCTTCCTGGAGTCGTTCGCGGCGATGATGGCCGACGATGCCGTCGCCGTCGGACTGTATGTGCTGGACTGGCGGGACCACTACTACCTGCATGAAATGCACGCGCGCGTCCTGATCCAGGTGGCCCGGTCCACGGCCAAACCGGTGCTTGCGGTCAGCAACTATTCCCTGAGCCACGATCAGGCCCTGGCCGACCGTTTAGGGGACCATGGCCTGCCTTTGCTGGAAGGCACCCGTGAGGCGCTGCTGGCGGTCAAACAGTGCCTCGCCCACCGGGATTGGCGGATCCGCGATCGGCAGTCATACGTTGAACATCCCGAGGTCGAATCGCTGCGCCGCGTGCTCGCCAGCCAGGACTGGGTGAGTGAGGCGTTTGGCTACGGTCTGTTGTCCGCCTATGGGGTATCGACTCCGACGGTCGAGTCGGTCGATACCCGAGCCGGCGCTTTGGCTGCCGCCGAGCACCTGGGCTATCCCGTCGTGCTGAAGACCGCCCGGCCCGGTATCGCCCACAAGAGCGACCTGGGCGGTGTGTGTTTGAATCTGATGGACCCGGGTTCGGTGGGTCTGGCCTACGACGGTCTGTGTCGTGCGCACGGCGCTCGGGTGCTGGTTTGTCAGATGGTCCCGGGAAATTCGGAGTGGATCATTGGCGTGATCAATGACCGGGATTTCGGTCCCGCGGTGATGATCGGTCCGGGTGGCACCCTGGTCGAACTGCTGAACGAACGGGCCGTGCTGCCCGCGCCGTTCGAGGCGGCGGACGCCGCTCGCGCCCTGAGTACGCTCAAGGCGGTCGCTGTGCTGCAAGGATTCCGCGGCCGGCCGCCCCTGGCCATGGAGGCCCTGTGCGAGGCCGCTGCCCGGGTGTCGCGGCTGGCGGTGGACTTTCGCGACCACATCGACCAGATGGACATCAATCCCATCCTGGTCTCCACGAGCACGGCGATCGCGGTGGATGTGTTGATAACAAAGGCGGCCGATCCAACCGGTTGAGGGTTCAGATCCTGCTGGGCCCCTAACCTGGATCTTTGGCTTTGCCGAAGGTCAGGGCCAGCACCATCAACACGGTGGTGACGATAATCATGATGGTGGAGATCGAGGCGATGGTCGGGTCGATCTGATCGCGCAGCGCGTTGAACATGTTGCGGGTCAGTGTTGCGTTGTCGCCGCCGGACACGAACATGGCCACCACCACTTCGTCGAAAGAGGTCAGGAACGCCAGCAGCGCGCTGGTGGTGACCGCGAAGCGGATCTGCGGCAGGGTCACCGTCACAAACGCCTTCCAACGGGGTGCGCCCAGACTGCGCGCCGCCAGCTCCTGGTTCAGGTCAAAGCTCTTCAGGGCCGAACCCACCACCAGAACCACCAGCGGCAGGGCCAGCAGGGAGTGCGCCATCACCAGCCCCAGCAGGGTGTACTGAATCTTGAGCTTGACGTAGACATAGAAGGCACCCACCGCAACCAGGATCAGCGGCACCATCATCGGGGTGATCAACAGCGCCAGCGCCAGACGTCCGTAGCGGATGCTCGAGGTGTGCAGTCCGTAGGCGGCCAGCACACCGATCGGCGTGGCCACCAGCATGGTGAGAAACGCCGCCTTCAGCGAGGTCGCGGTGGCGGCCATCCACTCCGGCGACCCGAAGTAGTGTCGATACCAGCGCAGAGACCAGGTTTCGGGCGGGAACTCCAGGTACTGTGAATCCGAAAACGACATGGGAATGACGATCAGCGTGGGCGCCACCAGCAGCAGCATGATCACGATCGACAGGGCATACAGCCACAAACGCCGGGCGTGGGTGATCTGGGTCTCGGAGGCGGGACTGTTCAGCCAGTGGATCATCCGTGTCCGCTCCCCGCAAGCTGTTCCAGCCTGAGGAACCGCGAAGCGACCCACAGGATCAGCATGGTCAGCAGCAGCAGCACCACACCCATGGCGCTGGCGGCGCCCCAATTGACAAACAGCTCGATGTTGGAGGCGATTTTCATGGACACCATGATCACCTTGCCGCCGCCCAGCACCGCCGGGGTCACATAGAACCCCAGACAAAGCACGAATACGATCAGGGACCCTGCGAACAGACCCGGTCCGGACAGCGGGAAAAACACGGTCCAAAACGCCCGCGTAGGGCTTGCACCCAGGTTGGACGCGGCTTTCAGATAGTCGCGGTTGATCGCACGCATTGAGCCGTAAAGAGGCAGAACCAGAAACGGCAGCATGATGTGCACCATGCCGATCAACGTGCCGGTGAGATTGTGCACCATCTTGATCGGCTCATCCCAGAGGCCCAGGTCCATGGCCCAGGTGTTGACCAGGCCGCGCTTTTGCAAAAGCACCAACCAGGCATAGGTGCGCACCAGCAGCGAAGTCCAGAACGGGAGCAGCACCGTAATCAGGCACAGGCCGGCGATGCGGTTGGGCAACTGCGACAGGAAATAGGCGAGTGGGTAGCCGATCAGTATGCACAGGCCAGTGGTGATCAGGCTGACCTGGAAGGTGGTCTCGAAAATGCGCCGGTAGGATTTTCGATCCACCATGCGCTGATAGTTCTCCAGCGAAAACTGGCCGTCCGCCCCGATAAAGGACAAATAGAACAACCATCCCACCGGAATGATCAGGATCACCAGCACCAGGATCAGCGCCGGCGAACTGAGCCCGAACAGGGCCCAGCGTTCGCGACGGGCATCGTGCCGCAGGCCGTCTTCGTGGGTCTCAACCGCTGTGCCGGACATGGGCTCAGTCCTCGTCCGCGATCAGCAGCGTGTCGTCCGCATGCACACCGATGGTCACCGGATCGCCAACCTTGGGCAGAGTGTCGAGGGTATCCCGCCGGGTCATGCCGCGCAGGGCGATCTCTACGCTGTCGGTAAGTTGGGCATACAGCAGATAGCTGTCCCCCTGGTACACCAGATTGCTGACCGTGCCGGCGAATCGATTCATGGCCGGATCCGGGTCGTCGTCCAGCACCTGCAGTCGCTCCGGTCGCAGCAGCAGCAGCAACGCATCGGCCTCGGGGATCGGATCGCTCAGGGTCAGCGCCGTGTCCCCATGATAGACGCTGTCGCCCCGGCGGCGCACCGGCACAAACATGGAGTCACCGATGAAATCGGCTACAAAGCGGTTGGCGGGACGTTCGTACAGCCGGGTGGGGTCGTCCAGTTGCATCAACCGTCCATGATTGATCACCGCGATCCGATCCGACATGGTCAAGGCTTCGCGCTGATCGTGGGTCACGTACACGGTGGTCATACCCAGCGTATCGTGCAGATCACGTAGCTCGATCTGCATGCGGTCCCGCAGCTTCTTGTCCAGCGCCGACAGGGGCTCGTCCATCAGCAGTATGCGGGGCTCGAACACGATGGCGCGGGCCAGGGCGACGCGCTGCTTCTGCCCGCCGGAGAGTTGATCGATTTGCCGCCCGCCAAAACCGCCGAGCTGTACCGTTTCCAGCGCCTGTTCTATTCGTTCCTGCGCCTGTTGCGCCGGCACCCGGCGCAGCCGCAGCGGATACCCCACGTTGCCGTCCACCGTCATGTGCGGAAACAGCGCGTAGTTCTGAAACACCATGCCCACGCCCCGCAGGTGCGGGGGCGTGCGAATGATCTCGGTTTCACCGAATTTGACGCTGCCACGGTCTGGACGGGTGAAGCCGGCGAGCACCATCAGCAGCGTGGTCTTGCCCGATCCCGAGGCCCCGAGCAGGGTCAGAAACTCACCGCTGCGAACGTCCAGGCTGACCTCGTTCAGGGCGTGGACCGCGCCGTAGGTTTTGGTCACACCGCGGATGGTGATGGGCAGGGCGTCGGCCGCCGGGTGCGGTGATTCGTCCTGGGACATAAGCTATCTCTGAGTCGTGGGCGTGGGCGTGTCACCCCGGAGCACGGCGGGCGGCGACCGCCGCCCGCCGACGGGTCGAGACCGGATCATTCGGTCAGCATTTCCTGATACATCTCCGCCGCCGTGGTTTCCCATTTGGCGTACCACTCGATGTCGATCGGAAGCTGCAGCGCGGCATTATCCGGGTGGGACGGCAATGCCCGGGCTACGGACTCGTCGATGGTGCCCAGATCGTAAGCCGCCTTGTTGGTGGGGCCGTAGGTGATGTATTTGGGCAGGTTGGCCTGATACTCCGCCTTTGAAATCTCCGCCAGGAACGCCATGGCGGTGTCCTTGTTGGGCGCCCCCTTGGGAATGGCGAAGCAGTCGTAGTCCAGCAGCGCCTGGTTGAAGCTGTAGGCGACCTTGGCGCCGTCCTTGCGGGCGTTGTCGAAGCGGCCGTTCCAGCCGGTGCTCATGTCCACCTCGCCGTCTTTCATCAACTGCGCATGCTGGGCACCGGACGACCAGAACACGTCGATGTTGGGTTTAAGCTCGCGGATCTTGTTGATCGCGCGCTCGATTCCTTCCTCGGAGTCCAACACCTTGTAGACGTCCTCCGGAGGCACACCGTCTGCCATCAGCGCAGGCTCCAGCGCGCCGGCCACTTTGCCGCGATAGGCCCGTTTGCCCGGGAATTTCTCCACGTCCCAGAAGTCGGCCCAACTCTGCGGTGTGCTGTCGGCATAGGTGTCGGTGTTCCAGGCGTAAACGGTGGAGAACACATCGCCGCCGACGCAGTACTTCATCTTGAGGGTCGGATAGAAGGTCGACACGTCTATGAGCTCGTAATCGAGTTCCTCCAACAGCCCCTCCGCCCCGGCCCGTGAGGCAGAACCCGAGCCGCTGGCCACGATATCCAAGGTCACCGCGCCGGTCTGAACCTGCAGGCGCACATCGGACATGCCGCCATAGGTTTCCTCTCGGACCGCGATTCCGGTCGCTTCCGAGGCGGGTTGAAACAGCGCCTTGCTCTGTGCCTCCTGGTAAGAGCCGCCCCAGGAAGCAATGGTGACAGACTTGTCCTGAGCGAAGGTGGGTCCGGTCACCAGCGCGGCGGTTGCGATTCCCATCAGTAACGTTCGTTGCATACCTAGTCTCCTAAAGTGTCAAATCCGCCCCGTAGGGTCGGTCCTTCGTCGTTATTCTGGCGCCGGGTGGTCGCGATGGCGCTCACCGGCCCTGGGTGGACACGTCTGTCGTATCATCCCGCCGGGTGGCTATCGCGCCGCTCGCGCGCATTCCCGCTGGTCAAGCCAGCGGTACCAGGACACCACCGCGGGAAGGAACCAGGGCGATCCCGTATACAGTGGACGGGTTGGAAACGCCAAACCGTCGAAGGCAGTCCGGCCATCCGCCTGGCCCAGAATCTGTTGCCCCATGCGCATGCCCAGATAGCTGGCCATGGATACGCCGGAGCCGCAGTAACACATAGCGTAGTGCATGCCCTGGTATCTGCCCACATGGGCGAGTTCGTCAAAACTGTAGGCGACCGTGCCGGACCAGGAATGAGAGATTCGGGTGTCTTGCAACTCCGGGAAAATTCGCCCCATCTCCGCATGCAACAGTGGGCCACTGACGTCCGGATCGGTTTCGGTCGCCGACACCCGGCCGCCGAACACCACCCGGGTCCGGTCCGGTGAAGCACGGTAGTAGTAGACCACGCGGCGGCTGTCACTGGTCACCCGATTGGTGGGAAACAGGCGATCCACCACACTGCGGGGCAGGGGTTCCGTCGCGATCACATAGCTGCCGATGGGGATCGCGCGTCGCCGCAGCCACGGGGTCAGCCGGCCGGTGTAGCCATTGGTGGCGATCAAAACGTCCCGTGCCCGAATCGGGCCCTTGGATGTGGCTATTGTGTGGCCGGAAGCGTTGGCTGAAATCGACTGTGCTTCGCAATATGGAATCACCTGGGCGCCGGCCGCCAGGACCGCGCGCAGCAGACCGCGATGATACTTGCCCGGATGCAGACTGGCGTGGCGCGGGAACACCACCCCCCCGTAATACAGATCGCTGCCCAGTTCCGTATGTTGTTCCGAACGGGGCACCGGGTGCGCCTCGATGCCTTCCTCGCGGGTCAGGCGCTGGATGTCTCGGGCGAGCTGTTCAAACTGCTTGGGCGTGTGGGCTGCGTGATAGCGGCCGGCGCGCCGAAAATCGCAGTGGATCTGTTCCCGCTCCACCAGGGTTTCGATCCACTCGAGGGCAGTGGCGCCCTCACTGCGAATCGCGCGGGCCCGCTCCAACCCGTACCGCCGGGCCAAAGCCGCAAGCGAGGGTTTGATGCTGGTGCTGATCTGGCCGCCGTTGCGGGTGCTGCAGCCGGCGCCTGGGTCCTGGCTTTCCAGCACCACCGTATTGCGCCCCCCACGGGCCAGCTCCAGCGCCGCGTTGAGGCCGGTGTAACCTGATCCGACCACCACCGCGTCAACGGTGGCGGGCAGTGCATCGCTTAGCGCCGTTGGATCGGGCAGCCCATCGAGCCAATAGGGACGACTCTGATAGTCAGATGCAAACAGTGCCGAGCTGGCGGCGCGGTCGGCTCCATCCCGGCTGTTTTGCGGCGGCTTGGGTTTGCCTTGCGCCAAGTCTAATTTCTGCCACGTTTCATTGTCCGGATACTGCGTGCAGGGTCAGGTCTGAGTCAATCGGGGGCGGCGGCGTCCGCCGCCGGGCCATTCACGAGCCGTTCGAATTGGTATCCCCGTTTGGCAATCCACCTGGTGAGCCCATCAGGTTTTGTTTTGGGAATAGTGCAATTCGCTATTTGACGGTATGGGTTTGCTGTCCTAAACCTCTTGGGGTCCGTCGCAATCCAGGCTGCCGACCATCCTGTGGCCCAAGGCGGATCCGACCAACACTCTTAAGGGGAAGGACTTGATGCAATCCAGAATCGTAAGTGCGGCATTGTCCGCGGCATTGGCGACGACCGCTGTCTCCGTCGCTCAGGCCCAGGACCAGACCCTCTACCTCGGGGGGTATGGCGGTTCATTCGAAAAGCTGCTGAAGGAGACGATCCTTCCGCCATTCGAAGCCGAGAACAACGTCAAGATCGTCTATGTACCGGGCAATTCCACCGACACCCTGGCCAAGCTGCAGGCCCAGAAAGGCAAGCAGGAGTTGGATGTGGTGTTTCTGGACGACGGACCCATGTACCAGGCTGTTCAGTTCGGTTTCTGCGACACCATTCAGGATGCGGAGATTTTTGGCGATTTGTATGAAATCGCCAAGATGAACACCGATAAGGCGGTGGGCGCCGGTTTCGTCGTAACCGGTATTTCCTACAACACCGAGTCTTTCGAGAAAAATGGCTGGGATGCACCCACCTCGTGGATGGACCTGACCGATCCCAAGTACAAGGGCAAGCTGGTGGTGCCGCCCATCACCAACACCTATGGACTCCACGCCCTGGTCATGATGGCCCGCCTCAACGGCGGTGGCGAGAACGATATCGAACCCGGGCTTGTGGCCTTTGAAGAGCAGGTTGGGCCGAACGTTCTCACCTACGAGCCCTCCTCCGGGAAAATGTCAGAACTGTTCCAGACCGGGGAAATCGACATTTCGATCTGGGGTTCGGGGCGTCTGAAGTCACTGGCAGACACCGGGTTCCCCGGCGGTTTCGTATACCCCAAAGAAGGGGGTGTGGCCCTGATGGTGGCGACCTGTCCGATTGTGGACAGCGACATGTCTGAACTGTCCCAGAAGCTGGTCCAGCACTTCCTCAAGCCGGAGAACCAGGTCTTGCTGGCCGAAACCGTGGGGTTTGGTCCGACCAACACGAAGGCGGAACTGCCGGCGGAGCTGGCGGAGACCCTGCCTTACGGTCCCGAGCGGATCAATGCGCTCAACGCGGTGGATTGGAATGTGATCAACGGCGAGCGAGGCGAGTGGACCAAGCTCTGGTCCCGACGCGTCGAACGCTGATCGTCGCACCGGCGAATCGTCCGGACGGGGTCCAACCCCGTCCGGCATCCGGCACCAGAGCCTCAGCGGGAGGGTTTGCGCATGTCGTTCGTCCGATTGGAGAACGTCACCAAGCGGTTTGACAGCTTTACCGCGGTGGATGATTTGTCCATATCCATCGAAAAAGGCGAGTTCGTTTCTCTGCTGGGTCCGTCCGGCTGCGGCAAGACTACGACGCTGCAGATGATCGCGGGGCTGCAGGAACCCACTGCCGGCCGTATCCATCTGGACGGCGAGGACATAACCTACAAAAAGCCCAATCAGCGCGGGCTGGGCATCGTGTTTCAGAGCTATGCCCTGTTTCCCCACATGACGGTGGAGGAAAACGTCAGCTTTGGACTGGAGATGCGCCGCGTCGATCGGGGTGAACGCGAGCAGCGGGTGCGGCGCAGCCTGGAGCAGGTGCAACTGGACAGCCTGGCCAAGCGCTACCCCAAGGACCTGTCCGGCGGTCAACGACAGCGAGTGGCCCTGGCCCGGGCGCTGGTGATCCAGCCGCCGGTGCTGCTGCTGGACGAGCCCCTGTCCAACCTGGACGCCAAGCTGCGGGAGGACATGCAGCTCGAGCTCAGGGTCCTGCAGCAACAGTTGGGTGTGACCACCATACTGGTGACCCACGACCAGGCCGAAGCCCTGTCCATGAGCGACCGTATCGTGGTCATGAACGAAGGGCGCGCGGTGCAGATCGATGCGCCGCTCACCATGTATGAGCGGCCGGAAACCGCCTTTGTGTCGAACTTTGTCGGCAAGACCAACCTGCTTCAGGGTGTGGTCACCGCTGCGGAACAGGACGGCGCCACCGTGCGGGTGGGTGAGCAGAGTCTCTCCGGAGAGGGGCCTGGCCTGAGCGATGGGGCGGCGGTGACCGTGTCCCTGCGGCCGGAGAAGCTGCGGCTGTCTGCCCAGGCGGAAGACCAATCGATACCGGGACAGGTCAGCGCCGGTATTTTCCTGGGCAATCACTGGCTCTATCAGATCGACAGCGCCCTGGGCACACTCCTGGTCAGTCAGGCCAATCGGGGCACACCGCCCTTTGTGCGCGGCGATCCGGTCCACATCCACTGGGTGCGAGAAGGTGTGCGGCTGATGCCGGGGGAGGTTCCCCGTGGCTGAGACCGGCAGCCCGGGTTCCCGTCCATATTGGCTCAGCGCGCCGGGCCTGGTGTTTTTTGCGACCCTCCTGGGCGTGCCGCTGTTCACCACCCTGATGCTGAGCTTTTACAGCTTTGACTATGCCACCGGCGGGATTCAGACCGACTTAACACCGGCCAATTATCTGGAAATTGTCCAGGACAGCTACTTCCATCGGATTTTCGGTCGGACCTTTGGTGTTGCCTTGCTGGTAACCCTCATTTGTGCCCTGATCGGGGCGCCGGAAGCGTACATTCTGGCGCGCATGCGCAATCCCTGGAAGTCTCTGTTCCTGCTGGTGATTCTGGGGCCTTTGTTGATCTCGGTGATCGTCCGCACCCTGGGCTGGGCACTGCTGTTGGGCAGCAAAGGGGCCATCAGCGAAGGCTTGCAGATGCTGGGCATCATCTCCGAACCCATCAGTTTGATGTTCACCATCACCGGCATGGTCATCGCCCTGGTACACGTGCTGGTGCCGTTTATGGTGCTGTCGGTCTGGGCCTCATTGCAGAAGCTCGATCTTCAGACCGAGGACGCGGCGCTGACTCTGGGCGCCAACCGTTTCACGGTATTGCGCCGGGTCGTGTTGCCGCAGATCATGCCGGGCATTCTGTCCGGCAGCCTGATCGTGTTCGCCCTCACCGCCAGCGCATTCGCCACCCCGTCCATCATCGGTGGCCGGCGGCTCAAGGTGGTGGCCACCACCGCCTATGACGAGTACCTGAGCACCCTCAACTGGCCCTTGGGCGCCGCCATCGCCGTTGTTCTTCTGGTCGCTAATGTGATTGCGATCACCAGCTACAACCGCATGGTCGAGCGCCGCTACGCCAAGATTTTCGAATAGGGGAGGTCATCGAGATGCGACGCAACGGCTGGCCCGAAATGCTGTTCCATGGTCTGTTCGTGATCTTCATCCTGGCGCCCATTGTTGCGGTGTTTGTGGTGTCGTTCACCGACAAGGGGTATCTGTCGGTGCCCAGCGACGGCCTCTCCTTGCGCTGGTTCAGGGCGATTCTGGATTACCCGGGCTTTATCGACGCGTTCTGGATGAGCCTGTATCTGGG
>Ga0316191_10003684_pt1 | contig 11377 bp, 9 predicted proteins | sample Eddworburr2cm_MG_FD_204928 | JGI IMG/M metagenome (GOLD analysis project Ga0316191, IMG submission 204928) | Coastal sediment microbial communities from Maine, United States - Eddy worm burrow 2 cm | ecosystem: Environmental > Aquatic > Marine > Coastal > Sediment | place: USA: Maine | collected... | reverse complement strand
GTCATCTGGGGCGATGACGTCGGCCAGCAAAACATCAGCGCCTACCACAGGGGCATGATGGGCGGCAGTACCCCGAATATCGACCGCATTGCTAACGAAGGCGCCATCTTCACCGACTCCTATGCCCAACAAAGCTGTACTGCCGGTCGCGCTTCTTTCATCCTCGGCCAGCACCCATTCCGCACAGGTCTGCTGACCATCGGTATGCCGGGTGCAAAGCAGGGTATTCAGGATAAGGACCCGACCATTGCAGAACTGCTGAAAAACCACGGCTATGTCTCCGGGCAGTTCGGCAAGAACCACCTCGGCGATCGCGATGAGCATCTGCCGACTGCTCATGGCTTCGATGAGTTTTTTGGCAACCTCTATCATCTCAATGCCGAAGAGGAACCGGAAAGTGAGTTCTATCCAAAGGACCCTGAATTCCACAAGAAGTTTGGTCCTCGTGGTGTGCTCCATACTTATGCCGATGGCAAGATCGAGGACACCGGTCCCCTGACACGCAAGCGCATGGAAACTGCTGATAACGAGTTTCTTGATGCGAGCATCAATTTTATCGAAACAGCACACAAGGAGGGCAAGCCCTTCTTTGTCTGGCACAACTCTACCCGTATGCATGTCTGGACGCACCTGAGCGACAAGTACAAGGGCAAATCCGGTTATGGCATGTATGCCGACGGCATGATGGAGCTTGACGACGGCGTCGGTGTCCTGCTCGACAAGCTGGATGAACTCGGCATTGCCGACAACACCATCGTCGTTTTCAGTACCGACAATGGTGCAGAGAAGTTCACTTGGCCTGACGGTGGCACGACGCCTTTCCGCGGTGAAAAAGGCACGACCTGGGAAGGTGGTTTCAGGGTACCGATGATGGTCAGGTGGCCGGGAACCGTCAAGCCGGGTACAGTTATCAATGATATCTTCTCTCATGAAGACTGGTTGCCGACCCTGATGGCGGCAGTCGGTGAGCCGGATATCAAGGAGAAACTGTTAAAAGGTCACAAGGCCAGCGGCAAGACCTTCAAGGCACATCTTGATGGCTACAATCAGAAAGATTTGCTGTCGGGTAAAGGTCCGGGCCAGAGAAAAGAAATCTTCTACTTTGATGCAGGCAGCAACCTGAACGCCGTTCGCTACAAGGACTGGAAGGTCCATTTCACTATCATGGAAGGCGCGATCAACGAGGCCTATCGCAAGACACCAAGCTGGCCCTTGATTGTTAACCTGAGAATGGACCCGTACGAGACCGGCCCGGATGCCGCACTCTACGTTCGTAATTTCTACGCGGACCAGATGTGGATGTTTGTCCCCGCCCAGGTACTCGTGACGAAATTCCTCGAGACCTTCAAGGAGTTCCCGCCGACAGCCGGTGACTCTCTGAGCGTCGACGCTGTCCTTGCTCAGATGAAAGGGGCGGCGAGTCGCCAGTAATAGATTCAACTTGAATGACCGAATTAGGGAGCAACCTGCCTTTTATAGTTTTATCATGGAGGTCAGGAACTGGCCGGTTTTCTCTATTCGCTGACCGGAAAGAGTGGGCGTTCAAGAGCATGGGGAACGGCAAGCATCCGATCAAAGTCTGTCTATTAGACCAATTCCAAATAAGATTCCGCTAAACGAGAAACCGACCCAAACCGCAAGTTCGCCTTAACGCGCTGAATGTCTTAGGCATAGTGAAAGTTGCCGTTGCAGTACGGGACGCGCGTAGGGGGCTTTCTATTTACCTTTGCCACGCTGCTCCCGGTAGGCCTTGGTGGAGAGGGCCGATGATTGGTTAGAAGCCCGGAAGAGCTTTGTCATTTCAATATTGAGTGAAATGCGTGAGTTTTCAGAGCGTATCACTTAAATCGTCTATAGTTGTTTTATCGGCTGTCTATTACTAGCTGGGTGTAGTGAGCTGATAATGGTCGAGATTTCCAATCGACGCCAATCAATGAACGATAACATATGCTTCCATTAAAGAGCCAACTGGTAATGCGCTTGATCTCATTGAGAGATTCCTTTGCTGTTCTTATCGCTGCATGTTCTTTAAACATGGCGGCAGTAATCGCGCCCGCACATAGCCAAGACTCACGAACCGTCGACAGTTTTACTCGTGAGGAGATACAGGCCGCAGTGTTTAGCTTCGCCGATACCTGGGCGGCCCAGATTTTCGAGGCCGCAAACAAAGTGGCAGAACGCGCCGGAACTGATGAGGCACGTCGTCACACCGACCGCTTCAGATACTATGGCGCTACTGCGGGCTTTGATATTGCCACGCATCCCAATGCTGGCGTAAATCTGCTGGATTTCATGGTGCTGGTTTCGCTCAACCGAATCGTGTGGGAAGAGTACTGGGGTCCGCAGGTCTACGGATCAGCAGCCGACCCGATGATCAATGTGCTACGAGTGATGGACGGCGAGGCATGGGATTTCGGGGGCGAGGTAATGACGCCGATTCAACTCCAGGCAGTCAGAGAGGTGATACGCGCATGGCGTGCGGAAAATCCAGGCAAGAAGGACGTACATTTTGTGCGCTTCAGTGACTTTGGTGAGCTGGGGCGCAAGCCATCATTGGAAGAAGCGATGCAACCTGGTGGACTATTGGGACCAGTCAGAGAGGCGGCAGAGGCTGCCGATGAGATCAGGGTCTGGGGCGACCGAGCACTCTATATGCTCGTTCGGATGCAGGAACTGATGATGCTGCGGCTGGAAATGGCGATGAAGGAAGTGCTGCGAACACCTGAACTCAGCCAAGCGCTGCAGGATGTCAGCGGATTTCGGAAAAGTTCTGAACGGTATGCAGACATTCTAGAGAGGTTTCCGAGCCAGCTCTCTAAGCAGATGCAAGCACTGGTCACTCAAACCGTACATCAAGTCAGCGTTGAGCGACAGGCTGCCATTAATCACTTATTGCTTGGCGTTAGCCAGGAACGCAGACTGGCGCTGGAGACTATGGTCAAGGATGTGACGCAAGTGCGTGAAGAGAGTATTAACCACTTGCTCGAAGGCATCTCAAAGGAAAGACAAGGATTGAATCGGCATTCAGAGCTCTTGCTGGAGCGGGCAGGACATGAAGCCAAATCGATTTTGACTCGTTTGTTTGTGCTTTGCGCGGGATTGTTGCTGTTGTATTTCCTACTGCGACTGATGTATCGGTATACCGCAGCCCAGCCTTCAGCAACGTGGTTCGGCAAAACGGCACCTGCACTTGCGTTGCTCACCGTGGTCGTATCCATCGTTGCCATAGTACTGATCTACGACCATTATTCTACTAGAGCGGGTATTTCTCCCGGTGCCCGCGATGATCTTCGCCGCGAGGCGCCTTCCCCGAAGCCGGCAGCGAGCTTGCAATTGGAAGCACCAGCCCACGACATCAGAAATGGTGGAAACCATTCGTTTCCGGGCGCAGATACCCTTTCGACGCTATCGCACGTGGAGACGCCGCCGTCTGGCGGTACGGTTGTTACGGGCTATCAACCAGGGTCGGTGTCTGAACCTGCCTCTTATGCGGCCCTCGTTCCTGGTGCGGAAGATAACAGAGACCCAGAGCCCGAGCCATTTCGTTTGAATCAGGAGGTTGTTACTCTTGAGATACTGTTTGCACCTGGAAAGGCGGAAATACCAAGGGCATTTCAATCCACCCTTAACGAGGTTTCCGAAATCGTGCTCAACAATCCGGAATTCCGCATCGAAATAGGAGGACATGCCGACGGCCGGGGGGTTGCCTCAGCCAATCAACGGCTGTCTGAAGTACGCGCAATGAACGTGGCGCAATATTTAATAAAACAGGGAGTTGCTTCAGATCAGTTGTGGGTACTGGGATATGGCGCAGATAAACCGGTTGCAGACAATGGCACGGTTGAAGGACGCGCAAAGAATCGTCGCGTCGAGATGCGGGTAATTCGGTGATCATTCTGCTTAATTAGAGCGGCACAGGACGATATACACGAGAGGAGTATATGCATATAAATCAAGGCATTATTCTGGTTCAGAGTAAACTTGCTGTTGCGCTTGTATGCCTGTCATTTACCGTTACGATTATGACGTCTGCCGACGTCCAGGCTGAGTCACTCCCGGAACTGGGCAGTGAACCGCAGGCCGCCGAATCGTCTGCTGCTAAAGCAGGTGGCGATGACATGGAGAAGATCGCGAAGATGACGGCTAACCCGGTCGGCGCCGCATGGATGATGTGGACACAAAACGACTATACGCGGATCAATGGCGACCTGGTACCCGGCAACGAATATGTCAATTCCACCAAGTTCCAGCCGGTGATGTCGTTTCCGCTCGATTTCAGGGGTGAGGATTGGAACCTGATTGTTCGCCCGGTACTTCAATATCAGAGCGTACCCCTCGATAAAGATGTTGGAAAGCTCTTTGGTGCTTCGCCGAGCGATATCGTCGTTGATCCCCGCCTGGGCGGCATTGCAGAGGACGCATTCGATGATCGCACCAGTGGCTTTGGTGATACAGCGCTATTGACACTGCTGGGTCCCAACCGTCTGGATGGTAATATCTGGGGGGTCGGGATGACCCAGATATTCCCCACGGCGGAAGAGGACGTGCTTGGACAGCAAAAGTGGCAGGCGGGGCCTGCTTTCTTGTGGGCGCACCTTGCAAAGGATGTTGGTGGATTCAACTACGGTGCACTCGCACAACACTGGTGGTCCTATGCAGGTGATGATGACCGCGAAAATACCAGCCAAACGGATATCCAGTATTTCATCAACTACCGGCTCAGTAAAACTGAATTGGTCGGCATGACACCCAACATCCGTTACAACTGGGAGGCGGATGACAGCGACGATAAGTTGACGTTACCGATCGGCCTTGGATATTCGAACGTCTACAAATTAGGCAAACTCCCGGTCCGAATTGCTGCGGAGGTTCAATACTCAGTTATCTCACCAGATAACGTGGGGTCGGACTGGAATTTCCGCCTGCTATTTATCCCGGTGATACCCAATCCATTCCGGTAATCATGCAGGTGGGTGATTCCTGCACTTTATGCCAGATTATTTTGATAGTTCCTTACGTAATATCCCGTGCATAACATCAGTCTCTTCGTCCGATAATAATTGGTTGCCGTTTTCATATATGCGGTATGTCGGATTATGCGGCAAGTCTCCCTTCGCTGGTCGTACGTGTAGGTCCGAAAACGACCCACTGTCGCCGTTCAGCCAAAATTCCTGAACGGCAATAATGCAGCGTGAACCGGACGTTCACGTCCAAGTTCAGTTTTCTACAATCCGCAAGAATGGGATGTTCGCGAACTGAATATTTTGAGGCTAATTATTTTTCGCTCCCTGTTCCACCCACAACTTCAGAATCTTAATTTCATGACCCGTTATGGGCTTATGTTGATTTTTCAATTTACGTGACAAATTACCAGCGCGACCTTCGAGCAGCATATTAAGGGGACTCGTTTTACTATTACCTGGCACAATCCCAGGGCCATATATCGAGCCATCCAAGAGAGCCTCATAACTTTCCATGTCCAGCCCCGTCTTTCTATAACCTTCACCGTAGGGCGCAGTATGACAAACTATACATTTATCCATAAAAATAGGGTGCACATCACGTTGATAACTAATTTTCGGCTTGGTTGCGCATCCCACACTTGGTGTGGAATCAGCGGCAGGCTTGGTGTGGAATACGCATCCCACATAATTAATACAGTTTAGTAGTGTAATTATTGAACTGACGGTGTATGTATAGTCCATTGGTCTTTTAGGGTAAATACGTCCCGCAACTCTTGGTGATTTACACAATCCTGCCCTTCTCTTAAGAGGGTTTTCAAAAACTCCTGATCGTGTTCCATATCTATTTCTAACAGGATCTTCGAATGGCACTCGATTCTTTTTAATGTGGCTAAGGTGTCATCTTCCATCTTTCTTTTCATAATGTAATCACCAATTACAGGAGGAATGAAAAACTTTGGCTTTAGACTTGATTCATGTAGCAGCCATGTACGCTCTCCCCGAGGGCGTATCATCCAGACGGCAGAGCCCGATTCAAAGCTACTGAGTTCCGGAATGGTTTTTATTTTAATGTCCCCATGTTTAGTCTCAACAATATCCCCTACCCAGTCGATTTTAAAGCAGAACGGCCCGACCCAGTGCTCTGAAAGATTCCTAACCCTAACTACATCATCATGTTCAGAGGGCAGGACTTCAACCTCGGTAATAAAGGGGTTTATTCGATAGCCATGGCTGTAATCTGTGATTACGTCATAGACGTAATCCGCAGGTGCATCGAGTACAGATACAATCCTGAGCCTGTACTCACCATCCGCTTCTGTCACGGACAGCTCTTTAAGCTCACCAGCTACGGAAAGATAACTAAATAGAAGTGATGCGACCAAGGTGCATATCCTGATCACTGATATACGTAGGGGTATAAGACAATCTCCAACTTTGCTGATGAGTAATTTCATTAACTACCTTCTTCTTATTAAGCATTTATGCCTTCAAACATAGAAGATCAGGGTTATTTATCTATTGTTGGAATTACTTATAAAATATTTTTTCTTCGCTAATTGGGATGCCCCAGAAGTGTGCAATTTTGACGAAAAGTGTTATTTCACAGCTACCTGACCAGTTACAAGGCGGCATGGCAAACCTGCCATTCATAATGAGTCGAATATCGGGTTGCTGACTGCCGATTGCCATCAGCATATGAGTGACCGATGTCAGTAGTACAGGCCGTTCGCTCATTCTACGTGAAGGGCAAAAGCTGCCCTTCGAGCTGCTTTCATTGCAGAAGTTAGATCGAACGGCAAAGTTCGGCCCGAGCCGGAAGACCACCGCCTTGAATGGAATGGCTGTAGGACTGACTAGTCGAGGCCGATAGAGCGGTATTGGGATGAATAATGATGTTTGTGTGATTCATCTATGTAGCAGCTATAAACGAGGTGGCTTGTATGGATCGAGAAAAACGCAAAGGTGATGAGCCGGTACCGGACAATGGGATGAAGCTGCTGAACCAGCTGCAAATTATGATCTTGCGTCAAATCGAAGGCTATGGGTGGCGACTCCATTTCATACGCAGGCCATTGTTCCAGGAAATCGTTCCAGTGGTGATTGATGCCGATGGGAAGAAGCTTGGAATATTGGAGGAGGATGGAAGACTGAACACGGAGCCGGATATCATTGTTCGTTAATAGTTAATCCCGTAAAGAGCGGCGGCCTTGAGGCCGCTTTTTTATCCTGCGAACGGCAATAGTTGCTGCAAAGTCTCCCTTCGCCGGTCGTCCGGGAAGGGCAAGTTGTGGCCGGTTATCCTCCTTGCAGACCTCATCAATATTCGAGTTTCGGAATGCGCTGAAAGGCAGGTTACCGATCCAATCCAGTCCTACAGTGGCGGCTTATATAAGCGATGATTGAAAGAGAAGAACCGACCCAAATGAGACATTCACGGCGGCGGTCTTCAGCTCCCCTTTTTCCTTATATGAGATTGTCTGCACGGTCAGTTTCAGTCATGACTGCTCACAAAGTTCGTTAGGCCACTTTGATTATGCCGAGGCAGCCGGTTCTATTATGTTGAAAGCATGGTATAGGTATATCATGATGACGAACTGGTTCAATCCACCCCGCACGTCAATCGTGGATGTGACTGGCGGTTAAGCAATGCTTTAGGAAGTTCAGTGCAGCAGGAAGTTGTAGCTGGACAAGCAAGCAATTTATCAAATAGAAACCGACTAATGAAACGACGAACTTCGGTGATCAGTCTCGCCATACTCACGGCATTAATAATTGGGTGTTCTGCTGTTTATGAGAGTGCAGGTATATCGCCAACAGATCTGTCAAGTCTACACATAGGGATGTCGCGCGACGACGCTGAGAAGATACTTGGCTCTCCCGAAAGCGGGCCAACGACATCGGAGAACGGGTTCTCTGCAAACTACGTTTTTAACCGAGGTTATAGGCCACCCACAGACTCGAAGATTGGACGTTCAATTGCATATGAGGCGGCAGATATTGTGACTTTAGGATCTTACTCACTTGGCACGCTTGATGATCAAAAAGCACTACTCCGGGTTGAGTACGATAGCGAATGGCGAATTATGAGAGCGACTGAAAAAATGAGAAAGAATTGTTCAGTGCATGGAGGAAACTGGCCAGGCGAAATGTGTGAAAAGGTCCAAGGTAATCTCTATCCTTCCACTCTGCCAACCAGACTTTCATTGCCACAATAGGCGGCAAACCAAGGGGTGGATCTAGAAATATGAGCGGGCGCTTACGACCGAGAGTTGCCGTTCGCCATAAGTCCTCGTGTGTCTTAAACGTATTGTAGTAGGACATTCTAAATCTAACGGTTAAAGGCTGCCATCAACCCAAAGACGACCTCCACGAGTTCATGTCATTCTTCTCAGAAAGAAGGTTATTGACAGTCCATATGTGCTAACTCACCATCAACGACCTGTCTTTGCAATTACCCGGAAATCTAATGGTGTGGATTAGTAAATCCTTTCTGACATTTTCCCTCGTCACCATCCTATCAGGATGCATCCTCTTATCATTGCCCGACGAGAGGCCTACTGGTTTCCCCGAAGAAAGTGCGGTGCAGCCTCTGCTCGGGCGAAGCTGGACTGAGGTAGTGGATCAACTGGGTCCGCCGACCTATACCACACACATGGATCTCTCATCTTATTACCTTTATGAAGTGCCTAGAGTTGATAAGGGTGTAGATCCTTTTTTTCCGTTTGTTGTCTATGAGCAGATCGAAGCGCACTGTCTTTTACTGGAATTCGGTAGCGAAAATACCCTACGAAGATTTGAAACCTTCAAATTTGACCCTTGGTGGGGAGGGTATTCTGAGCCGGTTACATTCAAATGTATAAATTCACCTCATGTGGCGCATATCGCTCCGCCCGAATTATGGAGCAGTGATTGGCCATTACGAGAGCTTGGTAGAGCTATTGGTCCGCTGTCGGAGGATTTGAAAATAACGCTGAAACGAGCTGAAGAAGGTGATGCCGAAGCGCAGTTTCAGCTGTATCAAGCGCATTCCAAACTGGACTTTTCACGATTGGCCTGGCTGTGTCGTGCCGCTGATCAAGAGTATGTCCAGGCACAAGTTCAAGTGGGTGATTTTTTCAGGCATGGTTGGTATCCAGTCGAACAAGACCTTACTCAAGCGTATCTGTGGTATTCATTAGCGGCTCGGGGTGACGGCAGACACTTGCATGAAGATAAACTTCTGGCGGTAAAGCGGGTTATGACGAGCGATCATATAGCTGAGGCTGAACGTATGCTCGCCGATTGGAAACCGGGCCAGTGTGAAACTGAACTTGTCCCTTACAATCCTGGCAAATGAGCTTGTCAGAAGCGTAGATTTGGTGAAGTCTAAAGGTCGTGTTCTGGCCGTTCTTACCCCTACAGAGCAGCACCAGTGATCGGGTTTGTCCAGGCTAGGAACGACGAGTTGCTGGCCGAAACACGTCCTACATACTTTCCTAATATTCGATTTCTCTAAAGGACGGTAGACGAACCATTCCGGTCTTTTAGTCCCCTGTTATATAAGCAGTGACTTAAAGATAAAAGCGACCCAACAGCTGTTCGTATCTATTTTTGTGTAAATCAAATGTAAGTGCTCTTCGAGTACTCTTAAACTGAGGTATTGAGAGAGGCAGAGTTCGAACTTTTCATTCTGCCATTCGCTACTATGTCTCAATATGCCTAACAAAAAATTAATAGGAGGAGCCGATGACCGCACGTTTGTTTGGCGTACTCAACGCCTGTCTTTTGTTAATCGCCTTTTCAACGAATGTTCACGCGGCTCTGGCAACCGCAGGCGTGACGTTTGATTGGTCTACCTTCGACACTGCCACTACAGGAGACCTCGTTGCCACCATGGTAGGTCCGATGGGAGATAGTTACGACGCATGTGCCCAAGGCGCCCCCTGTTCGACGGGTTCAACCGATGGCTTTGGTGGGCTCACCGTTTTGCTAACAGGCCCAACGTCGCATGCGAGTGTGTGGTCAACAACGGACGTGATAGGCGCTTCGGTCGGTGCGGCGCCGGGTTTTGGCGGAGCGACCTTCGAGCGTTTTTTTAGTTTTGAAGCGCTGTCTGGCTCCGGGAACCTGTCACTGTCTGTCGATGTTGAAATCCAGGCAGAAGTCCAAGGTGCCGGCACTTTTGCCGATTCGGAAGCGCTCTTCGGGTATGAAATCGGAAACTCCGGAGTTGTGGCCAGCTTGGCTGGTCTTGAAATGTCCGGTAATTCTGGTGATCAAAGCCAAACCCTGCCGACGACGCTGGCATTTTCTGTGTTCATGCAGGATGGAGATGTGATTGATATGTTTGCTGAGGGTGGGGCTGAAGTGAGCTCTGTGGTACCAATACCAGCTGCTGCGTGGATGTTCGGCTCCGGCCTGCTGGGTCTGGTCGGTATAGCAAGACGCAAGAAAGCGGCTTAACAGTTTCACTTCCACCGGCGGCCTTTGTGTATTCGTTGGCCGCCGTTTTAGTTTTGATGCTAAAGGTCCGAAGGTGGCCGACAGTTGCCGATCAGGAGTCCCGCCTCAGTGGGGTTTTCTGTGTCTGGGAACGGCAACTTATGGCCGAACCTGCCCGTACCCAATAACGCCGGGAGCCGGGTTTCCGCATGCAGCGAACGGCAAGTTACTGGCCGAAAATGGTCGTTTCGTAACGGGTAATATAAGCAACCACTGTACGACAAAAAACGACCCATTCCGGAAGTTTAAGTTACCACCCATAAGATTTGTTTTATCTATGGCCTGTAATGAGTCTCATAAAACCAGTAAATGTGAGCGTTTGGTGATGAATGCTTGCTGGGTGTAGGCTTCGAAAGTGTTCTTCTGTCTGTATCTATAGAGTAACTGGACTTGAAGGGCAGTCTCATGTAAGTGCGAATGGCTAAGGATTGGGAACTGATTGAATGAGAGAGTAATGCACACAGTTAACTGCGCACGGAAGCACCTAATGTAATTAAGGATGACTATTTATGCTGATTCAATCAGTCAGTAGTTCATGAATTTCGTTTGGTCTTCAGAGTAAACCTAACTCAGGAGGTGAACATGTTAAATCAAGATGCAAGCTTACAATTTAACAGCAAGGGCTATCTGATTAATTTCGATGCGTGGAACAAAGATATAGCCATAAACCTGGCAAAAGAACATGATCTGGAGTTGACGGATTGCCATTGGCTCATTATTAATTATTTACGTGACTATTTCTCAGAATATGGTATCGCCCCTGAACCAAGAGTAATCATTAAAAATCTTAGCAATCAAATTAATCCCACTGCACCATGCACCAGAAAACATCTGGAAGGAATGTTTGCACAGGGCGGCTGCGAACTGGCTTGTAAGATAGCTGGACTACCAACCTGTCATTGCATGGGAGTGTAATGTCTTGTTGTGGCCGA
>Ga0316191_10003683_pt1 | contig 11382 bp, 11 predicted proteins | sample Eddworburr2cm_MG_FD_204928 | JGI IMG/M metagenome (GOLD analysis project Ga0316191, IMG submission 204928) | Coastal sediment microbial communities from Maine, United States - Eddy worm burrow 2 cm | ecosystem: Environmental > Aquatic > Marine > Coastal > Sediment | place: USA: Maine... | reverse complement strand
ATGTCTGGATGGAAAAAGGCCCGCAGATCGTCCGGGTCCCCCTGTAGCCAGGTGCGGTTGATACTGTCGATCAGATCGCGGATATCATGGGCATCAAGGGTAATCGGGTCTTCGGTTTTCATCACAAGTTCCTTAGCCTGGGCTACAGGGGTGTCACGGATTATTACGTGCCGGATTCAATTGTTGAAGGGGATGTGCAGGGCTCACGACAGGTCAAGAGCGTGACGCTTGAGGTCGTTTAGCTTTACGATTTCCAGGGCGCGTTCATGAGTTGCCTGAAGCACAACCCTTGGCGCTGCGCCAGCCTCCAGAGCCTCCTGCCAGCGCGCTGCACAAAGGCACCAGCGGTCACCTGGCTTCAGCCCCGGAAACCCGGAACCGGCAGAGGGAGTGATCAGGTCGTTGCCACGTTGCAGGCTATAAGCGAGAAAATCCGCGCTTACCCGCGCACAAATGACATGAACACCCAGATCCGAGGAGTCAGTGCGGCAGCATCCATCCCTGAAAAAGCCGGTAACAGGATGTTCGCTGCATGCCTGGAGGGGCTCGCCGAGGACGTTTTTCTCATCTGTCATTGTTTTTCGCTTTTGTGACCACCGGTGTTTGATAGATCCCCTGAACATCGATGAGGGGAGCATCATCTGCACGACCTGCAGTTGCCCGGCGCGCAGAGCCGCGCCATGATCGGGAGTATGCACCTGGAGAGTAAGGTTTTGCACTCCGGGCCTCGTCGCCATTGTTTGGAGTGGGTCCGCCTGAGGTGCACCAGAGATCCGTCGCCCGGGCTACAGGAGCCTGCTTGAGGACAAGGGCATGAGTACCATTGGAATCGATCTGGGTGGAACCAAGACCGAGATCATCGCGCTGGATGATCATGGTGTTGAGGTGCTGCGGCGCAGGGCCGCCACCCCGCGCCAGTATTCCGGCACCTTGCAGCTGATCGAGGACATGGTCGCCGAGGCAGATCGGATTATCGGCAGAAAGGCCAGCGTGGGCGTGGGCATACCCGGGACAATCTCGCCGCTGACCGGTCAGGTGAAGAACGCGAACTCGACCTGGCTGATCGGCCATGCGCTTGATCGGGATCTGTCTGCGCGGCTGCATCGCCCGCTTGCGGTAATGAACGATGCAAACTGCTTTGCGCTGTCTGAGGCCACGGACGGAGCTGGAGCCGGATGCAAAGTAGTATTCGGCGTTATCCTCGGCACCGGCGTCGGTGGAGGCATTGTCATCGACGGGCGCATCCTCGAGGGAGCGCAGCGTATCGCCGGCGAGTGGGGACACAATCCGCTACCCTGGCCACTGGCGGAAGAGCGTAATGAATCGGTCTGCTATTGCGGCCAGCGCGGTTGTATAGAGATGTTTCTCTCGGGCCCGTCCCTGGAGCGAGATCATCACATCCGGTCCGGTGAAAACCGCAGGACACGCGAGATCGTCAGCGACGCCGGCGACCAGCATCCGGGTGCTATCGCAACGCTTGAACGCTATGTGCAGCGTCTGGCCCGGAGTCTCGCGGGCGTGGTCAATATTCTTGATCCTGATGTGATCGTGCTCGGCGGAGGCTTGTCCAATCTGCCTGAATTGGCTCCACGTACCGAGGCGGCTCTTGGCCAATATCTGTTTACCGATCAGGCGATTACGCCGGTCCGGCAGAACCGTCACGGCGACGCCAGCGGGGTGCGCGGCGCTGCGTGGTTAGGTGCAAGCGCGATCTCCGATCAAGCGTCAACGTTCAACTCAAGCTGACCCAGACGGTTGTGTCTTCTCGTCGGAACATAGTTGCGATCGATATCGCCGCGCAGTGTACAAGCCAGATCTTTGGCAAAACCCCGGTCATAAAAATGCCAGGAGTGGTCCCATGCGCCGTCACATTGAGGGTCCTGTTTCAGCGCCTGAAAATGCCGGCCACAGTCGATGCCGACGGCTTTTTGCGGGATACGCTCGGGTAAACCGATGCGGCCAGCCCGGGGCGCAACGCCCACCCGCTTTATGTTGGAAAGCTTGAGCACTGAATCATACGGGTTGTGATAGTTCGTGAGCCTGACGCTGTGTCGATATAGCGAGCTCGACTTCGAGTCATCGATACCCATGGACCTGGCTGAAACGTCAGCAGAGATAAACACCACCTGGCTGGCGGTCCAGTTATGTTGCGCGATATGACGGCGGTCATCGGCGTCGTCGAATGCTTCCCGGACAACATAGGCGCCGGTGGAGTGGGCAAGCAGGTGCACATTGATCGCGCACCCGCGCATCTGGGTCGTAGTCAACAACCTGATGCAATCGTCGACCAGCTTGATCGACGTTTTGCGGGCATCGCTACGATCTTCGAGATAATTCAATGCGATGTTGTTGCTGGGCCAGTCAAAGCTGACTACCGTGCCGGCAAATCCGCTGGCCGCCAGGTTCTTCTTCAGCAAACGGTGTCTGCGCAGCACCGCTCGCAGCTCTGTGTTGTAGCCATGGACAAAGACGAGGACATCTCCACAGGCAGCACCGGTGACCGCATCGACGCCGCAGCTGGCCGCTGACATGACCTCGCTCACCCATTCCGAGCGGCTGATCATATGTTCCGGTTTGTGCATCGCCTGATTAGATGGCAGGCGCACGAACCGGGTCTTGCCAGGTTCCGATCCAAACTTTCCATGACGGATATTGCGTACGGAGATCAGATAATCCGGCATTGCTCAGTCCCTCCAGGTAACAGCGTCAGCTTTAGAAAATAGCAGAACCTGCTGTGGCATTGCCGGGCGTGTCCGGCGCGACTGGTGCGCGAGGACGCCTGGTGCAGCATAATCCGCACGGCTGCCGGACCGTCGGCGGCGCTAACAGGACAATTGCCTGCATGACCCCTATTCCATTTTTGGCCCGCATTCTCATCCTCTGTGTGGCGTTGACCGCGGCCAGTCCGGGCGTCTGCGCCGAGCTCAGCGAGGCCGAAATCAGTGCCCGACTGGAGTTTCTCGAGTCGCGGCTGGACGCAGGCCGAAGGGATGCCGCGTTGTGGCAAAACGGTTGGAGTGCTGTTTATGCCGCGGTTGCGGTCGCTCAGGGGACGCTGGCGTTTAATGAGAATAAACGCGACGATCAGGTGGCAAATGGTGTTGGTTCGTTGCGTGCTGTAACGGCATTCGCTCTGCTCAGGCTGCGCCCGCAACCCGGCAGTCAGGGCGCAGACCCGGTCCGGGCGCTGGCGGCCGATGACCCGGCTGAACATCTTGCTCTGGCGGAGTCCCTGTTGCAACGTAGTGCACAGCGAGCGGAGGAGCGCTACTCGCCACGCAGGCATCTGCTGAATGTGGGCATGAATCTGGCGTTTGGCGGCATGATCTGTGCGTTTGGCGATTGTAGCGATGCGCCGCTCTCCATCCTGATCGGGATCGCCGGCGGGGAGGCCGCGTTGTGGAGTATGCCGACCCAGGCAACGAGTGATCTGCGCGCATACCAGCGTCGTTTTGGAAGTCAGACCGATTCACGGATCAGCTGGCAAATTCTGCCAGCGCCAGGCGGTATCCGAATACGGGGTCGCTTCTGAGTGCCCGAATACGAGATAATCGCCTGCAGCGGCTTGGCGACCACGGACCGGTGGCGGCTATGCCAGGGTCTAATTCGAGGTGGAGGTTTCTCACATGAGACGATTCTTGTTTTCGGCGATCCTGGCCGCGCTGCTGCCCGTGCAGTCCCAGGCGCAGAACACTGCGACTGTGCAGGTGACCGTGTCGGCCAATGCAGAGAACGTCTGGCGCCTTCTGACCACAGAGAAGGGTCAGGCGAGCTGGCTTTATCCTGGTGCAGTCATTGATCTGAAGATCGGTGGTTACATGCGCAGCGGGGCCGCTGATGGTCAGGCGCTTGATCTCACCTGGCCGTTGAACGGGGAAATTCAGACCTTTGAGCCAGGCAGGATGTTGTCCTTGGCAGACGCCGGAGCCGCGACGCCGCCGGGCGCTGCAGACCGGCCGTGGTGCGTGATCTATCTTCAGCCCGTGTCGGCGAATCAGACTCAGGTGCGGGTCTCGGCCATGGGATATCCCGATACGGCCTACGGTCTGGCACTGATGGCGCGTTTCAAGAACGAATATCAGTCCGCGCTGAATCGCCTCGCAACCGATCTGGGCGCTACGCCGGCCAGCCTCGCACCGACGAATTCGGCTCCGGCCGCTGCCGGGGTCGCCGCGTCCTCAAAGCCTGATGCGGGCATCGACAGTGAGATGACCAAGGAAGAGGTCGAAATCAAGGAGGCGGAAAAGGGCGAGATTCCCGAGAAGGGCTGGCAGAAAGGCGAAGAGCCGCTGTCCGTTTCAGACCACTTCATCCCTGACTAGGGTGCGGATCGCCATCGCTGAAGCTACCGTCGCGGCGATTAGCGGCAAAAGCCAGTATTGACAAAAGAATGGGCCGCAGATCTCAGTAGTGCGGGGGCTTTTCGTCCGCGGCCGGGGTTTCCGATACCGATTCAGACGCGTTGCTGATGCGCTCCTCAAGGCGCTGACAGAAGGCCTGCAATTGGTCGATCAGCTGTTGTTGGCGATAGACCGCGTCGCCAAGTTCGCGGGTGGCGTCTTCCTGGTAGGCAAGCTTGATCTCGATCTGCTCGAGCCGACTCTCACTCACGAGATTCTCCTTCGTTTTTTGGACAGGTTACGCACCTCAGTCCATGCAAGCTTCGCATCCCGGAAGGGGCGGGCGCGCGGCCGGGGTTGTCGATAGGATGAGTCGAGCAGTGATCAGCTGGAGCTGACCGCGGTGAGCGGTGTCGGATTGATTCGCTGACGCATATTTTCCTGGTCCGAAGAAATCACTGCCTGCTCATCGAGCGGCGTCACGATCCGTGACTGCAACCAGCGCAGCATCGGCGTCCATTGACCGATATCCTTGCGCACCCGGTAGTGCTTGAATTCATGTATGCCCATGCCTTCCTCGGCTGCATGGACGTAGTTTTGTGTATCACGCAGGATGGCAATGACCGGGATGTTCAGGCGTTGCAGGAAACGCATCAGCCGCGCATAGGCGACTGTACCCTCGCGAACACGATTGGCGACCACGCCGAGACGGCCTTCGCGCCGATCTTCCTTGGCTACCAGCAAGAGATTGGAAATGAACCCGGTCGCGGCATGAATATCCGTATCGGACGGGCCGACCGGGATAACGATCGAATCCGCTCCGCGAGTAAATTCCACCAGGTTTTGTGCCGGGATCGCCGCCGAGGTGTCGACAATCACATAGCGGGTATCGGCGGGTGTGCGCAGCTGCCAGCTGCGTGTCGTTTGCATGTTTGTATTGCATGCGTCGACGCCATGGATCAGCGGCAGTTCGTCTGAGCGATTTCTCAGCCAGCGGCCAGACGACCCTTGAGGGTCGCAATCCATCAGTGCGGTCCGGTGCCCGCGGGAAGCATAGTAGGCCGCCAGATTCGTGGCCAGCGTCGTCTTGCCCGATCCACCCTTGGGGTTCAGCACGACGATTTTTCGCGGACCTGGTGACATTGATCTGGAGCTCATCCCTGATTTGATACTGGTTCACTTAAACCTGACATGAACCTCATAAAGTAACCATAACGGCTTGTTTTTCCAAGTCCAGCGGCTGCAGCGGGCCTCAAATCGGTCGTTCTGCCCGGGGTTTCCCGGCTCGGATCGCGATCTGCGGCAGCCTTGATGGCACATATGGTGGGTCAGAGTCGTTTGGGGCCCCATATCTTGGGTTTGCTCTGAGACCTCACTTGCTGGTGGTTTTTCAGGTTGATTGTTAGCTTTGTCCGTGGACACGCTATCCAGCAGGTGATTTCCGCAAGCCGCGGCAGGCCGAGTGCGCTGGCTCTCGGGCAACGACCTGCATCCACTCCTCCCTTATCCTCCCGGCTCGCGGCTGAAGGCAAGGTGGCCCACCGTGAAGAACCTCGTCTTTGATTTGGAAATGTAAACGCCGCCACATCGGGCCGTGATCGCCTGAGTGGCGGTGGTGCAGGATTCAAAGCTCAGTATGCGAGTGGCCCGAACGACTGGAGATGAACGGCCGTTGCCGGACTGGCGGTGGCCGATCGGTCGCTTGTGCAGGGAAAGGTGTGAGGGAGCACGATATGGCTCGGGTGCCTGTGGTCCTCTCCGGATCAGGGGCCTGGCCGGATTCGCAGCAGGGTCTGGAAAAGTGCTACGCGACCTGGCCGGCGGCCACCCCTGACGACCAGGCCCACTGAAAATTGAACCCCCCCAGATGGCCAGTTACGTCAACGACCTCGCCTACGAAATAGAGTCCGGGTTGGTGCCTGGACTCCATGGTTCTTGATGACAGGCTCCCGGTATCCACGCCACCCAGAGTGACCTCGGCGCTGCGGTATCCCTCCGTGCCGGCGGGACGCACGCGCCAGTCACACAGCCGCTCAGTGAGCTGTCCGAGCAGAGAGTCCGGCACTTGAGCCAAAGCCGTCTCAGCAAATGCCGCCCACCATAACGGCTCGAGTGCGGCCACCAATCGCCGCGGCAGGTGCTTGCCGATCACGGTCCTCAGAACCGCGCGAGGGTGCCGTGTCTTCTCGCCAAGCAACCAGTCCAGTACCCGGACGGTTGGTAACAGCGTCAGGTGGATGTCCGAGCCATGGTGCCAATAGCTGGACAGCTGCAGCACTGCCGGCCCACTCAAACCCCTGTGGGTAAACAGGATGTCGCCGTCGAAGGCCTGGTTGTTTGTGGCTATCCTCGCGGGCAGCGACACCCCCGACAAATGCTCCGCGAGGCGGCCGAACTCATCAGTGAAGGTGAACGGGACGAGACCGGCTCTGGTCGGCAGCACCCGATGACCGAACTGGCGGGCCAGTTCGTAACCGAACGCGGATCCGCCCATCTTGGGAATCGACAGCCCGCCGGAGGCGACGACCAGCGAGGGCGCGGCAAACTCGCCCGCGCTGGTGGAGAGCTGGAATGGGCGGCCGCCGCTGACAGATCGTGTCGCGCACCGGGTCAGGATGCGCACTCCGGCCTCGCGGCATTCGGTGTGCAGCATCTCGACGATGGCCCTGGATGAGGTATCGCAGAACAACTGACCCTGACTCTTTTCGTGATAAGCGATACCGTGGCGTTCCACCATGGAGATGAAGTCCCATTGTGTATAGCGGCTCAATGCTGACTTGCAAAAGTGGGGATTTGCCGACAGAAAGCGCTCGGGCTCGACATACAGATTGGTAAAGTTGCAACGGCCACCACCGGACATAAGGATTTTCTTGCCGATCCGGTTGGCGCATTCGAGCACAAGTACACGACGTCCACGTTGACCGGCGATCAGTGCGCACATCAGCCCCGCGGCCCCGCCGCCGATCACAATCACATCATGCTCTTCCATGGTGGCAGTCTAGAGTCTCGATGGATAAACAGCGAGTGCAATTCTGGTTCCCGAAAGCCATTCTGCAGCCGGCCCCTCAGGGTTTCTTTTTGCAGCCGAGGCTCAAGGCAGAGACCAGCCGGGCCAAAAATTTGTCCGCAGAACTTGCTCCTGGACAGAGGCCCTCGGGCGGCGATGGTGACCGTTATTTAATTTTCAGGAAATCTTTTCCGGGATGAGCCGGTCTAATACCATGAAGACCCTGTGCCGAAGCCATGGCAAGCGGAGAAAAATGCTTATCAGGAAAGCCCCGATTATTCGACCGTCAGAGATTACGGACGAACACACGTATCTCAATCGACGTCAGTTTTTGCGACTGGCCGGGTTTACGGCTGCAGGCACGCTGGCCGGTTCCCTGCCGGGCGCTTTGGTTGCAGCCGAGCCCAAGGCCGCGCTGCTGCCCGACGTAGTCAAGACCGGGTTTGGCGTCGGCGAAACGCCGAACACATATGAGGACATCACCACCTATAACAATTTCTACGAGTTTGGCACCGGTAAGGGCGATCCCTATCGGTATGCCGGCGGACTCGTCACCAGGCCATGGCAGGTCAGTGTCAGTGGGGAATGCGAGCGTTCGGGCGAGTTTGGCTACGAAGACATCATCGGCCCCCACACGCTGGAGGAACGAATCTACCGTTTACGTTGTGTCGAGGCCTGGTCGATGGTGATCCCCTGGGTCGGATTCCCGCTGGCGGATCTGGTCAAGCGCTTCAAGCCAACGTCCCGCGCCAAATACGTCAAATTCACCACCCTCGATGATCCCAGCCAGATGCCAGGTCAACGTCGTGCGGTATTGGACTGGCCGTACGTCGAAGCGCTGACTATTGCCGAGGCCACCAACCCGCTGGCGTTGATGACTGTTGGCCTCTACGGTCGTGAACTGCCCAACCAGAATGGTGCGCCGCTGCGACTGGTGGTGCCCTGGAAATATGGTTTCAAAAGCATCAAGTCTGTCGTCGCTATCGAATTCACCGAAAAGCAGCCGCGTACCAGCTGGGAAAAGGCCGCAGCAAGCGAATATGGCTTCTACGCCAACGTAAATCCCGAAGTGGATCACCCGCGCTGGAGTCAGGCACGCGAACGCCGGATAGGCGCTGATTTGTTTGCTGCCAAGCAACCCACGCTGATGTTCAATGGTTACACAGAAGAGGTTGGATACCTCTACAAAGACCTGGACCTGCGACGCAACTTCTGAGCTTCGATGTTGGCTATTCAGACACGCAACCCCGGCGCGGTAGCGCTGCGCACGATCAAGATTTTCGTGTTTCTTCTCTGTTTGCTGCCGTTTCTTCTGCTGGTGCTGGCGGCGTTCGGGATCGCCGGTTTGAGCCTGGGTCCCAATCCGGTAGAGGCGTTGATTCACCAGACAGGTCTGTGGGGATTGCGGTTCCTGCTGATTACGCTTGCGGTGACACCGTTGCAGCGGCTGAGTGGTTTCAACTGGTTGGTCAGGCTGCGACGCATGTTGGGCCTGTTCGCGTTCTTTTATGTGCTGACTCACTTCCTGAGCTATGCGCTGATCGATCAGCGCCTTGAATTTGGGCTAATCGTCGAGGACATCATCGAGCGCCCGTTCATCACCCTCGGCGTACTGGGGCTGTTGATGTTGCTGCCGCTTGCGTTGACGTCAACCAACGCGATGATGCGTCGGCTCGGGCGCCGCTGGAAGCAACTGCATCGCATGATCTATGTGATCGCGATCGTTGGTGTCTGGCACTTCTGGTGGCAGGTCAAGCAGGACATCCTCGAGCCGCTCATCTATGCGGGGATTCTTGCACTGCTGCTGGGGTTCCGCCTGTGGGATCGCCGGCGGCGGACAGGCCAACGGCGACGACATCCCGCGGCATACTCAGCTTCCGCCGTGCCCGGACCTGGTTCAGGGATGTAGGACCAGCGTGGCCATGCCGAGGAAGATGAAGAAGCCCATGCTATCGGTAATAAACGTGAGTACCACGCTCGATCCAAGCGCCGGATCACGACCCATGCGATCGCGCAGGACCGGGACGAAAATGCCGAACAGGGCAGCTATCAGCAGGTTGCACAAGGTCGCTGCGGCCATGACCATGCCCAGGCGAGCGTTGTCGTACAACAGCCACGCGACGCCTCCCATCGCGGTACCCCAAACCAGTCCGTTGATCAGCGCGATTCCGAGTTCCTTTAGCGCCAGGTAGCCCAGATTGCTGCGGTTGATCTGCTTCATCGCAAGCCCCCTGACAACGAGCGCGATGGTCTGATTCCCGGTGTTGCCGCCGATCGAGGCGACAATTGGCATCAGGGTGGCCAAAGCCACCAACTTCTCAATTGAGCCCTCGAACAGACCGATTACGCGCGAAGCCAGGAATGCGGTCATCAGATTTAGCGACAACCACATCCAACGGCTACGCGCACCCTGCATCACGGGTCCGAACAGGTCTTCATCGGCGCGCAGGCCTTCGCGAAGAAATGCATCTTCCTCAGCTTCTTCACGCACAAAGTCCATGACCACGTCGACAGTCAATCTTCCCAGCAGCCGATCGCGGTCGTCGACCACCGGTGCCGAGATCAGATCGTAGCGCTCAAACGCGTGGGCGACTTCGCTGGCGCTCTGCTCCGGCTGGAACACATCCGGGGGCGGCTCTACCAGATCCCGCACCGGGGTCTTGACCGGATTCAAAAACAGGGCTTTTAACGGCAGCGTCCCCAGCAGGTGACGCCGCGCATCGACAACGAAGATCTGGTCGGTCTGATCGGGGAAATCGTCAAGGCTGCGCAGGTATTTGAGGGTATCTCTGACCGTCGCCGCGGCCTCGATCAGCAACATGTCGCGGCTCATCAAATAGCCAACCGAGTCCTCAGGGTAGGTGACCGTGGTTTCATGCCAACTGCGGTCTCTTTCCCGTAATCCGCGTACCAGTTCCTCGCGAATCGAGGCCGGCAACATGTCGTCGATGAAACCGAGGTCATCAGGATCCATGGCCTGACAGATGTTCAGCAATCGTTCGTCAGAGGTTTCCTCGATCAGCCCTTCCGCGACCGCATCGTTGACCTCGGCGAGAATCACGCCAGCCATCGTGGCCGGCACACACGACCACACCGCAGAGCGTTCATGCGGTGGCAACATCTCGACCAGGTGAGCTGCATCTGCAGGATGCAGATGCGAGATTTTGCGGCGCAATTCCTGGTGATGTTGACGATGCAGCAAATCCGCGCCGAGCGAGTTTCGGTCGCGCTCGTCGCGATCAATCAGTTGTTCGACCAGTTCCTGTCGGCGCAGCAGTTCCAGTACCGGCTGCAGGCGATGTTCAAGTCTCTGCTGTGAAACAGTTTGCATGCCCGTATCCCGTCCCGCCGTCTGACCCAGGGGAGCGCCCAATGCCTCGCCGAACACGGTCGTGGGCGCCGAGCGGCCCCGGGGTCTTCCATTTAACGCAGTAATGATACCGCCCGCCGCGTGGTTTTGGCTGGACTCACGCGGCTGTCCGGTCTGTGCGTGATTAGTCTTATTGCCCAATTTGTGACCCGCATCACAGGCGTCGGGCTTATGTCAATCTAACTTGATCAGACGGTCGCCAGGGGCTGGGCCGTGGGGCGCGACAGCATGCAGGCAAATCCGGGATGTCCACTATCAATACAGAGGTTTTGATTCTGAGCGCGGACGCCGCGGTCCGGGGCGCTGTTGAGGCGTCCTTGTCAGGGTCCGTCCCGATGCATCTGGCTGAAGAAACCGCGTCGGCTATGGATCTGGCCGCGAGGAATCCTGTGGGCGTCCTCGTGCTGGATGTGGACTGCTCCGGAAATGACATTGGTTCACTGGTCGCCACGCTGCAGACGCTGGCGCCCGGTCTGGTGACCATCCTCGCCGGTGAGCATGACGATATTGCTGGGCTGACCCACCTCAACGTTGACGGGACGGTCTATCGATTCCTGATGAAACCCGTTTCCGGGGGGCAGTTACGTTTGGCGGTAGAGGCGGCTGCGCGCAAATTCAATGGTGACCTCGAGGACGCGGCTTCGCAGCATGAGCAGGCCGGCAAA
>Ga0316191_10003678_pt1 | contig 11391 bp, 12 predicted proteins | sample Eddworburr2cm_MG_FD_204928 | JGI IMG/M metagenome (GOLD analysis project Ga0316191, IMG submission 204928) | Coastal sediment microbial communities from Maine, United States - Eddy worm burrow 2 cm | ecosystem: Environmental > Aquatic > Marine > Coastal > Sediment | place: USA: Maine... | reverse complement strand
GCGGGCAGCCCGCGCCCTGGTGGTTGCGTGCCCTGGTTCCGGTTTACGGTCTGGGTAACAGGCTGGACCGGTGGCTGAAATTGCGCCGCCGCCCGGATGACCTCAAATCGGTATTCATCATAGTGGTAGGAAACATAACGGTGGGCGGCAGCGGCAAGACCCCGCTGGTCATCAGGCTCTGCCAGTTGTTGCGCGAAGCCGGATTGAAGCCGGGGGTGATCAGCCGTGGTTATGGGCGCAGGGCGACAGGACTGCGCCTGGTGAGTCCTGCTTCGGACCCTGACCTGGTGGGGGATGAGCCGTTGTTGATCGCGCAGCGGGCTGGTGTTCCGGTGATTGTTTCATCGGACCGGTGCGAGGCGGCCCGCAGGCTGCTCCAGCAAAAAATCAACGTCATTATTTCCGACGACGGCCTGCAGCATTACCGGCTGCCCAGGACGATTGAAATCTGCGTGGTCGACGGCAGCCGGGGATTTGGCAACGGCCGGCTGCTGCCCGCAGGCCCTTTGCGGGAGCCGCTCGAGCGCCTGGCGGCTTTCGACAGCATCGTGATTAACGGCGAAACAGAAACCCTCCCGGCTGAGCTCCCAACCACACCGATGACACTGGTGTCGGGCATGTTGCGTTCCCTCGATGACGGGCAGGGCTGGCGCCTCGGACAATTCGCCGGATGTAAGGCCAATGCAGTGGCAGGTATTGGAAATCCGGACCGGTTTTTTGACTTGCTGCGCCATGCGGGAATCAAGGTATCGCCGCACGTTTTTCCTGACCATCACATTTTCCAGGCGGACGACTTTGAGTCGATGGAGCCTTCTCTGCCGATCCTGATGACGGAAAAGGATGCCGTAAAGTGCAAAGGACTCGGACTGAAAAATGCCTGGTTCCTCTCGGTTGATGCGGTCATGCCGGCTCAATGGGAGCAATCCCTGTTGAAAAGGGTTCTGCAGGGGCCATGAGTAACGGTTTCCGGATTGTTATCCCGGCCCGGATGGCGTCACAAAGACTGCCGGGTAAACCGCTGCTCGATATCAACGGCCGGCCGCTGGTGGAACATGTCTACCGCAGGGCCTGTGAATCTTCTGCACGATCGGTCGTCGTCGCGACGGATTCTGATGAAATCAAGGATGTTGTGACGGCGTTTGGCGGCAGCGCCGTGATGACGTCGCCGGATCACCGGAGCGGCAGCGACCGGATAGCGGAATGCGTCCGCATCATGGGGTGGCCGGATGAAGAACTGGTGGTGAATCTCCAGGGTGATGAACCCCTCATGCCGGCAGCTTGCCTGGACCAGGTGGCAGCCACCCTGCAAAAGACTCCGGAAGCCGACGTGGCCAGCCTCTACTGGCCGATTGATTCGGCGGAAGAAGTTGAAGACAGTAACGTCGTCAAGGTGGTGGTCGGAGAAGGCGGCCGGGCATTGTATTTCAGCCGTTCGGTCATTCCGCATCCGCGTGGCACTGATATTGAATCGGCCATCCTGGCCGGCACCAGCTGGAAGCGGCACATTGGTTTGTATGCTTACCGCGCCGACGCCCTGAAACTGTTCACATCGCTGTCTCCCAGCCCGCTTGAGCGCCTCGAAAAACTCGAGCAGCTGCGTTTTCTCGAGGCCGGGCGGTCTATCGCAATGGAGCAGGCCTGTTCGTTCATTCCCGCAGGTGTCGATACAGCAGAAGATCTTGAGCGCGTCAGGAACCTGACAGGCAACACGGACTGATCGTACCGGACATGGCTCAGGATCCGGAAAAAGAGTTTGACGGTAAGGCCTTTGCCGCCAAGCTGCCTACCCGTCCGGGTGTTTACCTGATGAAAGACAACGCGGGCACGCCCCTTTACGTGGGTAAGGCCCGCAACCTGCGGAAACGGGTTGCGAGTTATTTCGATACCCGGCCCAAGGTCGACCGTATCATGCGAATGATCGCCAGGATCGGCCAGATCGAAGTCAGCCTGACACGCACCGAAGGCGAGGCGCTGCTGCTCGAAAATGAGTGGATCAAATCGCTCAAGCCGCGCTACAACATTCTGCTGCGTGACGACAAGTCGTACCCCTGGATCGTGATCACCAGCCGCAATGAATGGCCCCGAATCGCCTTTCACCGGGGCGCAAGGGATAAATCCAAAATGTATTTTGGACCGTACCCGTCCGCGTCTTCGGTCCGGGAAAGCATCAACCTGATCCAGAAACTGTTCCGGATCAGGAATTGCGAGGACAGCTATTTTGCACATCGTAACCGGCCCTGCCTGCAGTACCAGATTCGCCGCTGTACCGCTCCCTGCGTCGGTTTGGTAAGCCATGAAGACTATGCCGAGCAGATCAAGGATGCGACGCTGTTCCTGCAAGGAAAGGACCAGGCCGTTCTGACCAGGATGATCTCCCGGATGGAGCAGGCGGCGGGCGCGCTGGAGTTCGAAACAGCCGCGATGTTCCGCGACCAGATCAATTCCCTGAAACAGATGCAGGCCCAGCAGTTCGTCGCCGGCAGCCAGGCCGATGTCGACTTCATTGCGCTGTCGCAGGAACAGGGACAGGTTTGCGTGCAGATTGTTTCCATCAGGGGCGGGCGCAACCTGGGGCAGAGAAGTTATTTTCCGATCCAGTCAGAAGGGTATGAGGCGGGGGCAGTGCTCGAAGCATTCCTGGGACAGTATTACCGGGAACGCCTGCCGCCAGCGGATATCGTGGTGTCCAGTCCGATGGAAAACGAGGCTTTACTTGCTTCCGTATTTTCTGAAAAAGCCGGCCGCAGGATTTCGATCCAGGCCCATCCCAGGGGCGACCGGCGCAAGATGCTGGAGGCCGCCTCCCGGAACGCGCGCCAGGCACTGCAAATGCGCCTGGCCAGCAAAGCCAATATGACGGCCCAGTTCGATGCGCTGCAGACTATTTTGCGGCTCGAAGAGTTGCCGGTTTCTGTGGAGTGCTTCGATATTTCACACACGGCGGGCAACCAGACGGTTGGCTCCTGCGTGGTATTCGATGGCAACGGCCCGGTGAAATCGCGTTATCGCCGTTATAACCTGAAAGGCATCACACCGGGGGACGATTACGCCGCCATGCACCAGGTGCTGACCCGCCGCTATGGCCGTGTCCAGGCGGAGGAGGGCACTTTGCCCGACCTGGTGATCATCGACGGCGGTAAAGGGCAACTGCGGCAGGCCGAAGAAGTGCTGGCCGATTTCGGATTCAGCGGCATACCGTTGCTGGGCATTGCCAAGGGGAGATCACGCAGGGCGGGCCACGAGGAATGGATTCTCGCTTCGCCTTATCGCAGCCTCAGGCCCGGTCCGGAGTCGCCGGCATCGCACCTGGTGCAGCAAATCCGCGATGAAGCCCACCGTTTTGCCATCACCGGGCACCGGGGCCGGCGTCAGAAAGCCGTAACCAGGTCCGGTCTGGAGAAAATTCCCGGAATCGGGCCGCGCCGCCGGCGTGCGCTGCTGAACCAGTTCGGCGGTCTCCAGGGCGTGCAAAAGGCCGGCATTGAGGAGTTATCCAGCGTTCCGGGCATCAGCCGTTTGCTGGCCGAAGAAATCTTTCGGGCACTGCACTGATTGCCGATGTCTGCGATAATGCATCCGCGATCCAAAAAAGACGAAGAGCGACCATGCAACTAACCGTCCCTACCATGCTGACCCTGCTGCGAATAGCGCTCGTTCCTGTGTTGGTCCTTTTCTTTTACCTGCCCTATCACTGGTCGAATTTTGCCTGTGTATTTATTTTCGTTCTGGCCGCGGTGACGGATATAGCGGACGGCGCCATAGCGCGTAAAACCGGCCAGACGTCCCGCTTCGGCGCGTTTCTTGACCCGGTGGCGGACAAGATCATGGTCTCGACCGCGCTGGTTCTGCTGGTTCAGCGCCAGGAGACCTACCAGGCAGTTTTCGCCATCGCCGCCGCGGTGATCATCGGCCGCGAAATTACGATTTCCGCTTTGCGGGAATGGATGTCGGAGATCGGAGAGAGCGCACTTGTAAAAGTGAGCTGGGTGGGTAAGCTGAAGACCATTTTCCAGATGACGGCCATAGGCTTTTTGCTGTACCACGACAACATGGGCTGGATTCCAATTGCTTTGATCGGGGAAATCCTGCTCTACCTGGCCGCCGCGTTGACACTCTGGTCAATGTGGAATTACGTGCAGGCTGCGTGGCCGGCGATCAGTGATTCCCGCCACCACGCTCCGGACTCCGAAAACGTAACAGACTGACATGACACAGAACGCCCGACCGGCGCTCCGCCGGAATACACCTACTGTTCAGATCGGTAACGTCAGCGTGGGCAGTAACCACCCGGTGGTGGTTCAGTCGATGACCAATACAGATACGGCAGACGCAAAAGCAACCGCCAGGCAGGTTGCTGAACTCGCGCGCGCGGGCTCAGAGCTGGTCCGGATCACGGTCAATACGCTGGAAGCTGCGGCTGCAGTGCCAGACATCAAGCGGCGGCTGGACATGATGTCCTGTGACGTGCCGCTGATCGGTGATTTTCACTACAACGGCCATCAACTGCTGAAACAGGTGCCGGAGTGCGCTTCGATTCTCGCCAAGTACCGAATCAATCCCGGTAACGTCGGTTTCGGCCGCAAGCGGGATGACCAGTTCGCCACCATCATCGACCTGGCCATCGAATACGGCAAGCCGGTGCGGATTGGCGTGAACTGGGGCAGCCTGGACGCCAGTCTGCTGGCCCGGCTGATGGATGAGAATGCAGCCAGGAGCAAGCCGCAGGAAGCTGCGGTCGTGATGCGCGAAGCCCTGATTAGTTCGGCGCTGGAAAGTGCGGAACAGGCTGAAAAACTGGGGATGGCGCACGATCAAATCATTCTCTCGTGCAAAGTGAGCGACGTGCAGGACCTGATCAGCGTCTACCAGGCGCTGGCACAGCGCTGTGATTACCCGTTACACCTCGGGCTGACCGAAGCCGGAATGGGCAGTAAAGGCATTGTCAGCTCTACGGCCGCGATGGCGGTGCTGCTGCAGCAGGGTATCGGCGACACCATCCGGGTCTCGTTGACGCCGGAACCCGACCAGGCGCGCACCGACGAGGTCGTTGTTGCACAGGAAATGCTGCAGACTATGGGCTTGAGGGCTTTCACACCCATGGTCACTGCATGTCCGGGGTGCGGACGCACCACCAGCACGTTTTTCCAGGCGCTGGCCCGGGATGTGCAGCAATACGTGCGTCAACGGATGCCGGAGTGGAAGCTCCAGTATGAAGGCGCGGAGAACCTTTCACTGGCCGTGATGGGGTGTATCGTCAACGGTCCCGGGGAAAGCAGGCATGCCGACATCGGCATCAGTCTGCCCGGCACCGGAGAAGCGCCTGCTGCGCCCGTATTCGTCGATGGGGAAAAGCACGTGACGTTGCGCGGAGAAGGCATCACCGAAGAATTTCTGGGCCTGATTGAAAACTATGTCGAAACCCATTATCCAAGCCGTTTTCCGGACGAGTCTTCCTGACGCATGGCCGGTCTGAGACGGCAACGCCTGGCTGACCAGGCCGACCGGCATCACTTGTACCAGGAGTCCGTGCAGGACACAGAATCTGAAATCGATTTTGTCGAGCAAACCTGGGCTGAACTGCGCCGCCGGCCTGCCGAACTGCTGCGGGAAGACTTTTGCGGCACTGCCAATACGGCTTGCGAATGGATCAGGCGCGACCCCCGGCATTACGCGATCGGGGTTGACCTGGACGGCGATGTGCTCGAATGGGGACGTCTCAATAACCTGGCGCAACTGGACCGCGAGCAACGCTCACGTATCCGGCTGCTGCAGGCAAACGTCCTTGATACATCACCGGAGCTGGCGGACATTGTTCTGGCGATGAACTTCAGCTACTACCTGTTCCTCAACCGTGAAGACCTGCTGGAGTATTTCCGCTCTGTTCATGCGGGGCTGGTGGATGACGGCATTCTTTTTCTCGACGCCTACGGAGGCTATGACGCCCCGCGGGAAATCGAGGAAAAGCGCGAGTGCGAAGGCTTCACTTATATCTGGGAGCAAGCGTCATTCAACCCCATCGATTCGACGATGAACTGTCACATCCATTTTGAATTTCCCGACCGCTCGAGAATGGACCAGGCCTTCAGCTATTACTGGCGCCTGTGGACGCTGCCTGAAATCCGGGAGCTGCTGATCGAGGCCGGATTCGGCGCCGTCACCGTCTATTGGGAGGGCACGGACCGGAAAACCAACGAAGGCGACGGCATTTATTCCCCGGCGGAAACAGGCGACGCCGACCCTGGCTGGGTCTGCTATATAGTGGCGCAGCGGTAAAGGCGATCCTGGTACTTTAACCCGGTAATTTCACCTTCCGGCTCGGCCGGTGCGACGACGAACAGCAGCGATGGACCACGTTGTGTGCCGGTTGAATCAACCACGGTGCCCTGCAGCCAGGTGTCATTGCGGAGCAGCTCCACCCGGTCTGACGGACCAACAGGCAGCGCTTCATCAACCTGGATCACAACCGGTTTGCGCTTGACTTTACCCAGGTACTTCGCCCGGGCTACGATCTCCTGGCCCGGATAGCAACCCTTGGAGAAACTCACCGCGCCTATCTGGTCAAAACCGAGCATCTGGGGAATGAATTTCTCAGTGGTTTCCTCGCCCAGCCAGGTTACATGGTGGCGCAACTCATCGGTCTTGAACCTGTCACCTGTGCCATTGGCGGACTGTTCACCAAAAAAATAATGCAGCGGCAAACCGCCGGGCTGGAACCAGCCTGTTTCAGGGGGAACCGAAGCTGCACTGCTACCAGATATTCGCAAGCCCGGATCTGCCGAAAATTCGACCCTGGACCGCATCACGAAAATTTTCAGCCTGTCCAGAATACGTGGCAGCAATTCCGAAGCCCCTGCGACCAGGTAGTCTTCATCGCGCCTGCAAACCAGCAGCAAACCAATAACCTGTCCCTTGGGCGTGCAGTAACAGGCGAAACCGGCTTCGCCCGGTTCCAATGCGGCAATGTCCGCACTGAGCTGGGATTGCAGAAAAGCAGCTGTATCAGCACCGTGAAAACGGGCAGCGGATAAATGGTCGAGCGGCATAATCGTCAATTTTTAACCTGTAATTTTCGGACTTGAGCCAGAGCCGGCCATTGTATACAAAAGTATTGGAACATGAAGCGTTTTACACCTTGAATAAGTCCCGCTTAGTCAGTAGGCTTCCTATCCTACCCAGGCTGTCTGAGATGCGCATGAAAGCGAAGCAAAGACCTTTGTCCCCGTTCATGATCGGGCCTTATTACAAGCCGCAAATGACATCGCTGATGTCCATAACGCATCGCGCCACCGGCGTGTTTCTGAGCATTGTGGGCGCGCCCTTGTTGCTGTGGTTCCTGATCGCGGTCAGCAATGGACCGGAATCCTATAACACCATGCTGGCGCTTCTCGGCGGCTGGCCCGGTAAATTCGTGGTTGCAGCAACCCTGCTTTGCCTCAGCTTCCATCTGCTCAACGGTATCCGCCACCTGGTGTGGGACACGGGCAGAGCGCTCGACATCAAGACCGCCCAGACCGCTGGACTGGCAGTTCTGGCCGGGACCGTTGTTTTAACAGCGGTGCTGTTGGGGGTGGTGTTATGAGCATGAGAAACCCGCTGGCAACAGCGCGCGGCCTGGGCAGCGCGAAAGAGGGCGTTCATCACTGGTATGCCCAACGTGCCTCGGCCCTGTTGCTGATCGTTCTGGTCGGCTGGCTGATCTATGCGATGGTCAGCCTGGCGAATGCGGATCATGCCGTCGCCAGTGCTTTTATAGGGCAACCCCTGAATGCCGCATTCCTGATTCTGCTGATTGTGACCATGCTGTATCACGCCATGCTTGGCGTGCAGGTGGTGATTGAAGATTACGTGCATCACCCGGTGCTCGAAGTTGTTCTCTATTTCCTGTCCCGGGCTGGTGCGTTGTTCGGCATGGCCCTCGGGATCATCCATGTACTCAAACTGGCGCTGGGGGCCTGATCCATGAGCGAGTCCTACAAACTGCAGGAACACAAATACGACGTGATTGTGGTCGGAGCCGGCGGTGCCGGTCTGCGCGCTACGATGGGTGTCGCTGCAAAGGGCCTGGCAACGGCCTGTATCACCAAGGTGTTTCCCACGCGCAGCCATACCGTGGCGGCCCAGGGCGGCATGTCGGCGGCACTGGGCAACATGGGTGAAGATGACTGGCGCTGGCACATGTACGACACCATCAAGGGGTCGGACTGGCTGGGTGACCAGGACGCGATCGAGTACATGTGCAGGGAAGCCGTGCCGTCGGTAATCGAACTCGAGCACTTCGGTGTTCCGTTTTCCCGTACTGAAGACGGCCGGATTTACCAGCGGCCGTTCGGCGGCATGACCACCCACTACGGAGAAGGCACGGCGCAGCGCACCTGTGCAGCGGCTGACCGCACCGGGCATGCGATTCTGCACACGCTTTACCAGCAGTCGCTGAAGCACGACGCTACTTTTTATATCGAATACTTTGCAATCGACCTGTTGATGGATGAGTCGGGAGCCTGCAAGGGCGTGCTGGCCTGGAACCTGTCTGACGGCACGCTGCACCTGTTCAGGGCCCATGCTGTGATCCTGGCGACCGGCGGATACGGCCGCAGCTATTTCTCAGCCACGTCCGCACACACCTGCACCGGCGACGGCAACGGCATGGTGTTGCGGGCCGGCCTGCCTCTGCAGGACATGGAGTTCGTCCAGTTTCACCCCACCGGCATTTACGGCGCGGGCTGCCTGATTACCGAAGGCGTCCGGGGGGAGGGCGGCTTTCTGACTAACTCCGAGGGTGAGCGTTTCATGGAGCGTTATGCGCCCAACGCCAAGGACCTTGCGTCCCGCGACGTGGTCAGCCGTTCCATGACGATGGAGATTCGAGAGGGTCGCGGCGTAGGCCCGAAAAAGGACCATATCTACCTGAACCTTCAGCATCTCGGGGCTGACGTGATAAACGAACGGCTTCCCGGTATCTCGGAAAGCGCGCAGATTTTTGCCGGTGTTGACACGACCGTCGAGCCCATCCCGGTGCTGCCAACGGTGCATTACAACATGGGTGGAATTCCTACCAACTACATGGGAGAAGTAGTAACCCTGAAGGATGGTAATCCTGATACCGTTGTCCCTGGCTTGTTTGCCATCGGCGAAGCCGCTTGTGTTTCGGTGCATGGCGCAAACCGGCTGGGGTCCAACTCGCTTCTGGATCTGATCGTTTTCGGCAGGGCGGTTGCGCAGAAGTGCTCCGAGTTGATCAAGCCCGGTATACGGCACACAGACCTGCCGCAGGCATCCATAGATGCGTTGCTGGCGGACTTCGATGCCCTGCGTAACGCCAATGGTTCACAGGGCACCGCGGAAATACGCGATAGCATGCAATCGGTGATGCAGAACAATGCCGCGGTTTTCAGAACCGGTGAAGTACTCGAAGAAGGGTGCCGGCTGATCACCGATGTGTACCAGTCATACCAGGACGTCGGCGTCAGCGACCGGTCACTGATCTGGAACTCTGACCTGGTTGAAACATTGGAATTGAGGAACCTGCTCGGTTGCGCGGTCACTACAATGCGCTCAGCGGAAAATCGCAAGGAAAGCCGCGGAGCGCACGCGCGGGAAGACTATCCGGACCGTGATGACGTGCAGTGGCACAAGCATACCTTGTGCTGGCTGGACAGCGACGGAGAGGTAAAGCTGGATTACCGGCCGGTTCACATGTACACGCTAACGGACGATTGTGAAGTCGTTCCGCCGAAGGCGAGGGTTTATTAAGATGGCCGAATTCCAACTACCCAAGAATTCCCGCATTGGTAAGGGCAAAACCTTCAAGGCGCCTGCAGGCACGAAAAACATCAAGGTATTCCGTGTCTACCGATGGAGCCCTGATGACGACAACAACCCAAGTATTGACAGCTTCGAAGTGGATCTGGACAGCTGCGGCCCAATGGTTCTCGATGCGATCATCAAGATCAAGAATGAGATCGACCCGACGCTGACCTTTCGCCGGTCATGCCGGGAAGGCATTTGCGGTTCCTGCGCAATGAACATCGACGGCACCAACACGCTGGCCTGCACCAAGCCCATCGCGGAAATCAAAGGCGACGTAAAAATAAACCCCTTGCCGCACTTGCCGGTGGTGAAGGACATTGTTCCGGACCTGTCGCATTTCTACGCACAGTACGCAACGATACGCCCATGGATCCGGACGCAAAGTACAACACCGCCTGATCGCGAACGCTTGCAGTCTAAAGAAGATCGCGAAAAACTGGATGGGCTGTATGAATGCATCCTTTGCGCCTGTTGCTCCACATCCTGCCCAAGCTACTGGTGGAATGGCGACCGTTACCTGGGGCCGGCCATTCTGCTGCAGGCCTACCGGTGGCTGGCTGACACACGCGACGAGGCCAGCGGAGAGCGCCTGGACGACCTGGAAGACCCGTTCCGGCTGTATCGATGCCATACCATCATGAACTGCACCAAGACCTGCCCGAAAGGCCTCAATCCCGCCAAGGCGATCGCAGAGACCAAGAAACTGTTGATGGCACGCAGAGGTATCTGAGCCAGCCAGGCAGATGGAAGGCATTGAACGCGTCAGAAAACTGAAGTGGCTCTGCCGCCGCGGCATGAAAGAACTGGATATTCTGCTGCAGTCGTTTGTTGACCAGCACCAGGAGGCGCTGGCCAACGGTTCCTGGCCGGAACTCGAGATTCTGCTGCAAAAAGAAGACGATGTGTTGTGGGACTGGTTCCAGGACACATCAACCCCCGATGCACAGCCGTTCCGGGAATTGCTGGATCAGATTCGCCGTGACAGGTGCTGATTCTCTGGAGCTGAAGTTTGGCAACAGTCCCTGGCTCAGGGCTGTTCATTCACTCGTGTCAGCCTCAGGCGTGCTGGCGGTCCTCATTTCACCTGCCAATGCGGTATGGAAGGCCTCTGCTATTGTCCTGCTCCTGCTGGTTGCCCTGGCGATACATTTCCGGTCATCAAAGATAAACGGACGCGGAACGATTTGCCTGCAGCAGGATGGAACGGCCGAACTGCTTACCCCGGATGGGCATAAAGCCAGGGTAGTACTGCACGCCAATGGCTGGGCCACACGCTGGCTCTGTGTTCTGCGCCTGTACGAATCTGAAAAGCACAGGCATCATTACTGCGTGATCTGTGCAAGCGAAAACCCGCCTGACCCTTACCGGCGTTTGCTGGTGAATCTGCGCATGCGCTCTTCGGATGCGAACATCCGGAGGGCTATCTGGTGACGAAACAGCAGGGAATTCAGGATTCCGCCAATGCGTTTGACGCGTTGATGGACGCAGCGGTCGATGCCATCATCATCATTGACGCAGCAGGACTGATCCGGCGGTTCAATCGTTCGGCCGAAAACATGTTCGGTTATCGCGAAGCTGATGTCA
>Ga0316191_10003677_pt1 | contig 11391 bp, 11 predicted proteins | sample Eddworburr2cm_MG_FD_204928 | JGI IMG/M metagenome (GOLD analysis project Ga0316191, IMG submission 204928) | Coastal sediment microbial communities from Maine, United States - Eddy worm burrow 2 cm | ecosystem: Environmental > Aquatic > Marine > Coastal > Sediment | place: USA: Maine... | reverse complement strand
GGCGGTGAATCTGGATGGCACCGGTATTGCCGAGTTCGATACCGGGCTGCCGTTTTTCGAGCACATGCTCACCCAGATCGCCCGGCACGGTCTGATCGACATGACGATCAAGGCCGACGGCGATCTGGAGGTTGACGCGCACCACACGGTGGAAGACGTGGGCATCGTCCTTGGCCAGGCGGTGGCCCAGGCCGTCGGCGACAAGTCGGGCATCAATCGTTACGGCCACGCCTACGTGCCGCTGGATGAAGCGCTATCCCGGGTGGTCGTGGACTTCTCCGGCCGGCCCGGCCTCGTTTATCAGGTGGACTACGTGCGCGATCGGATCGGCAACTTCGACGTCGATCTGCTGCGCGAGTTCTTCCAGGGTTTTGTCAACCACGCCCAGCTGACCCTGCATGCGGCGAATCTTTACGGCGACAATGCGCACCATCAGGCGGAGACGCTGTTCAAGGCGTTCGGACGTGCGCTTCGCGCGGCAATGACGCCGGATGCGCGTATGGCGGGTCAGATACCTTCCACCAAAGGCAGCCTCTAGTCTAATGCTGCTGATTCCGGCCATCGATCTGAAGGATGGTAAGTGTGTGCGCCTGAAGCAGGGGCGCATGGAAGACGTCACCGTGTTCTCGGACGATCCGGTCGCCATGGCCGTGCACTGGAAGGATTTGGGCTGTCGACGGCTGCATCTGGTGGATCTGGACGGCGCTTTTGCCGGCGAGCCGAAAAATCGTGCCGTCATCCAGGCGATCACTGAAGCCATGGACGATGTGCCCGTGCAGGTGGGTGGTGGGATCCGCGATCAGGAAACCATCGCCGCCTATCTGGAGGCCGGTATCTCTCAGGCTATCGTCGGCACCAAGGCCATCGAGGAGCCGGGGTTTCTGGCGGCGGCCGCTGCCGAGTTTCCGGGCAAGCTGATCCTGGGTCTCGATGCGAGAGACGGGATGCTGGCTGTTGCGGGGTGGGATGAGACTTCGGCCGTGGAGGCGATTGCTTTCGCCCGGGAAACTTCCTCACTGCCCCTCGCCGGCATCGTCTACACGGACATCGCCCGTGACGGCATGCTGAGCGGTGTGAACGTGGAAGCGACGGTGCGAATGGCACAAGCGACGGAAATTCCCGTGATCGCATCCGGCGGGGTCACCAGCCTCGAAGACCTTGCCGCGCTGAAGTCAGCCTTTCAGACCGCCAGCGGCACGCTCATGGGCGCCATCACTGGCCGAGCGATATACTCGGGGACGCTGGACTTCCAAGCAGGGCAATCCCTCCTCGACCAGTCCGCCTGAGCGGCTCGCGCGGCGCCACCAGCTCGCTCAACGTGGTGAGCACCACGTCTTCCGGCAGCGATGCCAGCTTCTCCTCGAGAAAGGCCACCGTGATCGGATAAGGATGGGCGATCACCACTGCCTGTCCCTGGCGCCGGGCAATGCTAAGGCTTCTCTGAAACGCCGCTTCCAGGTGCGCGTCCGTTCGCACGTGATCGAGAAACACGTCGCGGCGGATGGTGGGCACATCGTTCGCCCGCGCCGTCGACTCGGCCACCGTGTGCGGCGTCGTCCGGCTGTCCAGGAAAAAGAGGCCACGTCGAGCTATGCCCGCCATCAGCTGCTCCATCGGCAGCCGGTGGGCGGTGAGCAGGCTGCCCGTGTGGTTGTTCACACCGGTCACGTTCGGCAGCCGTTCGAGGGCTGCTTCGAACTGCGCATCGAAGCGCTCCGGCGACATGTCGAGGGCCAGCGTGCCTGGCTCCATCCGGTTCGCAGCCACCGGCTCCATGGGTTGATGCAGGATGATCTCGCGGCCGGAGGCATGGGCTCGCTCGGCGATTTCCAGCGCATGCGGCGCGTACGGCAGCATGCCGAGTGTGAGCGCTTTCGGCAGGGCCAGGAGTTCTTCTGCCCGGCGCAGGCTGTAGCCCACATCGTCGACGACGATGGCCAGTCGCGCGGTGTTAGCGAATTCCGTTGCGGGCAGGTCGCGGATCAGATCATTGGCCCGGCCGATCTGCGGCAGCAGCAAGGAGAGAACAGCGCAGAGCGTGAAGGCGACAAAATCAGCGGGGGTGAGTGAGTGCCAGGGAGAGACCTGGTGAGCGGGAGATGTCCTAACAGGGTCAGGGCTGGGCAAAGCTGCCGAATCCGTGGCTCGTCAGGTTTTGCAGAATAGAGGTGATGGAAGAGGAATGCCAGCATTAAGGCTCTGGCGGCATCAGAGTCTGGCGTGCATGCCTTCCGTGTGTTGCTCTGTTTCCGCTGCCTTCAGCAGCGCCAGTGCCTCTGCCATCAGCGCCGATTCGTCGTCGCCTGCCTCGAACACGACATCCGGTTCGATGCCTGCTTTGTGAATGGTCCGACCGCTAGGCGTGTAGTAGTAGGCGGTGGTGAGCTTGAGCGCCCGGTCGCCGGTGAGCGGCATGACGGACTGAACCGAACCTTTGCCGTAGCTGGTGACGCCGAGTAGCTTGGCCCGGTCGTGATCCTGCAGAGCGCCGGCCACGATCTCGGCGGCTGAAGCGGAGCCGGCATTGATCAGCACCACGATGGGCTTGCCGGCCAGCGCATCCCGACCCGAGGCCCGGTACTTGAGATGGCTCGACGGCAGGCGGCCCTCCGTGTAGACGATCAGGCCGTCGGAGAGAAAGGTGTCGGCTACTGAGACGGAAGCCTGCAGCACGCCACCGGGATTGTTTCTGAGATCGAGGATCAGGCCTTCCAGAGGCTGGTCGTTGTCGTCGGCCAGCGCCTCCAGCGCGCGATTGAACTCCTTGGCGGTGTTCGACTGGAACTGGGATATGCGCAAGTAGCCATAGCCCGGTTCGATGAGTTCGCTGCGCACACTGGCCACGGTGATCTCGGCACGGGTGAGGGTCACGTCGAAGGGGGCTTCCGCTTCGCGGTGGATGGTGAGCGCCACGTCGGAGCCCGGTTCGCCGCGGAGCAGAGACACCACCTCCATCAGCTTTCTGCCGGCCAGAGACTCGGCATCGAGGGCGATGATCCGGTCGCCGGATTCGAGGCCGGCGTTCGCCGCCGGCGTATCGTCCAGGGGCGCGATCACCGTGAAGTATTCGTCCACCAGCCCGAGCTCTACACCCACCCCACCGAACCGGCCATTGGTCTCGTCCTGAAGGTCGGCATAGTCGCCTTCGTCCAGGTAGTTCGAGTGGTCGTCCAACTCGTCCAGCATGCCTCGGAGCGCGCTGGAAACCAGGGTGCTGCGATCCACCTCGTTCACATAGCTGGCGTGCACCTGGTTCAGGACTTCGTCAAAGGCCTGGGATTCCGGCGACTCCCCACGGAAATCCATCCACCGGTGGTAGCCGGAGATGCCGAGAGCGATACCGGTCACCATGGAGAGCACGATGCCGATGAGTGTGATTGGACGCAGGTGCATGGATAAGGAGTGTATTGGAGGCTCAGCGCCTTTGCAGCCATCCTATCGGATCGCGGGCTGCGCCTTTTTGACGTACTTCAAAGTACAGACCGCTCGATTGCTGGCCGCCAGACTTGCCTGCCCGGGCAATGACCTCGCCGCCCTCGGTCCAGTCGCCGACGGTTTTCAGCAGCACGTCGGCATGGCCGTAAAGGGTCATGAAGCCGCCGCCGTGATCGATGATGGTGAGGAGGCCGAATCCCCTCAGCCAGTTGGCGAATACCACCCGGCCTCTGAACACGGATTTCACCTCCGTACCTTCGTCGGCTGCGATCAGCATGCCGTGCCAGGTCAGACGACCATCGGCCCTTGATTGGCCGAAGGCATTGGTGACCCGGCCTTTCAGCGGCCAGGGCAGCCGGCCCTTCCGGGCCACGAATGCGGAGCCGTCCAGGTCGGTGGCGCGACGCGAGAGTTCGGCGAACAGTTGCTCGAGCCGGCTGCGGTCCGCTTCCAGCCTTTTCCGCTCGCTGGTCTTGTCCCCCATTTCCTGATCGAGTTCGGCGATCAACCCGCGCCGGTCTTCCCGCTCCCGCACCAGCGCCTGCTCCCGGGATTTCAGGTCCTCCCGCCTGGCGCGCTCCTCTTCTGCCCGGGTCTCGAGCTGAAACCGGTTGTCCGCCAGATCGTCCAGGGTCTGCCGGTAGTCATCGAGGGCCTCGAGCCGGGCATTGGTGAAATAACGGTGGTAGCGGGCCATGCGCTCGAAGGTGTCCGGTGATTCCTGATTGAGCAGCAGCTTCAGGAAGTCCTGACCGGACATGCGGTAGCTGGCGGCCAGGTGCTCGCCGATCCGCTCGGCCTGATCGGCCCGCTGGGCCTCCAGGGTCTTCTGCTCGGTGGCCAGATCGTTGATCTCTCTCTCGACGGTTCTCAGCGCCTTGTTGGCGGACTCCACCGTGCGGGCAACGGCGGCCACTTCTTTGTCCTTTTCCTGAACGTCCCGTTCCCAGCGGACGCGTTGCTTTTCGGCATCCGTCATCCAGCGGTCCAGCGCGTTCAGGCGTTCCACCACAGCATCCAGCGCCTTCTTTGCGGCGGCTGGATCATCCGGTTCTGCGGCGGATGCCGGTATCAGGGGGAGGGAGAAAAGGAGGCCGCCGGCAAAGCAGGCAGCCAGTCGGAGCGGTCGGAACAATCTTAGGCTGGTTCGGTTCAAGCGCTCGCCGGCGAACTCGACAAGTCCGCCGGAGCCGGAATGGTCACCAGGGATTTTCCGGTCATTTCCTGCGGGATGTCCATATGCATGAGGTCGAGCAGCGTCGGCGCCACGTCGGCCAGCGTGCCCTGGTCGGCAAGCTGCACTTCGGCGGGACCCAGGTAAACGAGCGGTACCGGTTCGCTGGTGTGGGCCGTGTGAGCCTGCTCGGAGACATGGTCGAGCATCTGCTCGACATTGCCGTGATCGGCGGTGATCAGCATCTGGCCGCCGGTCTCGGCGAGTCCGGTCTCCAGCCGGCCCAGGCACTCATCCAGCGTTTCCACTGCCTGCACGGCGGCGTCGAATACGCCTGTGTGGCCAACCATGTCGCCATTGGCATAGTTGCAGACAATCAGATCGAACTCGGCGGACTTTATGGCGGCCAACAGCTCGTCCGTCAGCTTGGCGGCGCTCATCTCAGGCTGCAGATCGTAAGTGGCGACCTTGGGTGAGGGAATGAGCAGTCGTTTCTCGCCTGCGAACGGTTCTTCCCGGCCACCTGAGAAGAAGAAGGTGACGTGGGCGTATTTTTCCGTTTCCGCTATTCGGAGCTGGGTCCTGCCGTGGTCGGCGATGTACTCGCCGAGCGTATTGGTCAGCACAGGCGCATCAAAGGCGCAGGAAGTGTCGATGTCGTCCGCGTAGCGGGTGAGCATCACGAAATCGGCCAGGTTCGCGACCGTCCGCCGGTCAAAGTCATCGAACGATTCGGAGGTGATCGCGCGGGTGATCTGCCGGGCGCGGTCGGCGCGGAAATTCATGAACACCACCGCATCGCCATCGGCGAAGCGCACCGGCAGCTCGCCTTCCGCGTGCACGGCCGTCGGCTGCACGAACTCATCTCCTTCGTCGCGGCTGTATGCCTGATCCAGCGCATCCACCGCGGAGGTGGCATGAAAAGGTGCTTCGCCCCGCACCAGCAGTTTGTAGGCCCGATTCACCCGATCCCAGCGCCGGTCCCGATCCATGGCGTAGTAGCGGCCGCAGATGGAGGCGACCTGGCCGTTGCCCAGTTTTTCGAACAGGCCCTCGGCCTTTTCCAGCGAGGCTCGGGCGCTGCGCGGCGGCGTGTCCCGTCCGTCCAGGAATGCGTGCAGCATGACGCGCTCGATTCCGCGCTCCGCGGCGATCTCGAGCAGCGCGAAGATCTGGTCCTCATGGCTGTGCACACCGCCGGGAGAAAGGAGCCCCATCACGTGCAGGGTACCGCCGGAGTTTTCAAGGCGATCGAAGCATTTGTTCAGCGCCCGGTTGCGGGCGAACTCGCCCTGCTCGATGGCTCGGTTGATGCGGGTGAGGTCCTGATAAACCACGCGACCGGCGCCCAGGTTCATGTGGCCCACCTCGGAATTGCCCATCTGGCCGTCGGGCAGACCCACATCCGTGCCGGAACCGGAGATCAGCGTGTGCGGGGCTTCCTGCCAGTAGCGGTCCCAGTTCGGGGTGCTGGCGGCTGCAATGGCATTGCCTTCCACGGCTTCGCTGTAACCGAAACCATCCAGAACGACGAGTACCGTGGGTGTCTTCAATTGCCTGACCGGGGTAGCTGAAAAGGCTCGGCATTTTAGCAGAAAGGCGTCGATTAGCAGGCACAGGGCCAGCGCTGGTTGCGGTGTGTATAATCGCGCGTCTTTTTCGCACACTCAGCCGAGAATTCCGCTGGCAAAACCGGCCCCGATCGGCTTCTGACCCGGCACGGCAGCTAACAACTATGGATCAGCTATTTTCCTTCATCAGCAATCATCCGTTTCTGGTGGGCACCTTTATCCTGATACTCGCACTGTTTATCAGGAACGAGACCCAACGCGGCGGACAGTCCGTATCCGCTCAGCAGCTCGTGGATCTGGTCAATCGCTCGGATGCGGTGGTGCTCGACGTTCGCGACAAGAAAGAGTTCGAGGCGGGCCATATCGTCGACGCCATCAACATCCCCTACTCGGCCCTGGAGTCCAGGCTCTCGGAGCTGAAGGATTTTAAGACCCGGCCACTGGTGGTGGCCTGCAAGATGGGCCAGCACTCGGGTGCCGCCGGGACCCTGCTCAGGAAGAACGGCTTTGAGCAGGTGAGCCGATTGACGGGCGGTGTTGCCGAGTGGCGCAATCAGAGCCTGCCGGTGGTGAAATCGTGAGCGATGAGTCGACGCCGGAAGATCGCCCGGCCCAGGGACAGGTTCGGATCGAGAAGCTCTACCTCAAGGATGCCTCTTTCGAGTCGCCGAACACGCCGGCCATGTTCCAGCAGGAGTGGAAGCCGGAGATCGAGCTGAACATCAACACCCGCTCCGAGCAGGTGGTGCCGAATTACTTCGAGGTGGTGGTTACGGTGACGGTGACGGCCAAGCTGGCTGAAAAGACGGCGTTCATTGCCGAAGTCCAGCAGGCGGGGCTCTTTCACATGGAAGGGTTTCCGGAAGAAGCCATTCGCCGGACGGTGGGCATTTTCTGCCCGACCACGCTCTTCCCCTTTGTGCGCGAGGCGGTGGATTCGCTGGTGGTACGGGGCGGTTTTCCGCCGCTCAATCTGGTCCCCATCAACTTCGAAGCAGCCTACGAGGAAGCCATGCGCCACGCCGAGGCGCAGGCCGCGCAAGCCACGGAGTCGGGCGACGCCCCCATCAAGCACTGACCGCCCGGTCAGGCCTCAGCGATCTCCGGAGCGTTCACCGACCACCAGAGAAACCAATCTGACGCCAGGCCTCGTAGAGCACCACAGACACACTGTTCGCCATGTTCAACGACCTGGATACGGGCTGCATGGGCAGGCGCAGCACCCGCTCGGGGCCCAGCTCATCCAGCAGGGGCTGGGGCAGCCCACGGGTTTCCGGGCCAAACATCAGTACGTCTCCCTCTCGAAACTGAGCCTCGGCATAGAGGCGTGAGCCGCGGGTCGAGAGCGCGAACATCCTATCCCGGCCGACCTCGGCCAGGCAGGCATCCAGGTTCGGATGCAGGTGCACGTCGGCGAACTCGCGGTAGTCGAGCCCGGCCCTGCGCATGCGTGTGTCGTCGAGCTCGAAGCCGAGAGGCTCCACCAGATGCAGCATGGCCCCGGTGTTCGCGGCCAGGCGCATCACGTTGCCCGTGTTCGGGGGAATCTCCGGTTCGTAGAGGACGATGTGGAACGGCATTCGGCGCATCCATTGGCGGCAGGCCGATCATAGCCGCTCGATCACAGATCGGTGAGATGCAGCTCAGATATCTTTCGGGTCAGCGTGTTCCGCCCCCAGCCGAGCAGCTTTGCCGCGTCCTGACGCCGGCCGCCCGTCTGGCGCAGGGCCACCCGGATCATCACCTCTTCGTACTTCGGGGTGGTGATGTCCAGCAGCGGCTTGTCGATCTGCTCGCTGGCGGCCTGTTCCGCCCAGCGTTCCAGCGCCTTCTCCCAGCGCACGCCGTTTGAAGTTTCCGCCGCCTCGACCTCGGTCTTGAGCTCCGGTGGCAGGTCGCCAGGATGAATTTCCCGGCCGGAGGCCATCACGGTCAGCCAGCGGCAGGTGTTTTCGAGCTGCCGTACGTTGCCCGGCCAGGGCAGGGCGCTCATATAGTCCATGGTCTCCGGGCGCAGGATCTTCGGCTCCTCGCCGAGCTCAGTGGCGGCCCGGTCGAGGAAATGGCGGGCCAGCAGCGGTATGTCCGTGCGACGCTCCGCCAGGGTCGGCACGTGCACGCTGATTACGTTCAGACGGTGAAAGAGGTCTTCCCGGAAGCTGCCATCACGCACCCGGTCTTCAAGGTTCTGGTGGGTGGCGGCAATGATGCGCACATCCACCTTGATCGGAGAGTGGCCGCCGACCCGGTAGAACTCGCCGTCCGCCAGCACCCGGAGCAGGCGGGTCTGGGTGTCTTGAGGCATGTCGCCGATCTCATCGAGAAACAGGGTTCCGCCGTTGGCCTGCTCGAAACGCCCGACGCGCCGGGTATTGGCGCCGGTGAACGCGCCCTTTTCATGACCGAAGAGCTCTGATTCCACCAGTTCCCTGGGGATGGCGGCCATGTTCAGGGCCACAAAAGTGCCCTGGGCGCGCGGGCTGTGCCGGTGCAGCGCTTGAGCCACCAGTTCCTTACCGGAGCCGGATGCGCCGCGAATCAGCACGCTCACGTTGGAGTTGGCAAGGCGACCGATGGCGCGGAAGACTTCCTGCATGGCAGGTGCCTGGCCGATGATCTCCTGCTGCATCGTTCGCTCGTCTACGCCCGGGTCGTCCGGCTCCTCACCGGCGAGCTCCGCAGCGGCGGCGATGGCGCGTTTGACGATGGCGAGCGCCTCATCCACATCAAACGGCTTTGGCAGATACTCAAAGGCGCCGGACTGATAGGCGCTGATGGCGCTGTCCAGGTCCGAGTGCGCGGTCATGATGATCACCGGCAGATCCGGGTAGGCCTCGTGGATGTGGGAGATGAAATCGAGGCCATCCGTGCCCGGCATGCGCACATCGGTGATCACCGCGCTCGGCCGCTCGTCGTGCAGATGGTGCATGGCATGGTCGGCCGAGGCAAAAGCGGAGATGGAGATGCCCGCCTGGGTCATGGCTTTCTCCAGTACCCAGCGGATGGATCGGTCGTCGTCCACGACCCAGACTCGATTGCTCATTCGTGCTCAGTTCCGTTGTTCGCGGCCGTTTCGGCCAGCTCTTCAGCTTCCAGCGGCAGGAAGACGGAGAAGCAGGTGCGCCCCGGCTGGCTTTCGCATTCGATCACGCCGCCGTGCTGGCCAATGACGGATTGAGTGATGGCGAGGCCCAGGCCGCTTCCATCCGCGCGGGACGTAATCATGGGATAGAAGATTTCATCGATCATGGAATCTGCGATGCCAGGCCCGTTGTCGATGATGTCGATTCTGGCCACCATTCGATGCTTCACGCTGTCGATGGTGAAAGTGCGCACCACCCGGGTTCTCAGGGTGATGGACGGCGCCGGTGTGCCATGCTCGATCAGTGACTGGGCGGCGTTCTGCACCATGTTGAGGAGAGCCTGGATGATCTGATCCTCATCGCCGAAAAGCTCGGGCAGGCTGGGGTCGTAGTCGCGCTCGAAGGTGAGTGCGCCTGGCGATTCCGCCTCCACCAGACGGACCACGTGCTCGAGGATCCGGTGGATGTTGAAGCTGCCGGTTCGAGGCTGCTTATTGGGCCCGAGCAGCTGGTCCACCAGCTCCGAAAGTCGGTCTGCCTCGTGGATGATGATCTGGGTGTATTCCTTCAGGTCTGCTGAGCCCAGTTCCCGCTCGAGCAGCTGGGCGGCGCCGCGCAGGCCACCGAGGGGATTTTTCACCTCGTGGGCAAGGCCCCGTATCAACTCCCGCGTGGTTTTGAACGAAGAGCGGGCGCGGTCATCCCGATTGATGCGCACCAGCCGGCTGATGGGCTGCAGCTCCACCACCAGACATTCCATGATCGGGTCCAGGGAAATGGTCAGATCTGCAGTCACCTCCTGTCCCTGCCGGGTGCGGAACTCGGCGGCGCGTCGGGTCAGAGTCAGGCCGGATTCGAATACGTCCTTGAGCACGCCAAAAACGTTTGAGCCGTCATCGTAGAGGAGCGCTTCAGCGCTCTGGTCGATGGCCCGAGTGGCGCTGGTTCCGAACAGGGACTCCGCCGCCGGGTTCATGTAGACGATGTGCAGATCCGGACCCACGACCACCACCGCGGTCAACAGCATGTCGATCACGTCGGCCTGTGTGATTTTTTCTTCGCTCAAGGCCTCTTCCCGGGCATCCTGTCGTTAGGGAATAGCAAGATACGGTCCAACTTCGCACCGTTTTCGGGAGCTGCTCCCGGCGGGTGTAAGTAAACGTTCACTTACTCGAAAACCCAATAAATATAAAAGCTGGATTTAAGTGCAAAGGCAACCATCCGGTGCGACCCTGGAATGCATTATACTACATTTTCGCACCATAATGGTGCGACTCTGTGCGCTGATCGGTGCGCTGACCGGTGCGCTGACCGGAGCGCTGACCGGTGCGCTGACCGGTGCGATCGGTTTGATAAGAATGGGCTGGGAATGGCGCGCCGGCTCGGTTTGCCGGCGCAGGATCAGTACGACTGGGTCAGCCCGCGCCTCCGGCGAAGCGGAGCATGTGGAAAGTGGACTCCTCGGTCCGGATCAGCACCTGGCCCTGTTCATCGATGATCTCGACTGCGATGGTATGGGTGCCTCGGTCCACATTGGCCAGATCGAAGCTGGCCTGTGGCCCTTCCTGAACGACGCTGCCGTCCATCAGCAGTCTCGCCACATGGCCGCGCTGCATGCGGGGGCTGACGTTGGTAACGATGGTGATATTGCCGGCATTCTCCCGGACAGGCTCATCGTCGGCCGGGGAGACGATTTCCAGCGCGTTGTAGCGGAAAGGCGGTTCTGCCTCTTCACCTTCACCTTCCTCGGGCTCGACGATCCAGGCGTCAGCCTTGGGAATAGCCTCTTCGACGGCGAAGGAATTCGGGTTATCGATGACGATCTGCTCCGCGTTCTCATCGTCCTCCCGGGGCGGGATGTCGGTGAACACTACGTTGCCGTCTTCATCCACGGTGCGGAAGATCTGGCTCTCCGCCGGCACGGGCAGGCTGAGCGCAGCGATGAAGCCAAGCGCCAGCGCGACGCGTGAGGGGGCGCGCAGGCTTGATGCCGATATTTCGATTATTGCTGTCATGGTCGATTCCGATCCATTTCCATACTGCCAATTCACACAAGATTACCACCCGCTGGGCCCTGAAACCGCAATCGGTTTAGCGAAATTGAAACCACAAAGGCCAAAAAAAAGCC
>Ga0316191_10003675_pt1 | contig 11393 bp, 8 predicted proteins | sample Eddworburr2cm_MG_FD_204928 | JGI IMG/M metagenome (GOLD analysis project Ga0316191, IMG submission 204928) | Coastal sediment microbial communities from Maine, United States - Eddy worm burrow 2 cm | ecosystem: Environmental > Aquatic > Marine > Coastal > Sediment | place: USA: Maine | collected... | reverse complement strand
AATAGCGTAGGGGTCACACCTGTTCCCATCTCGAACACAGAAGTTAAGCCCTACTGCGCCAATGGTACTGCATGGGCAACTGTGTGGGAGAGTAGGACGCCGCCGAAATTAATTGGAAAAGCCCCACCTCAAATGAGATGGGGCTTTTTGCTTTGTTTGCATGTTGATTCATTTATCCATCGTTACAACTCCCATTTCTATTTCTTTAGTTCAATCCCGTATGCCTTGATCTTGCGATGCAGGTTTGAGCGCTCTATTTCAATAGCTTCCGCTGTACGTGAGACATTCCAATCGTTTTCACCCAGTTTCTGAATAAGGAATTCTTTCTCAAACTCTTCCTTCGCCGTGCGGAAGGTGTTTGAGGTATTGTCTGTGCCGCTAAGGCTTAAGGCTTTCGGCGTAGCATGCCTTTTGTTGGCTATGGCATGTGGAAGTTGGCTACGGGTTATCGTATTGCCTGGCGACATGATGACCAGCCGCTCAATCAAATTTTTCAGCTCTCGCACGTTCCCAGGCCAGGGATAGTCGGTAATGGCCTGCACCGATTCTTCATCCAGGACTTTGGTCTCGCGGCTTTCCTTGCTGCAAAAGTATTCCAAAAAATGGGTGGCAAGCCGTGATATGTCTGATTTGCGCTCTCGCAATGGCGGAACCTGGAAGGGAATGACATTCAATCGGTAATAAAGGTCTTCGCGAAAATTGCCATTGGCAATTTCTCTTTCAAGGTCCTTGTTGGTTGCGGCAATGACACGCACATCAACCTCTATGGTCTTGTTACCACCAACCCTCTCAAACTTGTGCTCCTGAAGTATTCGTAACACTTTAGCTTGGGTTTTTAGACTCATGTCGCCGATCTCATCCAAGAACAGCGTACCCCGATGAGCCTGGTCGAACTTGCCGCGGCGTTGTGTGGTCGCACCTGTGAAAGAGCCCTTCTCATGGCCGAAAAGTTCCGATTCTATCAGTTCCTCAGGGATGGCAGCACAGTTGACCTCTACAAACGGTTTCTCGTGCCTTCGTGAGTTGTGATGAATCGATCGAGCGACCAGCTCCTTGCCAGTACCATTCTCGCCTGTAATGAGAATCCAGCCTGAAGTTGGGGCCGCAATTTTGATCTGCTGTTTCAATTCTCTGATCGGCTTGCTGTTGCCAATCATTTCATGTTCTTTGCCGATTCTTGCTTTGAGTGCTCGATTCTCCTCTACGAGCTGTCCGACTTTGACTGCATTTTGAATACAAAGCAGTACTTTTTCGATAGATAAAGGCTTCTCAATAAAATCATAAGCACCCAGTTTGGTTGCCTTGACGGCGGTCTCAATGGTGCCGTGGCCACTCATCATGACAACCAGCTGGTCCGGGTAAATATCACGAATCCTGGTCAACGTCTCCATTCCATCCATGCCGGGCATCCATATATCCAGAAGGATCAGGTCAGGTTTCTCTTCACTGACGAACTCTATCGCAGCATCACCACTCTCAGCCGAGCGAGGTAAAAAACCTTCGTCCTGCAATATTCCCGTCAGGCTCTCGCGTATGCTTTGTTCATCATCGACGATCAGAATAGATTGCATGTTACCTCTTGGTTACAAGTTCGTTTTATGCTTGAGCAGCTTCCGAAGGGATTGGAAGCTCAACAATAAAATGGGTTCCTTGCGGTATGTTGTCACGTATCCGGATATAGCCATTATGGTCTGAAACAATTGTAGAAACAATCGCCAAACCTAAACCAGTTCCTGCTTTCTTGGTTGAAAAATAGGGTTCAAATAGTCTGGGTTTGTCCTCAGCGGGGATTCCGCAGCCATCATCACTGATTTTAAGCGTTGCCATTTGCAGGTCTTTATTGAATGAAGTTTCAATGCCGATCTGACCACTGCCATTAACTGCTGCGACTGCATTGTCCAACAGGTTGATTATGACTCGCTTGATCTGCTCACGATCCAGACTGAATGCAGGTAAAGAGGCGTCAAGTTGTAAATGGAAGTTGATATCCTTGTGACCTTCTTGAAAAAGGACCAAGGCTTCATTAAGGACATCATTAAGGCTGTTTAGGCTCGGATTGCTGGCAGGCATTCGTGCAAAACTTGAAAATTCGTTAACCAGGTTTTTCAAATCATCGACCTGCTTGATGATCATTGCAGTACATTCGTCAAATACCACATCGTCAGTGTTAAAGCGATCGAGATAACGTCGACGTAATCGTTGTGCCGATAATTGAATCGGTGTCAGGGGATTCTTGATTTCATGAGCGATACGTCTTGCAACTTCACGCCATGCCGCCATCCTTTGCGCTTTAAGTAACTGTGTCAAATCATCAAAGACAACAACCGTACCCATAAATTCATCGTTCTCATCTTTTAGAGTTGTGACATTGACGAGCAATATGACCTTGGTCTCTCCAGCAGGCAGAGTGATCTGCTTGCGCATGGAGTCTTTGCCGGAACTGATCAGCTCCTTGAGAACCCCCTTGATTATAGGCAGGTAATCAGCACTGACGATGTCTTTGAAATTGTGACCAACGACCTTGGCAGTCTTCAGCCCGAGCAGTTTTTCTGCTGATTTGTTGATGGTTGTTATCTGGCCGCGACTGTCGATGGAAATAACTCCGGCGGTTACATTTGCCAAAACGATCTCCATGTAGCGGCGCCTTTGCTCAAGCTCGAGATTGGATGCCTGCAGCTCACGGTTGGCTCTTCGAATTGCCATTTGTCCTTTGCGCAAGTCGGCAGTCATTGTATTGAAAGCTTCCATTAAGGAGCCGACTTCATCATTGCTTTGACTATCGAGGGTTACATTCAAGTCCCCTGAAGCAACGCGGTTTGTCGCTACGGCCAGATCATGGATCGGCTCCGTAATACCTCGCGCAAGATGAAATCCTGCCCAGGTTGAAAGGAAGATGATTACCAGAGCTATCAGAAGCAGGAAGAGAACATAGCCTTTCTGAATCTTGCCTTTGAGTAACTTGGTCGATTTGTATTGTTCAAACGAACTACTGATCTCTTTCATCTTGTTGACCAGTGAATAAGGGACGTAATAATTAACGACGACAACCCCGACCACATCGCTTTGATTCCAGTTTGAATAAACAGGTACGATGCCACGGATCAAGTCAGCACGTCCTATCGGGCTGATACGGGTAAATCGGTTGCCTTGCAGGGCCTCACGAATACTGTCGGAGCCGGGGTCGGTAAAGTCAGCAGCAGGGACCTGAGGGTTTACAGCACGCACCAGTTCTTCAAGGGTTGCAGAAAAGACTTCGACGATACCAAGGTTGTATTCCTTCTGCTTTTTATGGATCAAATCCTCCAGGACAGTCAGGTTGTCTTCGTTGAGTAATTTCTGCTCTTTAATCGCCAGTGAAATCTGTTCAGCGTAGTAGAGTGCGTTGCTCGCAGAATTTTTATAATAGGTTTGCGCGACTTCCAGAGATTCTTCCAAAGACTTCTCTATCTGACTGTTAAACCAGTTCTCGATAGAATTGGTTATAAACCCGGCAGATACAAAGAAGAGCAGCATCGTGGGAATAAGAGATAACGCGATAAAAGCGAGAACCAATTTACTGCGAAGTCTAGCTCCTGGGATGCCACGTCGTCGTTCAAGTAAAAGTTTGAAGATGTTGCGTATGACGAGGAAAAGGCAAAGGATGATCAACAGGATATTCACGTTGATCAGGGCGAGGACAAGAATGTTGCCGGAAAGAGATATTTCTGAAGTCAGATCAAATAGTTGAGCCTGGTAGCGTAGCGACAGAACAACAAGGCCGGTAATGACTACAACGAGCAGCCATTCGCGGCGACGTTTACGAGATTCAGCGTCAGGGACACTTGATGTGTTAGTCGACTTAGGTTTCAGCATGAGAAAGTTTATCGTTACGCAATATTAGGCGGAAAGTGGTCCCTATTGCAAGTAACAAGACATGCATAGAGAGACAATAAGCTTGTACTTCAAGCGCAAAAGGACAAAAACCCCTGCATAATGCTGTCTTTGCATATGAAATCACGATCATGAGAGCGTTGCTAGACTCTCCATGCCAGCCTTTTTGCTTTGGTTCCCCGGGACAATAAAAAAAGGCAGCCAATATGGCTGCCCTGATGTGTCTGGAAAAAGCGCTAGCTACCCCTTGGAAAAAGCTAAGCCGGTGGCAAACGGTTGTGGTGTCATCTGCAGAGATTTCTCAAGGTCGTCTTCGCGGAATTCGAGAATCTGCCAGCTTTCAGGGGTGTCGAGTATCTTCTGAACCAGTTGGTGGTTGACATCGTGACCAGCTTTAAAAGCACGCACATGACCGAGTATCGGATAGCCGATCAAGCTTAAATCACCAATTGCGTCCAGGATTTTGTGCCGAACAAACTCATCCTGGAAGCGAAGCCCTTCGGGATTCAGGATCCTTTCATCATCAACAACGATGGCGTTCTCCAGCGATCCGCCACGTGCGAGACCTGCTGCCTTGAGCATTTCTACATCACGCAGGAAACCAAAAGTGCGAGCTGGTGCGAGATCGCGGCGGAATCCTGCTGAGGTTACCTTGACTGAGCGCTGCTGTAAAGCGATACACGGATGTTGAAACGCGATATCAAAGGTAATGCGGAAAAAGCGTGATGGGATAATGCTGATGCGCTTTTCACCATCAATAACCGACACGGGCTGACGAATAGCAAGAAACTTACGGCTCTGCGGATGACGGCACTGGCCGGCTTCCTCAATAATCGAAGCAAAAGGCGCTGCGCTACCGTCCATAATGGGTACTTCAGGACCATCAATGTCGATGTGCAAGTTGTCAATGCCATAAGCGGCAAGTGCAGACAGAAGGTGTTCAACCGTGGAAATACGGACATCACCTTTGCCAAGAACCGTTGCCAAGCGGGTATCAACGACATTTGCCGAAGTCGCCTCTATCGTGACGGTTTGCTTATCCATCTTGCGATGAAAGACAATGCCGACGCCAGCTTCTGCGGGCCGCAGCGTCATGTTGATGCGTTGCCCTGTATGTAGACCAATGCCGGCAATTGCTGTTGAACGGGCAATGGTTGTTTGACAAATCATACTCATTATGCTCATTTCCTTGAAGCGACACTGTGTATTTGCACACATAGTATAATGCAATTACCTTGCCAATGCTTTTAGTTTTGTAAGCTCCCGAAAATAAAGAATAATTACATGATGAGAAGGGTGGGCTCTGTGATTATGCAGTTCTATTGTTGCAACGGGTGTGGCTGGCCGGCCACACTTTTCACAGCCTCCCCGAGCGCAAGATACCTACCGCGAGCCACAGGCCGAGCAGGCCGGCAATGGAATATCCCAGCAGGCCCAGCAATGGGAAGCCGAAAATCATGGGGCCCTTATCGATCTGCATGACCAGTGAGGAACCAACAATGAGAGAACCAATAACAACTGCAAACGAAACCCTGTTGCTCGAGCGGTCCAGGTCGGTTACCAGCTTTTCCAGACCTCGGTGCTCAAGATCTATTTTAAATTTGTTGCGGTTGAGACGGTTAAGAAATTCCTTAATGTCATGAGGGAGGCTTTTTGCAAGAGACGTATATGCATAGGCAATATCACCTGCCTGGGCACGCACGTTCTTGAGGCTTAAACGTTCTAAAACCAGTTTTTTTATATAGGGCCGCATATGGGAAATCATATTGAAGTTGGGATCTAACTGGCGCCCGACTCCTTCCATAATGATCAGGGCCTTGGCTAACAACATGTAGTCTGGAGGGAAATGGATGCGATAGTGCGTCAGTATTTCAATAAACTCAGAAAGAAGTTTGCCGACCTTGATGTCCTGCAAAACGATGTCATGGTAGTCTTCGATAAAGTCGTGCAGGTCACGTCTCAGGTTCCTCAAGTCGGAGTTGTCTGCCAACTCTCCCGAGTACAGTAATTGCGAGATGATACGATTTACGTCCTTGTCAAGCAGGGCTTGCAGGAGATCGATCAGCTGGTCTTTGAGATCCCGGCCGAGGCGTCCAACCATGCCGTAGTCGAGCATGCAAATAACTTGGCCGGGAAGGATGAAGACATTGCCGGGGTGTGGGTCCGCATGAAACAGGCCGAAGTCAAGGACCTGCCTGAGGAAGGCGTCAGCCCCACGATGGGCAATCTCTTTGAGATCGTAACCTTGTGCAGTGAGATTTTCCAGATCAGAAATCTTGATCCCTGGGACATACTCCATGGTCAGAACGATCTCTCCGGAATAATCCCAGAAGATTTTTGGAGTATATACGGTGTCGCTACCGGCGAAATTGACAGCGAATCGATCGACGGTTCGCCCTTCACGGGTAAAATTCATCTCTCGTAAAATATTGCGGCGGAATTCCTTTACCAGGCCGACCGGATCGTAAAGAGCGACCGCAGGGACATGTTGCTCAATCAGATAAGCCAGTCCCATCAGTACATCGATGTCGGTTGCAACAATTTTAGCAATCCCCGGACGCCTAATTTTAAAAACGACTTCTTCGCCACTCTTTAGCTTGCCGCGATGGACCTGCGCAATACTGGCGGCGGCAAGGGGTTCCTTGGAAAACTCGGCGAACAGTTCTTCGGCAGGATGTCCCATTTCTCGCTGGATCTGGGCATTGATATCTTCGAGTGAAACGGCAGGGACCTTATCCTGCAGTTTACTGAATTCATGAATGTACTCTTTACCAAGTACGTCAGGACGGGTCGAGAGCAACTGGCCAAGCTTGATGAAGGTCGGCCCTAGCTCTTCCATGGCCAGGCGCAATCGCTGAGGCTGACTCAGGCGTTCCAGCTCTTTCGGAATCTTGTCGAGTGTGACGATCCGTTTACCGAGCTCAAGGTAGTAATCGATATTAAGCTGCTCAACGAAATGACCGAAACCGTACTTGATCAGAACTCCGAGGATGCTTCTGTAGCGGCGGATTGTTCTGATATTACGATTGACACGCAGGATTGGCAGCATAGTTATATCCGGGTCACTTCAGGAAAAGTTTATTGTATCTTCTTTTCCAGTTGGGCTACCTTCTTTTTTAGTTTGTCAAACTCCGCTGACGTGACCAGTCCCATGCGTTCGCAGGCTTTTTTGACTTCCTCCCGGGCCTGTTCCTGAAGTTTCTCCTGGTTTTGTTCTACTGCATCCTGAACCTTCTGTAAAAAAGCCTTGCCCTCTTCTTCGCTGATATTCAACTTTTCGCGTAACTCCTGCAGCAACTCTTCGGCTTTTTTCTGTGTGAGGGTCATCGCACCTACCGCGGTCAATAACGTTTTTTCGAATAATTCGATCATTATTGCCTCCTTGATAATGCTCATGTGTGTTGAAATGAAATAATTATATCAATATGTTAGCAGAGGAATCTGGCCTTTCAAGCCGTATTGAGAAGATATCCGATTTCAGGTAGCACGGTTTTCGTTGCAGCTTCCCCTGCGGCGATTACTTCTTTGGCTCGATGAAATTCGAGCAGGGTTATTCCTTCAAGTTGCGGCCTGATAATCAGGTTTTGAGGGTTTTGACGCAGTTGCAGCTCATTGATAACATTTTCCATAATGGCAACGCTCTGAGCGCAAACCCGAAAGATGTTTGGTGTCTTCAGATTGTCTTGTGCCTCGTCATGTGATTTCTCTGTCGTCTGACCCAGAGCCGAACGAAATGCATGCTCTATTCTGCGGGTACTGAAAAAATCTCGCCAGCGGCTGATGACCATGGATTCACCATGTTTACTGGGCAGAAAAGTTTCCGGAGTTCGCTTGACGACCGCCGGGATAGTGCAAACTCCGATTATTCTCTCAGCTCCAAGACTACGGGCGGCGTCAGTCGGGATCGGGTTACAAAGACCACCATCAACCAGGAAGCGTTGACCGAAGCGAACAGGTGAGAAAATCCCCGGGAATGCCAGACTGGCACGAAGTGCCTCAAGCAGGTCACCCTGTTTAATGATAACAGCTTCGCCGGTATTGATATCTGTTGCAGTCACCGCGAAAGGGATATTTAGATCCTTGAAGTCTCTTGCTGGTAGTAACTCTGCCATGAACGCGACAAGCTTCTTACCGTCAGACAAGCCCGATGTCGGAATAACCGGCGCGAGTAATCTGGCCATGCTAAGCCAGTCTATTTCCAGCGCAACCTGCTCCATTTGTGCTACAGGCACACCTGCTGCATACATGGCACCGATAAAAGCCCCCATGGAGGTCCCGGTGATGATGTCAATCGGGATGTCGGATTCTTCAAGAACCTTGAGCACGCCGATGTGGGCAAGCCCTCTGGCTGCTCCGCTACCGAGGGCAACACCAAGTTTGGACCTGGATGGAGTGGTATGCATATGACCTCCTGGCATCAGGTCTATACAACTTGTTCAACGTCTGAATAACCAGAAAAGCAGAGAGAGCAGAAATGAAATCAGCAGGCAGCTTCCAAGAGGGAAAAAGAAAGTGAAATTCTCCCGCTCGATACGAATGTCCCCTGGCAACCTGCCAAGAAAACTGAATTTGACACCACAGACCATCAGAAGACCGATACCGGCCAATAGCAGGCCACAGACAATCAATGCTTTGCCGAGATCGTTGCCCATCAGTTGTTGTTGCTGGGGTGATACCGGTCTTTCTCTGAATAGATGCAGCCGCAATATTGCTGGCGGTAGAGCCCCATGGCCTTGGAGGCCTTTATCCCTTCTTGCCACCCGGCCCGATAATCTTCATAGAAAAACTCTATACCGTAATATTGGCCCAGTTCTTCCCCCATTTTTTGAATCAGTTCATGGTTTTGGTAGCGCGAATAGAGCAGGCTTGTGGTGAAAGCATCGTATCCGGTATTTGCCGCATATTCTGCAGCCTGTTTGAGGCGTGACTGGTAGCAATAGGCACAACGGTTTGCCGGTTCCATTGCCACCTGCGCCAGAAAGCCCTCCAGCAGGTACTCGTCCTTGTAGACGACCTCAAGGTCGCTGGCCGCAGCGTAATCCTCCACAGCTTGTAACCGGCGCCGATATTCCTGGTAAGGGTGAATATTGTGGTTGAAAAAATAGCCAACAGGCAAATGACCGGATTCTCGCAAAACACGGATTGGGTATATGGCACAATTGGCACAGCAGATATGCAGCAGGATGTTCATAAGAAAAGCCTTTTCAGTTAGTAATCCTCACATAATAATATGGTTTTTATAAAAAGACCAGAAAACTAAGCAGTTTTAGAGCAGGAATAGCGAGGGCATAATGAGCATCTTTTTGTTCGATTCAGAACATGCTTTCAGGGGGCAAGCCGTGCTGTTGCCAGATCTTTCTGGCCAACTTAATGGAGGCTTGACGATGTGGTTCAGCGCGGCGGCATTCTCTGGTCAGGCTGTCCCAGAGGCGCTTAAGATCAGATCGGTAATGCAGGACCAGCTCTTCCAAGAGGCTTTCATCCTCTGGAATGGAGACTTTTGCAACACTTCTATAAGATGCCAGTAGAAGTGCTTCGGCGATCGTTTTGCCTGAGACTTCGATGACATGGTCCTTGCCGGGAGTTCGCAAAGAGATTCGTTCAAAAAATTCTTCGGCGATCTCGAGAGGGCCACAAAGATCGTAATGAATAAGCACTGGGCGGTAGAGATGCATCAGGTAGTGTTCCGGGAAGTGGGGGACGCCGTCCTGAAATATTTTCGCTGCAATCTTCGCCGTGGAGACAGTGCTTCTGCGACGGGCCTTGGGAACCCCAGAGACGATGTGAGCAGGGCCTTCCGGCAGATCAGGGGAAGGACCGAAGATGTTGCTGAACTCTCGCTCCAGAAGCGCCGGCGCCGGTACGGCCAGTGTGGATGGTGAGCCGATCAGGCTCAAGTCCGATAGCAGACTCTCATTTGGCACAGGCACGCCAAAAGTCAGAACGGCAGCTGAAGTCGCATTGACTTCGGGTAAGGCGGCTTGGTCACTACAAAGCTCCCATAGATATTTGCCGAGGCGTGTCTGCAGATAAAGAAAGAGCCCCCAAGACAGAGCTTCCCTCTCAAACGTCTCATGGTCAGTGAGTATGGTCAACTTCTGGCTGAGCAGAAGAGCCACGATCTGCGCACTTGCCTTTAGCCAGACCTGTATTGTCCCTGGTTTATGCTTGGCCAGTCGCTCAGCAGGGATATCGATGATCAGATTGTCCCTGTGTAATCGTACAGACGTTACTTCCTGTGCCGCTTTGACCAAGCGCAATGCTTGCACTCCTGATTCACCCTCGGCAATCTCGGCAAGTTGATAGCGCTCTGCAAGGATTGCCCAAAGGTTCAGGATACCCGGGACATGATGCCAGCGATACGGCAAGACCAGGGACAGCTCTTCAGAAATCAGTCCGGCGAGGTAAAGAGCATCCCATAACCAGGCAGGAGAGTTGCCTGGAAGATCGAAGCGTCGACTAGGCCAGACTTGGCGGAAAAACACCAGACAGTCTTCACGATCTTTGCGGCTCAGCGGTTGTGCCTCGTGCAGGACCGCAACGGCACTGATCAACTTTTGTTGCGAGTCCACTGCCTGCAAGTCTTCCGTGTAGATGCTGCCCCCGGAATCCTTTTGCAGAGCTGTTTTGAAAGCCCAGCCGGCTAGATATGCGCGTGGAGCGACCAAAGAGCAGTTGACTGCAGACATGGGTGGCTGACAGGCAACCCACAAATCTAATGCGTCAGTGTCCCATGGTAAAACTGGGTCTGCCAGTTCGAAATCATGCGCGGCTTCATTCAGTAAAAGGCAGACAAGGTCTTCCGCGTGTTCATCAGTTTGTGGCCAACCAAGTTGTCTGAGCCTGCTGGCAAGGTGATGTAATCGGACCGCATCTTCTTCCTGCAGGGGAGGCTCGCTGTTCTGAATATCAAGCCATGAGAGTCGTTTATTAGTCAGGTCGGTCAGGGCGTAACGAATGGCCAGCTCAAGTCTTTCCGGCTGTAGTCCCGGTGGCAGGCGGCCGTTCCAGAGCAGGAAAAGCATGCGCCACAAACTCATCCAGGCTTTTGAGCGGGGGGCATGTTCGACCCACTCATCATCGGCCGTTTCTCCCGCTGAAATACGGGCGCTTATCGTCAGACCTGGCGTCAGCTCTTGCAGGTTGCGCAGGCAGAGGTTCACAAAATAATGGACCGAATATTCTGCCGTAGGGGGTGAGCTGGTGACCGTAACGATTTTCAGTCGTCCAAGGAGATTATCCAAAGTGCGTTGAAAGTCTGCAGGGGTAATCCGATTTGCCGATGGAAGGGGAAAAGCGTGCAGCAGGCTCGACTGGCCTGACACGACAAGCCAGATCGATACTTCGCGTGCGGCCCAGGTCGTGAAGTGGCCGAGTCCCAGGGCTTTGCTCAGAGAGGCACCCTCGGCAAGAACCCGGTCATCGACGATATCCGGCAGCAGAATCATGCTTCCGGCCAACTGGCTGTCACGGTTTATCCAGAGGACCAGATCTGGAACGAGCCACCCTTGGTCAGTCAGAGT
>Ga0316191_10003673_pt1 | contig 11396 bp, 13 predicted proteins | sample Eddworburr2cm_MG_FD_204928 | JGI IMG/M metagenome (GOLD analysis project Ga0316191, IMG submission 204928) | Coastal sediment microbial communities from Maine, United States - Eddy worm burrow 2 cm | ecosystem: Environmental > Aquatic > Marine > Coastal > Sediment | place: USA: Maine... | reverse complement strand
ATTCCTGGATCCGTTCTCGCCGCTTAATGCGGCCGATCAGGCGCACGCCAGAAGCATGCTCGGCGAGATTCATTCCCAGTTCATCGAGGCGGTACGGCAGGGGCGTGGTGAACGGTTGAAGGAGACCGAACAAATATTTTCCGGACTCATGTGGACCGGCGAGAAGAGCGTCGAACTCGGTTTGACGGATGCACTGGGAAGTGTCGCCTACGTTGCCAGAGAGGTCGTCCAGGCTGAGAAGATCGTCAATTACAGCCGCCGGGAGAACCTGGCTGAACGTCTGGTTCGCCGCTTCGGGGCAACATTTGGCAACGCTCTGGTGCAAGGGTTGCGTCCGGGCCTGCAATAATCCACTGTACTTACGCGGTTCGGCGAACGCCGAAGGATTCTCCCGTGATTTTGCTGCTTGATGGTTGAGAGGTGCTGAAGCGCAACATTTCCGGCTTCACGGGATGGGCACGCCTTCCTCACGAAGCATTTCGCACAGGGCGATAAGCGGCAGCCCGATCAGCGCAGTCGGGTCACCGCCCTCGATGGCTTCCAGAAGCGAGATGCCGAGACCTTCTGCCTTTGCACTGCCGGCACAGTCGATGGCCGCTTCCTGTTGGAGATAATTCTCGATTTCCGAACCCGAAATGCGCCTGTAGCGTACTCTGGTCGGAATAACCCGCGTTTGTTCCCGGCCGGAAGCCGAATTCAACAAGGTCACCGCAGTATTAAAGACAGCTTCCTTGCCACTCGCCCAGGTCAATTGATCAACGGCTCGTTCCACCGTGCCTGGTTTGTCGAGGCGTCGTCCGCCGCATTCCGCGACCTGATCGGAGCCGATAATCAGTGCATTCGGGTACCCGGATCCGGCCGCGCGGGCTTTGAGCTGTGCCAGTCGCATCGCGCACTCGGCCCCCGACTCCCCGTTTACCGGGGTTTCGTCGACATTGGGGGCGACTGCTTCAAAAGGGAGTTGCAGGCGACCGAGCAGCTCGCGCCGATAAGGTGAGGTGGACCCGAGAATGAGTTTCCGCGACACCGTTTTTTGGTTGCGTGGAGTTTCCAAGATTTTGTTTTGACAGGGATGTTCAAAGTTAATATTATGCGCGCCTTATGCGCGGATGGCCCGTTGTTGACAGCGTACAATTTGCCAGAACCCGTGGCGAAGTCCATTGTTCGATTGCCATATCCGAACTGGGGCGGCTGGCGCGAACAGTATCGGCCGATGAGGGCGAGATTGGGGTCCGGCTTGACGGATTCGAGGATCCGGATGGCAGGTTGGGTTTGCGTCTCCGGGTCACAGGCGATGTCCAGCTGGTTTGCCAGCGCTGTCTGGGACCGTTGAAGCTGAATGTCGCTACGGACCGCAGCTTTCTGCTTGCCGAGCGGGAGCAGGATATCCCGGGTCTGGAAGAAGAGGACGATGATGTCGAGACGCTTCTGGCCGATAGCAGACTGGACGTGGCAGTGCTGGCAGAAGACGAATTTTTGCTGCAGATCCCGATGTCGCCGGTGCACGATGACGGCCTGTGTGCCCGTCCCGAGTGGGGCGGTGACCGGCGGGATAGCGGGACGGCATTTGGCGCGCTTGGCGCTTTGATAAATACTGAAGATTGATAATCAGGAGCAAAATACAATGGCTGTTCAGCAAACCAAAAAGTCGCCTTCGCGGCGCAACATGCGCAGGTCTCACGACTCTTTGAGCGCCCCGGCTCTGGCCGTGGAGCCGACGACTGGCGAGACCCATTTACGCCATCATGTCAGCCCGAGCGGCTTTTATCGTGGCAAGAAAGTGATCAAGAGCGACGACGCCTGACCTGGCTCTCCAACCGGCACCGTCTGGAGCTTTCGCCCTGCACCTCGCCAGCCTTTTTCTCCGTGCTTGAACGACATTAGCCTCGTCTCGCTGCGTCTGCTATCTTCCACCAATGGCGATAACCATAGCGCTTGACTGCATGGGCGGCGATCACGGGGTTCGGGTTACCGTTCCCGCGGCGATTGATTTTCTCAAGCGCGAATCCGATGTTTCAATTGTTCTGGTCGGCCTGGTCGATGTCATCGAACGGGAATTGCAGCGCAATGGCGTCACAACCCTCGATCGTCTCAGCATCAAGGCGGCGACCGAAGTGGTGGCCATGGATGACCCACCAGCCCAGGCGTTGCGCGGTAAACGTGATTCGTCGATGCGGGTTGCCGCTGATCTGGTCAAGTCACAAGCCGCAGATGCTTGCGTGAGCGCCGGCAATACGGGTGCATTGATGGCGATTTCCCGGTTCGTGCTGAAAATGCTTCCCGGCATCGAACGGCCTGCCATTGCTTCGTTTCTTCCCAAACTAAAAGGGCGTGTTTGCGTGCTCGATCTTGGCGCGAACGTTGACTGTACGGCTGAGCACTTGCTGCAGTTCGCAGTCATGGGCACCTGCCTGGTCAATGCCGTGGATGGTATCGATCGACCGAGTATTGGACTGCTCAATATCGGCGAGGAGGAAATCAAGGGTAACGATGTTGTGAAAGACGCTGCGGAGTTATTGCGCGCGAGCGATTTGAATTTCACCGGTAATGTCGAAGGCACTGACATCTACATGGGTGATTCGGACATCATTGTGTGCGATGGATTCGTCGGTAACGTCGCGCTGAAGACTTCGGAAGGTCTTGCGCAAATGCTCGCACAGTATTTGCGAGAGGAATTCAACCGTAATCTTTTCACTAAACTCTGCGGCCTGGTTGCATTGCCGGTGATCAATAACTTTCGTAACCGCGTTGATCACCGTCGCTACAACGGAGCCAGCCTTCTGGGTTTGCGCGGTATCGTCGTTAAGAGTCATGGCTCGGCGGATGCATACGCGTTTGGTTTTGCCATCAGGCGGGCATACGAGGAAGCTCGGCACGGCATGCTCTCAAGCATTGGTGAAAAAATGGCGGCGTTACAGAAAGAAGCGGCCTGATGTACTCCAGGATTGTCGGTACCGGAAGCTATTTGCCGCAGAAGGTTTTGACCAACCGCGATCTTGAAAAATTGGTCGATACTTCCGATGAGTGGATCGTTAGCCGTTCGGGTATTCGTGAGCGCCATATTGCCGCAGACGGCGAGGTTGCGAGCGACCTCGCTCATGCCGCAGCGACGCGGGCAATTGCCAGTGCAGGCCTTGAAGCATCTGATATAGACTTGGTTATCGTTGCCACGACGACGCCAGACATGGTTTTTCCAAGTACGGCATGCATTCTGCAATCCAAGCTCGGCATACGCGGGTGCCCGGCGTTCGATGTGCAAGCCGTATGCAGTGGTTTCATTTATGCCATGAGCATAGCGAACATGTTTATTTGCTCTGGCCAGGCCACGAAGGCGCTGATCGTTGGCGCCGAAGTATATTCACGCATCCTGGACTGGACAGATCGGACAACCTGCGTGCTGTTCGGCGATGGCGCCGGTGCCGTCGTGCTATCGGGGTCCGATGAGCCGGGCATTCTGGCGACAAAGCTGCACGCTGATGGCAGCTACAGTGACAAGTTGTCAGTGCCCGGGTGGGTCTGTGGCGGAAAGACAATAGGTTCGCCGTTTGTGCAGATGGATGGCGGCAGCGTCTTCAAGTTTGCAGTGCGAGTATTTGAAGAAGTGGCCCACGAAGTGCTCGAGTCGGCAGGTATGACGGTTGCCGACGTCGACTGGTTTATCCCGCATCAGGCGAACATTCGCATTATGGAGGCCAGCGCGCGCAAGCTGAAGCTGCCCCTCGATCGCCTGATATCGACTGTAGCGCGCCACGGCAATACCTCCGCGGCTTCCATCCCACTGGCGCTTGACGAGTCGGTTGTCGCAGGACGGATTCAACGTGGCGACACATTGCTGCTCGAAGGTGTCGGTGGCGGGTTTACCTGGGGCGGTGTGTTGCTCCGTTATTGATACAAGGTGCTGATGCAAATATGAAACTGGCATTCGTATTTCCGGGACAAGGTTCACAGTCTGTCGGCATGATGTCGGGTTATGCCGAACTGAATCCGGTAATCGAAACGTTCAACGAAGCGAAGGGATTACTCGGCGAAGACCTGTGGTCGATGGCGCAGGCCGGCCCGGCGGAGGTGCTTAATCTGACGACGAACACGCAGCCCCTTATGCTGGTCTCCGGCGTTGCGGTGTTTCGCGCCTGGCTTGACGCCGGCGGTCGTTATCCTGACGTTTTTGCAGGCCACAGTCTTGGAGAATACTCGGCTCTGGTGGCCACCGATGCAATGAAATTTTCCGACGCGGTGCCTTTGGTACGGTTTCGCGCCCAGTGCATGCAAGAAGCCGTGCCGGCTGGCACTGGCGCCATGGCAGCGGTTCTCGGATTGGACGATGATGGCGTGCGCGCCGCATGCGCGCAGGCAAGCAGTGGGGACGAGATTGCAGAGGCGGCCAATTTCAACGCACCCGGGCAGGTGGTGGTTGCTGGGCAAAAGGCTGCTGTGGAGCGCGCGATTGTAGCTGCCAAAGAGCGGGGGGCGAAAAGGGCCATGCTGTTGCCAATGAGCGCTCCGTCACATTGCACCCTGATGAAGCCCGCATCCGATCGTCTTGCCGATAAACTCAATGAGATAGCGCTTTCGATGCCGAAAGTTCCGGTCCTGCACAACGAGAGCGTCGCTGCGGCAGGGAACGTAAGTGAGCTTCGGCAGGCGTTGGTCCGCCAGCTGTATCAACCGGTGCGATGGGCTGAAACTATCAGCCATCTGATCGAGTCCGGCGTGACGCATATCGTAGAGTGCGGTCCGGGCAAGGTATTGGCAGGCCTCAACAAGAGGATAGGCGGTGACGTGCAGACCATCGCCCTGACTGACGCGGCCATTCTTAACGATACAGTGTCTTTATTGAAAGGCGAGCAATGACGGAAGGCCTTCTGGCAGGCAAAACAGCCCTTGTGACCGGGGCCAGCCGGGGGATTGGTCGAGCAATCGCGATGGCCTTGGCCGAAGGCGGAGCCAGGGTCGCCGGTACAGCGACGTCGGCAGCCGGAGCGAACGCAATTTCGGCATACATGAAAGAAGCAGGTCTTGACGGTGTCGGTTACGAACTGAACGTGACTGACGGTGCCGCCTGCGAAGCGGTTATCAAGGATGTCGAACAGAACCTTGGCGGGATATCCATCCTGGTCAATAACGCGGGTATTACCCGTGACAATCTGTTAATGCGGATGAAAGACCAGGAATGGGATGACATCATGGAGACCAATCTGAAGTCGGTATACCGACTTTCCAAACTCGTTGCGCGTCCAATGATGAAAGCGCGTTCAGGACGCATTATCAATATCACATCGGTAGTCGGGTTTATTGGCAATGCCGGGCAGGCTAACTATGCGGCAGCAAAAGCCGGGGTAGAGGGGTTCAGCAAGTCCATGGCAAGAGAGCTGGGGAGCCGCAGTATCACGGTCAACTGTGTGGCGCCCGGATTCATCGATACCGACATGACCAGGGCATTGAGTGACGAGCAACGTAACTCTCTCGTGGGACACGTTCCGCTTGGACGGCTGGGGGCGCCAGAGGAGGTTGCTTCGGCAGTCCTGTTTCTTGCTTCTGATGGTGCCTCATACGTGACGGGCTCAACCTTGCACGTCAATGGCGGGATGCTGATGGATTGACGCCGGGGGACCGGCAATTTTGCTAGAATACGCCGCGTATTTGTTCGGGTAGTCTGCCTACGCAGGGCTTGAACAGGTGGTGGCAACGACCGAAACTTTTGTTTGAACAGGGAAGGGGTTACTAGATGGAACCGATTGAGCAACGCGTCAAGAAAATCGTCGCCGAACAACTGGGCGTCAATGAGTCAGATATCAAGAATGCGTCCAAGTTTGTTGATGATCTTGGGGCCGATTCGCTCGATACTGTCGAGCTTGTAATGGCGCTTGAAGAAGAGTTCGAATGCGAAATTCCCGATGAGCAGGCAGAGAAAATCACCTCTGTGCAAGAAGCCATCGATTACATTAACAGCAACCTCAGCGCCTGATTAACCGCGCTGACGCCACCTCAATTACTGGAGTTCATTTGCCACGGCGACGCGTTGTTGTTACGGGATTAGGGATTGTTTGTCCGGTTGGCAATGCCGTTGACGAAGCCTGGTCCAATATACTTGCCGGTAAATCCGGAATTACCGCCATTACGCGATTTGACGCAACTCCTTTTGCGTCGCGCATTGCCGGTGAATTGAAGAATTTCGACGTATCGCGGTATCTATCGCCCAAGGAAGCGCGTCGCGTAGACAGCTTCATACACTACGGTCTTGCGGCAGGCATTGACGCGCTCAAGGATGCCGGGTTCGACAAGAACCCGGAAAATGCCGAGCGCATCGGCGTCAATATTGGTTCGGGCATTGGCGGGTTGCCGATGATCGAAGATACTCACAATCAGATGCTGAGCGGCGGGCCGCGCAAGATTTCACCGTTCTTCATCCCCGGGGCGATCATTAACATGATCTCGGGTAACCTTTCAATTATGTATGGTTTGAAAGGGCCCAGTCTTGCGATGGTCACAGCTTGTACGACCGCAACGCATTGCATAGGTGATTCAGCGCGATTGATCGAATATGGTGATGTCGATGTGATGGTCGCTGGAGGGTCCGAGTCGAGTATTTGCGCACTTGGCGTAGGCGGCTTTTCTTCTGCGCGTGCAACAAGCACCCGCAATGATGATCCGGCGACCGCAAGCCGGCCATGGGATGTGGATCGCGACGGTTTTGTTCTGGGAGAAGGCGCGGGAGTCCTGGTGCTTGAGGAGTACGAACATGCCAAGAAACGCGGTGCAAAGATTTACTGTGAAGTTGCAGGTTATGGCATGAGCGCCGACGCCCATCACATTACGGCACCATCTGAAGATGGGGAGGGCGCGTCGAGGTGCATGGCCAGCACGCTCAAGAACGGCCAGATCAACCTCGATGAAGTCGATTACATCAATGCGCACGGCACCTCGACACCCTTGGGCGATATTGCGGAAACGATCGCAGTCAAGCGCACCTTCGGCGACCATGCAAACAAATTGGCAGTCAGTTCGACGAAGTCGAGCATCGGCCATCTGCTTGGCGCGGCAGGAGGGGTAGAAGGCGTATTTCTCGCGCTTGCTGTGCGCGATCAGGTTGCACCACCAACGATCAATCTTTTCAAGCAGGATCCGCAGTGCGACCTTGACTACGTCCCGAACGCGGCACGGCAGATGAAGATTCGTGTCGCCTTGTCAAATTCATTTGGCTTCGGTGGCACCAACGGCAGCCTCGCGTTCCGAGCCATCTAACATCTCCGCGCCGAATGCAGGAAGGCCGAAATGGAACGAACGCCGGTTGACCGTTCCGTGACTTCCTAACGAATCTCGTCTATGCAAAGCAGACGCCGATCGAACATGTTCTCAGTCAGGCGCGGTGCCGGCAGGGGAATCGGCCGGGCCATAACGCTTTTGGTCGTCGCTGCTCTGCTCGGCATTGTCGGGGGAGGGATCTGGCTCGCCAATTATGCAACCACTTCGGTGCAAGTCCCGGACGATAGCGTCTACTTTAATATTGATCGCGGGCTCGGTGTCGCTCAGGTCGCCCGGGTACTCGAAGCGAACGGGCTGATCAGCGACGCACGTGCTTTCGTGATACTGGTTCGGGTGCTGGGCAAGCCCGGCGAGCTCAAGGCGGGTAGTTACCAGGCCCAGGGCAGCCTCTCGCCGTTGCGTCTGGTCGAGAAAATTTCACAAGGTGATTTCGCGCAAGGACAGGTCCGCTTTATCGAAGGCTGGACTTTCCGGCAAATGCGCTCGGCCCTCGATGCCCATCCGGCGGTTGCTCATGAAACAACCGATTGGAGTGATCGCGAAATACTCGAAAAGCTCGAGGCGGAGCAAGAACATCCGGAAGGGCTGTTTTTCCCTGATACTTATCACTTTGCTGCCGGCACCAGCGATTTGATGATCTTGCGGCAGGCGTTCGACAAGATGGAAGACGTTCTTGCCAAAGCCTGGCAGGAGCGTGATAGCAATCTGCCGGTAAAGACGAGATACCAAGGGTTAATTCTTGCATCCATTGTCGAAAAGGAAACTGGTGATCCAACTGAGCGGGAAATGGTCGCTGGCGTCTTCATCAACCGCCTTCGCAGAGGAATGCGTCTGCAAACGGATCCGACTGTGATCTACGGTTTGGGTGAACAGTTTGACGGCAATCTGCGCAAGCGCGATTTGCAGACGGACTCACCCTACAATACCTACACCCGCTACGGGTTGCCGCCGACTCCTATTGCCTTGCCCGGCGAGGCGGCTATCTATGCCACGTTCAAACCGGCCGAGACGCGTGCCCTTTATTTTGTTTCCAAAGGTGATGGCACGCATCAATTCTCTAACAGCCTTGTTGAGCACAATCGAGCTGTCAACCGCTTTCAGCGCTGACAGACCGGCTCAAAAGACAGTGAATCATGCTTAAGGGGCGGTTTATTACGTTCGAAGGCGTAGATGGCGCCGGAAAGACGACGCAACTCGAGTGGGCTACGCGGTTCCTGACGCAGTTGAATCTGCCGCTAACGGTGACGCGAGAGCCGGGTGGTACGGAATTGGGTGAAGCTTTACGACATGTGTTGCTTGATTCCGGACAGGCGATACATCCGGAAACGGAAACGCTTCTGATGTTTGCGGCACGGCGCGAGCATGTCGATAAGGTCATATTGCCTGCCTTGCACCGTGGCGATATCGTGCTTTGTGACCGCTTTACTGATGCGACTTATGCCTATCAAGGCGGCGGCTCAGGGGTCGACCCAGGCAAACTCGAAACCCTGGAGCAATGGGTTCATGCAGATCTGCAACCTGACCTTACGCTGTATTTTGATTTACCGGTCGAGTTGGCCAAAAAACGCATAAGTGACGAGCGGGAAGCCGACCGCTTCGAGCAGGAGTCTGCGGCATTTTTTGATCGTGTGCGTTCGGCTTACCTGGCACGCGCAAAGCTGAATCCGCAGCGGATACGCGTCATCGACGCCAGTGCTACACCGGCACAAATTAACAAATTGCTTGAAGCCATGTTGTTGCCGTTATGTCGTTAAATAACTATCCGTGGTTGTCTGAGGCGCTTGAAGGTTTGCCGGGTGCCTTGCCGGCAGCATTGCTGCTCTACGGACAGAAAGGGACTGGCAAGCAATTGCTGGCACAGGCGCTGGGACAGCGTCTTCTCTGCGCCGAACCGACGGCAGCCGGGCATGCATGTGGTCGGTGCGAAAGTTGCCACTTGTTCACAGTCGGCAATCATCCCGATTTCAGGCTGTTGCAACCAGCGGCGGATACCGATGGCGATACTGTGGCGGCTCCGGACAAGGGAGCGAAGCCGAAAAAACCCTCTACGCAGATCTCCGTGAACGCCATACGTGACCTTGCCAGCCTGACCTCGACTGTATCGCACCGTGGCGGCTCACGGGTCGTGGTGATCACCCCGGCAGAGGCGCTGAATCCGGCTGCCGGTAACGCATTGCTCAAGATGCTGGAAGAACCCGGGCGTGGCACTCATTTCATTTTGGTCGCGAATGAAGCACACCGCGTACTACCCACTATAAAAAGTCGTTGTTTCAAGCTTGCCGTACGCGTGCCGAAAACTGAAGTTGGGGCGGCCTGGCTCAGGAAACAACAGGCCAGCAACGCGGAAATTGCCTTGTTTCTAGCCAGCCATGCGCCGATTGCCGCTATGAAATTGAGCGAGGATGAGGATTTCTGGCGTATCCGCAATACGTTGTTGTCGGGGCTTGCGCAATCTTCCGTCGATCCGCTGGCGCTTGCCACGGTGGTCGAGAAGCTCGATCCGGCTATTCTCGGACGTTTGCTGACGATGTGGGTGTACGATTTATTGGCGCTTCAGCAGGGCGGTGGCATCCGTTATAACCAGGACATGGGTTCTGAACTGGAGCGTACATCTGCATCCCTGCGGGGGTTGGACTTGTGCCGTTGGAACGATGAGGTTCGGGATTTCACCCGGGCGGCGAGCCATCCGTTAAACAGGCGGCTTGCGCTGGAGTCATTGTTTGCTGCTTTCCCCGGTGCGAGGATGCCGGTGGGCGCATCAGGTCGGCGGTAGATGGTCGATAGCCAGTTCTTTTCCAGGCCTTTTTCTGGCTGCTTTTGACACCAAAAGAAGTTAAAGTATTTTATTGAAAATAGTATACAAATATATAATATAATGGAAATTATTGACTCACACTGCCATATTAACTTCCCGCAGTTAGGAGATGATGTTGGCGCCGTGCTGGCAAGAATGCATGACGCGGGGGTTACAACAGCATTGTGCGTTTCAGTCACGCTGGAATCGTTCCCGCAGGTTGTTCAAATCGCAGAGCAGAGCCCGTCCGTCTACGCATCGGTCGGTGTGCACCCCGACGAGACGGCTGGAGAAGACCCGAGCATCGAAAAGTTGATCGCCATGGCTGATCATCCGCGAGTGGTGGCAATCGGCGAGACGGGGCTGGATTACTACCGGCTGGAGGGCGATCTCGAGTGGCAGCGTGAACGGTTTCGAAATCATATCCGTGCCGCCAAGCATACCCGTAAGCCTCTGATAATCCATACAAGAGAAGCCGGCGCCGACACGATCAGGATCATGCGAGAGGAAGCCGCAGAGACCGTCGGCGGTGTCATGCATTGCTTTACCGAAACCTGGGACATTGCCAAAGCGGCGCTTGACCTCGGGTTCATGATTTCGTTTTCAGGAATTCTGACCTTCAAGAATGCGGGGAGCTTGCGCGAAGTGGCCCGTAAGGTCCCGCTGGAGTCGACCCTGGTCGAGACAGATTCTCCGTATCTGGCACCGGTTCCACATCGCGGCAAAACCAACGAGCCTGCGTATGTTCGGTTTGTCGCCGAGGAGCTGGCACGGATCAAGGATCTGCCGCTCGAAACCATCGCAAAGACAACCAGCTCAAATTTCAGGCGGCTGTTCAACGTCAGGAGCGATTAGCAGCCCAAGACGGTTGTGTGGCCGGCGTAATGCGCGCAAATATTTCCAGTCGTGATCAATGCTAGAGGTGGCAGGTAACTGGAGGCTTGAGAGTACTCATTGCCTGGTCTGTAGGCGGCCTCGAGAGACACTGATGCGCACCGTTGAGGCCCCTCTCAGGCGTGCGGCATAACGCGCATAATGTATATTATGTAAAGTCGTGCTTTTCGATCCCGATCGGGCGTGAGAGTACTTGCCACCTTCCCCGATTATTTCCTTTGGGCCGTCAGTACGGTCGCTTTCAGCCTGCTGACATGGCGAGAAGCGAGAAATCTCTTTCACCTCTGAGGCGGCTATCGCCTGACAAACACACCGCAATCTGTAAGTCCTGTGAATGCGGAATCGCAAATGGACGGATCTGATTGCCACCGCCTGCGAATCAAACGGTTGGATCCGCAGGTGGTGGCACCCCTTCCCTCAACGTGCAGGTTGAGGGAAGGGGTGC
>Ga0316191_10003672_pt1 | contig 11397 bp, 8 predicted proteins | sample Eddworburr2cm_MG_FD_204928 | JGI IMG/M metagenome (GOLD analysis project Ga0316191, IMG submission 204928) | Coastal sediment microbial communities from Maine, United States - Eddy worm burrow 2 cm | ecosystem: Environmental > Aquatic > Marine > Coastal > Sediment | place: USA: Maine | collected... | reverse complement strand
TTTTTTCACAGGCTGGCACCATCACACTGACGGCCTTCATCAGCCCCTACCGTATTGATCGTGACCGGGTGAGGGATAACCTCCTCCCGGGAGAGTTCATTGAAGTGTTTGTTGATACGCCATTAGAGGTGTGTGAAGCGAGGGACCCCAAGGGGTTATACAGGAAGGCGCGGGCAGGAAAGATCAGGGGCTTCACTGGCATCGATGACCCTTACGAAGCCCCGCGGTCGCCGGAACTGGTTCTCTCGGCAGCCGAAAAAACGCCTGATGTGCTCGCGGATGAGATAATTACCTATCTGCAACAGCAGGGTATTTGTCCTTCCCTGGAAGATGACATAGTCCTTGGCCAGAGAGTAGCTGGAACCGTCTAGGGGGCTGGAATTGGACTTTCTCTGGCACGGTATACGCCCATTTTTGGGTTGCCTCCGTACAACCCATGACGACGGTTATACAGTCGCTAACAATAATTTACGGAGATTAATAATGAAGGAATCATGCCTGTCTTGCGTGCATCTCTACATCAGCTAATTCTACAGCCATTGAAAAGTAATCGAGTCAAGTATGATCCTGATAGAAAGGCAAAAAGGGAGTCGTCGTTTCGATATACCCGTTGAATTCCCGCTAGAGGATAGTCAGAGAGTTATTGTAATTCAGGATCGAAGACGGTTGCCTGATCGACGAAAGGCAGAACATAGTAATGACGATCAGAAGGTCATACTCTCGAAAATCAATAGCCTGACTATTGTATCGCTAATTATTGCTTTAAATACGGCATTTGTTTTGATGGTATATGCTTTGTTGGTGGCAATGCAGAACTAATCAATAGAGAGAAATCACTTTCCTCCTGGCGGTCATTGGTCGTGACGGGTACGTACCGAGCGACTGGAAGCTGACCGCTGAGGCAAGTGCACCGCCTGCGGCACACCCTGCGCCGGTGTATTTGAAGCCGGTCACGGCAACCGGGGAGCAAGACGTCAGCCGGTTCAGCTGCGCTGATTTTGCCACCTGACCAGATCAGAAAGTGTAGCTGTCCGAATCAGCGCACTAGCAGTACGGGGCAGAAAAGTGCTTCCAGGCACTGGTCAAGACCAGCCTGCTGCAACAGCGGATGTTCGACTTCCGTGATTAAGATGCTGTTGCCAGACGTACCCGCTGCCTGCACCAGGGATTGCACGTCAGTGCCTGTAATTTGTACAAAGCGGGCTGCTTGCTCGTGCAAGTCAAGAATAGTCATGGCTTTCTTCTTCAAACCCGGCATATCCTCTGCCTGAATTTCCGGCAACATGACAGTCAGGCGAGCATCCATATCTTTAGCAAGGCTGCAGGCTGTTGTCACTGCCCGGACCGCCTGCTCCGAATCGCTGAACAGAACGCTGATGGAAGTGTCTTTTTCACAGGATTGACGTGCGAGGGGGCGTGTTTTGGCCCACACACGTGAAGAAACCAGCGAACTTACCCGGCCCAGGCTGAGTATATCTGCGCCAAAAGCCCGTGCCAGTGACGCTGCCTCGGCGCGCCCCCGCCATACCTGAAACGACCAGAGTACGCCCATCTCTCTTGCCGCCTGTTCAAGCATTCGTTCGGCATGCCGGGCCAGCGCACGCAACTCACGTTGCATGCGCTGTGTACTTATTTCTTCCTCAGCAAGCGACCCGGGCCTGACTTCACGCAGAAACGGAAGCCCGGCCAAACGAATCAGGTTGATATCTTCAACGAAGACGCCCTCAAGTCTGGCACCCAGAACAGCAGCCAGACGAACCGCGGCTTCCAGTGGCGGACGGCCTGCCCCGGATGCATCCAGGGTAACCATGATGTGCCGGATTGCGGCATGTTCAGTTGCCGGAGTCACGGGGATGCCTGCTTTTTCGTGGAATTTCCTTGACCGCCCTTTGACGCATAGGCCTGCATCGTTTCGGAATAGCGGGCAAGTGTGTCTTCCACGCGGCGGTTGATACTGCCATCAGGGAACAGGCCCTGATCATCACGTTGTCCTGCCGGTATACCCGTAAGCAACTCGATTCCGTCATCAACAGTGTCGATGGCATGAATAGCAAACTTCCCGGCCTCGACTGCCTTGCGGACATCCTCGCGCAGCATGAGGTGTTTGACATTCGTTGCGGGAATTATGACACCCTGGTTTCCTGTCAGACCGCGAACATTGCAGATATCAAAGAAGCCTTCGATCTTTTCATTCACACCACCGATCGGCTGTATCTCGCCCTGCTGGTTCACGGAACCGGTGACGGCCAGTGATTGACGGATGGGGGTGTCGGCAAGGGCTGATAACAGTGCATAGAGTTCGGCCGATGAGGCGCTGTCGCCCTCGATCTCACCATAGGATTGTTCGAATACCAGGCTTGCCGAGAACGCGAGTGGCCGGTCAGGCAAATAGCGTGCTCCCAGGAATGCCGAAAGGATGAACACACCCTTGGAATGTATTGGACCGCCAAGTTCCACTTCCCGTTCTATATCCATGACTTCGCTGTCACCCATGCGTACACGGGCCGTGATACGTGATGGCCGGCCAAACATAAAGTTCCCAAGATCAACAACGGACAAGCCGTTTATCTGGCCAGTTTTCTCTCCCCCCGTGTCGATCAGAAGTGTCCCGCGCCGGATTTCCTCCTGCATGTGTTCACGGATACGGTCTGCACGGTAGATCCGGGCATCAATTGCATGCTGCACGTCATCCCTGGTAACCGTTCCATGTTTGTTTTGTGCTGCCCAGTAGTCTGCCTCGCGCAGCATGTCGGTGAGGCTGCGCGTATGGGTTAGCAGTTTCTCGCCATCTTCCAGCAGTCGGGCGCTGTATTCGATGACACGAGCGACTGCTGAACGGTCAAAGTGGCACAGGGCTTCCTTTCGTACCAGTGTTCCAATCAGGCGCGCATAGAGCTGCTGGGTATCAGGATTGCGGTCCATCCGGTAATCGAAATCCACAGCAACCTTGAACAGTTCGTTGAACTCGGGATCAAGCATGGAGAGCAGGTAATATATGTAAGGCTCGCCGAGCAGGATAACCTTGACATCGAGGGGAATCGGTTCCGGCTCCAGCGAGACGGTACTGACCAGGCTCATCAGCTGGGCCAGCGATTCAATGCGGATTTCCTCTGCCTGCAGTGCACGCTTCAGGCCTTCCCAGGCGAATGGCTGCATCAGCACCTTGTGTGCATCCAGCATCAAATAGCCCCCGTTTGCACGATGCAGTGCACCGGGACGGATCATAGTGAAATCAGTAATCAGTGCGCCCAGTTCCGCCCGGTGTTCGACCCGCCCGATGAGATTGTTGTAGCTCGGGTAGTCTTCATAAATAACAGGCGCGCCATCGTGCTCTTCATGTGTAATAAGGGCATTGATGCGGTAGCGCATGTCCACCTGCCGCCCCCCATCGTCGCCCTGTGGAAGCGCTATACCAAGGATCGATACACCATGTTTTTCGTCTTCAGGAGGAAGGAAGCGGCGGAAATTCTCGATAACATCTTTTTCTACTTCATCAAGATATTTAATGACTTTCGGCAACTCCTGGTAGTTTTCACGCAATGCATCGATGAGATGCGAGACTGCACTGGCCGCCATTTCACGATTGAGCTCGCTTATGCGATCACGGACATCTTTTTGCCAGGCTGGAACCTTTTGCAACATCTTGCGCAACTGCTCTTGCAGTTTCTCGACATCCTGCTCAATGCGCTTGCGTTCACCCTTGGGCAGCTTTTCAAACTCCTTCGGGTTAAGAGCTTCATCTTTACGCATCGGTGCCAGTGTAAAACCGCCAGGTGTTCGAATGAGGCCGATCTCCTTGTTTTCAGCATCATTCTGGATTTTTTTCAGTGCCTGTTCCTTTTTCTCACTGAGTTCCTCCTCTATCGCCTGTGAGCGAGTGCGGTATTCATCGCTTTCGAAGGCCGTGGGGATGACGTCGTACAGGTCCTCGACAAGTTGTTCCATGCCCCGTTCCAGTTCAACGCCACGGCCGGGAGGCATCCGCAGTATGCGTGGCTCATGCGGCTGTTGAAAGTTGTTGACGTAGCACCAGTCTGGTGGAAGCGGCCCGGTCTCGGCATATTCAATGGCATAACGCTGCACCAGTGCATGTTTGCCCGTGCCGGTCGGACCCAGCGCAAAGAGGTTATAGCCTTTATGCTGAATGCCAATGCCGAACCTGACTGCATCGATTGCCCGCGGCTGCCCGATAATTTCCGCCAGATCCTCCAGTTCCTCCGTGGTATTGAAGTCGAACTGCTCCGGATCACAGCGCTGATACAGGAGACCAGGTTCAAGTCGTTTGACGGCCATCTATCTGTCCTTGGCTGAAGACTATTGTAGTCCACAGCTACGTCAGGCTCCTTTCTGTTCGGAATTACAGATTCATTGTAAGCATGAAGCATCCTGCCTTCATTGACCCCAGTCAATACTGGCTGCCCCGGGATCGATAATTTATTGACTATACTTGTTAATGAGTCAGAGGAGTTCTTAAATTTACGCATAAGGAGATAGGAGATGGCAATCGCAAAGACCCTGCAACGTTTTCTTGAACTACAGTCAGTTAAGTACAATCTGGTACCACATCCGCACACGGGATCCAGTCACGAGACAGCCGAGGCCGCTCATGTGAGTGAAGACCATAACGCCAAGGCAGTCATTGTTAAGGATGCGGCCGGCTATGCCATGGTCGTGGTTCCGGCCAGTAACTGGGTTGAGGTAGAGCATCTGCGAAAGGAACTCAAGCGGGACTTTCACCTCGCCACCGAAGACGAACTTGCAAAACTGTTCATCGATTGCGAGGCAGGGGCAGTTCCGCCGCTCGGCCTTGCTTACGGTATCGAGACGTTCCTCGACCAGGCGCTGACCAGTCTTGCCAATGTCTATTTTGAGGCGGGCGACCATGAGCAACTGGTTCACACGGCGGGGGAGGATTTTCGAACCTTGCTGGGCGGCGTGCGACACGGCTACTATAGTCATGATAAATGAGTGCTGATTACCGCAACTGACCACCCGCTATGATGCGGCGCCGTCGGGGAACACACAGCAGTCTCTGGTATGCGATGGCCGGCTATATCGAGGAGACCCCCCAGTCTAAGGGCTATGTGGTGTCTTCACAGGCCTATACGGTGCAGGGAACAAGTGTACGCAACCTGGAAGTGGTACTTGGTGGCACGTCACTGGCAGAGGAAATCGTTCTGATCGGCGCCCATTACGACACCGTCAGTGGCTCGCCTGAGTGGTGGAGGGCCTTGCGGGAGCAAGACAGGGGATGATCGCGACCATGAGGCCAACCGGAAACATACCCGGACTTTGATCCTCCCTCACGTTCGATATTTAGGAAACAATGCCCATTGCTGGATGCCTATAACAAACTGATTCTGAAACGGCCCGGGATCACGTTACTGCTGGTTGCCCTGATAGTTACCTTTTTCGGCTATCACACCCCCGCATTCAGGCTCGATGCTTCTGCCGATTCACTGGTGCTGGAGCATGATGAGGCACTGCACTATTACCGCTCGATCCGGGCACGTTACGGGTCGGATGACTATCTGATTGCCACTTACACGCCCGTTGAGAAACTGTTCAGCGATGCGGTACTGGCAGATTTGCAGACTCTCCGCGATGAACTCATGGTCATGGACCGCGTTGAGTCCGTGACCAGCCTGCTGGATGTACCACTGATTAAAAGCCCACCGGTCACCCTTACCGAACTCAAACAGGAAGTACCCACCCTCGGAAGCCCGCAGACGGACAAGGCCCTGGCACGCCAGGAATTTCTGTCCAGCCCGCTGTATCGCAATCTCCTCATCAGCCCGGATGGAAAGACCACGGCACTGCAAATCCATTTCCGCCGTGATGAAACCTGGCACCGGTTACTGGAACAACGTAACCGGCTGCGGGAAAAGCGCCTGCACAGTGGACTCTCCCTGCAGGAAAGCGAAGAACTGGCTTCGGTATCACAACAGTTCGATACCTACAGTAGCAGGCTGCAGGACCTGCAGAACAGAGAGATCGCCGCTATCCGAAGCATCATGGATCGGCATAGGGAAAAGGCCGAATTGTATCTGGGCGGAGTCCCGATGATTACCTCCGACTCGATCGATTTTATCCGGCACGACATCATTACCTTCGGTATCGGTGTACTGTGCTTTCTGATCCTGATCCTGACCGCTGCGTTCCACAAGCCCCGCTGGGTCATCCTGCCCATGCTGACCTGCCTTGCTGCCAGCGTGATCACCGTCGGCTTTCTTGGTCTGGTTGACTGGCCGGTGACAGTCGTCTCCTCCAATTTCATATCGCTACTATTGATCATCACGCTGTCACTCACCGTCCATCTGATTGTCCGCTACCGCGAATTGCATGCGCAATCGCCCGATGCCTCGCAACTGGTCCTGGTCAGGGAAACGGTGCGTGCCAAGGCAGCGCCCTGTTTCTATACCGCGATTACGACGATGGTGGCTTTCGGATCACTGCTGTTCAGTGGAATACGCCCGGTCATTGACTTCGGCTGGATGATGGCCATCGGCATTGCAGTCGCATTTCTGCTTGTCTTCACCCTGTTCCCGGCTGCCTTGATGTTTCTGCAGCCTGGCACACCTGCCAATCGTGATGACCTCACCGACAGGATAACCCATTTTTTTGCCAGACTGATCAGGGCCCACGACTCCCGCACCCTGATGGTTTTCATTATCCTTGGCGTACTCAGCATCGCGGGCATCAGTTTTCTCACCGTGGAAAACCGTTTCATTGATTATTTCAAGGAGACGACCGAGATCTACCGTGGCATGGAACTGATCGACCGCAACCTCGGTGGCACGACACCGCTGGATGTCATTGTCGATGCGCCGGCTGATTTCCTTGCGCCTGAAGAGGAGGAATGGGAAGACCCGTTTGCAGATGATTTCGGGCCGGATATGACGGGAAGTGTCGGCATTACCGGAACCAGCTATTGGTTCAATACCTACAGGCTGGAGGATGTGTTTAGCCTGCACCGGTATCTGGACAGCCTGCCGGAGACCGGCAAGGTGCTGTCCATTTCCACCGCCATGGAGACTCTGAGTCAGCTCGACAAGAAAATCGTATCGGACAATTTTTCGCTTGCCATCCTCTACAAGAAGTTGCCGGAGGATATCAGGCAGACACTGTTTCAGCCCTATATGTCGGCCGATGGTAATCAAATACGTTTTGCGATTCGGATCTTCGAGTCTGATCCCTCACTCCAGCGTGAGGTACTGCTGGAAAAGATCCGTCATGACTTGACAGGTGAAATGGACCTTGAAGAGGACCAGGTCCATCTCACCGGCATGCTGGTGTTATATAACAATATGCTGCAAAGCCTGTTCCGCTCCCAGATACTCACTATCGGCGTGGTATTTCTGGTCATACTGCTGATGTTCGCAATCCTGTTTCGCAACCTGAAGATGGCCGGGCTAGCGATCATCCCCAGCGTGTTCGCCGCAGGCCTGGTGCTGGGCCTGATGGGTTGGCTGAAAATCCCGCTTGACCTGATGACCATTACCATTGCCGCCATCAGTATCGGCATCGCAGTTGACGATACCATTCATTACATACACCGGTTTACAAATGAGTTCCGCAAAGACCGTGACTACTGGGCCGCGGTCGATCGCAGCCATGCCACCATCGGCCGCGCCATGTATTACACGTCGATTACCATTACACTGGGCTTTTCGATCCTGGCACTGTCAAACTTTGTTCCAACCATTTATTTCGGATTGTTAACCGGCTTTGCCATGTTGGTCGCCCTGCTAGCCAACCTGACACTGCTGCCACTGCTCATTGTCTGGTTGAAACCGCTGGACAGTAACTAACGCGAACCCTGATTAGCCGACATTCAGCTTGTCTGTGCACATTCACGACAAGGCGCTGGCACGCCGCGGTAGCCCCCCTACCACAAGTGCCAGTAACGCAGACGTGGATGTGCACAGACAAGCCCGGAGGGAGCCCCAATGACGGCCCGGCTCGGTGTTGCGACTCTTGACAAGGGGAAGGCCATTGCCTGCGAGCCGCGCCTTGATCCGAACCGTCATTGGGGCTCTGAGTGTCGGCTAATCAGGGTTCGCGTTAGTATTCCCAACCATTCAGCACCTGATGCACCACAAAAACATCCAGCCTATTCACAGACACTCTGCATGTGTTACGCACTGCTCCACTGCAACACAAGCCGCAAATCCTCACCCAGGATGGCGCATGTGTCCAACGGTCGACCTTCCCGGTTAAGTACATCTGCCAGCCACTGGGCCTCTTCCCGCTCGGCACGGTTAATGCGCAACTTTCGCAGCCGGGTAGGCGTCATCCCGAAATGCTGCAGGCGCCCGGTTGCCGGCTCCAGGGACAGATAATACATCAACCCCAGCTCACCCCGGAACTCCTCGTGACCGCTAATACCCTCGTAATCGGAGAGCAGATCACCGCAGCCATAGAGAATGGGGCGCTCCTTATAGACCTCGATCCCCTTAACGTGATGCGAGGAATGACCATGTATAACATCGACCCCTGCCCTGTCGATCAGACCATGGGCAAAGTCGCGCTGTAGAGGAGGAATGCTGTAATCCCAGTTGCCGCCCCAGTGAATCGAGACCACAACAATGTCGCCAGCACGCTTGACGCGCCGCACCTGCCCCGCAAGGGTGTCCACACTCGCCATTGAGAGATCAGGCAATAGCTGTACCCCGGGCCGTTGGGTAGCGGCGGCCCAGCTTTGGCCAATACCACTGCTCGTGAACCCGCAGGCGAATACCAGCACCCGGCCCTTGCCCGGCACCGGCATCACTGCCGGGGCCATGCCTTCCTCGAGATCGCGGCCAGCACCTGCCCACCGGATACCCGCCACATCCAGTGTCTCAAGCGTCTCCTGCAAACCGGCAACGCCCCAGTCGAGTACATGGTTGTTGGCCAGCGCACAACAATCCACGCCCGCCGCTGTCAAGCAGCCGATATTCGCAGGGTGCATGCGATAATTGATGCCCTTTGGTCGATAGCTGTCGCTGACAGTGATCGCCGTCTCCAGGTTAATGATGCGCACATCGGGCACGGCCCGCTGCAGCTCCGCCAGTGCATCGCCCCATGGATAGGCGAGTTCCACGGGCCAGTTGACAGGGCCATTCATACGCTCGGCCAGCCGGACGTAGTCGCGTGCGTCCCGGATATAGGGTTCATACAGCTGCGGCTTACCCGGGTACGGCAGGACCTGGTCGATGCCACGCCCGGTCATCACGTCGCCGCACAGGAACAGGGTCAGCAGCCGCGTGTTGCCGTCACATTCCCGGGCTTCTTTCATAGTCGTCTGCATAGCAAGCACCTTTGGCCCGGCAACAGCGTACAAGGCTGCCACCCCGGCCAGCCTGAGGAAATGCCGCCTGGTTTGTGTTGGGTTATGTAGTCGATCAGCGCACAATGGAACCGGCCCGGGGTCGTTGGTCCTGTAGTAAAGTCTAGCTCACGGCAGATGATGGTGCCGGCATCTCCTTTAGGGCTCGCGAAACAATAAGTTCCCGGATTTGGGACGTCGAGGCGCCCGTCTGGCAAGGCGCGGAAATGCAGGAATATTCATTATCTTCCAAGTTTTCGCAACGCCGCCAGACGAGACAAGGTGAATCGCCGTTAGGCGAGAGAGGATCCCCTGGGGGATGGATCGGCGTTCCAAAATGGGAAGCTATTGTTTCGCGAGTCCTTATTACTGGAGGCACACTATGCGCTTGTCCCTGCTGCGCTGTATGGCAACCTTAGTGCTGCTGACCGTGCAGGGTAGCGTGTGTTATGCAGGGCAACAGTCGTCCAGCCTGGAGCAGTCGATCTGCGGACTCAAGGAGCCGTTCGTTTTCTGGCTGTGGAGTTCTGCCGCAGGAGAAGCCAGTGCCGCACGGCTGGCGCAGGTCGCCAATGTCGAGGACATCGCCATTGCCAGTAGCGATGGCCGCATCCTGCGCGGCTACAAGCTCAAGGCCACACATGAACAGGCCGGTAAGGATCTGCCCAGGGGCTACCTGCTGGTGGTCCAGGGAAATGCCATGCTGGCGGACCAGATCATCACACACTTTGATCAGTTTGCCAGGCTGGGCTATGACGTTTATATCTTCGATTACCGTGGCTATGGCAGATCAGAGGGCAAGCGCCGGCTGAAGGCGATACTCAATGACTACCGCCAGATCATCCAGCAACTGGACTCGCAGTCGTACCAGTGGCGGGCATTCTACGGCATGTCATTTGGGGGTGTGGTGCTGCTGGACGCCTTGCAACACCAAACGGGCGACATGTCGGTGGTCATCGATTCAACGCCAAGCCGCTTGTCCGACTATGGCTGTCCCGCCACGCACGACCCGGTCAATAACCTGCCCCGGGATACCGGTAACCTGCTGGTCATTGCCGGCACCAAAGATCAGGTCGTTAAACCGGGAACATCCAGGGAACTGCTGGAACTGGCAGAAGACCATGGTGCAACGGCGCTCCGGGAACCAACCTGGGGCCACCCCTTCATGGATAGCCATACTCAGCAGCGGCTGGAAGCCGTGCGCCGGTTCCTGTTACATGAATAACATAAGGTGACCGTTGTCATGAGTTAGAGAAATGGCGAAGCCACCCTTACCCTGGCGGTGATCACTAATGACAAAAACCTAGTACTCCGACAAGGTTATATTGATGGATTCAGTTGGCCTGTCAGCGTTCAGGGCAAGGCACGCCTCGCAGCGAATGGCCGTAGTCCTTTGCAAGAGGCATAACGCTGCCATGGGCGCTGACAGGCCAACCCTGCGGGCGTTACTGTGGTGTTCCGCCACGGCGTTACAGCACTTGACAAGGACTACGGCCATTGCCTACGTGCTGTGCCTCGCCTGGAGGCGCCTACTTTTGGTGTTGCGAAACACCGCAGTAACGCTGAACTCATCAATATAACCTTGTCGGAGTACTAGCCTGCCTGTATGGTTTTCATGTACGAAAGACATCGAACACAGCCCGGAGATTATGTGTGCAATGCACGTTCGTTTTTTTCTTCTGATCGTGCTTTTACCGTTCACATCGGCACAGGCGGGCGTGCAAAAGGAGGCTGGAAGCATGCCCGATCCACGTATCGATGAAGCCATCGCGTTGATGAATAACTTCGCGGAGCGTACCGGGCTTGCATCTGAACGACCCCGGCGTCGCTACCTGTGGACGGACGCCTTCGCGGTCTGCAACTATCTCGGCCTGGCGCGCAGCAGCGGCGAGCAAGGCTACACGGAACGCGCACTGCAACTGGTCGACCAGGTTCATCACACCCTGGGCCGGCATAGGGACGATGACCGGCGCTCGGGGTGGATCAGCGGACTGGCTGAACACGAGGGTGAACGGCATCCAACCCGGGGCGGGCTGCGCATCGGTAAAGGTTTGCCGGAGCGGGGTCCCCGCGAGCCCTTCGACGAG
>Ga0316191_10003671_pt1 | contig 11399 bp, 4 predicted proteins | sample Eddworburr2cm_MG_FD_204928 | JGI IMG/M metagenome (GOLD analysis project Ga0316191, IMG submission 204928) | Coastal sediment microbial communities from Maine, United States - Eddy worm burrow 2 cm | ecosystem: Environmental > Aquatic > Marine > Coastal > Sediment | place: USA: Maine | collected... | reverse complement strand
CCAATGACGTTGCCGACGCAAAGATCTGCATCACCTTTAAGGGCGGCGAAAATCGAAGTGGTCAGTTCCGGTAGACTCGTGCCCACCGCAACCACAAACATACCCACAACCACGGGTGGCACACCCATTGAACTTGCCAAAGCCGAGCCGTTACTTATCGCAAGTTGACCGCCAAGGGCAAGAGCGATAATGCCGGCAATAACCATGATCCAGTTGGTCTTTTTCTCAAGATGGGAGGTGAGCGGCAGGTCATGCATTTTAGTGAGTAGCGGATCCTGCTGTTGTCGCAGCAAATCTGAAACAGTGATGTAAACAAATATACCAAACAGCAAAAGCATCACAATAGCGTCCGACCGATCCAGGGCCGCGGCCGTAGTTCGAAGTGATGTGTCGAGTGTCATGATGAATAAGGCTGCTGTTGCCAGCAGTAACAAGGGAAGTTCCCGGCGAATGACCTTACCCTCCAGTGCGATTGGCGTTATGACCGCTGCCGCGCCCAACACCAGGCCGATATTGGCCAGGTTGGAGCCCGTGATGTTGCCGAAGGCAAGGGCTGTTTCGCCCTGCAGGGCGCCAATCACGTTGACGACCAGTTCCGGAGCACTGGTTCCAAAGGAAACCACGGTCAAACCCACAACCATTGGCGGCACACCGTAACCTTCAGCAAGGCCGGATGCGCCGCGCACCATGCTGAACCCGCCTGTCAGCAACAGTATCATGCCTAAAATTAGCAGGGTCAGGGTAATGGGTTTTCTCCAGGGACCGACATGACAGACATCATAACAAATATTTTTCCACATTCTGGCGACATAGCGGAAATTGGCATACCAACCCGTTCAGTGTCAGTTATGATTAGGCTCGAATCGTCGTAAATCCACGTCCACAGCCACGAGGTGTAAGTTATGCAGCTTAAAGAAAGAAACACCTGGGAAGTTCTGAGAGATCACCTGGCGCAGGACAATACAGACGGTCTCAACGAGTATCTGACAGCGCTGAGTGGTGAAGAATCCCTGCGCGCCCTGATGCATCTTGAATTTGATGAGCAGCAGCAAATTCTCGCACGGCTGAAACCGGAATCAGCTGCCGAGGTATTTGAATTTATCCCTGACGAATCGGCCGGTGAACTGCTCGGGGAATTAAGTCCCGAAGTTGCTGCGTCGATCATCAGCGAGATGTCCAGTGACGAACAGGCCGATGTGTTATCAGAACTGGATGCTGAAGAACTCGAAGATATCTTGAGTTTCATGGACGATCGTGATGTCGTTGAGGCACGGCAGTTAATGTCGTATGACAATGATGTCGCGGGCGGATTGATGATGAAGGAGTATTTCAGTTTCCCGAAAATGTACCGTGCTGCTTCAGTACTCAGCGACCTGGCCAAACGTGAAGAAGAGTTTGAGCTGAATCATGTGATATATATCTATATTACCGACCGTGGCGGAAAATTATTAGGTGTTGCGCGTATCCGGGATATTATTGTCGCGCCACCGGAAGCCCGACTCGCTGATATTCTTTATCCTGCGGTATCGGTCAAAGATACGGCCAAGCTTGATGAACTGGAAGATTTCTTTGACGAAAACAACATGTCGGCCGTGCCGGTGGTGGATGAGGATAACCGAATTCTGGGTGTGGTGCGGCGACGGGCTGTTTACGATGCAGTTGCCGAACGCGCTGATTCCGATCACCTTAAATCCCAGGGTATTGTAGGCGGTGAGGAATTGCGCTCCATGCCCACTGCCCTGCGTTCAAAAAGACGCCTTTCCTGGCTGTCGGTTAACGTCCTACTGAATATCATTGCTGCGAGTGTCATCGCACAATTCCAGGACGTACTCAGTGCAGTAATAATCCTGGCAGTATTTCTGCCGATCATCTCTGACATGAGTGGTTGTTCCGGTAACCAGGCGGTTGCCGTCAGCATGCGTGAATTGTCACTGGGCATCATCACGCGGGCAGACCTTTACTATGTCTGGCGCAAGGAAGTCGTGGTCGGAATAATTAACGGTATCGCTCTCGGTGCTTTGATTGCAATGATTGCCTGGATCTGGCAGGGCAATGGCTGGCTCGGCCTGGTGGTTGGTCTGGCGCTGACTATCAACACGGTGCTGGCGGTTTCAATCGGGGGTACTGTCCCTGTCATCCTCAAAACCCTGAAAATTGATCCGGCGGTTGCGTCCGGCCCCATCCTGACCACGATAACGGATATGTGCGGCTTCTTCCTGCTACTGGGAACGGCCTCGTTGATGCTGCCTTTGTTGACCGGAAGCTGATCACGGGTGACCGGAGCGTGGTTCAGCAAAAGAAGCGACACGTGTTTAGTCGTAACCGACGTTCTCGATTTTGTATTCGTTGTTGTTTGCACGAATTTCAGCTGTATCCGTCATTACGATGTCTCGAATCAATGTGATGGACTCACCATTGGTCAGGTATAACTCGAGTGGGGCTCTTTTGTTCCAATTGGAATTGGAAATTTGCAGTTTTGTACGCCGTGAAACTTTAGTGACGCTCCTGTCTTATTGCGTTTACCGAGTCCAATCGCTTCGGGGTGCTGAAGTTATCTATGCCCGAATTGGTCACCCTTGAGTTATTGGCGAGTTCCTCGTCGCTGACGAGTTTGCCGTCGTTACTCTGTGCGCATGATGCTAGCGCGATGCCCAAAACGAAAGAGAAAAGGTGTAGTTTGGAGATTCTCCGCATTATCATTAATCGCAACATTCTGTTAATTCTTTGAGGCGTTGCATCGTGCCACTATCTTGTCAATTCGTCAGGAGATCGTAAATTGGTCTGGAAAATGTTATGACCAATAAACTATATCGGTTAGTGTCTGAAATAGAATATAGGTTGACAAAGAGGTCAACAAACAGGTTGACAAAAACTTAACAATTGGTTTATAAGTCCTTTACTGGGACAAATGATAGATCGACTGAGGGAGACACAACTGTGAATTACAGACATGTTATCAATAAGCTTACACTTTCCATATTTGCACTGGCCGTTGCGCCAGTGGCCCTGGCGCAGGATGACGCTGCGGGGGATGATACAGAAGAACTCGTGTTGGAAGAGGTCATTGTCACTGGCAGTATGAGAGCATCCCTCGCAAATTCCATTATTGCAAAGCGAAATTCGGATAACCTGATTGAAACAATTTTTGCCGATGACATCGGCAAGTTGCCTGACCAGAACCTGGCAGAGGTCCTGGAGAACATTCCAGGTATCCAGATAACTCGTACGGCAGGTGTCGGCACAGGCGTTCAGATTCGCGGTACCAATGCAAACCGTACCGAAGTCAATGGTGTGTCTACTGTAGGTTCAGGTACTGGACGTTCGGGTATCAGTTTTGAAGATGTTTCTGCGTCTATTATCTCTGGTGTTGAAGTTATCAAAACGCCAGAAGCGAAAACGATTGAAGGTTCTGTTGGCGGAACGATCAACCTGAAAACCATACGTCCTCTTAATTTGCCCGAACTCTTGGCAGCAGTCCGCGTACAGGGTGAAGACAGCAGTCTTTCAACCGATGGTATTAAACCCAGGATATCAGGTAGCTTTGGCAACAATTGGGCTACTAAATATGGAGAATTCGGATTGGTTGTCAGCGGAAGTTATGCCAAGCAGGATGTTACCGCCTTCCGTCCTCGTGCCGATCGCGATAACTTCGTTGCAGCAGGTGATAATCCCAGTGCTCCTGACTTCGACCATCTGCCGATTCAATTCTTTGTCCAGGATTACGACAATTATGAAACCAAAACGACGAACTGGGTCGGTACGTTGGAGTGGGCACCGAATGATGACCTGAGTTTTTATCTTGATGCTGTCATCAATGATCAACGAGCCAATCAAGAGAGCTCAAGGCTGCAGGCATCGGGCGTCAGTAACCTCAGGTTCGATGCGGATATCACCGAGTTTGAATTGGTCGATTTTGGAACACTAAACGGAGTAAATGGTCCACAGGATCTCGGCTCTATCATGGCCGCAGTCCGGGGTGTCATTCCCGCTCAAGGCGCCAGCCCGTGGGATCCAAATCTGCGTATGTCAGGTGATACCAACTCACGCGATACCAACAGCCATATTTATAGCTTTGGTAGCAAGTGGGAGCGAGACAAGTTCAGGATGGGATTTGAGGTATCAACGTCAAAGGCTGAAACTAATACCCCCAGCATCAATACCACGCTTAACTTTATTAACCCGAACGTGCCCTTTGGCTCGCCAAATGAGAATGGCACACCTTTCGAGTTCGACCTGACTGGCGGATCGCTGACATTCGGCATCGCAGAAGGTGAAGCAAACGCGCCAACGACAGCGCAATTGCTTGATCCCGCGAATTATCGGCTGCGTGACGTAAACATCACTAATGACTATCTCGAAAACAAGGAAGACGCAGCTCGCGTTGATATGAATTACGATTTTTCGTTCTCCGATGTAATCCTGGACCTTGATTTTGGCTATCGCTACAACAAGACGAGCAGTCTTCGCGATCAAGTACGTTCAAACTACGGCTTAAGAAACATGGACGATGCCGCGCCCGGTGATTTGTTCGCGAGCGTTCTCGCTCCAGGCCCCGATAATTTTAATGATGCTGATGGCAGAGACCTGTATATTCCTGATTTTCTTCTTGTTGACGCCGATCAGGTAGCTAATGACCCTGATGGTGTGATAGATATACTGAATGCAGCCCTGGCTGAACATCAGGCAATGACGGGCTCCACTAAGGGTGGAATCAGCAACCCAACGTCGACTTCCAATGCATACTTTGATATTTCAGAAAAGACCAATGCTTTTTATACGCAAGGGAATTTTGCGTGGCGTATGCTCCGCGGTAATTTAGGTGTGCGCTACCTGGATACCAACGTTAGTTCGGTCGGACTCAGGACGATCGATGGTGTGCCAACACCGACTGAGACAAAAGGCAGTTACAGCTTTTGGCTGCCGCGATTAAACCTGGTTGCAGACGTAACCGAGAATGTGATTGTTCGTATGGGTTGGGGCAAGGATATCAGACGTCCGGATTTCGACAATCTTTCAACTTCATTTACCTTTAGCACCAGCCCGAACCCTGCCGTAGAGTTGGGTAATCCTGCCCTGGAGCCGGAAGAGGTTACATCATTTGATATCGGTTTTGAGTGGTATTTCGCACCCGCTAGCGTGTTGAGTGTGGGTTATTTCCATAAGGATCGCACCGGCCTGTTCAGCAGAAGGGAAACAGATCCAGTAGAAGATGAGAATGGGTTCCGTGATACTACCCCGCCTTGTGAGGGCGGCGGTATTTTCAACCCCATTGCAGATCCCAATGTTTTCGCGCCGCCGGGTACTCCTCTGGGGGTATGCGTGCCGACATCGCAGGTCGTTAATGGTTCTGGAACCGCCACGCAACAAGGTATTGAGGTCGTCTTCACTTACGATCTTGCACAGCACGAGGATAAGCTGGGCTGGGCATCCGGGTTCGGATTCACCGGCAACTATACCTGGCAGAAATTCGATGGTGCTGATGAATACCTCAGTGCTTTCAGTCGCCCTACTACGATCTTTAATTCGCTCGGTGCCACAGAGGTTGTCACTATGCGGCAGCCATTGATCGATCTGTCTAAGAATGCCTACAACCTGACGCTGTACTACGAAAGGTATAACCTTTCAGCCAGGGTGCGTTACATATGGCGTGAGGGTTACCGTTCAACCGATTTTGGCAGCACCTCCAGCTACCCCTGGGGTTTCCCGGTTGTTCAAGAGGATAGATCACAGCTCAATGCCAGCATAAGTTACTCTTTCCTTGATCGTTGGAGTGTTGGTGTAGAAGCCGTCAACCTCACCAAGGAAGATGTCGTGCAAAGCTGTGTCAATGAAGGCGCTCTGCTGTGTTACCAAGGCCTCACAGATCGCCGCATTACCTTTGGTGTTGCCTACCGTTATTAGCAAGAGAGGTTGCAACGTCGCACAAAAGGATGCCATCGATGATGGCATCCTTTTTTTGTTGCATTTTGTTTGTTCGGACCTTACGCAATGAAAAGACCGGCCGTCAGGTACCGGTTACCAGGTGGTCAAGAGAAAACCGTTTACGAACTTCCTGTGCTTCTCTGCGTGCCTGTTCAACCTGCTCAGCTTCAGTAGTTAAGATCAGCTTGTTTAAAATAAGGGCAAAATGTTGGTGCATGGCCGCACGGGCAGCTTTTGGGTCACGATTTTGCAGCGCCTGGAATATTTGCCGGTGTTCTTCCACCCGTTTTGCCCCATCCTGTTCGCAGATGGCCCGATAGGCACGCGAGACTTGAGGTGCGTTGTTCCTGACGTACCACATGTTCTCGATGACAGACACGAGCATGGCATTGCGGGTGGCCTCGGCAATGATGCGATGGAATTTTTTATCCGCATCCCCTTCGGCCAGTTCCCCAACGGCGTTTTCGTCGGCCATTTCATGTAGGGAATCTTCGAGGTGTTGTAGTTCTTCATCGGTGATATGACTGGCTGCAAGTGCTGCGGCCTCGCCTTCGATCAGTGCCCTTGATTCAGTTAACTCCCAGGGGCTGATATTGTCGATCCCATTACCATATGCTGAATGGTGTTCAAGTACATAGATGCCGGAACCGGTCTTGACTTGAACACGCTTCAGCACCTCCAGTGCGATGATTGCCTCGCGAACGGTCGGTCTGCTGACATCGAAGCGTTCTGCCAGTTCACGTTCAGGGGGCAGGCGACCACCGGCGGGAAACTCACCTGAGTCGATAAGGCTGAGCATCTTTTCCAGGACGCTTGCATATAGCCGTGGTTTTTCTGCCATTTGTCTTATCCTTTTTGTAATTGCTTTTACTATGAGGTTATATTACCACAATAAGCTTAATTGGCTAGACATCTATACTACCAATTACTAATGAGTTTTATATCATTGTAATTAAACAATAAAATATAAAAACTAGAAGTGGACGTACAAGCGTAAATCAGCTATTAGGTAACAGTTTTGATCGAAATTCGACATTGGTTAACCAATAATGTTTGCGTTACGCGAGAAATTGGTTAAAAAAACATTGACCAAAATGTTATTAATTGGTTAAGATAGTTTCGTCCAATATTCTTTCTGGCCCCGTTTAAGCCACATGTATTTATAAAAAATAAACGACACGTAGGAAAAGTGATTTTTATTCACTCCATGAAACCGCTAAAAATGCAGGTGAAATCAATGATTAAGACAAACAGGTCCGAGCTTCCCGGGAATGCTCATCCACTAACAACAGGTATACGCATCGCGCTAACCGCAATGTGTATGTCCGTATTTGCCGCACCCCAGGCCTTCGCCCAGGACCAGGTAGATTCACCACAAGGTACGACGGAAGAAGGCGTGCTCGAGGAAGTTGTTGTCACGGGTACCCGTCAGCTGATTAAGGATTCAATATCTATCAAGCGCGATAACGTCATGGTTGTCGATGGTCTTTCCGCTTCGGATATCGGTGAAATACCCGCCTTATCCATTGGTGAAGCGCTCGAGTCTCTCACGGGTGTTGCTTCTCACCGCGAAAACGGCGGTGCGACCGAAATCTCAATTCGTGGTCTTGGCCCGTTTTTGAGTGCAACAACTTTTAATGGCCGCGAAGCGACCAATGGTAGTGGTGACCGCTCGGTCAACTTCTCCCAGTTTCCTTCGGAGTTGATGAACAAACTGGTTGTTTACAAAACACAGGATGCAACATTGATTGAAGGCGGTGTTGCCGGTGTCATCGCACTTGAAACACTCAGGCCGTTAAATTACGGCAAACGTCGTTTCCAGTTCGACTTGAAGGGCAACTATAACCCTGATCAACAGAATATCGATGCTGACTTGTCGGGTGACTGGGGCTGGCGTGGAACCTTGAGTTACGTCGATCAGTGGGAACTGGCAAATGGTGGCAATATCGGTTTCTCCGTAGGTTATCAGCACAGTGATATTTCCCAGCCTGAGCAGGAGATTCGTGGCTCGAGCCCGACAGGCACCTCGCTTTATGCCTGTATCAATGAACCCGATGTAACCAATGAAGGCTTTTTCAGATCATCCAGTGGTGATTGTGAAGATCAGATTGGTGGTTCATCCAACCAGGGTTACAACACCGAGATCAACCCGGAAACCGGCGTGGCATATAGTGATGGCCAGGCCTTTGGTTTCGCACCTTCAAGCCGCGGTTACCGGCAAAATGATACGGAAGATGAGCGTGATGCGTTCTTTACCGCTCTCCAATGGCAACCAAATGAAGATTGGGATATCAACCTGGATTATGAGCAGTCAAAACGCACACAAACAGAAAAAAGACATGATCTGAATATCGCAAATCAGAAGCGCGCTACAGCAGGTGTGACGGGACCGGCCCTCGTCACAACCGACCAGGGTGCAATAAGAAACTGGTTGGGTACGACCGCCATTGAAGCCAACAGTGAGAATTACTACCGCGAAGAGAAATATAAGGGCGGTGGTCTAAACATGGCTTACCAGGTCAATGATCGTCTCGCGCTGTCGGGGGATTTTTCCTACTCAAAAACTGAACGTATAGAAAAACAGGTTTCGGTGCGTATCCAGTCCGATGATCAGGATATTTACGGTAATAACACACCGGGAGGCTATCGGCCGCTTCTCCAGTGGGACCAGCGTAACGGTTTTCCGCAGTTTACCCTCGAAGACTTTGACGTAACCGATTACACCTTGTTTTCCGATGAATACCGTACACGTATTGACTCCGATGTTGACCGCACCAATGAGATCAAATCAGGACGTCTTGATTTTGACCTTGATGTTGAATGGGGTGGTATTAACAGCCTGGAAGGTGGTCTGCGCTATTCCGAGCTGACCTATCTGAACCTGGGTGGCACAAGATTTGATCCGGGCACCATTGATGATAGTTCTGCGGCAGAACTTGAAGCCATCATCCAGATGAATGAAACCTGTCGTATCGCCTTTCCTGAAAGCGACTTTCTTTCATCGGAATACTCGGGTGGTGAGCTGATCACCAATATTGATTCGGAAACCGGTGAGGAAACAAGCGGAACGGGTGACACTTGGGCTACATTCGATAACGAGTGCATAACCAACGCGATTCTTGCATTCCAGGGCGACGAGTTTGCTTACCCGGAGCAGTTCAGGGAAAGCCCGAGTACAACAGACGTTACCGAAACCACATTTGCCGGTTACTTGATGGCCAATTTTGAGGCTGAATGGGGTGGTCGTGCGGTTAATGGTAACTTTGGTGTAAGAATCGTGAACACCGAAGTCAAGTCAGATGCATGGCGCTCTGCGTATGTGATTACTGAAGACGGTGGTTTCTATTCTATCGCCCCAACGGGTGACTTAGAGAAGGACACCGCCAAGTACAGCTACACTGAGTGGTTGCCGAGCTTCAATGCTGTCATGGACCTTACTGATGAGGTATTGCTCCGTGGTGCCGTATACCGCGCAATGTCCCGCGCCGACCCGGGTGACCTCGGTTATAACCGGTCGTTTAACATCAACACCAGTGATGACATTACCGATCCGGATGATCTGATCGCAGGCGTATCTGGTTCAGGTAACCCGGCAACAGATCCGTTGATGTCATGGAACTTTGATACGGCGATCGAGTGGTACCCCAATGATGATTCCATCTTGACCTTCGGTTTCTATTACAAGAAGTTCCAGGGCGGTTTCGTACAGGAAACGACACTGGAGACATTTGTTGTTGACGGTGTGGAAATCGAAAAACCCGTTACTGTCACACAAACGGATGGCGATACCAGCACACTGTGGGGTATGGAGATTACCGCAGCGCATAACTTCTCCTACCTGCCAGGCGCATTCCTGAGCGGACTGGGTGCGAAGATTGGTTACAACTATGGCAATTCGAACTTCGAGTTTGAAGATAGCCTGTACGGTGACCTTTACCAGACAGACCTGGATGGAAACAGGACGCAGACGAATATTGGTATCGTTGCTCCAGCCAACGTTCCCGGTTTCTCTGACAATGTGTTCTCCGGTACGCTTTACGGCGAATGGGGTGGCTTCGGTGCGAGCTTGATCTACAAGTACCGCAGCGAGTACTTCCAGCCATACACCAGCAATGGCACACGTATACGCTACGTGGGTGATGTGGGTGTCTGGGAAGCGAGAGCGTCCTACGCGATCAATGAGCATATCAGCATCTCCGTGGAAGGTATCAACCTGTTCAACGAGCCCAAGCAGACCTACTACTTCACCGATGATAACTTTGGTGAAAGGAATGTTTACGGCGGACGTTACTTCATCGGTTTACGAGGCAAGTTCTGATCGTAGATATATCAGATTCCAGGTGCCTGGCTGGCCACTCTCTTACAAGTGGTCGGCCAGACCCTGAATCAGAAGTACTTTTTGTAGTCTAGTATTAATATGTTGCAAGCCAGTTCCTCGCCGGCTAAATCCCCCCCATCGGCCGGCGGGACTGACGCTTCAATGAAGTACCAACGCAGATACCCCACTTGGATAGTAAGTGGTTATCAGGGGTTCTATCGAAAACTGGAAGTGAGGCAAATGAGGTATTTTTCCTATTTATTGATCGGGTTGCTTCTGATCCTCAGTAGTCTTTTAAGTGTTAATGCTCACTCCGCTACGACACGTGTCAGCACGCAAACCGAATATCAAGCGGCCACGAAAAATCTGCAGCCTGGCGACACCATAGTGCTGGCTAATGGCGAATGGGAAAACTTCGAGATTCTGTTCTCAGGAGTAGGCCTCAAAGACAAGCCCATCACACTGACGGCCGAAGAGAAAGGCAAAGTGTTCATCACCGGTGTTTCCAACTTGCGCATAGCTGGTGAGTACCTGGTCGTATCCGGCCTGGTGTTCAAAGATGGTTATACACCGACATCCGAGGTCGTTTCATTTCGGCGCAACAAGGAAAACCTCGCCAATCACTCGCGTATCACCGAGATCGTGATTGATGGTTTTAACAATCCCGAGCGCACCGAGTCAGATTACTGGGTTTCGATGTACGGCAAACACAACCGTTTTGATCACAATTACCTGGCCGGCAAAAACAACAACGGTGTCACCATGGCGGTGCGTCTGAACAGCGAGGAGAGCCAGGAAAACCACCATCGTATCGACCACAATTATTTTGGCCACCGGCCCATCCTTGGCTCCAATGGTGGTGAGACACTGAGAATTGGCACCAGTCATTACTCCATGTCAAATTCATATACCGTTGTCGAGGACAACTACTTTGACCGTTGCGATGGCGAGGTGGAGATCATCTCCAATAAATCCGGTAGCAATATTATTCGCGGCAATGTCTTCTTTGAATCCCGCGGCACACTGACCCTGCGTCATGGCAACGACAACCTGGTCGAAAACAACGTGTTCTTTGGTAATGGTGTCGATCATACGGGTGGTATCAGGGTCATCAACAAACGCCAGACCATCCGCAACAACTACATGGAAGGGCTGACCG